>Ga0209391_10001310_pt1 | contig 12848 bp, 15 predicted proteins | sample PPLLak3March2015_FD_187246 | JGI IMG/M metagenome (GOLD analysis project Ga0209391, IMG submission 187246) | Freshwater sediment microbial communities from Prairie Pothole Lake near Jamestown, North Dakota, USA - PPLs Lake P7 Core (1) Depth... | ecosystem: Environmental > Aquatic > Freshwater >... | reverse complement strand
CGCATCGGGCAATGCCAGGCCGTTCGTAGATACGCACAATTTAATATCGGGAGCTTCCTGACTTAAACGCCTGAAGGTTTCAAACGTACGCTCTGGATTCGCTAACGGATCTCCTGGGCCGGCAATGCCTAATACAGTCATTTGCGGAATATTGGCCGCCACCGCCATGGTCTTTTTAACCGCCTGATCCGGCGTCAGCAATTCTGAAACCACACCGGGGCGTGATTCATTGGCGCAATCGTATTTGCGGTTACAGTAATGGCACTGGATGTTACAGGCCGGCGCAACTGCGACATGCATACGGGCAAAGTAATGATGAGCATCTTCTGAATAACACGGATGATTCTGTACCTTTTCCCGGATAGAATCAGGCAATGTATCCATTTGATTTTCGGTAGTGCCGCAAGAACTGGCTGAGCAGCCGCCTTTTGCTGCGGGTGCATCGTTTAATACTGGCAATTGCATCGGATTGACCTCGTAAGTTACATTTACTAAAACTAAAAGCACAGGCCATGCCAACACCACTATTTTATTTTTATGTTATTGATTTAACGGTTTGTTATTTTTTTGGGTTGAGTAGATTGTCGTAAACACAACAGTCATGATTTAGGGTTTTGTTATTAACAGCACAAGATTTTCTGGTTTTTTGTTAATCTTTAGAGATTTTCTCTAGTCGGTAGATGGATTAGTTGTAAACTACAAATGGATAAACTAAAGGCAGGCATGAATAAATAATAAAAAAGCCAAATGGTTGGCGTAACCTGTTTTAGTTGGATTTATTCCAATGTTATGCAGATTATTTGTATGGTTCGTTTCAAAAAATGGAGCATTTGAGCCATTTGCCGCTTCGATGTGTTGGGTTACGGCTATCGCCTAACCCAACCTACCAAAATTTAATTGCATTAGATAAATCGTATAACAAGAGCGCTTGAACATGTTGCCATCTTGCTCCGCTGTTACAATAACCAAACTCAAGCCACATCGTAATACCAGTCCAAAAGTTCTTCCCCGCCCCAATTTTCAGCATCGGCAGGGATGGTTTCAGCTGTTTCGTATAGCGTCATTTGTCCGGGTTTTGGTGACGTTACCAGTAAACTTTCGGCATAGTCGACTGAACAGCCTTGTTTGCCTGTTTCATTCTTTAGCCATTGGGCTGCCATAGCGATGGCTTCCTGCCGGGTTTCACCAAAGCCGAAGACGGCATAATCGTGTTGCACATATAAAATAGTCATTGCTGCTCCATACTTTGTTAGGGAGTCTCTTATCAAGTTGATCCCATTCATGGTTCGACTGTTCGACAAGCTCACAGCTCACAACGAACGGAATCAAAAACCGTTCGTCCTGAGCCTGTCGAAGGACTTAATCAGATTTGCTTCATAGTAATATCCAGGGTCAAAATGCGATAAGCGATTTGCCTTGGCGTCATATTCAGCAGGCGTGCGGCTTTGGCTTGTACCCAGCCGCTTTGTTCCAGCGCTGCAATCACGCGTTCACGGTCATCCATGTTTTCATCATTAAAATCTATTGCAAGTGTCTTTTGGGATTTAAGATTGAGCCCGGCCTGCGCCACCGCATCTTCAAGCCCGGTACTGACCATGACATCCCTGTCGATGATGCCGTTAGGGCTCATGATTGCCGCCCGTTCCAGGCGGTTTGCCAGTTCGCGGACATTGCCTGGCCAGTCGTGCTTCATCAATATCCGGATGGCGCTTTCCTTGATTTCCAGAGGGCGCCCACCTTGCTGAGCTGAAATTCTGCCGAGCAGGAATTCCGATAATTCGGGAATATCTTCTGTTCTATCGCATAAAGCCGGCATCTGGATAGGCATTACATTAAGCCGGTAATACAAATCTTCCCTGAATTTGCCTTCGGTAACTTCTTCTTCAAGATTACGATTGGTTGCTGCAATAATGCGAACATTGACTTTTATCGTATGCGTGCCGCCCACCCGCTCAAATTCACCTTCCTGCAATACGCGCAGCAATTTGGCCTGGAATGATGCAGAAATTTCACCAATTTCATCAAGGAATAAGGTGCCGTTATCGGCTAATTCAAAACGGCCTTTACGTTGGCTGATAGCGCCACTGAATGCCCCTTTTTCATGACCAAACAATTCGGATTCCAATAACGTATCGGGTAGGGCAGCACAATTCAGTTTTAAAAAGGGTCCACTGGCACAACCTGAGTTAAAATGAATGGCATTAGCAACGACCTCTTTACCTGTTCCTGATTCGCCTCGAATCAAAACGGTCGTATTCCATTTTGCAACCTGACGGATTAAATCAAACACTTTTATCATCGGTGGCGAATGTCCGATGATGTTTTCAAAACTGTAGTTCTTGATTAACGCCTGCTTGAGTTGATCCCGTTCGCTTTGCAGGTTACGCTGTTTGCGTTCGATAACCCGCAACATTTTGACGCTTTGTGCGATCAAGTTGGCAATCATCTCCAAAAATCGGGCTCGCTCACCCAGAAAAAGACTGTTATCGGGTTGGGCAGCCAATACGCCAATGGTGTCGCCTTCTTCTACGTGGATGGGTGAACCGATAAAAGGTAATTCGGGGTCATATAGCCCCAGACGCCCCAAAAAACGCGGTTCTTCAGACACCTTGTCAATGACAATGGTAGTACCCGCATCCAGTATGGCTCCCATCACCCCTTCTCCCGGATTGTATCTGACCGGCTGATCAAGTTTACCTGCACCATTAGAGTGAACGGCACTGACAACCATGCTGTTATTTTCTATTTCTCTCAGCGTTATCATTCCTGAACGCATACCTGATCTTTTATGGAGTATCTCAAGAACAGTTTGCAGCTTTGCATGCAAATCATGAGTGCTGTTTAATACCTGACTGATAAGATACAAAGTATCAAGTTCGGCTTCGATGAGTTGTGTACGCTCAGACATTACGATAACCCCCTAAACTCCTGTTTGTGCAGAGGGAAACTTATTTTGAACCGGCACCCCTGATCATAGCTTGAATCTATATCAATAATTCCCTGATGCTGGTTAACAATCTCCTTTGCCATAACCAGTCCCATACCCGCCTGATTACCTCCCATAGGACGCGTAGTATAAAAAGGTTCAAATACTTTTGTGCGTTTTTCAACCGGAATGCCCGGTCCGCTGTCTTCAATGCAGACATAAATCAAATCAGTATCAGCATCCGTTGTGATTTTAAGCCGCTGTTCTTCACTATCCGATTCACTTACCGCTTCAATGGCATTGTCTATCAATTGCTTAAATAATATGCGCAGGCGATTTTCAGAACCCAGCATAGTGGGCAACTGTGATAATGGCTGCCAATGCACGTCTATCCCCTTGCTCAAGATTCGTTGGTCACTGAGTAATAGCACTTCATGCAAAATTTGATTGAGATTAACCGGAATAACAGCTCCTTGCAGAATCTCGGGGATGCATTTTTGCATAGTCGTAGTGGCTTCTTCCCCGGATTGCTGAATTTGTTGCAATATCTGTAACAGGCCGGCATTTTGATCATCCCCCTTATGCTTTAAAATTTGCTCGGCTGCCCTGATTTGGTTCATCGGCATTTGTATTTGGTGCATTGCACCCAATAATGTTTCCCTGATGCTGCGCACCCGTTCATCCTCAGACATGATGGTTTTTAAGGTCTGGAGATGTAACTCTTCCATCTGTCGGCGTTGCCTGGTGATATCTGTTATTGTCAGGATCAGATATTTTTTTGAAGCATTTTCAAAAAATGCATCCGCATTAACTTCATTTTCTATAAACCAGTTTCCAGCACAAGAAAACCAGCGAGTTTTCCTGCTTCCTTTGCCTTCTATTCTAAATTCACGGTTATTAAAGCCTTGTTCATTACTTTGTGTTTGCTGCCATAAATGCCCCATCTCATTACGCAACAACTGTAAAAAAAAGGTTGCAGGCTCGCCTTTATCCAGATCGCTTACCAGGGCTTTATACATGTGATTGTCCAAAATTACCCGATCCTGGTCATCAATGACCACCATGGCAATGGGTGATGAATTAATAACTGATTCAATCAATAATTTTTGATTAATGATCTTTTTCTCAGATTCATAGGACTGGGTAATATCTCTGTGCATCCCTATGAAATAAGTAATCGTTCCTCGCTCATTTAACATGGGCGCAATCGTCAAATCAGCGAGATAGCGATGGCCGGATTTATGTCGATTACATAACGTCCCGCGCCATGTCTTCTTGCTGCTGATGGTATGCCACAAGTCGTAATAAATGTGGCGAGGTGTCGATTTGTCGGACAATTTTGATTCGTTTTCCCCCAAAATATCAGTCGATTGATACCCGGTGACTTTGGAAAACGCTTCATTAACATAAAGTATATTGGCTTTTTTATCGGTAATCGAAATGGCCATCGGTGCCTGTTCAACCGCTTCTACAAATAAGCTGTATGGCATCCTGTCATCGTTACCATTCATAGTTCCATCTCCGAGAAAATTGGGTGCAAGCTCATCAATGACGCTTTCCATGTTGGTATGCATCCGTAAATATTGCAATGATGTTTTTTTCATAGATTATGACCCGGGTCTTGAAATGGACTTTAAAATACAATAAGCAAATATTATGCCCATTTCTATACTTATGTTTTGCGCGGACTCCATCATTCTGGTCACAAACCTTGCCAGTCAAACGAATTCATGAAGTAGTAGAGTTCATAAACGTCCATTTTGTAAGGTTTACGACACAATCATTTTTACCGGCGCGAGTATGTATTACTTACAACAGTTTTCATGCACTGATTTTGTCAGTTTTTGCATAGCACTCGTCCGGCAATCTTGCTGCATCTGCATATTTATCAATTTGGCATAATTGATGCTTTAAAAAACTACAAACAGAACCCCAATTAGCGTGGAAAAAACAGTGAGTGAATATCTTTTACTTTTATTAGGCACGGCTCTGGTCAATAACGTAGTTCTGGTGAAATTTTTGGGGCTATGCCCGTTCATGGGCGTGTCAAAGAAACTGGATTCGGCTCTAAGCATGGGTTTGGCAACCACTTTCGTGCTGACTCTGGCGGCAATGACTAGCTGGATACTGGAGCATTTTATTCTCGCGCCTTTCAATATCCAGTTTTTACGTATTCTCGCCTTTATTCTGGTGATTGCCGCTGTGGTGCAGTTCACCGAAATGGTGGTGCATAAAACCAGTCCTGTACTGTATCAAATACTGGGTATTTTCTTACCACTGATTACGACCAATTGCGCAGTACTGGGAGTGGCATTATTGAACGTACAGGAAAAATACGGTTTTATGCAAAGTATGATATTCGGGTTTGGTTCAGCAGTGGGTTTTACGCTAGTGATGGTGCTTTTTGCGGGGTTGCGGGAGCGTTTGGCGTTGATGGCAGTCCCTGCGTTATTTGCCGGAACACCGATTGCATTTATCACTGCGGGTATTTTATCGCTGGCATTTATGGGTTTCGCTGGTCTAAATACTAAAGTGTGACAGGAAAGCAGCCATGTATGTTTTATCCGCGATTGTAAGTTTAACCTTGTTAGGGCTGGTTTTAGGCTTTTTGCTGGGTATAGCCGGAAAATACTTAAAAGTTGAAAGCAGTCCGATTGTCGATGAACTGGAGTCCTTGTTACCCGGTTCACAATGCGGCCAATGCGGTTTTCCCGGTTGCAGGCCAGCCGCAGAAGCCTTGGCAGAGGGTAACGCGCCCGCTACGATATGTCCGCCCGGCGGTAGTGCACTGGCGGAACAAATCGCCGCTTTATTGGGATTGGACCTGGATTTAAGTGACGTAAAAGAACCTGAATTACTGGTTGCCAGAGTCAGTGAAGCCACTTGCACCGGCTGCACCCGCTGTTTTAAAGTCTGTCCCACCGATGCAATAGTCGGCGCACCCAAACAAATTCACGCAGTGGTTGCCGATGCCTGCATAGGCTGTAAAAAATGTGTCGATGTTTGCCCCACCGAATGCCTGCAAATGCACCCGATTGAAGTCACCTTACGTAACTGGCGATGGACTAAGCCTACTTTACCAGAAACGAGTAACGCCGTATGTTAAGTTTTTTCTCAAAACCGCGTATTCGGGGCGGTGTCCATGCGGAAGAGCATAAAGCCGTAACCGCTACACAAGCCATAGTCAACAGCTTCCCTTTACCGGAAAAACTGTATATCCCCCTGCAACAACACGTGGGTAAGCCCGCTGAACCGCTGATCAGAGTCGGCGATAAAGTGCTAAAAGGCCAGTTGTTGGCTTACAGCCAAGGCATGATTTCTGCGCCAGTGCATGCGCCTAGTTCGGGCATTATTCTCGATGTCAACGATTATCCAGCGCCACACCCGTCCGCTCTCCCAATTCGAATGATTGTGCTGGAAACGGATGGTAAGGACGAATGGCTAGTAGCACCTCAGATTGGCGACCCTTTCCAGTTGACTCCTGAAGATATTAGTTTGCGGGTCGGTGCCGCGGGCATCGTCGGCCTGGGTGGTGCCACATTTCCTACTGCGGTCAAGCTCAATATGGGACGGGAAAATCATATTGATACGCTAATAATTAACGGGTCGGAATGCGAGCCTTATTTAAGCTGTGATGACAGATTGATGCAGGAACGCGCCGAGCAGATTATCGACGGCGTACGTTTGATGTTGCATGGCATGACAAATTCGCAGGGAACGAATTTGCATTTACCCGAAGGGGGCCGGGCAGGACAGCCCGGCATAAAAACCACAAACGCTGTGATTGCTATTGAAGACAACAAACTGCAAGCTTATCTTGCCATGCAAGCAGCTGCCTCACCTTTTTCGAATATTAAAGTGATACAAATTCCTACTCGCTACCCGATGGGCTGGGACAGGCAATTGATTCGTTATGTGACGGGCAAGGAAGTTCCGGTAGGTTGCCGCTCATCAGAAATCGGTGTGACCATTCATAATGTCGGCACCGCATACGCTACCCATAAAGCCATTCGCCACGGACAGCCTCTGGTTAGCCGTGTTATCACCGTATCAGGTGGCGCAGTGGCTCGTCCCATGAATGTTGAAGTACCCTTGGGAACATTAATCTCTGAGCTGTTCAAATTTTGTCAGGTTAATTCTGACCAAATTGCGCGCATCGTCATGGGCGGCCCGATGATGGGCGAGTCCCTGCCGCACACGGGTTTGCCCACGGTCAAAGCTACTAGCGGCATACTGGCATTAACCGCAAGCGAATTGAAAAGCACTGATGAACAACCCTGTATCCGTTGCGCCAGTTGTGTCAGTGTGTGCCCGGCTGGCTTACGGCCCCTGGATATGGCGAACAATATCCGTATCAATCAACTGGATGTTGCTGTTGATATAGGGTTAAAAGACTGTATCAGCTGCGGTTGCTGCTCCTATATCTGCCCCTCTAATATTCCCCTGGTACAGTATTTCAAATATGCCTCGGGTGAAGTCGCGGCCAGACAGCAAGCCCAACACAAGTCCGAACAGACCAAACGTTTGATTGATGCGCGCAATGCCCGCATGGAACGTATAGCGCAGCAACAACTTGAAGAAGAGCAAGCCCGAATCGCGGCAAAGGCCGAGCGGGAACGTCTAAAAGCCGCCGAACAGGAGGCCTTGGTATGATTCCGTACATGAAACCCAGCAGTGGTGCTCATGTTGGAGCTAAAGCGAGTGTCAGCCACATTATGTGGCAGGTCATACTGGCGATTTCGCCTGCGACCGCATTTGGCATCTTGTGTTTTGGCTGGCCGGCTTTGAATCTGTTTATTATTACCGTGTCATCAGCAGTTTTTTTTGAAGCCTTCTGCTTTCGTCTGTCGGGAAGAATCGCCACACCGGTCATTATGGATGGCTCTGCGTTATTGACCGGCTGGTTGCTGGCCATGACATTACCGCCTTGGGCGCCGTGGTGGATTGGCGTGGTCGGTTCCGGGCTGGCGATTATTTTGGGTAAACAGGTTTATGGCGGGCTGGGACAAAACCTGTTTAATCCCGCCATGCTAGCCAGGGTCGCTTTGCTGATTTCCTTTCCTATTGAAATGACCACATGGCCCAATGTGTCGCCGCTGTTTTTTTCACATTCGCCGGACCTATTCGAAAGCTGGCATATCACCTTTGCAGGCTTGGAAAATAGTGACGCGACCACGGGCGCGACGACGCTGGGTTTTATCAAAACCGAATTCTCGCAAAACCATGTGTTATCCGAAATTTTGAAAGACTATTCCGGGTTTCTAAACTTTATCGGCTGGACACGCGGCAGCCTGGGTGAAACCTCAACGTTGTTGCTGGTCTTGGGCGGCGTTTGGTTAATCCGGCAGGGCATTATTCAATGGTATATTCCGATGTCTTTATTGCTGACGGTTACGGTGTTGGCCAGCGTTTTCCACCTTATGGACGACCAACATTTTGTCAGTCCATTTTTGCATTTGAATTCAGGCGCGATGATGTGCGTGGCATTTTTTATAGCCACTGACTATGTCACCTCGCCCAATACGAAGGCGGGACAGCTGGTTTTTGGCGCAGGATGCGGACTTCTGATTTTCGTCATTCGTACCTGGGGCGCGTATCCCGAAGGTGCGGGATTTGCTATATTGCTGATGAATGCGGCGACACCGCTGATAGATCATTACATACGGCCCCGGATTTACGGGCGTGATCGCAAAGGTAAACCCCTTGAGATCCCGAAATCATAAATGGAACGCAGATGACACAGATGAATATGATGAACACAGATAATTCAAGAAAAATCTTATTGAATCATAATGATCAGCGTCATCAGCGTTCTATTTCTCAAACTGCTGAGTAATTATGCCTTTCGATAAATTCGCGCTCCGACGTGGAAATTCATCAAATGTTTGAACCAGAGCCTGAACCATGAAAATTGACTCCGCAACCCTCCAACGTTTGAAAGAAAAAATTGCCGTTTACAGGGAGTTTCTCAAAAACTGGCTGGAACCGTCGAACCTGGCAAGGCTGAGACCCAAACTGGAATTTCAAACAGGCATTTTAGCGGGCTTCGCCTTGCTTGCCAGCGTGTTGCTCGGCGTGACCAATTGCAGTACGGAAGACACGATTCAACAGCGGCTCAATGAAGATTTGATCAAATCGCTGGAAGAAGTTGTACCAGCCGCCTTGCACGACAATGACATGTTGCAGGACACGCTGACTATCCCTTCCGCCGATTTTAATATCGGCGCGAACGAAACCACGGTGTATCTGGCTAAAAAGTCCGGCAAAGTTACGGCCGTGTGCTTTAAGTTTATCGCACCTGACGGCTATTCGGGAGCAATCAATATGATTATGGGCGTTGACCGCGACGGCAACATTTTGGGTGTGCGCGTGCTTAGTCACAAAGAGACTCCCGGATTGGGCGATAAAATTGAAGCGGCCAAATCGGATTGGATATTGAATTTTACCGGCCGCTCCCTGGACAATTTGACGTCGGTACAATGGGCTGTTAAAAAAGATGGCGGTGTGTTCGACCAATTTGCCGGCGCGACCATAACCCCGCGCAAGTCGGTACAAGCCACTTATCGCGGCTTGCAATTGTTCAAAGCGCATCAAGCGCAACTCATTAATCCTTGAGGAAATCGCCATGTTCATGTCAGAAACCTACCGTAAAATCGCCAGTGACGGTATATGGAACAATAATATTGTCTTCGGGCAAAACCTGGCGCTGTGCCCCTTATTGGCAGTGACGGGCACTGCAACCAATGGGCTGGGCATGGGTTTGGCTACGCTGGTGGTAATCACGGCTTCCAACGGCCTCATTTCACTGACGCGGCATTTGATCCCCAGTGAAATCCGCATCCCTATTTTCGTGCTGCTCATCGCCGCACTGGTGACGTTGGTCGATATTTTAATGAATGCCTGGGCACATGAACTCTACAAAGTGCTGGGCTTGTTCATTGCCCTGATCGTCACCAATTGCGCGCTATTAGGGCGCGCCGAAGCCTTTGCTTCCAAACAGCCGGTCAAACAGGCCTTGTGGGACGGCTTCATGATGGGCCTGGGTTTTACCCTTGTCCTTGTGGCCCTTGGCGCTGCGAGGGAAATCAGTTCCGCTGGAACGCTGTTCGCCAATGCCTCATTGTTGCTGGGCGAATCGTTCAAGTTTCTGGAAGTCACCGTTATTCCCAACTACAAAGGCTTTCTATTGATGGCGCTACCTCCGGGCGGCTTCATTATGCTGGCTTTTATCATTGTCGGTAAGCGTCTGATAGACCAAAAATTCGCGCAGAGAAAAGTACAACCCGCTGTAATAAGCGAAGCTATAACAGAATAAACGAGGAGACATTGTTATGAACGTCGGTGTTTGTTATGCAGAAGTTGATAGACAATTATGGATGCGCCTGGAAGTGCCTGACAGCAGTACGATTGAAGAAGCGATCAATCTATCCGGGGTATTAAAACTCTACCCGGAAATAAACCTGGGTAACCAGAAGGTGGGTATATTCGGCAAAATTGCAGCCTTGGATACGCCTGTAAAGGAAGGAGACCGAGTGGAAATTTATCGCCAAATCACTGTCGACCCGCTAACTGTGCAGCGGCGAAGACGTTAAGGCCTCCGGCTTAAAGCGTAACATCGGTAGGGAGCAAAGGCGCGCACAGCACGCCCTACCTATGCGCGACTAAATAACATAGTCAAAAAAGCAAATGCTCAAGTTATTTCATTCCTGATTAATCTGAAAAGGACCTAAAGGAAACACTATGTATATATGTGTTTGTAAAGCAGTAACCGACTCGCAAATCTTAACGGCTATCGAAAACGGTGTTTGCACACGTAAACAGCTGATTCATTGTTTCGGAGTGGGCAAGGACTGTGGAAAATGTAATAAAGATGTAACCGATCTACTCAAGCGAGGTACTGAATTACCCGTTGCAACAAATCACCCTATTCTTTAACAATCAGACAAGAGATACTCCCATGAAAGGCGACGCAACAGTCATTGACTACCTGAACAAGGCGCTGGAAAACGAGCTCACAGCAATAAATCAGTATTTTCTGCATGCCAGAATGTACAAAAACTGGGGATTTCAAAAGCTCAACGAAAAGGTGTATCACGAATCGATTGATGAAATGAAACATGCCGATCAAATTATCGAGCGAATTCTTTTCCTTGAGGGTCTGCCTAACCTGCAAAATCTTGGCAAATTGATTATAGGTGAAAATGCTCAGGAAATGCTCAACTGTGATTTAAAACTCGAACATATTGCCGTCCCCTTGCTCAGGGAAGCAGTTGCCTATTGCGAAAAAATCAGCGATTTTGTTTCCCGCGAGCTGTTTTCACATATCCTGGAAAGTGAGGAAGAGCACATCGACTGGCTGGAAACACAGCTCGAATTGATTGATAAAGTGGGATTGCAAAATTATTTGCAATCGCAAATGTAGCAAGGGTGGGTGAGTAGGATTTTCTGTCCGCCGCTTCCCGTCATTCGCCCCCTCGCATCCATCGAACATTGTGGCATCTATTTCGTGTGGAAAGGAAAAGCATGTACCCACCCGGATTCAGTTATTAAAATCTGACAGCACACGATTCAGCATCATGTCGTAAGTTTCTTTGGTAACAGACCAGCACTTCACAGGAGTATTATGCGAACTCATGTGGGTGCAGGGGCCGATGATCTTCTCTATGTATGGAAGCCAATCATAGCTTCCTGATAAGTGGTACATACCTGATCGAAGTGACCTGATCTTATGGCGAAGTTTTCCTTTCATGACCGATTCATCGACGTGCTTTAAGTAGGTGTTTTGCTCTTTGACAGCCTGGGTCATAAACATAATATTACCCACTGTCTTGAGGTGAATAGGCGGAAGGTGGCTGTTATTAGTTCTGTCACCACTTTGTTTCTTTTTCTTGGGCTTGACGTCTTCGGGTATTGCAATATCAGAGCCCGGACCTGCAACTAAATTATAGCCATTGGGGTATTCAGTATTGAACCGCCAGATTGCATCCAACTCAACTCGGTCTAGCTCTTCCTTATTCGATGCTTTGTACAGCGTCATGACGGTAGCTCCACCATGTACTCTTATGGCCTTCGAAATAAGTGAGTTGTTCTTTGGATTGCAGTGCTCTTTGAAACGTTGCTCGACTGGTTTAGTAGTCTGCCCGATATACGACATACCTGTTGTTGGTATATCGATCTTATATAAGAACATGGTTCCCCCTGGGTGGATTATTGTTGATTGTCGTATTCGTGTGGTACATTTGTAACCAGTCATGTCGGGTTAGCTTAGCGTAACCCGAGCTACCTTGTTATATTGCCAATATCTTTATTCAGCCAGTTTGGATAAATAATAATCAGCCATTCTTTTGGGCGAACTGGGTTTCTGCTGCCGCCCATATTTCTTGCGGAGTACGATCACTCTTTCCACTAGCTTCAGCTTCATCAAGCATAAATCGCAGTTGAGTTTCAGCTTCCCGCCTATCTTGGTCCCGGCGTATCAAATCCCGAAAATATTCACTGTCATTTCCATATTTACCAGAATTAACTTGCGCCTTAACCCAGCTTTCCATCTGGTCAGTGATAGTAATTGTTTTGCGTTGCATAGACATGGCAAAATCTCGAGTTAATAGATGAAAATTTAGTGTAACATTATCATACTTTGAACATACTTTTTGGCAAGATTCTGTTTCCATTCACGCAATGATCACTATTCGAAATGCAAAACCATCCGACATCCCACAACTTGTAGCGCTGTTAAAAGCCCTTTTTACAATTGAAACGATTTTGATTTTGATGAGGATAAACAGGCGCGCGGATTGAATCTGCTGTTAAAAAGCGAAAAGGATTGTATCCTGGTGGCTGAACTGCTTAGTGATAACAAAGTGCTGGGCATGTGCACTGTACAAACCCTGATTTCAACTGCGGAAGGCGGGCCTCGGTTTGC
>Ga0209391_10001309_pt1 | contig 12863 bp, 7 predicted proteins | sample PPLLak3March2015_FD_187246 | JGI IMG/M metagenome (GOLD analysis project Ga0209391, IMG submission 187246) | Freshwater sediment microbial communities from Prairie Pothole Lake near Jamestown, North Dakota, USA - PPLs Lake P7 Core (1) Depth... | ecosystem: Environmental > Aquatic > Freshwater >... | reverse complement strand
TTATTTGCAAAACAAGGACTCCATCACAAGGATGCTGCTTATGGGAGCGATCCTGTTTATAGTATCAGACAGTATGATCGCCCTCCAAAAATTTCATATTGCCCGGACCTGGTACCCTGTTGCGATCATGGCAACCTATATTATGGCACAATTTTTAATTTTCAGATTTATGATCGCTTCTGAAAAAACCGGGGATACTATTTAAACATATCCAATCCGGGTAAATCCGGCATGCCATCTTTGGCAGCACGTGCCATTTCCATTTCATGGATCTCATTCGCTTTTTTCAATGCACTGTTCAGTGCCAGGATCAGATAATCTTCCAGGGCCTCCTTGTCAGAAAAAAGTTCCTCAGCAATTTGGATTGTTTTAACTTCCCTGTTTGCCGTTACAGCTACCAAGACCATACCATTACCGGCTTTGCCTTCCACCTGCACGGTGTCCAGTCGCTTTTTGGTTTCTTCAATTTTGGCCTGCGCATTTTTTAATTGGGCCATCATGCCCTGTAAGTCTCCTAACATATTTTTTTTATTTACATTTGATAAAAATACTGATTTAATAATTTATAAAAAAAATGAGAATATTAAGAATTAACAGTTACTTGTTTGGTATATGCCTTATTTTTGCGGCCTCATGTAAAAAAGAGTCTATGGATAAAGAGATCATGCCACCCAGGGCAGAAAAAATTGCCAGAAATTTAGAATTGCACGGCCATACCAGAGTTGACAATTATTACTGGCTCAACGAAAGAGAAAACCCAAAGGTAATCGATTACCTGAAAGCTGAAAATGATTACTATTTTCAAAAAACTGCGCATACCAAAGATTTTCAGGATAAATTATTTCAGGAGTTAAAAGGCAGGATCAAGGAAGATGACGAAAGTGTACCTTATAAGAAGAACGGCTATTTTTATATAACCAAATACAGTACCGGCCAGCAGTACCCTGTTTACAAACGCAAAAAGGGAACCCTGTCAGGTGCCGAGGAAATTCTTTTTGATGTAAATGAGATGGCCAAGGGTCATGAGTATTATTCTCTTGGAGGATTGAATGTAAGCGAAGATAACAAATTAGTGGCCTTTGCGGTCGATACTGTCAGCAGAAGGCAATACGACCTTTATTTTAAAAATCTGGAAACTGGTGAGATCTACAAGGAATATATCCCGAATACAACCGGAGGTTCTGCCTGGGCCAGTGATAACAAAACCGTTTTTTACACTAAAAAGGATCCGGTAACCTTGAGGAGTGATAAAATATTCCGTCACGTTCTCGGCACAGATCCCGTTAATGATGTGCTGGTCTTTGAGGAAAGGGACGATACCTTCAGCACCGCTGTTTTTAAGTCAAAATCAAATGAATATATTATTCTGGGTTCATACAATACCGTTTCTACGGAATATCGCTTTCTTTCTGCCAAAGACCCGCTTGGAGAATTCAAAATCTTTCAGCCCAGAGAGCGGGATCTGGAGTATTCGGTTGATCATTATAAAGACAATTTTTACATCCTCACCAACAAAGACGGGGCTAAGAATTTTAAGTTGATGAAAAGCCCTTTGGACAAAACGGATAAATCGAATTGGGTTGATGTAATTCCACATCGTCCGGAAACTTTGCTCGAGGATTTTTCAATATTTAAAGACTATTTGGTATTGGAAGAAAGAACGAACGGATTGAATCAGATCCGCATTAAAAGATGGGACGGATCCCAGGATTATTATCTGCCGGTAACCGAAGAAACCTATACCATGTATGTTTCTTCCAACCCGGAATTTGATACTGAGATCCTTCGGTACAGTTATAATTCCCTCACCACACCCAATTCCGTGATCGATTTCAATATGGCTGACAAAACCAGTGATGTTAAAAAGGAACAGGAAGTGCTGGGAGGTAAGTTCAAAAAGGAAAATTACAAAAGTGAACGAATCTGGGCAACAGCCAGAGACGGCAAAAAAGTTCCGATCTCATTGGTTTACCACAAAGACACCCCCTTGAATAAAAACACACCTCTATTGTTATACGGATATGGTTCTTATGGCAATACGATGGATGATCAATTCAGCACCACCAGATTGTCTCTGCTTGACAGAGGTTTTGTTTTCGCTACTGCTAAGATCAGAGGTGGAGAAGACCTGGGAAGAAACTGGTATGAGGATGGAAAAATGTTTAAAAAACAGAATACATTCAATGATTTTGTAGATTGTGCCAAACACCTGATAAGTTTATCCTATACATCGCCTGCTCATCTTTACGCTGAAGGCGGTTCTGCAGGAGGTCTGCTGATGGGCGCAGTGATCAATATGAATCCCGAACTTTTTAACGGGATCATTGCGGCCGTGCCTTTTGTTGATGTGGTTACGACCATGCTTGATGAAAGCATTCCACTTACAACCGGAGAATATGATGAATGGGGAAATCCAAATAACAAAGATTCTTATGAATATATGTTGTCGTATTCTCCTTATGACAATGTGAAAGCTCAAAATTATCCGAATATGCTGGTAACAACAGGTTTGCATGATTCACAGGTACAATATTTTGAACCCGCCAAATGGGTGGCAAAATTAAGAGAACTGAAAACGGATAACAATCAGTTGTATTTGTTCACAGATCTTGAAACAGGGCATGGTGGCGCCTCGGGCAGATTTGATGCCTTAAAAGAAATTGCCAGAGATTATGTATTTCTGTTTGATTTAGAGGAAATTAAAGAGTAAAGATAAGGCTCTTATCAAAAAAAGTATCATGAAAAGGGCAGTAAAAATCATTTTTTTAATTGAATATTTAAAAATTGTTTAACTTTGCCCCCGAAATTTATCATAAAAGTCTTTAACATTTATGGAAAAGCATAAAGGGATTACCAATAATATTCTTGAATTAATAGGAGAAACTCCCCTTATACGATTAAACAAAATCACCAATCACTTACAAGGACAATTTCTAGTTAAATATGAAGCTTTCAATCCGGGTCATTCCATGAAGGACAGGATAGCTTTGCATATTGTTGAAGATGCCGAAAGGAGAGGAATACTGAAAAAGGGAAGTACGGTGATAGAAACTACTTCTGGGAATACGGGCTTTAGTGTGGCTTTGGTATGCCTGATTAAGGGTTACGACTGTATTCTTGCCGTAAACTCAAAGGCCTCACCGAGCAAGATCAATATGTTAAAAGCTATGGGCGCCAAGGTATATGTTTGCCCGGCTCATGTGGCTGCCGACGATCCGCGTTCCTATTATGAGGTAGCTAAAAGACTTCATTCAGAAACTGCCGATTCAGTTTATATCAATCAGTATTTCAACGACTTGAATGCAGAGTCGCACTATTTGTCTACCGGCCCTGAAATATGGGAACAGACCGAAGGTAAAGTTACACATATCATTGTTGCCAGCGGCACTGGAGGAACTATTTCGGGAGTGGGAAAATATTTGAAAGAGAAAAATCCAAAGATCAAAGTATTGGGAGTTGATGCCTATGGTTCATTGCTCAAAAAATTTCATGAGACCAAAGAATTTGATGAAAAGGAATTGTACCCTTACCGCATTGAAGGCCTCGGAAAGAATCTGATTCCTACCGCAACGAATTTTGAGGTGATCGATGTTTTTGAAAAAGTTACCGATGAGGCTTCCGCACACCGGGCCAGAGAACTTGCGCTTACTGAAGGTTTATTTACCGGTTATACTAGCGGAGCTGTTTTACAGGCGGCCATGCAATACGGTGAGAAAGGATATTTTGACAAGGACAGTATGGTTGTGATGATACTTCCTGACCACGGATCCAGATATATGGAGAAAATATTTAGTGACGAATGGATGGGCGAGCAAGGATTTTTTGATACAAAAAATATTGTCGCAGGGGAAGTTGAATATCTGTAAAAAGAAAGAACTTTTAATTATATAAAAGGTTGCTTACGGTGTAGGCAGCCTTTTTTGTTTTAATGGATTAAAATTGATCGCACTCATTGCAGACTACCTAAAAAAGGCTAATTTTGCAAAGTTTTTACTTTTTTAATTTTTATAAAAAAATCTTATGAAAGATCTGTTTGACAGAATTATCAATGACAAAGGCCCTTTGGGTAAATGGGCCAAGCAGGCTGAGGGATATTATGTATTTCCAAAACTTGAAGGACCTATAGCCAACCGGATGAACTTCAATGGAAAAGAAGTGATTACCTGGAGCATAAATGATTATCTGGGTTTGGCAAACCATCCTGAAGTGAGGAAAGTGGATGCCGAAGCTGCAGCGGAACACGGAATGGCTTATCCTATGGGAGCCAGAATGATGAGCGGGCATACGGTATTTCATGAGCAGTTGGAAAGAGAATGTGCAGAATTTGTGCATAAAGAGGCGGCATATCTGGTAAATTTTGGTTATCAGGGTATGGTTTCAGCCATTGATGCTCTGGTTTCAAAAAATGATGTAATTGTGTATGATGTTGATTCTCACGCATGTATCATTGATGGTGTTCGCCTTCACCAGGGCAAAAGATTTACCTACCGCCATAACAACATGGAGAGCTTCGAAAAGAACCTTCAAAGAGCCACCAAGATGGCAGAGGAACAAAACGGAGGTATTCTGGTTGTAACAGAAGGCGTTTTTGGTATGAGGGGTGAGCAGGGTAAACTGAAAGAGATCGTTGAATTCAAGAAAAAATACAATTTCCGACTGCTGGTAGATGATGCACATGGTTTTGGTACTCTGGGTAAAACAGGAGCAGGAGCAGGTGAGGAACAGGGCATTCAGGATCAGATCGATGTATATTTTTCAACTTTTGCAAAATCCATGGCAGGCTTTGGTGCCTTTTTTGCAGGAGATAAAGATGTTATTCAATTCCTGCAATACAATATGCGTTCACAAATGTTTGCAAAAGCCTTGCCTATGGCCATGGTGAAAGGAGCATTAAAAAGACTGGACATGATCAGAACCATGCCCGAACTGCAGGAAAAATTATGGGAAAATGTAAATGCCCTTCAGAACGGTCTGGTTGAGAAAGGTTTTAATATCGGATCTACCAATACCTGTGTTACTCCGGTATTTTTGGAAGGCGAGATTCCCGAAGCGATGGCACTGGTAAATGATCTGCGGGAGAATTACAAAATTTTTTGCAGCATTGTTGTTTATCCGGTAATCCCTAAAGGAATGATCCTTTTGCGACTAATCCCTACAGCAGCCCATACGCTCGAAAATGTTCACGAAACGATCGCGGCATTCTCAGCAATACGCGAGAAATTGCAATCCGGAGTTTATAAGCGGATCGCCGAAAAGTTTGTAAATGCTTAAAATATGAACCGTCGGAAGACGGTTTTTTTTTGTGCTCAGATCAGCTCTCACTAACCGTTAAGCGCGCGGTCGCTTTGATATCCTGTTTGGAACTCAGGTTTTTAAGGTAGTGCTGGTACCCAACAATGCCTATCATGGCTGCATTATCGGTCGTATATGCAAATTTGGGTATATAGGTGGTCCAGCCATATTTTGATTCCGCATCCCTCAGCGCCTGCCTTATACCCGAATTTGCGGATACACCCCCGGCAATGGCAATATGCCTGATACCCGTTGTTTTTGAAGCCAGGAGCAATTTGCTTACCAATATGTCAACAATGGTCTTTTGTATGGATGCACAGATGTCTTCAAGATTTTCTGTGATAAAATTTTCGTTTGCTTTTTGCTCTTTTTGCAAGAAATAAAGAATGGATGTTTTTAGCCCGCTAAAGCTGAAATCCAGTTCGTTTTCAGTTTTAGGTTTGGCGAATGCAAAGCGTTCTCCATTCCCGGTTTTTGCCAATTTATCTACATGTGGGCCCCCGGGATAAGGAAGTCCAAGTAGTTTTGCCGATTTATCAAAGGCTTCTCCCACCGCATCATCAATGGTCTCTCCCAAAATTTCGAACTGAAAAAAATCAGTTACCCTTAAGATCTGGGTATGACCACCGCTTATCGTAAGGCAAATGAATGGAAAGGGAGGTTTTTTTTGTTCCTCATCATCAATAAAATGAGCCAGCACGTGCGCTTGCATGTGGTTGACACCAATTAGAGGTATTTGAAGTGCCAGGGACATGGATTTGGCAAATGATGTTCCAACAAGCAGTGACCCTAATAAACCGGGTCCCCTGGTAAAGGCAATGGCATGGAGTTCATTTTTACTGATGCATGCTTTTCTTAGAGCCATTTCGACCACGGGTACTATATTCTGCTGATGCGCCCTGGAGGCGAGCTCGGGCACCACCCCACCAAATTCAGCATGTATTTTCTGATTTGCGATGATATTTGACAATACCCTGTCATCTTGCAGTACGGCCGCTGAGGTATCGTCGCATGAGGACTCAATAGCCAATATATTTATTTGTTTTTTAGCCATTTATTTGGAATTTGGGCAAAAAAAATATTGTATTTTTAACCGAGCAAATTTAGACAATTATTTATCAATAAATTTAAAAAAATAGGATCCGGAGTTCTGGTCTTTTTAGTACTGCTGCTGGTAGTGCTGGTCTTTTTATTGTCTCTTTCTTCTGTGCAGACTTCCCTTGCAAAAAGGCTGACGGATTACGTAAACACTACTTATGGCAGTGATATACATATTGAAAAAGTCGATATTTCATCACTGAGTAAAGTAAAACTGGTGGATGTACTCATCAGAGACCATCACGGTGATTCACTCATCTATGTCGAGAAGGCGAAGACTTCTGTATCCCATATTCCTTCCCTATTTAAAAACAAATTTGTACTAGGTTTGACCAGCCTCGAAAACGGCTTTCTGAATATGAAGACCTATAAGGATGAGGAGACCAATAACCTGACCCTGTTCGTGCAATTATTTGATGATGGTGAGGTATCAGATGGGCCTGAATTTATTTTGACAAGTCCGAAGATTAAACTCGAGAATATAAGCTATGAACTTTTTGATCAGAACAAAGGGGAAGCAGCCATAGTCTATTATTACGGCATCAGCGGTGATTTAAATGATTTTGCGATCAAAGGGTCGGAAGTACAAACGCAAATAAGAAGTGTTTCCATAGACAAAAACCACCTGCTCAAGATCCTCGATTTTAATTCAGATTTCAAGTATACAGAAAATCAAATGGAATTTTGGCATACGAATCTGACCTCAGAAAATTCCTTTCTTGATGCGGATATTGTCATGAGTTATGGTGAAGATGACCTGGGTGATTTCAATGAACGAGTTAAGATCAATGCTATTTTCAAAAAATCATCCATTGCCCTGGTGGATTTGAACCAAATTTACGGCGAGTTTGGAACCAAAGACATCATATATTTTACTTCTCAATTTGTTGGCACAATAAACGATTTTTTGGTCAATGATCTCGATTTGAGAACAGAGAGAAAATCTGTTCTGAAAGGCGATTTTGTTTTTAAGAATATATTGGATACGGATGAATTTTTTATTGACGGGAATATCGAAAAGCTTTCTTCAAGTTATTCAAATTTAAGTATTTTACTTCCCAGACTCATCGGTAAAAATCTGCCGGAATCATTCAGCGATGTTGGAATATTTGAGGCTTATGGAAATTTTGCGCTCACGAAAAATACGCTTAACCTGAATATGGATTCCAATTCTAGCCTGGGTAAATTGAGTACTGATCTGTATCTGACCGATTATCAGGTCCTGGATAAAACAAAATACAAAGGAACCGTGGTCATGCAGGATTTTAGGCTGGGCGGTTATTTAAAAGATCCTATGGTAGGTAGAACTTCGCTCCAGGGAAAATTTGATGGGCAGGGATTTTCATTGAATTCCGTCAATACCTCTATCATTGGCAGTATCTCAAAACATGAATACAGGGGATATACTTATCAGAATATTGATGTAAACGGTGTTTTAAGGAACAGGAATTTTCAAGGCGAGCTGGTGGTTAAAGACCCCAATGTACAAATGAATTTTTCTGGCCTCGCGGATCTGTCTAAAAAAATATACCGATTTGACTTTCAGGCAGATGTGGAATACCTTGACCTGAAACCCTTGCATTTGTTTGAAAAATATGAGAGATCAGTTGTCAAAGGGAAGGTCAATATTAACCTGACCGGAAATACGATTGAAACGCTCGATGGAGAAATTAGTTTTCAGGACGCAATTTTCACCAATGAGAATGACGAGTATATTTTTAAAGATTTCCATGTTCTTGCAGAAATCGGGGACTCGGTGAGAACAATTTCGGTCAATTCTCCGGACATTATAGAGGGAAGAATTATTGGGAATTTTAAATACGGGGACTTACTCAACATTACAAAAAATTCTCTTGGCAGCCTTTATGCCAATTACAAACGGGTCAAAGTTGCACCGGGACAGAACCTGGATGTATATTTTAATATTTACAATAAAATCCTGGAGATCTATAATCCGGAATTGGAGTTGGGTTCAAATACCTTTATCCGCGGCAAGATCAATTCCGATGATGATGACATCAATCTGCTTGTGAAGTCATCGCGCGCGCGCGTTTACACCAATGAATTTGATAATGTTAAACTACAGATCAACAGCAAGAGCCCCTTGTATAATGCCATATTGAGCATAGACAACATCAGGACGAAATATTATGAAGCCTCAAATTTTAACCTGGTTAATGTTACTTTGAACGATACCCTGTTCATGCGTACAGATTTTATCGGCGGGAAAGAAAAGTCAGAAAAGTACGATTTGAGTATTTACCATACGATAAACAAATCGGGCCACTCTGTGGTTGGATTCAAAAAATCGGAGATTGTCTATAAGGATAATGTCTGGTTCATCAATGAATTGGACGACTCTTTGAACAAACTTGTATTTGACAAGGATTTTAAGAATTTTGCCATAGATAAAATTAGTGTAGATTCACAAGGTCAGAATATTGGTATATCCGGAGCAATGAGCGGAATTACCCAAAATATTGATCTGGACTTCAAGAATGTAAATCTCAATGCAATAAGCCCACCTATTGACAGCCTGAGACTCGACGGCAAGCTCAATGGAAGGGTGAGTCTTCAGAAAAAAAATGAAAAATACATACCGCTTGCCGACCTGAGCATCAATTATTTCAGTATCAATAGTGATTACTACGGAGATTTTACCATGGTGGCAGAAGGTAATGAAAATCTCAGCAATTACACATTCGATGCTGCCCTTGTAAACAGTGACCTCATAGCAGCAGAAATCAAAGGTAACGTGGATTTTGAACAAAAGACACCCACGATCCTGGCTTCCGTGCAATTGAATAAATTCAGGCTGAATGCCTTTAGCCCATTGGGCGGTATTGTGCTTTCAGATTTGAGAGGGATTGCGTCAGGTAGTGTCAATGTTTTTGGAAATTTGTACAACCCGGTTTTCGATGGAGAGATCCTGCTTGATGATGCCGGTCTTAAAGTTCCCTATCTGAATGTAGATTATGATTTTGCTGAATATTCCAAAATATTGTTATACGATCAAACATTTGATTTTCAGACTATTGGCATTACGGATACGAAAATGGGTACCAAGGGCCTTATTGGAGGGAAGATCAAACATGAAAATTTTGAGAAGTGGTTTATAGATATCTTTATCTCAAGTGACAATTTACTTGTTTTAGATACAGAAGAACATGAAGATGCACTGTATTATGGAACCGGACTGATCGAAGGGGAAACCACTATTTACGGTCCTGTAGACAATTTATTTATCGATGTACAAGCCACAACAAATAAGGGAACCCAGTTTATTATTCCTCTGAGCGATGTGAGTACGGTTGGAGAGTCAAACCTGATCCATTTTGTTGATCCCTTTGAGGAAGAACTGGAGGACGAATACAGAAAACTGGTAATGATGCAGCAAATGAAAGGGCTTAACCTGAACTTCAACTTGAATGTTACAAAGGAGGCTGTGGCTGAGGTGGTTATAGATAAAGAAACAGGAAGTATTTTAAGAGGCAGGGGTGACGGAAACCTGAGGCTGGGTATCGATATGAACGGCAAATTCGAAATGTACGGGGAATTGTTGATCGACAGCGGCGAATATCTTTTTAAGAGCATTGTCAGTAAAAACTTTTTAGTTCAGCAAGGTGGTACCATTATCTGGAACGGAGACCCGATGGACGCATCAATCAATATTACCGCAATACATAAAACCAAGGCAAATCCTGCCGTTATTCTGGATGAGCTGAGCAGTTCAAGAAAAATTGATGTCAATTTAATTACCCAGATAAGCGGTACACTTTCAGAAGCTCAGTTGGATTTTGATATAGAAATTCCAAAAGCCAGTTCCCTTGTGGCTTCAGAACTGGAATTTAAACTTGCAAATCCGGATGACAAACTTACCCAGTTCTTTTCGTTGCTTGCCACGGGGTCTTTTTTAAATACAGATTCTCGTAAAGGAGAATTTAGTGGTGGTTCGGTTGTTGCCGGGACTATGGCAGAACAGGCATCGGCTATCTTAACCAATGTGTTGGGTACTCAGTCTGATAATTTTGAAATAGGTCTCGATTATGAGGTAGCTGCACAGAACAAGGTAGAGAATGTGGATACCGATGATCAGTTGGGCATCATGGTTTCGGGTAGGATAGGAAATAAGGTTATCGTGAACGGTAAGGTAGGGGTTCCGGTTGGCCCGAATACCCAGTCAAGTGTGGTTGGAGAGGTTGAAGTGATGTTGCCTTTAAATGAGGCCGAGACCTTCATGGGGAAGGTGTATAACCGGCAAAATGAAATTCAGTTCGATATCATTGACAGTGAGGGTTACACACAAGGTGCCGGTATTTCCTATCGTTTTGAGTTTGCCAATGCCAGGGAGTTTTCAGAAAAAGTAGGTTTGAGAAAAACTGAAGAAGAAAAGCTCATGACCAAAGAACAAAGAGATAGCATTAAATCTGCACAAAAACTTTTAAAGAAAAAAGAAAGTGAAGAGAAGAAAAAGAAGAAAAATCCGCAATAATTTTATTGCTGATAACCATTCAGAGGGTTTGCAGGCAGCTTAAATTGATTATTTTTGAATAAAAATTAAGGTATGTTAAAAGAAGAAAGGCAGAATTATATACTGGAAAAGATAAGGGAATTAAATACCGTCAAATCCAATGAGCTGGCCATTGAACTGAATGTTTCTGAAGACACGATCAGAAGAGACCTCAACCACATGGCTCATAACGGTAAGATCCTGAAGGTACATGGAGGCGCTTTGTCCACTTATCAGAAGTTGTATACGTATAATGAAAGTTCCGTATTTAACAGAGAGAACAAAATTGCTATCGCTGAAAAGGCTATCTCACTACTTAAGGACGGACAGACAATACTGATGAGCGGAGGAACGACCAATCTCGAACTGGCAAGATTACTTCCTCCCGAGCTCAATGCCACGATCTACACCTACAGTTTGACCATTGCCATGCAGCTGGCAGAACACCCAAGTGTTGAAGTCATACTCATCGGAGGCAAATTGAATAAAGAAGCAATGGTGACCACAGGTGTGAATGTAATCAAAGTTTTGTCGAATATAAAGGCAGATATTTGTTTTTTGGGTACCAGTGGATTGGATGCTGAAGAGGGAATTACGGAGGTTGGTTATGAGGTTTCCTTTGTCAAAAGGGTTATGATCGCTTCATCTAATACCGTGGTCTCTCTGCTCACTTCTGATAAATTGAATATAGCCCAGCGCTATCCCGTTTGTGACCTTACTGAAATCCACAAGATCATCACTGAATTGCCCCCTGGCGATCCCATATTCTATCCGTTTATAAAAAAAGGGATAGAAATTATGTAATACTTTATTTTAGTGCAATGAGCATTTTGTCCTGATCGGTTTTATGGGTTTTATTTTATCGACTGCAGTTGTATATAATTATTTTTGCGTTTATATGCGTTTATTTGCGTAATTAATAATTATAACTTACCTTGCTAAAAATTCAATGGTCTTGATTTGCCCAAGTTGTTCGTGTTTTTAAGATACAATCTTTGGCCCGGGAGCAAAGGAAATTTATGGATTGAAATTTAATTTGATAAAGATTTAAGGTTTGAGCACTGTACTGATTTTTTCCATCATCACAGCCTACTTTGCCATAATTATGGTGATTTCTCACTTCACTTCAAAAAAGCGCAGCGATGAAACTTTCTTTACAGGCGACAGAAAATCTCCCTGGTTTCTGGTTGCCTTTGGCATGGTGGGGGCTGCCTTGTCAGGAGTAACCTTTGTTTCCTTACCGGGCATGGTGGGAAACAATTCATTTTATTTTTTTCAGTTTATTCTTGGAAATGTAGTTGGGTATTTTTTTATAACCTTCGTTTTAATACCGCTGTATTACAAATTAAATCTTGTTTCTATTTATGCTTATCTGAAAGAACGGTATGGAAAAGTCACATATAAAACGGGCTCCCTTTATTTTCTTGTTTCGCAATCTTTCGGTGCTTCCCTTAGGTTGCTTCTCGCAGCAAAAATTCTGCAGTTTGCTTTTTTTGACAGATTGAACATACCTTTTTTTATTACGGTCATCATCATCTTGCTGCTGGTTTGGCTCTATACTCATAAATCCGGTATAAAGACCATCGTATGGACGGATACCATGCAGACCTTTTTTCTGATACTCGCTGTCTTGCTAGCGATTATGGCTATAAAGAACTCGATGAACCTCAGTCTTTCGGACTCAATTTCTCAGGTAACACAACACAAATATTTTAAAGTATTTGACTGGGATCTGAAATCCGGTAACAACTTTTTTAAGCAATTTTTATCGGGGGTACTGATCGCAATTGCCATGATGGGACTTGATCAGAACATGATGCAAAAAACGCTGACCTGTAAAAATGTGAGGGACGCACAAAAGAATACGCTGACCTTTAGTCTGTTTCTGGCTTTTACACAATTCCTGTTTTTGGGTTTGGGTATCATGCTTTATATGTATGCCGAAGCAAATCAAATAAATCTG
>Ga0209391_10001308_pt1 | contig 12864 bp, 11 predicted proteins | sample PPLLak3March2015_FD_187246 | JGI IMG/M metagenome (GOLD analysis project Ga0209391, IMG submission 187246) | Freshwater sediment microbial communities from Prairie Pothole Lake near Jamestown, North Dakota, USA - PPLs Lake P7 Core (1) Depth... | ecosystem: Environmental > Aquatic > Freshwater >... | reverse complement strand
CACCGGGGACTACCTGTACCGGTTCGTCATCGTGCAGGCCGCTCCCGGCAAGCTGCTGGACCTGATTGAGCTGTACCGGTCGCGGATGCCCGTCGTTGCCGCCGGCGGCGACGAACTGCCCCTCATCGTGCGGCACTCACAGGGCGACCACTGGGACCTCTGCATCATCTACCCGAGCGGCAGCTTCACCGAGTACTACAGCCGTGAACGCGTGGCGAAGCGCCAGGCCGCCGGCGACGCGTCCGGCGTGCCGAACGCGGAGTTCGCCAGGCGCTTCTACTCGATGATCTCCTGGCACGAGGATCTGTACGCGGCGGGGCCGCCGATCGAGATGTTCCGCGAGCACGTCCGGGGCATGGGGCTCGCGCACTTCGAGATGCTGCTCGCGCTGGCGGGCAAGCGTGACGAGTTGATCGAGGAGCGTCAGCGGGAGAACGTGTTCAACCGCGAGCGCGGGCGCGGGGGCACCTTGATCTTCGTCCACGACCAGGGCGCCGCCTGGGACGTCATCACGCTCGGGGTGTACCGCGACTGGCGGCACTATGCGGAGTACGAGGCGATCCCGGCAGGGGTCAGCGCCGCGGCCGCGACGAAGGCCGGCTTCCCCAGCCCGGACGCCATCGGCCCCTACATGCGCACGCTGATCTCGACGCACCGCGACACGCTGGGCCCCATCCTGCCGATGGGCATCGCCCAGGCGCCCGCCCAGCGAGAGAGGTGAATATCCACGCCGCAGTATAATCGCCCCGACATCAGCCATGACGAGCCAGCCACCCCCCGCTCCGCCGGTCGTCGACCGCCGGGCGTCGCGCGTCCGCCGCGTGCCCAGCCTCTTCCTGGCGCACGGCTCGCCCATGACCGTCCTCGACAAGGACTTCGCGGGGGCCGTGTACAAATTCACGTCCCGCCAGCGCAGACTGCGCGCGATCGTCGTGGTGTCGGCGCACTGGCAGGTGCCGGGCCCGCTTCGGGTCACGAGCAATCCGAAACCAACCATCATCTGCGACTTCGCGGGCTTCCCCGGCTGGCTGTACGAAATCGCGTACCCGTGCCCGGGTGACCGCGCGACGGCCCAGATGGTGGCGGTGATGCTGGAGCGTGCTGGCATGGAAGCGAGGCTCGACCCCGACCGCGGCCTCGACCACGGCGTGTGGGTGCCGCTCAGCCTCGCGTTTCCCGAGGCGACGGTCCCGGTCATCCAGGTGTCACTGCCCCTGCCGTCCACGCCCGCGATGATGCTGCGGATGGGCCAGGCGCTGGCGCCGTTGCGGTCGGAGCACATCCTGCTGTTGGCCACCGGCGGCATTGTTCACAACCTCGCACGGCTGCAGCCGGACATGGACACCCCGTTCCCGGAGCCGTGGGCGGCGGAGTTCGATGACTGGGTGCGCGAGAAAGTCGGCGCGCTCGATGCGGAGGCGCTCGCGGGCTATCCCGGGCTCGCGCCGCACGCACACGCAGCTGTGCCCACGTCAGAGCACTTCGACCCGCTCCTGTTCACAGTGGGGACCGCCCTGCCGGGCGATGTTGTGTATGACATCTACGACGGGTTCCGCTACGGCACACTGTCCATGCGGTCGCTTGCGCTGACGGGCCGCCGCCGCGAAGACAGAGGATTCTAAGGGGACAGTTTCGCAACCTGCGTGCAGCGGCCTGCTTCCTCCGCGAGAACGGGTTGTGAAACCGCTCGCGTTCAAAACAGTAGCCCGACGCCCGGTCCTGAGGGTTTCCGGCCCCCATCGGATTCCCACTGGCCCGGGCGGCGGGCTGCTGCGTTTCAATATCGCAAGGCCGATGCCATCGCGGCGCGAGACGGAAGTTGAGAGATCGGGCGGGATCCCGCGCGAGGCCCGCGGCAGGCGATGGCGATCTGCCGGCGGCGTGTCACGGATTCCCGGATCGGTGCCGGAAGATCGTCGGACAGGCGCGAGACTGAGTGGAGTGACGCCAGCGTCCGCCGTCTCAGGCCCTCGGAGCGGGCGCCGACTCGACGGCCTCGACGATGCGCGCGGCCATGGCGGAGCAGGTCAGGTGCGGCTTGGCCGCGACCGAGACCAGGTCGCGCGTCCGGGCGCCGGCGGTCAGCACCTGGCCGACCGCGGTCTCGATTTCGCTCGCCTCGTTCATCAAGCCGAAGCTGTGGCGGAGCATCATCGCCGCCGAGAGAATCGCGCCGATCGGGTTGGCCTCGTCTTTCCCCGCCAGCGACGGCGCGGACCCGTGGACGGGTTCGTAGAGGCCGACCCCCTGGCCGAGGCTGGCTGACGGGAGCAGGCCGAGCGATCCCACCACGGCCCCCGCTTCGTCCGAGAGGATGTCGCCGAACAGGTTTTCGGTCAGCACGACATCGAACCGGCGGGGATCGAGAGCAATGGCCATCGCGCAGGCGTCGACGTACATGTGCTCGAGGCGCACGCCCGGAAAGCGCACCGCCACCTCCGCCACCGCCGATCGCCAGAGTTGCGAGGTTTCGAGGACATTGGCCTTGTCGACCGACGTCACGAGGCAGCGCCGCTGCCGGGCCAGGCTGAAGGCCACCTCGGCCACGCGCACCACCTCCGCTCGTGAATAGCGGAGCGTGTTGACGGCCTCGCCCTTCTCGACGTCCCACCCCCGCGGCTCCCCGAAGTAGAGCCCTCCGGTCAGCTCGCGCACGAAACAGAGGTCGGTTCCAGCGACACGGTCGGGCTTGAGCGGGCCCGCCGCCTCGAGGGCCGGCCACAGTTTCGCCGGGCGGAGGTTGGCGAAGACGCCGAGCGCTTTCCGGAGCGTCAGGAGTGCATATTCGGGGCGCTGCTCGCGCGGGGCCGAGTCGTACGCCGGGTCGCCCACGGCGCCGAGCAGCACCGCGTCGGCATGCTGGCAGGCCTCGAGGGTCGTGAGCGGCAGCGACGTGCCAGCCTCGCGGACGGCTGCGCCTCCGATCCCGGCGGGCTCGAGCTCGAACAGGTGACCATGACGGCCGGCGACGGCCCGCAGCACGGAGAGTGCCGCGTCAATGACCTCGGGGCCGATCCCGTCTCCTGGAAGGACGACAATTCGCTTCTGCACGCCTTCCGGCCTCTCCCCTAGACGCCGTGCCCGTACCCCGGTTCCGCGACGGTCCCGCGCTCGTCCCGCCTGCTCCGCGCGGGCGCCTTCGGCGGGGTTGCGGCCCCGGCCGGCTCGCCGGCCTTCACCTCGTCGATGATGGTCTTCAACTGCGCATCGCTCACCTGCTTGTGCGCGTCCGCGAAGCTGACCATGCGGCGGTAGACACGATCGACCTCGAACCGCGTCAGGGCCACGCCCAACTGCTCGCACCGCTTCTGGACGGCATGGCGGCCCGAGTGCTTCCCGAGCACGAGCGTCGTCGACGGCACGCCGACGTCCTCCGGACGCATGATCTCGTACGTCCGGCGGTCCTTCAAGATGCCGTCCTGGTGGATGCCCGCCTCGTGCGCGAACGCGTTGCGGCCGACGATGGCCTTGTTGGACTGGACCGCCTGGCCGGTCAGCGCCGTGAGCAGCTGGCTGGTGGCGTAGATGGCGCGGGTGTCGAGGCCGATGTCGTACGGGTGGCGGTCCGGCCTGACGCGCAGCACCATCGCCACCTCTTCGAGCGACGCGTTGCCGGCGCGCTCGCCGATGCCGTTGATGGTGCACTCCACCTGGCGCACGCCGGCGCCCACGGCGGCGAGCGAGTTCGCGACGGCGAGGCCGAGGTCGTTGTGGCAGTGCGTGCTGAAGACGGCCTTGCCGGCGTTCGGCACCCGCCCGATGACGCCGGTGAAGAACTCCGCGATCTCGTCGGGGGTCGAGTAGCCGACCGTGTCCGGCAGGTTGACGGTGGTGGCGCCGGCGGCGATGACCGCTTCGACGACGCGGCAGAGGAAGTCGGCGTCGCTGCGCGTGGCATCCTCGGCCGAGAACTGCACGTCGTCGGTGTAGCGCCGCGCCTGCGTCACGGCCGCGGTGGCGGCGGCGAGGCAGGCCTCGCGCGTCATGTTGAGCTTGCGCTCGAGGTGCAGGTCGGAGGTGGCGATGAACGTATGGATGCGCGGCCGCGCCGCCCCGCGCAGGGCCGCGCCGGCCATGTCGATGTCGCCGGCGCACGCGCGGGCCAGGCCGGCGATGACGGGCCGCCGCACCGCGGCCGCCACGGCCTTGACCGCCTCGGCGTCCGCCTCGGACGCGACGGGGAACCCGGCCTCGATGACGTCGACGCCGAGGGCGTCGAGCTGCCTGGCCAGGCGGACCTTCTCGTGGATCCGCATCGAGAATCCCGGCGCCTGCTCGCCGTCGCGCAGGGTGGTGTCGAACACGGTCAGGCGGTCGCGTTCCATCGAGGCCTCCATCGCCCCAGTTGTACGATGGCGCCGGGCGGCCAGCAAGGTTATAATCTTTACGTTTTCATAAGGAACGCTAATCTATGAACATCCCCGAACTCGAGGTGTTCCTGGCGGTCGCCTCCGAGCGGAGCTTCTCGAAAGCCGCCCAGCGCCTGCACCGGACCCAGTCGGCCGTGAGTCAGGCCCTCCGCCGCCTCGAAGACGGCCTGGGCGAGCGGCTGGTGGACCGCTCGACGAAGGACGGCCGCCTGACCGAGGCCGGCCGCGTCCTGCAGGACTACGCCGAGCGCCTGATGCGGCTGGCGGGCGAGGCCGAGACGGCCGTCCGGGAGCTCGCCGACCTCCAGCGCGGCCGCGTGCTCGTGGGCGCCAACGACGGCACCGTCCACAGCCTGCTGCCGCTCATCGCCGGCTTCCACGAGCGCCACCCGGGCGTGCACGTCGACGTGCGGCGCGTCCATGCCCGCCGGGTCGGCGCCGAGGTGGCCACCGGCAGCCTCGACTTCGGCATCCTCACCTTCCTGCCGTCCGAGCGCGGCCTCGGCAGCGTGGTCATCGACGCCGACGACCTCGTCCTGCTCGTGCCCCCCGGCCATCCGTTCGCCAGGCGGCGGGTGGTCCACATGGACGAAGTGGGCCGTCAGCCCGTCGTCGCGCACAACGACCCGTCGCCGGCCCGCGAGCGCGTCCTGCGGCTCTACGAGCAGCGCCAGGAGCCGCTCAACATCCGCCTGTCGCTGCCGAGCCTCGACGCCATCAAGGGGGCGGTCGGCATGGGGCTCGGCGTCGCGATCCTGCCCCGCCGGTGCGCCGCCGCCGAACTGGCCCGCCGGGACCTGGTGGCGGTCAACGTGCCGGAACTCCACCTCAGGCGCCGTCTCCGCCTCGTCTACCGCAAGACCGGTGCGCACTCGCACGCGGCCCACGAATTCCTGCGTGTCGTCCAGGAGCTGGCCATCGATGTCGCCCGTTGACGCGGAACGCGTCACCGTTCCGGGGCTGGGGCGGGCGGGAAGCCGGCGATGTAGGGCAAGCGGGCAGCCGCGGCCCGCACGGACGCAAAATCCTCCGTGAGGAGGGCTGTCGCGTCCCAGGTGCCGGCCAGGAAGGCGCTGCGGGCGGCGGCCGGCATGGAGCAGGCGGCCTCGATGCCGCCGCCGTGCACCAGCATGCGATCGAGGTTCACCGAGACGATGGCGGCCGGGTCGCGGCCGACGCGCGACATCAGCGCCTCGACATCGTCCGGCCGCGCGCCGACGCATGGCACCCCGAGCGCGGCGGCGTTGCTGAAGAAGATCTCGGCGAACGACGAGCCGATGACGGCGGCGATGCCCCAGCGTGCCAGGGCCTGCGGCGCGTGCTCCCGCGACGAACCGCACCCGAAGTTGCGGTTGACGAGCAGGACGCGCGCGCCCGCGTGCGCCGGGTCGTCGAAGGGGTGGCGCGCGCCGGCGGCCGCGGCGGCCCGGCGGTCGTCCTCGAACACGTGAGCCTCGAGGCCGTCGAAGCTCACGGCCCGCAGGAAGCGCGCCGGCATGATCCGATCGGTGTCGATATCGTCGCCGCGCAGCACGATGGCCCTGCCCGAGATCGTCATGACGCCTCCGCCGCCGGCAGCAGGGAGCGCACGTCGGTCACTTCGCCCGCGATCGCCGCTGCGGCCACCATCGCCGGGCTCATCAGCAGGGTGCGGCCGGTCGGGCTGCCCTGCCGGCCCTTGAAATTGCGGTTCGACGAGGACGCGCACAGCTCGCGGCCCTCGAGCCGGTCCGGGTTCATCGCCAGGCACATCGAGCAGCCGGCCTCCCGCCACTCGAACCCGGCGTCCCTGAACACCTCGTGCAGCCCATCGCGCTCGGCGGCCTCCCGGACCCGCTTCGACCCGGGCACGACCAGGCCGCGGACGTGCGTCGAGATCCGCCGGCCCCTCACGATGCGGGCCGCCTCGCGCAGGTCGGAGAGCCGGCCGTTGGTGCAGGAGCCGATGAACGCCACGTCCACCTTCGTGCCGGCGATCGGGCTCCCGGGCTGCAGCCCCATGTAGGCCAGGGCGTCGGCCAGGGCGCTCCGCTCCGCCTCCGCGACATCCGAGGGCCGCGGCACGCGCCCGCCGACCTCGACCGACTGCCCGGGACTCGTGCCCCAGGTCACCATCGGCCCGAGCGCCGCCCCGTCGATCGAGACCTCGTCGTGGTAGACCGCGTCGGGATCGGAGGCGAGCGACCGCCACCACGCGGCAGCCCGGTCGAACGCGTCGCCGGCGGGCGCGAACCGGCGCCCGCGCAGATACGCGACCGTGGTGTCGTCGGGATTGACGTAGCCCGCCCGCGCGCCGCCCTCGATGGACATGTTGCACAGCGTCATCCGCTCGTCCATCGTCATGCGCTCGACGACGGGCCCGGCGTACTCGTAGGCGAAGCCGGCGCCGCCCTGCACGCCGAGCGCCCGGATGACGGCGAGAATGACGTCCTTGGCGTACACGCCCGGCGCGAGCGCGCCGCCGATGGCGACGCGCCGGACCTTCAGCGGGTCCATGGCGAGGCACTGCGACGCCAGGACGTCGCGGACCTGCGAGGTGCCGATGCCGAAGGCCACGGCCCCGAAGGCCCCGTGCGTGGAGGTATGGCTGTCGCCGCAGGCGATGGTCATCCCCGGCTGGGTGAGGCCGAGCTCCGGGCCGATGACGTGGACGATGCCCTGGTCGTCGCTGTCGAGGCCGAACAGCGGCACGCCGAACTCGCGGCAGTTGCGCTCGAGGGCCGCCATCATCTGCTCCGCCATCTGGTCGGCGAAGGGGCGGGGCTGGCCGTCGGTGGGCACGATGTGGTCGACCGTCGCGAAGGTGCGGTCCGGAAAGGCGACGGCCTGGCCGCGCAGGCGGAGCATGTCGAAGGCCTGGGGGCTGGTGACCTCGTGCACCAGGTGCAGGCCGACGAGCAGTTGCGTCTGCCCCGTCGGCAGGCGCCGGACCGTGTGGAGGTCCCAGACTTTTTCGAGCAGCGTTGATCCCATGCCGGATCGGATTGTACGTCAGCCGAGCGGGCGCGCGAGAATCAGCGCGTCCTCGACGACGCGGCCGGCGATGAGGTGCTCCTGGATGATTCGCTCGAGCACCGGCGGGTCGCAGTTGGCGTACCAGGCGCCCTCGGGGTACACCACGGCCACCGGCCCCGACTCGCACACCCGGAGGCAGTTGGCGCGGGTCCGCAGCACGCCACCGGCGTCGGACAGGCCGAGTTCCTCCAGCCGGCGCTTCAGGTACTCCCAGGCGGCGATGGAGCGCTCGCGGTCGCAGCACTTGGGCGTGGTCTGGTCGCAGCAGAGGAAGATGTGGCGGCGGGCGGAGGGAATGCCGAGGCGCCCGGCCTTCGAGCGCGCGGCGGCCAGGTCGGCAGCCTGTGACTCCATGATGTCTACATTCTACCGTCTGCGGTAGAATCGCGCTTCAGCCGCGGTCTGCCCGCCGCGCAAGAGGAGCCGTGCATGCCCGAGACCACGAAACGCAGCAAGTTCCCGCGCACGTTCTGGGTCGCCAACGTGATGGAGCTGTTCGAGCGGGCGGCCTATTACGGCATGAACTCCGTGCTGGCCGTCTATCTCACGCGCTCCGTCGTCGACGGCGGCCTCGGGTTCGCCGAGCAGTCGGTCGGGTTCATGCAGAGCATCGTCTACGCGCTGACCTACGTGCTGCCGATCCTGGGCGGCGCGCTGGCGGACCGGTACGGGTACCGCCGGATGCTCATGGTGGCGTTTTCCTTCATGGCCGCCGGCTACTTCTCGGCCGGCTTCACCTCGACCTATGCGATGGTCTTCCTCGCCCTGCTGGTGATGGCAACCGGCTCGGGCCTCTTCAAGCCCATCATCTCGGGCACCATCGCCAGGACGACCGACGAGAGCAACTCGGCCTTCGGGTTCGGCATCTACTACTGGATGATCAACCTCGGGGCGTTCCTCGCGCCCCTCGTCGTGAGCTACCTGAAGGGCTTCTCCTGGCAGTACGTGTTCATCGCCTCGGCGATCTACTGCGCACTGATGCTGCTGCCGACGATGTTCGTCTTCACCGATCCGCCGCGTCCAACGAGCACGAAGACGCTCAAGCAGGTGCTGGTTGGCGCGGCCGAGGTGATGGGCGACTCCCGCTTCATGCTGATGATCGTCGTGTACTCGGGATTCTGGATTCTCTACTTCCAGAACTTCGGCTCCGTGCTGTGGTACCTGCGCGACTTCGTCGATGGCGCGCCCGTGAGCGCCGCCGTGACGGGCCTGCTTCACGCCGTCGGCATCAACGCCGAGTTCACGTTCGACGCCGAGCACGTCACCGTCATCAACGCCGGCACGATCATCCTCCTGCAGGTGCTCGTCAGCCGCATCGTCAAGGACAAGCCGGCGCTGCCCACCATGGTCACCGGCATGCTCATCGGCGGGATCGGGTTCCTGCTGCTGGCCTCCTCGCACAACGCATGGATCTTCGTCCTCGGCATCGCGGTGTTCTCCGTCGGCGAGATGACCGCGCACCCGAAGTACTACAGTTTCGTGGGCCTCGTGGCGCCGGCCGATCGGAAGGCCGTCTACATGGGGTACGCGTTCCTGTACGGCGTGTTCGGGTCGCTGCTGGGCTCGAACCTCGGCGCGTTCCTCTACACGCTCATGCTGAAGCCGGTGGTCGGCACGCCGGAGGCTTTCGCGGCCACGCGGACGTTCTGGCTGATGTTCGCGGCGCTGGACGTGGTGGCGGCGGCCGGCCTGATCCTGTTTGCGCGCGCGTTCACGGCCGACACGCCCGAGACGCGCCGCAAGGCCCGCCTCGTCATGCTCTTCGTCTACGTGCTCGTGTTCGCCGTGGGGATCGGCTTCTGCGCGCTCGCGTTCTGGAGCACGCCCGTGCAGTTCCGCACGCTGGTGCAGTCGCTCATCTTCCTGGCGCTGGGCGCCGGCGGCTTCATCGTCAGCCTCAGGAGGAGGTGAGCGGTGTCATCCCGGAACCCGATCGTCGTGCTGCTGGCGGCGGGCCTGCTGGCAGCCGGCCTGCTGCCGCCGGCCGCGCCGGCGCACGCCCAGTCCCGCCCGAAGGGCCATCTTGTCGCCGTCGGCGGCGGCGGCGTGCCCGATGTGATCCTCACGCGCGCGCTCGAGCTCGCGGGAGGCCCGTCGGCGCCCATCGTGATATTTCCGCAGGCGTCCGAGCTCGCGGACACCGGAGACGTGGCCGCCGAGATGTGGAAGAAGGCCGGCGCCACGAACGTGCGCTGGATGCCGCTGACCGACGCGGCGGCGGCGCGACAGGCGGTCGAGGCGGCGGCCTTCATCTGGTTTCCCGGCGGAGATCAGGCCAAGCTCATGAAGGCGTTCGAGGGGACCGGCGTGCCAGAGGTCATCGCGCGCCGGTACCGCGACGGTGCCGTCGTCGGCGGCACCAGCGCCGGGGCGGCGGTGATGTCGGCGATCATGCTGACCGGCGACGCGGACCTGCAGAGCATCACGGTGGGGGCCACGAAGACCGCCCCCGGGCTGGGCCTGTGGCCCGAGGTCATCGTCGATCAGCATCATCTGAAACGGCAGCGCCAGAGCCGCCTCATCAGCCTCGTGCTCGAGCACCCGGCACTGGTCGGCGTCGGCATCGACGAGCGGACCGCCGCCATCGTGTCGGGCCCGCGCTTCGAGGTGGTCGGCGAGAGCTCGGTGTTCGTGGTCGACGCCCGCCGCGCGAACATCGAGCCGCGGGCGCCCGGCGCCCTCTCGGCGGCGCGGGACGTGACGCTGCACGTCCTCACCGCCGGGATGGGGATGGCGATCAGGGACTAGAGGTACCTGAGCTCGATCGCCTTCTGCTCGAGCTCCGCCCGGAACTCCGGCGCCGCGATGTCGATGAGCGAACGCGCGCGCTGCCGGATCGTCTTGCCGTACAGGTCGGCGACGCCGAACTCCGTCGCCACGTAGTGCACGTGGTTCCTGGTCGTGACCACGCCGGCGCCGTGGTTGAGCATGGCCGCGATCTTGCTGATGTTCCGGCCCTTCACGACCGCCGTCGACGGGAGCGCGATGATGGGCACGCCGCCCTTGCTCCGCGACGCGCCGTAGATCATGTCCACCTGCCCGCCGACGCCGCTGTAGATGCGCGGCCCGATGCTGTCGGCGCAGACTTGGCCCGTCAGGTCGACCTCGATCGCCGAGTTGATGGCCACCATCCGGTCGTTCTGCGCCACGATGAACGGGTCGTTGACGTACTCGGTCGGGTGCATCTCGATGATCGGGTTGTCGTGCACGAAATCGTAGAGCCGCTGCGTGCCGATCATGAACCCCGCGATGATCTTGCCCGGGTGCAGCGTCTTCATCTCGCCGTCGACGACGCCGCGCTCGACCAGATCGATCACGCCGTCGGAGAAGAGCTCGGTGTGCACGCCGAGGTGCTTGCGGTCGGTCAGCAGCCTCAGCACCGAGTCGGGGATGGCGCCGATGCCGGTCTGCAGGGTGGCGCCGTCCGGAATGAGCGCCGCCACGTGCGACGCGATCCGCTGGGCCAGGTCCGACGTGCCGGCCATGTTCACCGCCGGGAGCGGGTAGTCGACTTCGACGATGTGGTGGATCTTGGAGACGTGGATGAAGGCGTCGCCGAGCGTGCGCGGCATCTTCGGGTTGACTTCCGCGATCACGAGCTTCGCGGACTGCGCGGCCGTCTTCGTGGAGCTGACCTCCACGCCGTACGAACAGAACCCGTGCTCGTCCGGCGGGCTCACGTGGATGAGCGCGGCGTCGAGCGGCAGGTGGCCGTTCTTGAAGAGCAGCGGCACCTCCGACAGGAAGCACGGCGTGAAGTCGCCCCGCCCCTCGTGCACGGCGGCCCGCTGGGTGTCGCTGAGGAACATGGTGTTGATGCGCAGGTGCCCGGCCAGCTCGGGCTTCGCGTAGTCGGCCTTGCCGAACGTCAGGATCTGGCACAACTCGACATCCTGCAGGCCCATCGCGTGTTCGACCAGCGCCCCGACCACCACCTGCGGCACCGAGCAGTTGCCGGTCAGGAACACGCGCTGGCCCGACCTGATGTGGCTGACCGCGTCCTCGGCCGTCGTCACCCGCTTGCGATACACGTCCATCCAGCTCACGAGTTCACCTCCGGCAGGCCCAGGTTGGCCGCCAGCATCGGGTTGACCACACGCCCCTGGTGCGTCGCGATTCCGCGCCGCAGGGCGGGCACGCCGGCCGCCGCGGCGTCGAGCCCGTGGGTGGCCACCGCCGAGATGAACGGCCACGCCGCGTTGGTCAGGGCGTGGGTCGCCGATCGCGCCACGACCGACGTCATGTTCGGCACGCAGTAGTGCAGGACGTTTTCGGCCACGAACGTCGGCGAATGGTGCGTCGTGGGCCGGCTCGTCTCGATGCACCCGCCCTGGTCGATGGCCACGTCCATCACGACCGAGCGGGGCTTCATCGCCCGCACCATCTCGCGCGTGACCACGACCGGGCTCCGGGCCCCGGCCACGTGGATCGCGCCGACCAGGACGTCGGCAAAGGCCACGGCCTTCCGGATGTTCGTCGGGTGCGCCACCATCATCACGACGTGGCGGCCGATGCCGAGGTGCGCCTCGATTTTCTGGAGCCGGCCGATGTCCATGTCGAGGACGTAGACGCTGGCCCCGAGGCCGAGGAACGCCCGCGCCGCCGCCATGCCGAACGTGCCGGCGCCGAGGATCACCACTTCGGCGGGCGGCACGCCGGGCACCCCCGACAGCAGGATCCCCTTGCCGCCGTGATCGCTCTGCAGCAGGGTCCCCGCCACCTGGGGCACCATGAGGCCGGCCATGTGGCTGAGCGCTGCCAGCACGGGCAGCGATCCGTCCTCCTGCTGGATGGTCTCGTACGCGATCGCCGTCACTTTCTTCTCGAGCATCGCTTCGACGCGGTCGCGGCGCCCGGCCGACAGGTGCAGGAAGCCCATGAGGACCGACCCTTCCTGCATCCACGCCGCCTCTTCCGCCGTGGGCTTGGCCACCTTGGCGACCAGCCCGGCGCGGCCGTACACTTCTTCGCCGGAGTACACGACCCGGGCGCCGGCCCGCTCGTACTGCACGTCGCTGAATCCCGCGCCGCGCCCGGCGTCGCGCTCCACCACGCACGGGTGGCCGGCAGATACGAACAGCTCGACGCCCGCCGGCGTCAGACCGACGCGATGCTCGTCGACCCTCCGCTCGCGTGGAACTCCGATGTTCATGGGACCTCCTGATGTCGCCGCTGGATTCGAAGGGACTCGACGCCTCGGCCCGGACGGGCCGGACCGGGACCGACCATTTTACCCTCGTTGTTCCGGGCCGTGCACGGCCCGACTTCGCCGCGGTCAGGCGCGCTTTGCTCCTCCCGCGGCTTCGTCGGGGCGAACTCGCCGGCTCCGCTCAGGACCTGCGGGCCAGCAGGTCGTCGACCTCGGCGAGCGTCGGCACGCCGCCCATCGCGCCGGCCTTGGTGCAGCTGACGGCCGCGGCCGCGTTCGCGAACCAGAGCTGGCGATCGAGCGGCCATCCCGAGACGATGCCGAAGATGT
>Ga0209391_10001304_pt1 | contig 12880 bp, 9 predicted proteins | sample PPLLak3March2015_FD_187246 | JGI IMG/M metagenome (GOLD analysis project Ga0209391, IMG submission 187246) | Freshwater sediment microbial communities from Prairie Pothole Lake near Jamestown, North Dakota, USA - PPLs Lake P7 Core (1) Depth... | ecosystem: Environmental > Aquatic > Freshwater >... | reverse complement strand
GCATTCTGTTAACCCGCTCACGTCGCAGGTCCGGCCGTCGGGCTAAAAGTCCCCAAACGATCGCGGAATCCATCGCATGCAAGAATTCATCGCCCAGCTACTGCAGATCCTCAAGGGAGCCTGGCGCCATCGCTGGCCCGCTGTCGCAACGGCGTGGGCCGTGGCGCTGCTCGGCTGGATCGTCGTGCAGATCGTCCCCGACAAGTTCGAGGCGCGAACCCAGGTGTACGTAGACGCGGAGTCGCTGCTCAAGCCGCTGCTTAAGGATATCGCCGTGCAGCGTGACGTGATGAGCCAGGTCGCGATGATGCAGTCGGTGATGCTGAGTCGACCGAACCTCGAGAAGGTGGCGCGAGCGAACGACCTCTTCCTCAAGGCGGAGACTCGCAAGGAGCAGGAGGAGGTACTCGATACGTTGGAGAAGCGCATCCGGCTCGCGTCGGGCGCCCCTCGACCCGGAGCGCCGGGCGACGCGAATACATTCAACGTCACCTTCGAGGACAAGAGCCCCAAGATTGCTCATGGCGTCGTGCAATCGCTGCTCGACACTTTCATGGAGGACAGTCTGGGCATGAAACGCGACGATGCCGGCGTCGCACAGCGCTTCCTGCTCGCGCAATTGCGCGAGTACGAGCGCAAGCTTCTGGAATCGGAGGCTCGGCTGGCCGATTTCAAACGCGGCAATGTCGGCGCCATGCCGGGCAACGAGGGCGGCTACTATCAGCGGCTCGACGTGGAAATGTCGAAGCTCGAGCAGCTGGGTATCCAGGCGCGGCAGCTGACGGAGCGGCGTGACGAACTGGCACGGCAGATCGATGGCGAAGAGCCGACGTTCGGCCTGATGGGCTCGTCGGTCGGCGGCGGCTCGAGCCCGATCGACGGGCAGATCGCGAATTACCAGGCACGCTTGGACGAACTCGAGATTACATACACCGAGAAGCACCCCGAGGTGATGGCAATCCGCGCGACGATCGAGCGGCTCCAGGAGGAGAAGCAGCGCGGGGTCAAGCTGTCCTCGTCGGTTGCCCCGCCGGGAGCCGGCCCGCGCGCGCGGGATGCCGCACTGGTTCATAGCATCGACGCGAACCCTGTGTACCAGAACATGCGCATCGCATTGAGCCAGGCCGATGCGAACCTCGCCGAGATTCGCGGTCAACTGGCAGCGCAGCAGTCCGTCGTTGCGAACCTGCGTTCGCGTGTGGACGCCATCCCGCAGGTGGAAGCAGAGTTGGCGAGACTCGACCGCGATTATTCGGTCAACAAGAGCCAGTACGACGCACTGCTGCAGCGCCTGGAGTCGGCGCGAATCTCGGAGTCGGCCGACCAGAGCACGGATGACGTCAAGTTCCGGGTCATCGAGCCACCGGTCGTGCCGCTCAAGCCGAGTGCGCCGAACCGGGCGTTGTTCAATTCGCTCGTCCTGCTGGTCGCCCTGGCTGCGGGCCTCGGCCTTGCCTATCTGATGCAGCAACTGCGGCCGACGTTTGCCACCCGCGACTCCCTGCGTGTCGCTACCGGGTTGCCCGTCCTCGGCACGATCACGGCCGCCGTAACGGAGACACTCGCGCCGTGGACAAGGCGGCAGAGTACCGCGGTGGCAGGCGCACTCGGCATGCTGTTGGTCGTGTATGCGCTGAACCTGGTGTTTTCGGAGAGCGTCCGGGCGACGCTGCGCGGCCTCGTCGGCTGAGGGAGTTGATATGAGCATAGTCGAACGAGCGCTGCAGAAGGCGAAAGCGCAGCAGGACAAGTCAGCCGAGAAGGCGGAGCTGGCCTCGGCTGCGACCGTGGTCGAGGCAGGCGCAACGAGTCACGCGCCGGCGCCTGCGATTCCGGGTGAGCCTGCCGCTGCGGTTCAGAAGCCCGATCGACGCGCGACGGGTCGTACGGCGCCGATCGTGATCGACGTGATCCGGTTGCGCGAAAGCGGCCGCCTGTCGCCCGCACAGTTCGCGGAGCAGACGGAGGAGGAGTTTCGCAGGGTCAAGTGGCCACTGCTGAACGGCATCCTCGGCAATGGCGCGGCGGCGCCCGCTGCGGCGAACAACGTCGTGCTTGTGACGAGCGCGACCCCCGGCGAGGGGAAGACCTACTGTGCGCTCAATCTCGCGATGAACGTGGCGCGCGACAAGGAACTGACCGTCATCCTGGTGGACGGCGATACGGCCAATCCCGCGCTCAGCGAGGCGCTTGGCGTGCGTGGCGAGCCCGGTCTCACCGAGTTGCTCGGGCGCGGCGGCGTCGGGGTGGCCGAAGTGACCTACCCGACCAGCATCGAGGGCTTGATGTTCGTCCCGGCGGGCGGCCGGCGCGAGAACACTCCGGAACTGCTGTCGGGCCAGGGGATGCCGGCAATCATCGATTCGCTGGCGCGCCTGGCAGGACACGGCGTGGTCATCGTGGACTCGCCGCCGCTGCTGGCGACCAACGATGCCCAGGTGATGTCGAGGTACGTCGGGCAGGTCCTGATGGTCGTGCGGGCCGACTATACCGAGCAGCGCGAGGTCGTTGACGCGCTGGCCCTGCTCGACAAGGGCAAGCCGGTCAGCACGATCCTGAATCGCGTGGAGCCCTCGATCGTCAGTCGCTACTACGGCCATTACTACTACGGTTACGGCCGGGAAGCGGGGCGGAAGTGAACCCGCGGTGCCGCATTGTCGGCCTGGCGGTCATCACGGCTGCGGCACTCCCGCAGCTTGCAGGCGCGCAGAGCGCGGGACCCTACACGTCGAGTCTGCGTTCCGAGTTCTCCGCGGGACAGGAGCAACGCGAGGCACTGCGTGGCGGGCTCTTTGAGCCGCGGATCGAGGCTGCGCTTTACTTCGTCAACAACATCGAGCTCACGGACGTGCCGGCCGATGAAGTCGACCTGGCCGGCGTGGAGGCGGCTCCCGGGTTCTATGCCGCATACAACGGCGCGCGCGCAACCGGCGCGATCGACTATTCACTGATCGGGCGAGCCTGGGAGGACAGCGACTATAACGATGTCTCCCACCGCCTGTCGTCCAATGGCGAGTACGCTGTCGTTCCCGAACTGTTCTACATCCAGGGCAGCGCGACCTACGAGGACGCCGTCATCGACCCGGCAGCCGGTGCTAACTACGGCGGCCTCGGAATATTCGGCGATACGAACATCACCGAGGTTGCAACGGCTTCCGTCAGCCCGTACCTGGAGAAGCGGTTCAACGACTTCCAGCTGGATGCCCGCTACAGCTATGGCCGCGTCTGGTACCTCGACAACGAGCCGTCCACGGGGTTGCTGCTGAATTACGACGACTCCGAGGACCAGACGATCCTGCTGAGCGTCTCTACGGCGGAGCAGGACGGCGCAGTGGATGGCCGGGTGTTCTACGAATGGCAGGCCTCAGATTTCGAGCGGTCGGTGCCATATCGATATGAGCGAGCCGGCGCGGAAATGGGCTTCCGCTTGACGGAGACACTGCGTTTCGTCGGCGATGGCGGCATGGAGACCGACCTGGATGTCAGCACTCAGGATGGCGGGCTCGATACTGAATACTGGCATGCGGGCCTGCTGTGGACTCCCGATTCCCGCACCACTGCCGAGGCGCGCTATGGCCAGCGCTTCTTCGGCGATAGCTACCTGTTTCGCCTGTCGCGGGAGGTGCGCGACCTGACGTTCGATCTCTCGTACAGCGAAGATCCCGAGGTCGAGACGCGTCGACTATCGCTTGGGGAAATCGACCCCGGCAATCTTCCGCCGCGTCCCCCCGGTTTTGACCTGAGTTTCGCAAGCTCTTATCCGTTCATTCTGAGGGCTGCCCAGATGACGGTTCGCGCCGAAGGCGCGCGCACGCGGGTGTCCCTCTCTGGCTATGACATCGAGCGAGACTACATCCGGGCCTTCCCGGCGGACGAAACGACGATCGGTACGCAATTGCGGGTCGTGCGCGATTTCACGGCCGACACCTATGGCGAGCTGCGGGCCCGATACGAGGAAGTCGAGCAGGGAATTGACTTGAACTCCACCAGCGCGGAGCTCAGAACCTATTACGACAGCGAGTACCTGCTGCGGTTGACGTATGAGGGCTGGGTCAACCTGGCGCCGTCCGCAGAGGCAGGGTACCTGCTGCGTGGTGGCGACACGAATTACGAAGGCTACTGGCTGGCCCTGCGCTTCGTTTACGTATTTTGATGGCCGAGCCGAACGATCATGACGTCTGCACAGAACGGCATGCTTGCGGAGCATGCGAAGTACGACTCGCCGGCACCGCGCAATGCGATGAGCGTCGACATCGAGGAGTACTTCCAGGTCGCTGCGTTCGAGCGCCAGATCGGTCGCGAGGACTGGGGCGATTATCCATCGCGCGTGGCTGACAACACCGGGCGAGTCCTGGACCTCTTTGCGGAGAAAGGAATCCAGGCGACGTTTTTCGTGCTTGGCTGGATTGCGGAGCGACACCCGGCGCTGGTGCGGCGAATCGTGAGCGATGGCCACGAGTTGGCGAGCCACGGTTACGATCACACCCGGGTCATCACGATGGACCCCCCTCGCTTCCGCGAGGACGTGATCCGCACCAAGAGGATTCTCGAGGACACGGGCAGTGTGCAGGTCCGCGGCTATCGGGCACCGAGTTATTCGATCGGCGCCGGTAACCTGTGGGCGCTGGACGTCCTGCAGGAGACCGGGCACGCGTACAGTTCGAGCATCTATCCGATCCGTCACGACCTCTATGGCATGCCGGAGGCTCCGCGATTTGCTTTTCGGGTCCGTGAGGCGGCAATCCTCGAGTTGCCAGTCACGACCGTCGAGGTGGCGGGCAGCAAGCTGCCGGCTGGCGGCGGCGGGTATTTCCGGTTGCTGCCTTATCCCGCCTATCGCTGGGCATTGCGGCGCGTCAACGATCGCGACCGACAACCCGGAATATTCTATTTCCACCCGTGGGAAGTCGACGCCGGGCAGCCGCGCATCGCTTCCGCGCCGCTCAAGTCCCGGTTCCGTCACTACGTGAACCTGCACAGCATGGAGGCGCGCCTGCGTCGACTCCTCGATGATTTCAGATGGGGACGAATGGATGAAGTCTTTGGAATCGAATGACGGCGCCGTGGCCGGCTACGTGACGCTCAACGCGCCCACGTCGACCCGGTTTGGCCGTGCTTCCACGACTGCGGGGGAGACGGCCCAGGCGGCCGCATCCTCGCTACCGGCGGTCCGGGCATTGACCCCGTCCGACGTGACGTCGTGGAACGCCTTCGTCGTCGCTCAACCGGACGGCACGTTCTTCCACCGGGCCGAATGGCGCGACGTACTCACGCGTGCCTTCGGTCACCGGACACATTATCTGCTGGCCGAGGCGAATGGTCGCATCGTCGGCGTCCTGCCGCTCGCTGAGGTCCGCAGCGCGCTGTTTGGCCATTCGCTCATCTCCACGCCGTTCTGCGTCTATGGCGGCATCGTGGCGGATCGGCCCGCGGCGCATGCTGCGCTGACGGAGGCCGCTTGCCGCCTCGCGCGCGAGCTCGGTGTCGACTACCTCGAGATGCGCAACCGTTGGCGGCAGTACCCGGACTGGCCCGTCAAGGACACGTACGTCACGTTCCGCAAGCCGATCGATGCCGATCCGGAAAAGAACATGCTTGCCATTCCGCGCAAGCAACGCGCCATGGTGCGCAAGGGGTTGAAAGCGGGGCTCGCTGCCGAGATCGACACCGACGTAGACCGCTTGTACCGGCTGTATTCGGAGAGCCTGCGCAACCTCGGCACGCCGGTGTTCTCCCGGCGCTACGTCGAGACCCTTCGCGAAGTGTTTTCGGACGACTGCGAGATTCTGACCGTCGTCCACGGGGGCGCTGCGGTCGCAAGTTGCCTCAGTTTCTATTTCCGGGACGAGGTGCTGCCGTATTACGGCGGTGGCACGTCCCTGGCGCGCAGCGTCGCGGGCAACGACTTCATGTACTGGGAGGTCATGGAGCGGGCCCGCGAGCGGGGCAAGCGGCTGTTTGATTACGGCCGCAGCAGGCGGGGCGCCGGATCGGGCGATTTCAAGCGCAACTGGGGTTTCGAGGCCGAGCCGCTCTGCTACGAGTACTACCTCGTCAAGCGCAAGGAGATGCCGAATCTGAGCCCCGCGAACCCGACGTACGGCCGCGCCATCGATATCTGGCGACGGCTCCCGCTCAAGGTGACGCAGGTGCTCGGCCCGCCGGTAGCAAAATACCTCGGATGAGCGAGCTGCTGTTCCTGTCGCACAGGATCCCGTTCCCGCCGGACAAGGGCGACAAGATCCGCTCCTGGAACCTGCTGAAGGGCCTGGCCAGGGAGCACACGGTGCACCTGGGAACGTTCGTCGACGACGTGCGGGACTGGCAGTACCTCGACGACATAAAGGCGTTGTGCGGCGAGACATGCGTACGTCCGCTCGATCCGCGCTGGGCCCGTCTGCGCAGCGTACGCGCGCTCCTCAACGGAGCAGCGCTCTCGGTCGAGTACTACCGCGACGCGGTGCTGCGCGAATGGGTGCAGGAGATCATCGAGCGCCGACCGATCGACCGAGTGTACGTGTATTCGTCTTCGGTGGCGCAGTACGCGCTGCTCGGGGGAACGCCGCGACCGATCGTGCGGGTCCACGATCCCTGCGACGTGGATTCGGACAAGTGGCGCCAGTACGCGTCGTCCCGCGGTGGCCTCATGCGCTGGATCTACGCCCGCGAGGCCCGCACTCTCGCCGCCGCGGAGCGGGAGTACACGGCGCGGTTCGACGCGACCCTGGTCGTCTCGCCGCTCGAAGCCGAGGTCCTGGCGCAGATCGCCCCTCGGCATCGCGCACGAATCCACGTGGTGACGAACGGTGTGGACACGGACTATTTCGATCCCGCGCTGGAGTTCGAAAGTCCGTATCCCGCAGGTTCCGACGTGATCGCTTTCACAGGTGCGATGGACTATTTCGCCAATGTGGACGGCGTGTGCTGGTTTGCCGAGGAAGTCTTCCCGGCAATCCTGCGCGAACTGCCGCATGCCCTGTTCGCAATCGTGGGATCAAATCCGGTCGCGGATGTTCGCGCGCTTGCCGGGCGCCCGGGTGTGCTCGTTACCGGCCGGGTGCCTGATGTCCGCCCGTACCTGCAGCATGCCCGGCTCGTCGTTGCGCCGCTGCGGATCGCCCGCGGCGTCCAGAACAAGGTGCTCGAGGCGATGGCGATGGCTCGGCCCGTGGTGGCGACCAGTAATGCGTTGCAGGGCCTGCCAGACGCCAAGGAGGGCGGGGTCGTCGTGGCCGATGACACCACGAGCATGGCGGCTGCCGTGGGCGGGCTTCTGAAGCGAGCGCCGAGTCCACGAGCAGACCTGTCGAGGAGCCTCGTGCGCGGCAGGTACTCTTGGGAGACCAGCGTCGGGCGGCTGGAAGACTTGCTGATGCCGGGCAGGGCTGCAGCCTGATGGCCGCCGTCGCCATGGATCGCAGGCTGACGAATGCGGGTGTGCTGCTCTGGGCAGCCATCGTCGCGCTCATCCTCGTGAGTTTCTGGCCGACGTTCCGGCAGATGTCGACGAAGTGGTTCGAGGACGCAGCGCATACGCACTGCGTTCTCATCCTGCCGATTTGCCTTTACCTGGCATGGAGTCAACGCAAGCGACTGGCCAGTGTGACGTGGCGGCCCGACTGGGTGGGTGTGATCGCGGTGCTCGCGTGCACGTCCGCCTGGATGGTCGCCCGGATGTCGGGCATCGCGGTAGCAGAGCAATTTGCGGCGACTGCGCTGGTACCGGCGACTGCATTGGCGGTCGTCGGGCGTTCGTTCGTGGCTGCCTTTGCGATGCCTCTCGGTTTCCTGCTGTTTGCCGTGCCGGTCGGCAAGGAACTCGAAGCATTCATGATGTCCACCACGGCCGATATCGCGGCATTCCTGCTGAACCTCGTGAATGTGCCGGTCTATCGAACCGGAATGCTGCTCAAGATTCCGCAGGGGACGTTTGAAGTCGCGCGCATCTGCAGCGGCATCCGCTACCTCACCGTCGGGGTCACGTTGGGCGTCCTCTATGCGTACCTCATGTACTCGTCATGGCGGAAGCGGCTCCTCTTCGTGGTACTTTCGCTCGTCGTCCCGGTCCTAGCCAACGGACTGAGGGTGTTTCTCATCGTAGCGATCGCATACCTCACCGACATGCGATGGGGTACCGGCCCGGAGCACACCACCTTCGGACGCTGGATGTTCGTGGTGATCTTCCTCGCAATGTTCTGGTTCGGGGCACGATTCAAGGACTTGCCCAAGGGACTGCACGCGCCCGGCCTGTCTGCCACCGCACCGGTTCACTGGTTCCGTTGGCTGGCGGTCCCTGCCGCCGCAGGTCTGATCCTTGCGACTCCGTTTCGTTCGGAGCAGGTCAGGGCGGACGTGAACTGGCAACTGCTGTCTGGCGAGGACCAGATCCATCTCGGCGATGGCGTACCGGGTTGGTCAATCGTCAGCGAGGCCACGACATGGCGACCCGCATTCTCCGGAGCCCAGGTCGAGCAGACCGCGACCTTCCTTTCCGGAGAAGACCACGTCGAGGTGTACGTGGGCGTGTTCGGGCTGGGCATCACCGCAGGTACGGAGATGATCTCATACGAGAATCGGATCCAGCCGGACTCGAAAGCGCGCCTGCTGCCCGAGACGCGTCGCACGATTCTGCTTGCAGACGGCACGAGCGCGGACGTGCTGGAGACGATTGGTGGCGAAAGTGACGAGCGACTCATCTGGTACTGGTATCAGGTGGGAGACCGTCGACTTACCCACCCTGTCCACGTGAAGGCGGCGGAAGCATTGACCTTCGTGCTCGGCGGGGCCTCGGACGCGCGCGTGGTCGCGCTGTCGACGGCAGCTCCGGACGACGAGGTCGCTCGCAGCATTCTGCTCAGGTTTCTCGATGCACACGGATCCTGCGGTGTGCACGGGTTCATGCCAAAGGCATGCTCAAGGTGATGCGCGGGTCCGGCGAACGTCCTGGAAGCGAATTCTGATCCAGCTCGTACTGCGCAACGATCCATGGAAACGCGATCCATCAGCGCACGACCGACCCTGGTCGCACACGTCGTTTACCGGCTGGATTTCGGCGGATTGGAGAACGGCCTGGTCAACCTGATCAACGGGCTGCCCGCGGATCAGTTCGATCATGTCGTGGTCTGCCTGGCGGGTTTCAACGCCGAGTTTCGCAGCCGTATTCGCCGCGATGATGTCCGGGTGTTCTCGCTCGAGAAGCGTCCCGGCAAGGATCCCGGCATGTACGTGCGTTTCTGGCGGCTGCTCAGGCGGTTGCGACCGGACATCGTCCATACGCGGAATCTTGGCACGGTCGACCTGCAGTGGGTCGCCTGGTTGGCGGGTATCCAGGGTCGCATCCACGGCGAGCACGGCTGGGATGCTCGGGATCCGTCCGGGAAGGTCCGCAAGGACCTCTGGATCAGGCGGGGCTGCATGCCGGTCATCCATCGTTATGTGCCGATGTCGAAGGACATCGGCCGTTGGCTCGCCGCGGAGGTCGGGGTGCCGCCGCCGCGCATCCGCCAGATTTACAGCGGCGTCGATACTCTCAGCTTTCGCCCCGGTCGCTGCGGCGGTCCGCCAGTACCAGCGGGATCGGATCGTCCGATTCGCGGCAGCGGCGTGACCGGGCGGGCGCACGAACATGTAGTGACCTTCGGTACCGTGGGTAGACTCGATCCCGTCAAGCAGCAGTCGGTCATGCTGCAAGCGCTCCGGTCGATTCTTGACGCACGTCCCGACCTGAAGGACCGGGTGAAGTTGATAATCGTCGGCGACGGACCGGCCGCACGCGACCTTCGCGACCTGGTCCGGGCACTGCGGCTTGAGTCCGAGGTGACGCTGTCGGGTGCGAGGAGCGACATCCCGACGCTTTTGCGCTCGATGGATGTATTCATGCTCACATCGCTGAACGAAGGAATTTCAAACACGATTCTCGAGGCGATGTCGAGCGGATTGCCCGTCATCGCCAGCCGGGTAGGCGGTAACCCGGAGCTGGTGGTCGATGGGGTCACCGGCCTGACGTATCCAGTCGACGCGCCTGCCGCACTCGAACGAGCGATGCTGCGTTACGTCGATGACCCCGATGCCCGCACGACTCACGGTGACGCGGCGCGCGCCACGGTCGTCCGGGACTTCAGTCTGGACGCAATGATGGCAAGGTATGCGGACCTGTACCGTGAAATGATGGCATCTTCCGGACCGCGTGCTGCGCCCGTGGATCGGTCGCATCCCGACCGTTGATCACACTCAGAGGCTTTTGCAGTTCAAATGTGCGGAATCACCGGAATTTTCGACATCCGTAGCCGACGCGAGTTCGACCAGGCGCTGATCGACCGGATGAACGACTCGCAGAGCCACAGGGGGCCCGACGGTCGTGGAGTGTACCTTTCGCCAGGAGTTGCACTCGGCCACCGGCGACTGTCGATCATCGACGTGGCGACGGGGCAGCAGCCCCTGTTCAACGAGGACGGCTCCGTCGTGGTCGTCTTCAACGGGGAGATCTACAACTTCCAGCAGCTGATCCCCGAGCTCCAGTCGCTGGGTCACACTTTCCGTACCAAGAGCGACACGGAGGTCATCGTCCACGCGTGGGAGGCGTGGGGCGAGCGATGCGTCGAACGCTTCAGGGGCATGTTCGCTTTCGCGCTGTATGACCGTGGACAGGACACGCTGTTCCTGGCGAGGGACCGCCTTGGCGTCAAGCCATTGCACTGGGCCGTGCTCGCCGACGGGACGTTCCTGTTCGGCTCGGAGCTCAAGTCTCTGCTGACTCACCCGGGCTTCCCGCGCGAATTCGATCCGTGCGCCGTCGAGGAGTACTTTGCGCTGGGTTACGTGGCGGAGCCACGGTCGATCTTCAAGGCGGTGCGGAAGCTTTTGCCAGGACACACCCTGACCGTCAGGCGGGCCGGCGCGAGTCCGGTGGAGAAAATGTACTGGGACGTCCGGTTTTCTGCGGGCAGCCCGGTCAGTTTAGCGGATGCCTGCGACGAGTTGCGGCACCGGTTGGAGGAGTCGGTCCGCCTGCGTCTGATGTCGGAGGTGCCGCTGGGGGCATTCCTGTCGGGCGGCGTCGACTCGAGCGCAGTCGTGGCAGCTATGGCGCGCGTCTCGGGCGAGCCCGTGAATACCTGCTCGATTGCGTTCGATGACCCGTCGTATGACGAGAGCCGTTTCGCGCTGCAGGTGGCCGAGCGGTACCGGACGAACCACCATGTGGACACGGTCGCCAGCGACGACTTCGACCTGATCGATACGCTGGCAGGCGTCTATGACGAGCCATATGCAGACAGCTCCGCGCTGCCGACGTATCGCGTGTGCCAGCTCGCTCGCAAGCACGTCACCGTTGCGCTGTCGGGGGATGGCGGCGACGAGACGTTCGGCGGCTACCGACGATATCGGCTGCACATGAACGAAGAGCGTCTACGCTCCACATTGCCGCTCGGCGTCCGCCGTCCGGTATTCGGGCTGCTGGGTCGCCTGTATCCGAAGGCGGACTGGGCCCCACGTGTCTTCCGTGCCAAGACCACCTTCGAGGCGCTCGCGCGATCGTCCGTGCAGGCCTACGTGCACACTATGTCGCTCATCAGTGAGCCGATGCGCGACCGGATGTTTTCCAGCGAGCTGCGCCGGCAACTCGGTGGCTATCGCGCCGGGACCGTCTTTGCGCGCCACGCAGCAGCCGCCGGAACGGACGATCCGCTTTCGTTGATCCAGTACATCGACATCAAGACGTATCTGGTGGGGGACATCAACACCAAGGTCGACCGGGCCAGCATGGCGCACTCCCTGGAAGTGCGCGAGCCACTGATGGACCACGAGCTCGTCGAGTGGGCGGCGCAGCTTCCGTCGTCGATGAAGCTATCCGATGGCGAGGGAAAGCTCGTGCTGAAGAAAGCGATGGAGCCATGGCTGCCGGCCGAGATCATGTATCGCCCGAAGATGGGTTTCGCCGTCCCGCTTGCAAAGTGGTTCCGCGGGCCGCTCGCGGAGCGGGTGCGCTCCAGCCTGACCGGTGAACGGCTGCTGCAGACCGGCATGTTCGAGGGCAGATTCCTCCAGCACATCGTGGACGCTCACCAGAGCGGCATGCGCGACTACAGCGCGACGATATGGTCGTTGCTGATGTTCGAATCATTCCTTAGGAACGTCATGGGCGATAGCGCATCGAACCGGCCATGAAGGCCTGCTGAAGCGCGGTGCGTCAAGCCGTCATGCGAGGCCCTCCCCGTTGAGTCGCCGGTTGAACATCGTGAGCGTCTGCCGATCGCTGCCGAGTCCCGGCGATCCGTCAGGCGGCATCTTCGTCCTCAATCGCCTGGTGGCGATGGCGGACGGCGCGAACGTGCGCGCGATACAGCCCGTGCCGTACTTTCCGGTGATCAAGCCACTCCCGGATTGGGCGCGCCGACAGGAGCGCAGGATGGTCGGCGGACTCGGTATCGATCATGCGCCGATGCTTTATTTTCCCGGCATGGCGAAGGCGCTCGATGCCGGCCTGCTCGCGCGATCCATCCGGGCGATGATCGTGCGAATGCACCATGAGCAGCCGATTGACCTGATCGATGCGCATTTCGGCTATCCAGACGGCGTCGGCTGCGTTGACGTGGCGGTCCGACTCGGTATCCCGGTCTTCATAACGATCAGGGGATTCGAAAAGGAGTTCGTCGGCAGGCCCTTGATCGGTCGCCGAATGCTCTCGGCCTTCGAGACCGCCACCGGCATCGTCGCGGTGAGTCATTCGCTGCAAGAATTCGCAGTTCGAAACGGTGTTCCTGCGAGCAAGATCCGAGTCATTCACAATGCGATCGACACGTCGATATTCTCATTCGGTGAACGATCCGAGGCGCGGGCACGACTTGGTGTCGAGCAGCAGGTGAAACTCGTCGTCTCGGTC
>Ga0209391_10001303_pt1 | contig 12881 bp, 11 predicted proteins | sample PPLLak3March2015_FD_187246 | JGI IMG/M metagenome (GOLD analysis project Ga0209391, IMG submission 187246) | Freshwater sediment microbial communities from Prairie Pothole Lake near Jamestown, North Dakota, USA - PPLs Lake P7 Core (1) Depth... | ecosystem: Environmental > Aquatic > Freshwater >... | reverse complement strand
GGCCTCGTGCGCGACCCGCTTCAGCAGGGTCTTGCGCGAGTCGAGCGGCTGGCTCTGCAGGCTGGCCCAGGCGCCGATGCGGCTGTCGAGCGCGCGGCTCGCGAAGTACTCGTCGCTCTCGTCGCCAGGCGAGAGGACCACTCGACCCTCGAGCCGCACCTGCCGCCCGAAGGCGTCCCAGTGGAACACGGCGGCGGCGCGCGGGTTCGCGCCCAGCTCGCCGCCCTTGCGGCTGTCGTAGTTGGTGAAGAACACCGCGTAGCCCGGGTCGGCCACCAGCTTCTTGCAGAGCACGATGCGCACCGACGGACGGCCGTCGGTCGTCGTGGTGGCGAGCGCCATGGAGTCGGGGTTGGGTTGCGCCTTCGCCGCGCGCGCCCCCTCGTACCACTCCGCGAACAGCGGCATCGGGTCGTCGGGCAGGGTGCCGGGCAGGAAACCTTTGCTGAGCATCGCGATGCCTGTGGATCGTCCGGAGTCCGGGGATTATGCCGGAGCACCGCGCGGGACACCGCCGCGGCGTGCTTGCGGCCCGTACACCGGGCCGGTAGAAAGACGGTCCCCGAGGCCGGCCGGATCCCGATGAAGACACTGGAAGAACTGCGCGCACGCCTCGACGTGCTCGACCGGCAGCTGCTCGAACTCGTCGCCGAGCGACAGTCGATCGGCGCGGAGATCGCCGCGGTCAAGCGCGCCACCGGTCAGTCCACCCGCGACTTCCGCCGCGAGCGCGAGGTGCTGCTGAAGGCCCGGCGCGACGCCGCGGCGCTCGGGGTCTCGCCCGCGCTCGCCGAGTCGCTCCTGCAGTCGCTCATCCGCGGCTCGCTCACGACCCAGGAACAGGCGCGCGTGTCCGCGCAGGGCCGCGGCTCCGGGCGCAGCGCGCTCGTCATCGGCGGTCGCGGCAAGATGGGCCGATGGATGGCGGATTTCCTCGCCTCGCAGGGTTTCCGCGTCGTGATCGCCGATCCGGCGGGCGAGGTGGCGGGTTACGAGTGGCGTGCAGACTGGTGCGAGGGTGAACTCGAAGAGGACTTAATCGTCGTCGCCACGCCGCTCAAGGTGGCGGGCACGGTGCTCGAGGCGCTGGCCGCGCGCCGGCCGCGCGGCGTGGTGTTCGACGTGGGCTCGCTCAAGACGCCGCTCAGGTCCGGCCTCGATGCCCTGCACGCGGCCGGCGTGCGCGTCACCTCGGTGCACCCCATGTTCGGCCCGGACACCGAGCTGCTGTCCGGCCGGCACGTGATCTTCGTGGACCTCGGGGACGCCGCGGCGCTGGAGGAAGCCCGCGGACTGTTCGCCTCGACCATGGCAGACCTCGTGGTCATGGGGCTCGACGAGCACGACCGCCTGATCGCCTACGTGCTCGGCCTGTCGCACGCCCTCAACATCGCATTCTTCACGGCGCTGGCCGGGAGCGGCGAGGCGGCTCCGCGCCTCGCGCGCATGTCGAGCACCACCTTCGACGCGCAACTCGACGTCGCCGCCCGCGTCGCCGGCGAGAACCCGGATCTCTACTACGAGATCCAGAGCCTCAACGCCTATGGCGAGGAGTCGCTGCGGGCGCTCGTCGCGGCCGTCGACCGGCTGCATCGCGCAGTCCGCGAGCACGACCCGAAGGCCTTTACCGACATGATGCGCGAGGGACGCGACTACCTGCGGGTGCGGCAGGCGGCACTGGAACCCTCGGGGTGAGCCGACGAAGGACGTGACGCGGGCAGTGGCGCTCTCCTATAATGAGAATCATTCGCATCCAACGAGTCCACCACACCATGGTTCACTGCCTGTTTTCGCGCGCGGCCGCCATCCTGGCGATCGCGTTCGCTCTGCCCGGCGTCGTGCCGGCCGCAACTGCCGCTGAGACCCTGGTCGTCTACTCGGCGCGCAACGAGCAGCTGATCAAGCCCGTCTTCGACGCCTACACCCGTGAAACGGGTGTGCAGGTGAAGTTCACGACCGGTGACGCAGCGGTGCTGACCGAGCGGCTCGCGGCCGAGGGGCGTAACAGCCCGGCCGACGTCCTCATGACCGTGGATGCCGGCGAGCTGTGGAACGCCGCCGAGCGGGGCCTGCTGCAGCCGGTGAAGTCCGAGGTCCTCCTGCGCAACGTCCCGGCGCACCTGCGCGATCCGGGCGGCCGATGGTTCGGGCTGTCGATGCGCGCTCGCACCATCGCCTACAGCCCGAAGCGCGTGGACGCCGCCACGCTCAGCACCTACGAGGCGCTCGCGACACCGGCTTGGAAGGGACGGCTGTGCCTGCGTACGTCGAAGAAGGTCTACAACCAGTCGCTGGTGGCGACGCTGATCGCGGCGCAGGGCGAGGCCGCCACCGAGCGCATCGTGCGCGGCTGGGTCGCCAACCTCGCGACCGACGTCTTCGCCAACGATACGCAGTTGCTCGAGGCCATCGCCGCCGGCCAGTGCGACGTCGGCATCGTGAACACCTACTACTACGGGCGCATCGTCAAGGAGCGTCCCGACTTCCCGGTCAAGCTGTTCTGGGCCAACCAGGGCGCAGGTGGCGTGCACGTGAACATTTCCGGGGCCGGCATCGCGAAGCACTCGCGGCGGACGGCCGCGGCCACGCGCTTCCTGGAGTGGCTGTCCGGCGGCGCGGCCCAGGCGCACTTCGCCGCCGTCAACATGGAGTTCCCGGTGAATCCTGCGGCGGCGGTGGATCCGCTGGTGAAATCCTGGGGCAGCTTCGAGCCGAGCTTGATCAACGTGGCGGAGGCGGGCCGCCTGCAGCCGGCCGCCGTGCGCCTGATGGACCGCGCCGGCTATCGCTGAGGCATGCCGCCCGTCGCGCGACGCCCGTGGGCGGTGGGGGCGCTCATCGTCCTCGCCACCCCGGCGCTGTTGCCGCTGCTGTCGGCGGCCGCGGCCTGGGCGGCCCCGGCCGGGGAGGTCTGGGCGCATCAGCTGCAGCACGTCCTGCCGCGGGTCGCGGGCAACACGGCCCTGCTGCTGCTGATCGTCGGCACCGCCACCGGGATTCTCGGCACGTTGCTGGCGTGGCTGGTCGCCGGCCACGAATTCCCGGGCCGCTCGATGTTCGCGTGGTCGCTGCTGCTGCCGCTCGCGGTGCCTGGCTACGTGCTTGCCGTCGTCTTTGCGGGAGCGCTCGACTATGCGGGCCCGCTGCAGGGCTGGCTGCGATCGGCCGTCCACCCGGAGTTGCGCCTGCCCCCGATCCGCTCGCTCGGCGGCGCGGCGCTGGTGCTGACGCTGTGCCTGTATCCCTACGTGTACATGCTGGCCCGCGTCGCGTTCGAATCGGCCGGAAGCCGGTCGCTGGAGGTTGCGCAGTCGCTCGGGCTCGACCGCGGTGCCGCCTTTCGCCGCGTATTGCTGCCGCTCGCCCGGCCCGCGGTGGCTGCCGGCGTGGCGCTGGTGTGCATGGAGACGCTGGCCGACTTCGGGGTCGTGTCGGCGCTCAATGTCGACACCTTCACCACCGCGATCTACCGCGCCTGGTACGGGATGTTCTCGCTCAGCGCAGCGCTGCAGATGGCGGGGCTGCTCGGCCTGCTGGCGCTCACCGGCGTGTGGCTCGAGCGGCGCCTGCGCGGGCGCCGCAGCTATGTCGGCCAGCGTCCCGCGGGTGCGCTGCCGCGGCGGCGGCTGCACGGCCTGCACGCGCTGGCCGCCACTGCGCTTGCGGCCACCGTGCTCGGCGTCGCGTTCGTGCTGCCGATGATGCAGCTGCTCGCCTGGGCGCTGCGGCACGCGGCGACCGATCTCGATGCGCGCTACTGGGCCTTCGCCGGGCGCAGCGTCGCGATTGCGTCGTCCGGGGCGCTGGTCGTGGTCGCCGCGGCCGTCGTGCACGGCTATGCGTTGCGGGGCGAGCGCCGCCGCTGGGTCGGCGGAATCGGCCGCCTCGCCACGGCGGGCTATGCGATCCCGGGCACGGTGCTCGCGGTGGGCCTGTTCGCCCCGGTCAGTGCGCTCAACGACTGGCTGCAGAGGGTGCTCGATGCGGCCTTCGGCGCGGCGTCGCCCCAGCTGTTCCTGCAGGGTACGCTGCTCACCATGTTCGTGGCCTACCTGGCGCGGTTCCTCGCCGTCGGCGCCGGCCCGGTCGAGAGCGGGCTCGAGCGGATCCATCGCAATCTCGACGAGGCCGCGTCGCTGCTCGGCTCGCGCGGCCTCGCGCGCCTGCGCCGCGTGCACCTGCCGCTGCTGCGCGGCAGCCTGCTCGCAGCCGCGGTGCTCGTGTTCGTGGACCTGATGAAGGAACTGCCCATCACTCTCATGACGCGCCCTTTCGGCTTCGAGACGCTGGCTGTGCGGGTGTTCGAGATGGCGGCCGAGGGCGAGTGGGAGCGCGCGGCGCTGCCGTCGGCCCTGATCGTGGCCGCGGGCGTCCTGCCCGTGATCCTGCTTGCGAGGCGCGTGACCCATGTGGCTTGAACTGCGCGACGCCGTGCGCCGCTTCGGCGACCGTGGTGCCCTCGGCGGCGTGAGCTTCGCGCTCGAGGAGGGGGAGATCGGCTGCCTGCTCGGCCCGAGCGGCTGCGGCAAGACGACGGCGCTGCGCTGCATCGCCGGGCTCGAGACCCTCGATGCCGGCCAGATCCTCTCGCGTGGCCGGCTGCTCGCCGGCCCGGGCGTGCACGTTCCGCCGCACGAGCGCGGCATCGGGCTCGTCTTCCAGGACCACGCGCTGTTCCCGCACCTCACTGCGCGCAGCAACGTCGAGTTCGGCCTGCAGCGGCTCGCGCGCGGCGAGCGTCGCGTCCGGGCCGGCGAGTTGCTCGAACTCGTCGGCCTCGCGGACTGCATGGAGTCGTATCCGGCCGAGCTGTCCGGCGGCCAGCAGCAGCGGGTGGCCCTCGCCCGGGCCCTCGCGCCGCGCCCGTCCACGGTGCTGCTCGACGAGCCGTTCGCGAGCCTCGACGTCGCGCTGCGCGAGCGGCTGGTGGGCGAGCTGCGCACGCTGCTGAAATCGCTCGGTGCGACGGCGCTCGTGGTGACGCACGACCAGCAGGACGCCTTCGCGCTCGCTGACCGCGTCGGCCTGCTGCGCGCCGGGCGCCTCGAGCAGTGGGGAACGCCCTACGACCTTTATCACCGGCCGCACACTCGCTTCGCTGCCGAGTTCATCGGGCAGGCTTCGTTCGTGCCGGCGTGCTGCCAGGGCAGCGGCCTGCTGCAGACCGAGCTCGGTCCGCTGCGCGAGGGTCACGAGACGACCGCCTGCGGCGGCGCCGTGGACGTGCTGCTCCGCCCGGACGACGTCGTGCACGACGACGACGCGCCGCTGCGCGCGCGCATCGTCGAGCGCGTTTTCCGCGGGGCCGAATTCCTCTACACGCTCGAGCTGCCGAGCGGACGGCGGGTCCTGTCGCTGGTGCCGAGCCACCACGACCACCGCATCGGCGAGCAGATCGGTGTGCGCCTCGCCACCGACCACGTCGTGACGTTTCCGCCGCTCGAGTCCGTCACGAGCGCTGCCGGTACATCAGCGCCAGGAACAGCGGCACCCCCACGAGGGCGGTGAGCGCACCGACGGGCAGCTGGCGCGGGGCGATCAGCACGCGCGCCGCGAGGTCCGCCGCCATCAGGAGCACGCCCCCGAGCAGCGCCGAGGCCGGCAACACCACCCGGTTGTCGCTGCCGAGCGCGAGCCGCACGAGGTGCGGCGTGACGAGCCCCACGAAGCCGATGCTGCCGGCCGCGCTGACGGCCGAGCCGGTCAGGAGCGAGCTGCCGACGAACAACAGGATCTGCAGACGGCGCACGTCCATGCCGACGCTCGCGGCCTGCACCGCGCCGCGGGCCAGCACGTTGAGTTGCCGCCCGAGCACCACGCCCGCCGCCGCCCCTACCCCGAGCAGGGAAACCAGCCACGGCCATCGCTCGCTGCGCGACAGGTCGCCGAGCAGCCAGAACACCATGCCCCGCAGTCGCGTCTCGTCGCCAAGCGCGAGCAGCAGGCTGACCACGGAGCCGGCGCCGGCCGCCACGACCACGCCAGTGAGCAGCAGGCGAGTGGGGGTCCAGCCGCCAGGGCCCTGCGCGAGGGCATAAACGAGCAGGCACGCCGCCAGCGCGCCGAGCGCCGCCAGGCCGTCCACCCCGGCCGCAGGCAGGCCGAGCATGATCGCCACCAGGGCGGCGACCGACGCTCCGCCGGACACCCCGAGCACGTAGGGGTCGGCGAGCGGATTGCGCAGCAGGACCTGCAGGATCGCCCCGGACAGTGCCAGCAGCCCCCCCACCGCGAAGGCGGACAGCGCCCGCGGCAGGCGCAACTCGAGCACGACGTCCCGCGCCAGCGTCGGCGCATCCGACCAGAGCGCCCCGGCGACGTCGCGAAGGGACAGCGGCACGCTGCCCGACGACAGCGACAGCCCGAGCAGCGCGACCGCGACGGCCGCGAGCAGGACAGTCGCGAGGGAAAGTGGCAGGCGGCGGTGCATTTTCGGTTCCGGGCGGGTCGAAGCCTAAGGTGCGGTTCGCACCGGCTACAAGGCTCGCCGCCGTGCGGTGCCTTGGACCCGGCGGCTACGATGTGAAAAAATCAAGCCACGCCAGAGCTTACGGGATCATGAACGACTGGATCGACGCCCACGGATTTCGCGCCAATGTCGGGATCGTCCTGATCCGCGGCGCCGGCGACGTGTTCCTAGGCGGGCGCAGCGACGGGCGTGGCTGGCAGTTTCCGCAGGGCGGCGTGCAGCCGGACGAGTCCGCGGAGCAGGCCTTGTTCCGCGAACTGCGCGAGGAGGTCGGGCTCGGGCCGGACGACGTCGAGGTCCTTGCCGCCACCCGTAACTGGCTGCGCTACCGCCTGCCGCGGCGCTACGTCCGGCGGCGCTCCCAGCCGCTGTGCATCGGCCAGAAGCAGCGCTGGTTCCTGCTGCGCATGCTCGGCAGCGAGGAGCGGCTGCGATTCGACGTGACCGGGCAACCCGAGTTCGACAGTGGCCGCTGGGTGGACTACTGGTCGCCGGTACGCGAGGTCATCTATTTCAAGCGCTCGGTGTACGCGCGGGCCCTGGAGGAACTCGGGCAGCAGGCCTTTCCCGACGGTCCGCCGCCGCGCCCGGAATGGTGGTCCGAGGCCGTGCTGCGCCCGCCCGCGCGTCCGCGCCGCCGGCCGGCGCCGGCTCCTGCGACGGTCGAAGCGGCAGACGAATAATGGACTCGCCCGGGAGCGCGCAACCGGACCGGCGTTCGTGGGTCCGCTGGCTGGCAGTGGCTGCCGCGGCCGTCGCGTTACTGGCCGCCGCCTATGCCTACCACCGTGGCCGCGTCTCCGCCGGGCTCGACGTCGCCGAGGTCGCCATCGAGCGCCGCGAGCTGGCGGGCAAGGTGGCGCGGCTGGAGCAGGAGAATGCCGAGCTCAGCGCCAAGGTGGCCGAACTCGAGATGGCGCGCCGGCTCGACCGCGAGGCCTACGGGCAGGTCGAACGCACGCTGGGCGAACTCCAGTCGCAGCTGTCCCGGCAGGGCGACGATCTTGCGTTCTATCGCAGCATCGTCTCCCCGGAGGACGGCATCCAGGGACTGCGCATCCAGCGCTTCGAGATCCAGTCCGGGGGCGGGCCGCGCGAGTTCGTTGTCAGGCTCACGCTGATCCAGGCGATGCGCCACGAGAGCGTCGCGTCCGGCCTCGCCCAGGTCGTGCTGCACGGCATGCAGGGCGACAAGCCGACGCGCCACACGGTGGGCGAGCTGATCGGCCGGCCCCGTGCCCAGCTGCCATTCTCGTTCCGCTATTTCCAGACGGTGGAGCAGGCCTTCACGCTGCCTGAGGGGTTCGAGGCGTTCGAGGCGGAGGTGCAGGTCCGTTCGAGCAAGCTGCGCTTCCCGCTGCAGCAATCGTTCGCGTGGAAAGTGGGCGGGCAGGCCGCACTTTGACCGTCTCCGGTCGGTGTTACTATTTGGCCCCGGATTTAGACCCGTTGGAGCAGTGACCCATGACAGACCTCGCTGAAGCCGCTGCGACGACCGACGCGACGGCCCTGGTGTTCACCGATACGGCGGCGCTCAAGGTCGGCGAGTTGATCCGCGAGGAAGGCAACCCCAACCTCAAGCTCCGGGTGTTCGTCTCGGGCGGCGGCTGCTCGGGGTTCCAGTACGGCTTCACCTTCGACGAGAACGAGGAAGAAGGGGACACCTGCGTCGAGACGCGCGGCGTCAAGCTGCTGGTGGACCCGATGAGCTTCCAGTACCTGGCCGGCGCCGAGATCGACTACAAGGAAGACCTCGAGGGCGCGCAGTTCGTCATCCGCAATCCCAACGCGACGACCACCTGCGGCTGCGGCTCATCGTTCTCGGCCTGACGCCTGTTGGCCAAGCCGCCCGCGCCCCTCCCCGACGTCCTCGCCGCTGTCGACCTCGGGTCGAACAGCTTTCACATGGTGGTCGCGCGGTACACGCACGGTCAGCTGGTTATCGTGGATCGCCTGCGGGAGATGGTTCGGCTGGCCGCCGGGCTCGACCCACAGGGACGGCTGGCTCGGGAGGCCGTGGATCGGGCGATGCAGTGCCTCGAGCGTTTCGGGCAGCGCCTACGCGACATGAAGGCCGAGCGCGTCCGCGTCGTCGGTACGAACACGCTGCGCAAGGCTCGGCGCAAAGGGGCGTTCCTGGACCGTGCGCGCGAGGCGCTCGGGCACCCGATCGAGATCATCTCGGGCGTTGAGGAGGCCCGGCTGATCTACCTCGGCGTCTCACACACCACGCCGAGCGAGGGCGGGCGTCGCCTGGTAGTGGACATCGGCGGCGGAAGCACCGAGTTCATCATCGGAGAAGGTCTCGAGGCGCGGCGACTCGAGAGTCTCTACATGGGCTGCGTGAGCCTGAGTGCCCAGTACTTCGCCGACGGGGTCATCACCGAAAAGCGCATGAAGCGGGCCCGTACTGCGGCACAGCTCGAGATCGAGCCGGTCATGGCGCGCTTCCGCCGCTCGGAGTGGGACACGGCCTTCGGTGCCTCGGGGACCCTGCGGGCCGTGGCGGACACGCTGGCTGCGCGAGGCACGTCGCGCGGCGGCATCGACTGCGAGGGCGTCGAGTGGCTGCTCGGCGAGTGCCTGCGCGCGGGGGAGGTCAGCCGTCTGCGGTTGCCCGGCCTCGCGGCGGAGCGGCAGGAGATCATGCCGGGCGGCCTCGCGATCATCATTGAGGTCTTCGGCATGCTCGGCATCGAGCACATGCGCGTCGCCGACGGCGCCCTGCGCGAGGGCCTGCTCTACGACCTCGTTGGCCGCCTGACCGACGAGGATGCGCGCTGGCGCAGCGTCCGCGCGCTCGAGGCGCGTTTCCACGTGGATGCGGTTCAGGCCGGCCGTGTCGAAGCGACCGCGGTCGCCTTCCTCGGCCAGGTGCGTGAGGGATGGAAGCTCGATGAGCCGCTCGCCGAACTCGTGCTGCGCTGGGCTGCGCGATTGCACGAGGTCGGACTCGACATCGCGCACTCCCACTACCACAAGCACGGCGCCTACCTGCTGCAGCACGCTGACCTGCCGGGATTTCCCCGCGAGGAGCAGCAACTGCTTGCGGCCGTGGTCGGCAGTCACCGTCGCAAGCTGAACCCGGTCCAGCTCGAGGACCTCGTACCGCCGTGGCACCTCAAGGCTGAATTCCTGATCGTGCTGCTGAGGCTCGCGGTGCTGCTGCATCGCGCGCGCGGCTCGCGGGCGATGCCGGAGATCGTCCTCAAAGTTCGCGGCCGCTCACTCGAGGTCGGGTTTCCCAAGGGCTGGCTCGCCGAGCATCCGCTGACGGCGGCCGACCTGGAGCAGGAGTGCGAGTACCTTCAGGCTACGGGATTCCGCCTGCGCGCGCAGTAAACGGCTGCGCGGGGATTGTCCGCGCTGGCACCGGATCAGCGACTTGCCACGATCTCGGCCTGGCCCCGGTCCGTGAGCTGCAGCTGCGCCAGCGCGGCGCCGGCCTTGGCACGGAATTCCGCGGCATAGCGCGTCGGCACCTCGGTGTTCGGTAGCGGAATCGTCGAGGGGTTCTTGTGCTGCCCGTCGACGCGGTACTCGTAGTGCAGGTGCGGCCCGGTGGAGGCGCCCGTCGATCCGACGTAGCCGATGATCTCGCCCTGCTTGACGGAGCGACCCGAGCGTCCGGCCTTGCCGAAGCGCGACATGTGCGCATAAAGCGTGGTCACGCCCCGGCCGTGGTCGATGATCACGGTGTTGCCGTAGCCGCCCTTCCTTCCGGCAAACTGCACCCGGCCGTCGCCGGCCGCCCAGATCGGCGTGCCGGTCGGTGCGGCGTAATCGATGCCCTGGTGGGCGCGGACCCGTCCGCTGATCGGGTGGAGGCGGCGGGGGTTGAAGACTGAGCTGATCCGCGTGAAATCCAGCGGCGCTCGCAGGAAGGCCTTGCGCATGCCGCGCCCGTCCGGCGTGAAGTAGCCGCGTACGGCGCCGTCCGCCGACTCGAACCACACGGCCCGGTGGGTGCGACCCTGATTCACGAACTCGGCTGCGAGGATGCGACCATCGCTCACGTAACGCCCGTCCTGGAACTTGCGCTGGTAGATCACGCTGATCTCGTCGCCGCGCCGGATGTCGAGCGCGAAGTCGATGTCCCAGCCGAAGATCTCGTTCGCGAGCACCATGATCGTCTCGGCCGACATCCCGGCACTGCGGCCCGCCGCGAACAGCGAGGAATCGATACGCGCGCGCGTCGCTGCGACTTCGACCTCCAGCGGGTTCTCGATGTAATTGACGGCAAATCCGCCGCCGGCGCGCGAAACGGACAACGTCAGCGTGTCGCTGATGCGACGGTTGAGCGACTGCAGCGCGCCGTCCATGTGAGTGAGCGTGATGATGTCGCCCGGCCGGAGCAGGTCGATGGCCTTGCGCGCGTCCGGGAGCCGACGCAGTTCCGACAGCGTGGCGATGTCGACGCCTACCGATCGGAAGATGCGATCGAGCGTGTCGTTACGCTGCACGGTGACCTCGACCCGGTGGGGTCCGTCCTCGGCCGAACCAGCGTTGAGCGGGTCGGCTGCAGCGGCGAGGTCAGTGAGGTCGAGATAAGCGGGTGGGTCGTGTGCCGGCGGCGCGGAGATGAACAGCAAGGCCGTGACCGCCACGGGGACGGCGGACGCGGCGAGCAGGAGGCGCCGTCCGGCCGCAATGGGGCGGGTCGCGACGCGCCCGGCGCCGCGGAAATCGTTTGCCGTCACCAGTAGACCCCCGGAAAAAGCTGCGCGTAAGGTAGTTGCGTCCGCGCCACGCGTCAACTGTAAAATTCGAGTGAATCTCCAGTCTTCACAGGCGCTTGCGTCGCGTATGTCGAATTCGTGACGGACGTCTCGAGGCTGCCTCACGATTGCCTGGCGATGGCCGAGCCCATACAGTCCGGCGGCCGTCCCGGGCTGATTTCGATCGAGAGCCATGCTGACTCCCCAAGAACAACTCGACGAGCTTCGTCGTGGCGCCGCCGAGGTCCTGCTGGAGGCCGACCTGCTCCGCAAGCTGCAGCAGGGTCGGCCGCTGCGCATCAAGGCGGGCTTCGACCCGACGGCGCCGGACCTGCATCTCGGCCACACGGTGCTGATCAACAAGATGGCGCTGTTTCAGCGACTCGGCCACGAGGTGATCTTCCTGATCGGCGACTTCACGGGGCTGATCGGCGACCCGAGCGGGCGGAACGCGACACGCCCGCCGCTCACGCCGGAGGATGTGCAGGCCAACGCTGCGACCTACCAGGCGCAGATCTTCAAGATCCTCGACCCCGATCGCACGCGAGTGGACTTCAATTCGCGCTGGATGGGGGCGATGAACGCCGCGGGGCTCGTCCAGCTCGCCGCGCGGCACACGGTGGCCCGAATGCTCGAGCGGGACGATTTCGCCAAGCGCTACCGGTCCGGCCAGGCGATCGCCATCCACGAATTTCTCTACCCGCTGGTGCAGGGCTACGACTCGGTCGCGCTGCAGGCCGATGTGGAGCTCGGCGGGACCGACCAGAAGTTCAACCTGCTGGTCGGGCGACAGCTTCAGGAGGCCTACGGGCAGGAGCCGCAGGTTGTCATGACCATGCCGCTGCTCGAGGGCCTGGACGGCGTCAACAAGATGTCGAAGTCGCTCGGCAATTACATCGGGATCACCGAGGAGCCAGACGAGATGTTCGGCAAGCTCATGTCGATCTCGGATGAGCTGATGTGGCGCTACTTCGACCTGCTGTCGTTCCGTCCGAACGCCGAGCTGGAAGGTCTCAAGCGGTCGGTCGCCGAGGGCCGCAATCCGCGCGACGTCAAGTTCGAGCTGGGTGTCGAAATCGTCGATCGCTTCCACGGTTCGGCCAGCGGCAGGCGCGCCCGCGACGCATTCGTTGCTCGCTTCCAGCAGGGTGCGCTGCCCGAGGATCTCGCGGAAGTGACGCTGTCGGCCGTGGCTGGGCCGCTCGGGATCGCGCAGGTGCTGAAGGGCGCCGGGCTGGTGCCGAGCACCAGTGAGGCCTACCGGCAACTCAAGCAGGGCGCGGTCCGCGTGGACGGCGAGCGGGTCGAAGACAGCGCGCTCACGTTCGCCGCCGGCGCGCGGCACGTCTTTCAGGTTGGCAAGCGTCGCCTGGCGCGCGTGACCATCGCACCGGAATGACCTGTTTTCCCCGTGCCCACGCGTTGTCAAGTTGTGCGGCGCAGGCGTGCGTTACCGTGGGTGTTGACGGCGCGTCTGGCGTCGCTATACTGCGCGCCCTTCCGCAGTGACCCCGGTTGATCGGTGGTCGAGGCGGTCACCCTCCCGGCAGAAAATTCTGCGACGAGGAGTTGACAGTCACGCGGAATGCCGCATAATTCGCGGTCTGCCTCGGGCCTAGCTTCCGGGGTCGCTCTTTAAAAATCGAAACAGGTAATTTGTGTGGGGACTCGCGTCAGTCGTTTGCAAGCGCAAA
>Ga0209391_10001299_pt1 | contig 12892 bp, 11 predicted proteins | sample PPLLak3March2015_FD_187246 | JGI IMG/M metagenome (GOLD analysis project Ga0209391, IMG submission 187246) | Freshwater sediment microbial communities from Prairie Pothole Lake near Jamestown, North Dakota, USA - PPLs Lake P7 Core (1) Depth... | ecosystem: Environmental > Aquatic > Freshwater >... | reverse complement strand
CCGCTGGGACGCCGGCCTGCACGAGGCCTGGACGCCCGGCGAGGACGGGGCCCTCGCGCAGGTCGAAGCCTTCGCCGCGGACGCGCTCGCGCGCTACGGCGAGGGACGCAACCGCCCCGATCGCCCGGAGACCTCGCGGCTGTCGCCGTACCTGCACTTCGGGGAGATCGGGCCCCGCCAGTGCCTCGCGGCAGCACGCGCCGCAGTCGCGGGACGCCCGGCGGCACAGGCCTCGGCCGACAGCTTCATCCGGGAACTCGGCTGGCGCGAGTTCGCCCACCACTTGCTGCACCACTTCCCGCACACGCCCACGGCACCCCTCGACGCCCGCTTCGAGACCTTCCCGTGGGCACCCGACGACGCGCTGCTCGACGCCTGGCAGCGCGGCCGCACCGGCTACCCCATCGTGGATGCAGGCATGCGCGAGCTGTGGACCACCGGCTGGATGCACAACCGCGTGCGCATGATCGCGGCCTCGCTGCTCACCAAGAACCTGCGCCAGCCGTGGCTCGCCGGGGCGCGCTGGTTCTGGGACACGCTGGTCGACGCGGACCTGCCGAACAACACGCAGGGCTGGCAGTGGACCGCCGGCTGCGGCGCCGACGCCGCCCCCTTCTTCCGCATCTTCAACCCGATGCTGCAGACCGAGCGCTTCGACCCCGAGCGCGCCTACCTGCGCCGCTGGCTGCCGGAACTGGCGAAGCTGCCGGACGCCTGGATCCACCGCCCGTGGGAGGCGCCGGAGGCCGTGCTCGCCGGCGCCGGCGTGGCGCTCGGGCGCGACTACCCCCGGCCGGTGGTGGATTTCCGCGCCAGCCGGGAGGCCGCGCTCGCCGCCTACTCTGCCATCAAGGGTCCGGTCGGCAGCGCCCCGGCGGCCCGACGCTGAATCCGCGCCGACCGCCGGGGCGAACGAGCGGGCATGTCCAAGCGCCGCCTCCTGACCGCCCTGACCTGCACCGCACTGGCCCTCGGCTGGGTCGCCGGCACGCCTGTTCGGGCAGCCGCCCTGCCCCAACCGGTGGTCGAGCAGGGCTACCCCTTGCGCAAAGTCGGGTCCGGGGAGCTTCGCTGGCTGGGCATGGCGATCTACGAGGCGAGCCTTTGGACCTCGACCGGCCGCTACACGGGTTTCGGACCGGGCGAGACCGTGGCCCTGAGCCTGGATTACCGACGCGCGTTCAAGCGCGACGACCTCATTCGCATCACGGACACCGCCTGGCGCCGGCTCGGCCAGCCCGACGCGTCCCAGCGCGAGCGCTGGCTCGCCGAGCTGCGACGCGCCTGGTCGGACGTGGCGGCCGGGCAGAACGTGACCACGGTGGTGATTCCCGGCGGTCCGACGCATTTCTATGACGGCAGCGGCCGCTTTGCCCGGGTGGACGACCCAGCCTTCGGGCCCGCGTTCCTCGCCATCTGGCTGGACCCCCGCAGCCTCGTCGCCGACCTGCGCGTGCGGTTGCTCGGTGGTCGCGACGCGGCCAACATCACCGCTTCGAACTGAGGACGACCGATCATGGACGGTGGCAGCAGCCGCGCGGGATCCCGCGAAGCGCCGACCGCAGCGCGGGCGTGGCGCACACTGCTGCGCTGGTTCGACGCCGGCGCCGGGTCGGGCAGTGCCGAGGACGGCTCGCGCGATGGGATCGACTGGGCACGGATCCTGCCGTTCGTCGGAATGCACGCCGCCTGCCTCGCCGTGTTCTGGGTCGGCGTGAGCCCGGTCGCGGTCGGCGTCGCCGTGGCGCTGTACCTGCTGCGCATGTTCGCGATCACGGGCTTCTACCACCGCTACTTCTCGCACCGCACGTTCAAGACCTCGCGGGCGGCGCAGTTCGCCTTCGCGGTGCTCGGCGCGTCGGCGGTGCAGCGCGGCCCGATCTGGTGGGCCGCCCACCATCGTCATCACCACGCGCACTCCGACCGCCCCGAGGACGTGCACTCACCCAGCCAGCAGGGTTTCCTGTGGTCGCACATGGGCTGGTTCCTCTCGCGCGGCCACTTCGCGCCCGATCTCGGTCGAGTGCGCGACCTGCTACGTTACCCGGAACTGCGCTGGCTCGATCGCTTCGACATCCTGGTGCCGTTCGTGCTGGCGCTCGGCCTGCTGCTGCTCGGCAAGTGGCTGGCCGTGGCCCACCCCGGGCTCGGCACCAGCGGCGGACAGATGCTGGTGTGGGGCTTCTTCGTGTCGACGGTGGCTTGCTACCACGGCACCTACACGATCAACTCGCTCTGCCACGTCTGGGGTCGCCGTCGCTACGCCACCGGCGACGAGAGCCGCAACAACTTCTGGCTGGCACTGGTCACGCTCGGCGAGGGCTGGCACAACAACCACCACCGCTACCCGATGTCTGCACGCCAGGGCTTTTACTGGTGGGAAGTGGACATCACGTACTACGGGCTCAGGCTGCTGTCCGCGCTCGGCCTGATCTGGGACCTCAAGCCCGTGCCGCGCGAGGTGCGGGACGTCCACACCGCGGTGACCTCGTGAGGGTCGCCGTGGTCGGCGCCGGCGTCGCCGGCCTGCATGCCGCCTGGCGGCTGTCGCGGGCGCACGAGGTGACGCTCTTCGAGGCCGCCGACTACCCCGGCGGGCACACGGCCACCGTGGACGTGCCGTGGGGCGATCGCTCCTACGCCGTGGACACCGGGTTCATCGTGTTCAACGACTGGACCTACCCGAACTTCATCGCGATGCTCGAGGAGCTGGGCGTGGCCTGGCAGTCCTCGAACATGAGTTTCAGCCTGCGCTGCGAGCGCAGCGGCCTCGAGTACAACGGCACGTCGCTGAACTCGCTGTTCGCGCAGCGGCGAAACGCGCTGCGACCCTCGTTCCTGCGCATGATCGCCGACATCCTGCGCTTCAACGCGCGCTCGAAGGCGCTGCTGCGCCCACAGGGCGGCCCGTCGGCCGACTTGCCGGCCGACTTGCCGGCCGACTCGCTGGGCGAGGCGCTCACCCTCGGCGAGTACCTCGAGCGCGGCCGCTACTCGCGGCAGTTCATCGAGCACTACATCCTGCCCATGGGGCGGGCCATCTGGTCCGCGGAAGCCTCGGCCATGCTCGGCTTCCCGGCGCGGTTCTTCGTCGAGTTCTTCGACCGGCACGGGTTCCTCTCGGTGGACGAGCGCCCGGTCTGGCAGGCCGTCCGCGGCGGCTCGCGCGAATACGTACGCGCGCTGCTCGCCGCCACTCGCCTCGACCTTCGGCTCGCCACGCCCGTCGAGTCGATCCGCCGCCTGCCGAACGAGGTGCGCGTGCGCACCGCGCGCGGCGAGGTCGAGGCCTTCGACCACGTGTTCCTCGCCTGCCACTCCGACCAGGCGCTGCAGCTGCTCGACTCGCCGAGCGCGGCCGAGACCGAGGTGCTCGGTGCATTCCCCTACGCGGCGAACGAGGTGATCCTGCACACCGACGAGCGACTGCTGCCCCGGCGACCGCTGGCGCGCGCGGCCTGGAACTACCACCTCCTCGCCGACCCGCAGGAGCCGGTGGCCGTCACCTACGACATGAACGTGTTGCAGTCCCTCGAGGCCCCGGTGCGCTTCCTCGTGACGCTCAACCACCGCAAGGCCATCGACGAGCGCAAGGTGCTGCGCACGTTCAGCTACGACCACCCGGTGTATTCGCCCGGGGCCGTGGCGGCGCAGGCCCGGCATCGCGAACTGAACGGCGCGCAGCGCAGCTATTTCTGCGGCGCCTACTGGCGCAGTGGCTTCCACGAGGACGGCGTCGTGAGCGCACAGGCCGCGCTCAACCACTTCGAAGAGGACCTCGCCCGTGCAGAGCTGTCTCTACGCCGGGTGGGTTAGGCATCGGCGCAATGCGCCGGTGCCGCATGCCTTCCGGTATCGCCTCTGCCTGCTGTACCTCGACCTCGACGAGCTGCCGCAGGCGCTCGAGGGCCGCTGGTTGTGGTCCGCGCGACGGCCGGCACTCGCCCGCTGGCACCGGGCGGACCACTACGGCGATCCGGCCAGCGACCTCGCCGGAGAGATCCGCGCGCTGGTTGCTGACCGCGCGGGACGCCGCCCGACCGGGCCGATCCGGCTGCTCACCGCGCCGCGGTTCCTCGGCTACGGGTTCAACCCCGTGAGCTTCTATTACTGTTTCGACGCCGCGGACCGCGAGCTCGAGGCCGTCGTCGCCGAGATCAACAACACGCCCTGGGGCGAGCGGCATTGCTACGTGCTCCCCGCGGCGAGCAACGAGGGCACTCCGGCCAAGCTGCGCTTCCGCTTCGGCAAGGACTTCCACGTCTCGCCCTTCCTGCCGATGGACATGAGCTACGACTGGCGATTCAGCCGTCCGGACGGCCGCCTGCTCGTGCACATGGAGAACTGGCGCGACGGCGAGGCGCAGTTCGACGCGACCATGACGCTCGACCGCGTGCCGATCGGCTCGGGCGCGCTCGCCGGAGCGCTCGTGCGCTACCCGCTGCTGCCGCTCAAGGTCACGGCCGCGATCTACTGGCAGGCGCTCCGGCTCTGGCTGAAGCGCGTGCCCTTCCACACCCATCCCGACCAGACCGGCGCGGGGCACCGCGCGCGCGCCGGGCGCATCGAGAGGCTTGCCCCGTGAAACCCAGCATCGTCCCGACCCTCGAGCAAGCCGCGCACCGAGGCCAGGGCAGCGCCCTGCAGCAGCTCGGCCGCCGGCTGTTCATGGCCAAGCTCCGCGACCTGCGCGAGGGCGAGCTCACGATCATCGACGGCGACGAGCGCCTGAGCTTCGGCCGCCGCTCCCCGGCCTGCGACCTGCGGGCCACGATCGAGGTGCTGCACCCGCAGACCTACGCCGAAGCGGCCTTCGGCGGCACGGTGGGCGGCGGCGAGGCCTACATCCGCGGCCTGTGGCGCACCGACGACCTCACCGCGCTGATCCGGCTCATGATCGTGAACCGCGACGTGATGCAGTCCATGGAGGGCGGCGCGGCGATCGCGACGGCGCCGTTGCGGCGCATCCTGCACTGGCTCAACCGCAACAGCCCCGATGGCAGCCGGCGCAACATCGCCGCGCACTACGACCTCGGCAACGACCTCTTCGCGCTGATGCTCGATGACACCATGGCGTATTCCTGCGGGGTCTTCGAGCGGGACGACGCGACCCTGCACGAGGCGCAGCTGGCCAAGTTCGAGCGCATCTGCCGCAAGCTGCGGCTCGGTCCCGGGGATCACCTGCTCGAGATCGGCACGGGCTGGGGCGGGTTCGCGATCCACGCGGCGAGCCGGCACGGCTGCCGAGTCACCACGACCACGATCTCGCGCGAGCAGCACGACTGGGCGAAGCAGAAGATCGAGGCCGCCGGCCTCGGCGACCGGATCACGCTGCTGCTCGACGATTACCGTGACCTCACCGGCCGCTACGACAAGCTGGTCTCGATCGAGATGATCGAGGCGGTCGGCGCCCGCTACCTCGACACCTACACGGCGCAGTGCGCCCGGCTGCTAGAGCCGCACGGCGCAATGCTGCTGCAGGCCATCACGATCCAGGACCAGCTGTACGAGGAGGCGCTCGACTCGGTGGACTTCATCCAGCGCTTCATCTTCCCGGGCAGCTTCATACCCTCGGTGACGGCCATCACCGACTCGGTGCGCCGCGCGACCGACATGAAGGTGTTTCACCTCGAGGACATCGGCCCGCACTATGCGACCACCCTGCGCCGCTGGCGCGAGAACTTCTTCGCCCGCCTGCCCGAGGTGCGGCGGCTCGGCTACCCCGACGCCTTCGTCCGCATGTGGGACTACTACCTCTGCTACTGTGAGGGCGGGTTCCTCGAGCGCCAGCTCGGCGACGTGCAGGTGCTGCTCACCAAGCCGCGCTGCCGCCTGCCGGCGGTGATCTAGCGGGTTTCACCTACTACCCCCGCCGGCCGGGGACCGCGAGAATCCGTGCTGGATTCCTCCCGGGAGCGCCCCCATGACCGTCGCCGCCATTCTTGAAGGCCTGAGCACGTCCAAGCTGGCCGTCGAGTTGAACGACGAGGAGCGTCACATCCTCGCGGGCGCCATGACGCTGCGTGAGCTCAAGCAGGGCGAGGTGCTGGTTCAGGAAGGCTCGGCGGACGACCACCTCTACGTCGTGGTGAGCGGCGTGCTCGGCGTGGTCAAGGGTTCGGGCATGGAGGAAGAAGTCACGCTGAACGCCATCCGCCCCGGCAACATGGTCGGCGAGTTGTCGTTCCTCGACGGCGCCTCGCGTTATGCGTCCCTCGTGGCGCTCGGCGACACGCGAGTGCTGGGCCTGAGCCGCGATGCGCTCGAGGGCCTGCTCGAGACCCGCCCCAAGGTCGTCTACCACGTGATGCGCGCCATCGTGCGCGTGGTGCACGAGATCCAGCGCCGGCTGTCCATGCAGACGGCCGAGCTCACGAACTACCTGTACAAGACTCACGGCCGGTACTGACCCCGGCGAACCGGGGCCGGCGCAGGGTGACGCCGGCGCGGCCCGCGCCGCGGAGCGGCCAACGCGGTCCAGCCCGGCGATGCGGCCACTGCCCCAATTTCATCCAGCCCGCGCCCCGAAACGGTGCGCTGAACCCTCCTGAACCGTCGTCCGGCGGGCCGGCCGGCCGCTCGGACGCTGGCATGATTTTCGCTTGGGGCTTCCGGCATGCCGACGAAGCACCCCGCGCCACCCTACGACGAGATGTACACGGCCGACGGCCAGGTCCGGCCGCACTACGCCACGTACGCCGACTGGCTCACCCACCAGGCGGATGACGCCCTGCGCCGCAAGCGCGCCGAGGCTGACAGCCTTTTCCACCGCGTCGGCATCACCTTCGCCGTCTACGGCGAGGAGGACGGCAACGAGCGGCTGATTCCCTTCGACATCGTCCCGCGCGTCCTGTCCGCGGAGGAGTGGCGCACGCTTGCCGCCGGGCTGCGCCAGCGGGTGCGCGCGCTCAACGCCTTCATCGGCGACATCTACCATGGGCAGGAGGTCCTCAAGGCCGGCCTGCTCACCCCGGAGCAGGTGTTCTGCAACCCGCAGTACCGCCCCGAGATGCAGGGCATGGACGTGCCCGGCGGAATCTACGCCCACATCGCCGGCATCGACGTGGTGCGCGCCGGCGCCGGCGAGTTCTACGTGCTCGAGGACAACCTGCGGGTGCCCTCGGGCGTGTCCTACATGCTCGAGGACCGCAAGATGATGATGCGGCTCTTCCCCGAGCTGTTCTCGCTCAACCGGGTCGCGCCGGTCGAGCACTACCCGGACCGGCTGCTCGAGAACCTCGCAAGCGTGGCACCGGCGGGCGTGGCCGATCCCGTGGTGATCGTGCTCACGCCCGGCGCGCACAACAGCGCCTACTTCGAGCACGCCTTCCTGGCCCAGCAGATGGGCGTGGAGCTCGTCGAGGGGCAGGACCTGTTCGTTCGCGACGGCTTCGTCTACATGCGCACCACGCAGGGCCCGCAGCGCGTGGACGTGATCTACCGCCGCATCGACGACGACTTCCTCGACCCGCTGGTGTTCCGGCCCGACTCGGTGCTCGGCGTGCCCGGGCTGATGGCGGCGTACCGCGCCGGGCGCGTCACCGTGGCGAACGCGATCGGCACCGGCATCGCCGACGACAAGTCGATCTACCCGTACGTGCCGGAGATGATCCGCTTCTACCTCGGGGAGCAGCCGCTGCTCGCCAACGTGCCGACGCGCATCCTGCGCCGGCCCGACGACCTCGCCTACACGCTGGCGCACCTCGACGAGCTGGTGGTCAAGGAAGTCCACGGCTCGGGCGGCTACGGCATGCTGGTGGGGCCGATGGCCTCGGAAGCCGAGCGCGAGGACTTCCGGCTGCGCATCCTCGCGGCCCCGGAGAAGTACATCGCCCAGCCGACGCTCGCGCTGTCCACCTGCCCCACCTTCGTCGAGCAGGGCGTGGCGCCCCGCCACATCGACCTGCGTCCGTTCGTGCTCTCCGGCCGCGACATCACGATCGTGCCGGGCGGGCTGACGCGGGTCGCCCTGCGCGCGGGGTCGCTGGTGGTGAACTCCTCGCAAGGCGGCGGCACCAAGGACACCTGGGTGCTGGAGGCCTGATGCTCAGCCGCACCGCCGACCACGTGTACTGGCTGGGCCGCTACGCGGAGCGAGCCGAAGAGCTCGCCCGCACGCTCGACGTGCAGTACCGGCTGTCGCTGCTGCCGCACGAGCGCAGCTCCGACAGCGTCGGCTGGGCGATCGTGCTGCGCACGCTCGGGCTCGAGGCCGCCTACGCCGAGCGCCACGAGCGCATCGAGCCGCACCGGGTGCTCGACTTCCTCGCCTTCGACGCCGGCAACCCCTCGAGCATCTTGAGCTGCCTGCGCACGGCGCGCGAGAACGCCCGGGCAGTGCGCGGCGCCATTTCCTCGGAGATGTGGGAGACCTTCAACTCGACCTGGCTCGAGGCGCGCGCGCAGGCCCCGAGCCGCTTCACCGCGCTCAACGTCGCGGAGTTCGTGGACTGGGTGAAGTACCGCGCGCACCTGGCGCGCGGCGTGGTGCTCGCCTCGATGCTGCGCGACGAGGGCTACCACTTCATGCAGATCGGCACCTTTCTCGAGCGCACCGACAGCGTGGCGCGGCTGCTGCTCATCCGGCTCGCCTGCGAGGCGGCGGCTTCGGGCAACGGCGCCGTCGTGCACGACTACTATCCCTGGAGCGTCCTGCTGCGCGGACTGTCGGCCTTCGAAAGCTTCCGCCGCGTGTCGCGCGACAGCGTACGGCCGCAGCACGTCATGGAGTTCGTGATCCTGCACCGGGGCGTGCCGCGCTCGATCTACCGCTCGGCGAACCTCGTGCACGAGAACCTGCAGGCGGTGGCCAACGCCCGGTCGGGCGAGACCGAGCGACGCGCCGGCCTGCTGCACGCCGAGCTGCGCTTCGGCACGCTCTCGACGCTGGCGCCACAGGGCGGCGAGCGCTTCCTGCAGGACCTGCTCGCGCGCACGGCCGACTTGAGCGACCGCATCGGGCGCGACTTCCTTGGGCATCCGGCCTGAGCCGAGGCGCATCCATGCTGCTCAACATCCGCCACGAGACGCGCTACGAGTACGAGGAGCCGGTCAGCTACAGCATCCAGGCACTCAAGCTCACTCCGCGCGCCGACCCCGGCCAGCGCGTCGTGAGCTGGCGGGTGCGCTCGCCGGGCGAGCGGCTCGAGCAGGTGGACCCGTTCGGCAACCTCATGCACGTCGTGACTTTGGAGGAGCCGCATCGCACGATGCAGATCGTCGTCGACGGCATCGTCGAGGTGGACGCGCAGGCGGCGCCCCGCCTGCCGGGGCGCGGCGCGCTGTCGCCGCTCACCTACCTCGCGCCGACGCCGCTCACGCGCCCCGACTCCGCCCTGCGCGAACTGGCCGAGCGCCACCTCGGCCGGCACCCGGCCGCACCGCGTTCGCTCATGGACCTCGTGGCAGGCATCCGCAGCGCGGTCGCCTGCCAGAGCGGCGTCACCGAGGTGACCCACGGCGCCGCCGAGGCCGTGGATCTCGGCGTGGGCGTCTGCCAGGACCAGGCGCACGTCCTGATCGCCTGCTGCCGTGCGGCGGGGATTCCGGCCCGCTACGTGAGCGGCTATTTCTACGGGGACGACCCGGGCGAGGTTGCGAGCCACGCCTGGGCCGACGTGTGGCTCGGGCCCGAGCAGGGCTGGCTCGGCATCGACGTGACCCATGCCGAGCAGGCCGGCGGGCGACACTGCCGTCTCGCGGTAGGCCGGGACTACCTCGACGCCGCTCCGGTGCGCGGCGTGCGGCGCGGCGGCGGCAAGGAATCGATGACGGTGACGGTTCGGGTGTCGGGCGGCCAGGGCCAGCAACAATGACCTACTGCGTTGCCATCCTGCTCGATTCGGGGCTCGTGTTCCTGTCGGACTCGCGCACCAGCGCCGGCGTGCGCTAGGGTCGGGTGGCGCGGACCGGACGACCCTCGAGGTCCTCCGGGGGCACCTCGGCCACGAGCCTCGCGGTGGTGACGGAAGGATCCCAGCGGAGGACCCGGTTTCGCCCCGCCGCCTTGGCGAGCAGCAGCGCCTTGTCGGCACGATCCACGCACTCCTCGGCGCTCACGTCGGGCTCGAGCGGCGTGATGCCGAAGGACGCCGTCATGCGCAGCGCCCGGCCCGCCTCGTCCACCGCCAGCGTGGTGGCCGCGAGTCCGGCGCGCAGGCGCTCGATCAGCCGCGAGGCGACTTCGATGTGGGCGGCTGGCAGCAGGATCAGGAACTCGTCGCCCCCGTAGCGGAACACCTTGTCGTAGGTGCGCAGGTGCTCGGTCACGTACCGCACGGCGCCCGCCAGCACCTCGTCGCCCAGGCGGTGCCCGTGCACGTCGTTGACCTCCTTGAAGTGATCGAGGTCCATGAAGGCGATGCACGCCTGCTGGACGTCCCGGCGGACCAGCTCACCCGCTTCGCGCAGCGCGGGGAGGATCTCGACCCGCCCATAGGCGCCGGTCACGGCATCGCGATTGTGCAGGGCGGTCTCGAGCTCGTGCCGCAGCGTCTCGAGCTCGAGCCGCAGCTGCAGGCTGCAGGCTACGAGTTCGTCGTAGTCGGCCGTCGGGACCGGGACATTGGCCGCCGCCTCACTCAGCACGCGCGCCGCGAGCCGGTGCAGGCGCACGTGCTCGGACTCGATGGCCGTGAACGAGGGCTGCTCGCGCAGCATGTTCTGCCCCTCGGCGTGGTACCAGCGGCCGAAGCGGCAGCGCCGGTGGCCCGCCGCATCCAGGTCGTCCGGACCGGCGTCCACCCGGCAGACGATGCTGCGCATCAGGCTGCCGAACCACGCCTCGTGGTCGCGCGTTGCTTCCTGCAACTCGTCGAGCGCCTGCTGAAGGCGCGGCGGATCCAGGCGAAGCATGCAGGTCCCTCGTGGCACGCCGACTGCCTCACAAGACTGCCATAGCCACGGCGCGCTGGATATCGGCAACGGCCGCAGCGGTTGTCGCTTTGCGGATGGGAGGCCATCATTCCAAAGCCCCGGGAAACGACGCCGGCATCGATGAAAGACGCCACGCTCACGCCAACTGCACTGATCGACAGCGACCACCCGGCGGTCGCCGAGTTCGCCGTCCGGCACGGCCGCGGCACGGACGATCGCGAGCGGGCGGTCGCGCTGTACTACGCCGTGCGGGACGGCTTCCGCTACGATCCCTATCGTATCGACCTCTCGCCGGCGGGCATGAAGGCGAGCGCCGTGCTGGCTGCCGGCTACGGCTGGTGCGTGCCCAAGGCCGCTCTGCTGGCTGCCGCCTGCCGCGCCGCGGGTATCCCGGCCCGGGTGGGCTACGCGGACGTGCGCAACCACCTCGCCACCGAGCGCATGCGCGAGATCATGCAGACCGACCTCTTCTACTGGCACGGCTACACCGAGATCCTGATCGACGGCGCCTGGCGCAAGGCCACGCCGGCGTTCAACCTCGGGCTGTGCGAGCGCTTCGGGCTGCTGCCGCTCGAGTTCGACGGCCGTGGCGATTCGCTCTACCACCCGTTCGACCGGCACGGCCACCGCCACATGGAATATGTCGCGCAGCGCGGCAGCTTCGACGACGTGCCGCTCGCCGAGATGACGGCCGACTTCGCCCGGCTCTATCCGCGCTGGCGGTTGGAGGGGTCGGGGCTGCAGGGCGGCGACTTCCTCGCCGACGTCACGCTCGAGGTGGGCCCGAAGCCGCATCGGTAGAAAACCGGACAGCCTCCTCCGCCGCCGCCGGTATCATTCGCCGACCCGTTTTCAGACCCGGCCGAGGCCTCATGCCCTGGATTCGTCTTCTTACCCTGATCGTCCTGCTGGCAGGCACCAGCGTGGCCGGTGCGGCGCCGGATCCGAAGTCCGACGATTTCTGGTACGGGACGGCCGCGGACGGCACGCCGGTGGTCCGCCTCTACTATTTCTATTCGCCGACCTGCCCACACTGCCAGGCGGCCGCACCGTTCATCGACGAACTGGCCGCGCGCTGGCCGTGGCTCGAGGTGCAGAAATACACTGTCAAGGACGACCGCAAGAACGCCCGCTTCTACTACGAAACCGCCCTGTCGCTCGGCACCAAGGCGCTCTCGGTGCCCGGGTTCATCTTCTGCCGGCAGGTACTGATCGGCTATGACACGGCCGAGACCACCGGGGCGGAGATCGCGGGCGCCCTCGAGGCCTGCCGCGAGCAGCGGCTCGCCCTGCCCGCCGCCGCGCCCGGCGTGACCGAAAGCAGTGGCCCGACCGGCGCCACCACGGCGCCCGAGGTCGAGCAGCAGGCCGGCACGATGGTCCGCATTCCGTTCCTCGGAAGCGTGGACGCCAAGGCGCTGTCGCTGCCGGTGCTCACGCTCGTGCTCGCGGGCATGGACGCGTTCAACCCCTGCGCGTTCTTCGTGCTGCTGTTCCTGCTGAGCCTGCTGGTGCACGCGAAGAGCCGCACGCGCATGGCGATCGTGGGCGGTACGTTCGTGCTGTTCTCGGGCCTCGTGTACTTCGTGTTCATGGCCGCCTGGCTCAACGTGTTCCTGATCGCGGGCGAGTTGCGCGTGATCACCGTGATCGCGGGCCTCGTGGCGCTCACGGTCGCGGCATTCAACATCAAGGACTATTTCTGGTTCAAGGCCGGACCGAGCCTGTCGATCCCGGAGTCGGCGAAGCCGGGGCTGTTCAAGCGCATGCGAGACATCGTCAACACGGGCAGCCTCGCCCCTATGCTCGCGAGCACCGTGCTGCTCGCCATCGTCGCAAACTCGTATGAGCTGCTGTGCACCGCGGGGTTCCCGATGGTGTACACGCGCGCGCTCACGCTCGCGAAGCTCGAGACCTGGCAGTACTACGCCTGGCTCGCGGCGTACAACGTCATCTACGTGATCCCGCTGCTCGTGATCGTGATCGTGTTCGTGCGCACCATGGGGGCGCGCAAGCT
>Ga0209391_10001298_pt1 | contig 12900 bp, 6 predicted proteins | sample PPLLak3March2015_FD_187246 | JGI IMG/M metagenome (GOLD analysis project Ga0209391, IMG submission 187246) | Freshwater sediment microbial communities from Prairie Pothole Lake near Jamestown, North Dakota, USA - PPLs Lake P7 Core (1) Depth... | ecosystem: Environmental > Aquatic > Freshwater >... | reverse complement strand
TGTATTTTTTTTCTTTAAGAGATTTACTTACATCAAAAATCTCATAAATTTCTTCAAGTGTAAGATCAGCAATAGAAATTAAATCTTTGCCTTTCATATTAACTGCCATAAGTACTCCAATTTTATTTTATAGAAATAAATTTTTTAATAAGTTCAAGTTTAAGATCAAGCCCGCTTGCCGGAAGGCAGGTTCAAGAAAAATCTGAATACTAACTACAAACAATTTACAACAAACTACTTACTACCAACTATTCTCGTCCCGCCTTCAGAATTACCAAGCATAGTAGAATCTGTAATTACTGTTTCTTTTCCGCCGCTTTTTACAAATTTTATAGCAGCAAGAATTTTTGGTCCCATACTTCCTGCAGCAAACTCACCTTCATCATAATATTTTTGAGCTTCATCGGCTGTAATTATATCTAATTCTTTTTGATCCGGTTTATGAAACCTTAAATATACTTTTGGAACATCAGTGAGTATATAAAAAGCTTCAGCTCCAATTTCTTGTGCTAACAAAGCAGAAGCATGGTCTTTATCAATAACTGCTTCAACCCCATATAATTTTTTATCTTCACCGCGATAAACGGGAACACCACCTCCACCAGAAGCGATTACTAAATTTCCTTTACTAACTAAATCTTTAATGACCTTTTTATTTAAAATATCAATCGGCTGTGGTGATGGAACTACTCTTCTCCAGCCCCGTTTTCTTGGATCTTCTTTGAAGACAAATTTATTTACTCTTGCAAGTAAGTCTGCTTCTTCTTTAAGATAAAAAGCACCAACCGGTTTTGTGGGATTTTCAAACGCGGGATCATCTTTATCAACCAAAACCTGTGTAACCAAGGTTACAACATTTTTTTTAATTTTTTGATCTTTAAACAAATTATAAATTTGTCTCTCAATCATATAACCTATTCCGCCTTGTGAATCAGCAACACAAATATCTAAAGGCATTTTGGGAATTTTATAGTTGTTGTATCCAGCTTCGTTACGAAGCATAATATTTCCAACTTGCGGACCGTTACCATGAGTAATTACAAGATTGTAACCCTCATTAATAAGATTTAATAGATTTATACAAGTATCGTATGTGTTTTTTTCTTGCTGCTGGATAGTGCCGATTTCATTTCCCCGAAGAAGCGCGTTTCCTCCTAGAGCAACTACTGCTATTTTTTTCATCAAAACTTTAAAGAATTACAGTGTTTACAAAGAATTAAAAATTTTTATGTGTTAACTTAACTAAGGTAATTTTCAAAAAAAAAATACTTCGAAAATTTGCGTTTAAGTGATAAAAATGAGTGCTAAAGAGAACGAAAATTTAGACGAATTCTTAAAGCCTAATAATATGCTAAGGCTTTATGCTTCCGGGGCCTTTCCTATGGCTAATGAAGAAACCGGAGCGATTGAATGGTACCTGCCGGATACTAGATGTATCATCCCAATCAATAATTTTAATATCCCGCGTTCTACAAAAAAAGAAATTGACAAGTTAGGTTTTGAAATCCGTTACGATTCGGATATTATTTCTGTAATTAGAGGCTGTGCTAACCGTGAGCATACATGGATTTCTGAAAGACTTATTGAAGCATATAAAAGATTAATTAAGCGAGGTCATGTTCACTCAGTAGAAGCATGGAAAGATGGAATTCTTGTTGGCGGATTATACGGTGTTACTTTTCGCGGTGCTTTTTTTGGAGAGTCGATGTTTTCAAAATTATCCCAGGCTTCCAAGTCTGCATTAATTGCTCTTCTTTATCATCTTAAAGAAAAAGATTTTGCTCTTCTTGATGTGCAGTACATGACAGAACATCTTAAAATGTTTGGAGCTATTGAAATAAGTTTAGATGAGTATAAAGAAAATTTACTCGAGGCTTATCAGCGTATATGTGAATTTTAATTTTGTTTAGTGAGCCCTTCCATTACCGTTTCCATTAGTAACCCAGCTACGAACTTTATTTACTAAATCTTTTTTGGTAAAAGGTTTTGATAAGTAATCATGGAAACCTGAGGATAAAAACTTTTCTTTATCGCCAACCATTGCATGAGCTGTCACAGCTATAATAGGAACATTTTTGTATGAAGCCAATGATTTAATACTTTGAAGTAGATCCACACCGCTAATACCTTTGCCAAGACTAATATCCATCAGAATAAGAGAATAAAAATTATTATTTACCATATCTGTTGCTTCTTTACTGTCGGAAGCTGATTCAAGTTCTATTTCGCCACGTAAAAATAGTTCCACAATTTTTCTTGTAGCAAAATCATCATCAACCACTAAAACTTTTTTGGATTTGCCAACTGTATGTGGGAGGATATTTTCTATTGCTACAATTTTTTCAGGATCTGTCCATACAATTTCTTCTTCTGCAGAAAATACAACAGTAAATGTAGAACCTTTGCCAACTTCACTTTCAAGTGAAATGCGGCCGCCCATTTTTTCTGTGAACTTTCGGGCAATTGTAAGACCTAATCCTGCCCCTTCAAAATGGCGATTGTAACCTTCGCTAACCTGTCTAAATTCATCAAATATTGTTTCCTGATCTTCTTTGGCTATTCCTATTCCTGTATCAACAACTTTAATCATTGCATAATTTTTATCATTTCTCTTATCAATACTTAAATCAATAGTCACCCCACCACTGTGCGTATATTTTATTGCATTATTTACAAGATTAGTTATGATAGAATGCAAAATTCTTTTATCAAGTTTAGCGAGTATAATTTTCTTTTCAACTAAAGCTTTTAAATAAAGGTTTTTTTTCTGTGCAACAGGGGTAAGCATCGTTACGATATCATTTACTTCATTAGAAATATTTATTTCTTTATAGTTTATATGAACTTTATCTGATTCAACTTTAGACAGATCCAAAATTAAATTTAGCGTTTCAAGCAATCTTTTTCCGCTGTGCATAATAGTGGAAATCATTTCATTCCACTCCTGATGCTCAATTTCAGTTTTTAAAATTTCTGTATAGCCAAGAATTGCAATTAGTGGTGTTCTAAGTTCGTGACTCATATTAGCAAGGAAGTTAGATTTTAGTTTGCTCATTTCTTCTGCTGTATCTTTTGCTTCTATCAGTTCAGTCTTAGCAAGTTCTCTCTCTATTACGCCGCCTAGGTTAGCCGCAGTTGTTTGTAAAATTGATATTACACTTTCACTCCATATTCTATCTGACTTGCAATAATCAAATCCGATGAATCCCCAGAAATTATTCTTTACCATAATAGGGACTAACAAAATCGATCTAACATTCTGCTCAGTTAATAAGTCTCTTAAAGCAGAATTCAAATCCTTAACCAGAGAATTAACTGTTCCTCCACTATTTAATATTGGGTACCAGTCTTCAAACATGGGATAGTAATGCAAATTTTGAAGAGCAGAGTTATCTATCTGTGAAGAAACAGTTCCATTAGTCCATTCAAATTTCTGACTCATAACAGGTTCGCCGGTAACACTGTCTATTGAATTTTTAAAAATATAAACTCTATCAATATCCGAAGATTGTCCAAGTGATTTTAACGTATTAGTAATCGCTAAACTAAAATCCTTTTCAGTAAGTAGAATATTAGCAGCATCAGCAACACCTTTGAAAAGATTTTTTTGATTGAGTAATGTCTCTTCTAATTTTTTTTGATGTGTTACATCCTTAATAGTACCGATAGTGGCTTTATTGCCCTGATAGTTAATTACTCTCGCACTCATATTCACAAAAACTTTTCCACCGTTTTTATGAAGCATACGCCATTCATATGAAGATGGGGCACTCTTGCCTTCCTGTCTGAGTTTATAATTACCAACAACAAGTTCAACATCTTCCGGCGCAACAAATTTTATAAATGAACTGCCTTCAATTTCATTAACATCGTATCCAATCATCTCACAAAAAGCTCTATTAACAAATTGTACTGTTTGATCTACTATTAAAAAAACACCATCCTGAATACTATCAATCAGCGTTCTGTATTTTTCTTCGGATAGAGCAAGTTCTTTTTCTGCTTTTTTTCGTTCGGTTATGTCACGACATGAAAATATAAGCCCATAAGGTGAGTCATCAGAGGTTCTTAAAATTTCACGCTGAATTTCAAATAGAAATTTTTTCCCATTTTTATTTGTAAACCAGTATTCTTGCGCACCAATATTTTTAAGAAAAATCTTTCTAAAGTTTAAACTTGCGCGTTCCCTCTCTTCTTCGGAAATAAAATTGATAAAGTTCTGGTGTTTAATTTCTTCAAAATTAGAATACCCTGTAAACCTGATCCCAATTTCATTTAAAAAAATTAAATTTCCTTTAACATCGGTAATAGCAATTATATCCGGTAATGTTGCTATTAACTTTCTGTAGATTTCTTCACTTTCTCTAAGCGCCTCTTCAGCGTTAATACGATTTGAAATATCAGCGATAAAACCTTCTAAACTTTCTACTTTACCTTTCTTGGAGATTTGTGCATTTCCTTTTTCCCAAACCCATTTTTCTCCGCTATTTTTTGTTCTTATTCGATAAATAATCTGATAAGGAGTTTTTTTCTTTATTGATTCCCTAACTGTAACAAAAACATTTTCTTTATCTTCAGGGTGAATAAGTTCAGAATAAGAAATTTTATTATTTAGAATTAGTTCATCCGGCAAATAACCTGTTAATTCTAAGCATCCCTGGCTAACAAATTCCATTGTCCAATCATGATCATACTTACAGCGATAAGCCATTCCTGGTAGGCTGGCCATCAGGTTTGATAAATATTTTTCACTCTGATTTAGTGCTGCTTCCGTTTTCTTTCGTTCAGTAACATTTCTAAGGATAGCCTGTACACCAATTAGTTCATCTTTATCTCTTATTGGAACTCCACGAAGTTCATAAGTAATTATACTTTGATCTTTTTTGTTTGCAACAATTTCAAAAATGGGTATTTCTTTTCCGATAAGTAACGTGGAAAGATAAAACGCAGCAGAGACAGCAGATTTTGATGTTAGAAATCCAGATTCGAAAATATTTACACCAATTACTTCTTCTCTTTTGTATCCGGTTTCGTCTTCAAAAATATTATTTATATCCAAAACTTTTCCGTTCGGATCAATAATCGCAATAAGGTCAGCAGCTTTATCAAACAAAAGTCTATAGCGCTCTTCCCTGCTCTTTAACAAGTTGTGTGTTCTTGTTCTCTCGATGGCAAGAGCGATTTGATCAGATACATATATCAAAACATTTAAATCACGTTCACCTAATCTTATACTCTCATTATATGATTGAACAACAAGAACGCCTATTGTATTATCACCAATCCTTAGAGGAACACCAATCCAATCAAGTGAATCTGTTCCGTAAAGATCAACTTCACCCGTATCTACAAGATTTTTAAAGATCTCCTGATTAACATGCAGTGGTTTGCCTGTTCTCAAAACATACTCAGTTAAACCTCTGCCAGGAGGAGCTGTTTCATATGGTTCATCAAATTCATCAACAAAATATGGAAAGCTTAAAAGATTTTTTTGCTGATCAAATAATGCTATAAAAAGATTTTCTACAGGAAGAATTTCTGCAAGTGATTTATGTATGGATGCATAAAGATCAGACAGGTTTTCATTGGCGATAACGGCATGTGAAATTTGATACAGTGCTTTTTCTAACTTTTCAGATTTTTTATGCTCACTAATATCTTCTTTAACTGCAAGATAGTTTGTTATTTTTCCTTCACTGTTTTTAACAGGTGATATTGAAACTAATTCCCAAAAGAGTTCCCCATTTTTTTTCTTGTTTAGTAATTCTCCCTGCCATTCTTTTGCATTTGAGATTGTGTTCCAAAGTTCAGTGTATGTGTCTTCATCATGATTGCCTGATTTAAGCATACGTGTGTGTTTTCCTAAGGCTTCTTCTGCTGTATAGCCTGTAACTTCTGAAAACCTTGGATTTACGTATTCAATATTTCCATTTGTATCAGTAATAACCACTGTAGAATTACTTTGTTCAACAGCGGCAGAAATTTTACTCAGTTGTTCTTCAAGAAGTTTATGCTCAGAAATATCATGCCCAATGGCTTGATACTCGAATCCTTCTGAATTTTTTTCAGCTATTCTATTAATTGTCCATTCAATCCAGTGAAGTGAATCATCACTAAGCTTTAATGAAAACTGTTTTTTTAATTGATTTAAGAAATGTTTTTGCGAATCTGTTTTATCAAGTTCTGACGATAAAATAAAAAACTTACTGCCTAGTAAATTTTCTTTAGGGGTACGAAAATATTTGGAGTATGCTTTATTAACAAAAAAGATAGTTCCATCTTTTTTAAACCGACATAACAAAACAGGAAGATCATCCGCAAGAAGATGATACTCAGATATAGCTTTATTTTCTAAAGTAGCTAAATTACCATCGCTCCAAAATGTCTTATCGTTTTTCAAATTTTCTCACGTATGTTAAGTCTAGTAATCACTTTGTATTTTTTTAGAATCGTAATTGAACAATATTCGTTCCAATAAGGACAAATAAATGCTTAAAAGACACTTGATTTTTTTTAAAATTATTAGGCTTTAGTCCGGAACTGCTAAGACTTGAAATAGAATTGTTGTAATAATGACCGAAAGCGTAGAAATGTTAATGATTTTCGTAGTCAAATATTTCCGGCTTGGCAACAATTACCAAGCCGAATAAAAATTTAAGCTTTAATTAGGATAAGTTCTTTTTGAGGTATTGAAATAAATTTACATCCATTTTCGGTTAAGTAAACTTCTTCCTCGAGTGTAGAAACGCCGTAACCTTCAACCGGTAATCTTGGTTCGATGGTAAATACCTGATTCTTTTCTAACTTAAGATAAGGAGCATTGCCATATTTTTCCCAGCGGGGAAAAAGTCCAGCACCGCCATCATGTACTTCTTTTCCAACCTGATGACCAAGTCCGTGAGGATATTCCGGATAACCATTTTTAACAATATAATTTCTTGCAATGTCATCCATCTCCACTCCGGTTACACCTGGCTTAATTGCATCAGCCACCATTTGAATTGAATCACGAATAACATCAAATCCTTTTTGCACATCAGCAGGTGCTTTTGTTTCTCCATCTTTTAGAACGTACCACGTACGTTGTAAATCAGAACAGTAGCCCTTGTAGTAAATTCCAAAATCCATGTTTATCAAGTGTCCCTTTTCAATCTTTCTATCGGTTGGACCGGAATGTGGATTAGATGGATTTGGACCAGTAAAAACAGCAGGACAAGTTTCTTCATCCCAGGCTAATCCAAAACCTTTTTCTTTTGTAACCTTTAAAACAAAATCAGCAATATCTTTTTCAGTCAATCCCGGTTTGATGTAATCAGTAACCATATCAAAAATCTTAAGTGTTTCATCAACTGCTTCCTGCATAATCGCTAATTCTTTATCAGATTTTCTACCACGTAAAGGTGAGATAATTTCTTCTGCACTGACAATTTTATTTTCGTAACCTGTTCCTTTTAGATAGTCCATCAACAACAAATACATTCCATGCGTTAATCCATCTGAAAGAACTGAGTTTACAGAAAAGTTAATTGCAATTGTTTGCGGATTTTTTTTCTTTACATATTCAACAAATGGTTCTTTAAATGATTTCAAATATCCAACAATGTTTTTATAAACACCGGACTTAACAAAATTTTCCAGCTCCATATCACCAATAATTGCTGTGGTATCACCGTCTTTGTTGATGATAAAAGCAGATTTCCAGGTTGAGTGATCTCCAACAGTCATATCCATAATTGGATCTTTCAAAACCTTGGTTTCCTGAACAAATGTAACCCACATATCAATATTTTTTTCATTTAAAATATCAACGGCTTGAGCTACTTTTTCCTTAATTATTTCTAAGGACATAACTAACCTCTCTTAATTATTTAGAAAACTATTCAATTAACATTTATTGATTTAAAAATCCCCACATAAATAAACTAAAGAAATCAAATATTACCATTGCAATCTACCTTAATTATTTAGGGAATTACTCTTTTTCTTTCTAATTTTGACGTACAAAAAATATTGATTTTAACACTAAATGCTAAACGCAACAGTAATATTTCTTCGGGGAAATGGTGCTTCACACTCCGTAAATTCTATGTCCATTTATACAATTAATAAAAATTTCTTATCACAAACTTAATTCATCATTGATGAACAACAAACAAAAATAGAGGTCTTTTATGTCTGAGTACACAAATAAATTAATAGCTGATGTTAAAGCTAAAAATCCTGCTGAACCAGAATTCCATCAAGCAGTTGAAGAAGTAATGGGTTCGCTCGAATTAGTTTTACAGCGTCATCCCGAATATCGCTCAATGAAAATTTTAGAGAGAATGGTTGAGCCGGAAAGAACTATCATCTTCCGTGTTCCCTGGCTTGATGATCAGGGAGAAATACACATAAACCGCGGTTACAGAATTGAAATGAATTCTGCTATCGGTCCTTACAAAGGCGGATTGAGATTTCACCCATCAGTTACAATGGGCATTTTAAAATTCCTGGCATTCGAACAAGTATTTAAAAACTCATTAACAACATTGCCTATGGGCGGTGGTAAAGGCGGATCTGATTTTGATCCTAAAGGAAAATCTGATAACGAAGTTATGCGTTTCTGCCAGAGTTTTATGACAGAACTTCAAAGACATATAGGACCAAATACAGATGTTCCTGCGGGTGATATCGGTGTTGGTGGAAGAGAGATCGGATTCTTATTCGGACAATACAAAAGATTACGCAACGAATTTACAGGCGTGCTAACAGGTAAAGGTATTAATTGGGGCGGATCACTCGTACGTCCGGAAGCAACAGGATACGGAGTTGTTTACTTTGCAGATGAAATGTTAAAGACACAGAAAACAAGTTTTGATGGAAAGACAGTCGCAGTTTCCGGATTTGGAAACGTTGCCTGGGGTGCTGTTCAAAAAGTAACTGAATTGGGCGGTAAAGTTGTTACCCTTTCCGGACCTGATGGATACATTTATGATCCAGATGGAGTTAAAGGTGAAAAGATTGATTATATGTTAAAACTTCGTTCAAGCAACAAAGATGCTGTTGAAGATTATGCAAAAGAATTTAAGGTAAAATTTGTTACAGGAAAAAGACCCTGGGAAGTTAAATGCGATGTTGCCTTACCTTGCGCAACACAAAATGAATTGAATGAAGACAACGCAAAAGAATTAGTTAAGAATGGTTGTATGTGTGTTTGCGAAGGCGCAAATATGCCAACTACAATTGAAGGATTTAAACATTTTACGGATGCAAAAATTCTTTATGCCCCAGGCAAAGCTTCTAACGCTGGTGGAGTTGCGACTTCAGGGTTAGAAATGTCGCAAAACTCTATGCGCTTACCATGGAGCCGCGAAGAAGTTGACCAAAGATTACATCAGATTATGGTTAGAATACATAATACTTGTGTTACAACCGCAGAGAAATATGGTACTCCTGGTAACTATGTAAACGGTGCAAACATTGCAGGTTTCTTAAAGGTTGCTGATGCAATGTTAGATCAAGGACTTGTTTAATCAATTTATAATTAAGAATTTACAACCTGCCTACCGGCAGGCAGGTGAACAATTAAGGCGATTCGAAAGAGTCGCCTTTTTTTGTATGCTTTTTATACAATTATTTTTCAATACAGTAAAGACGAGCCGGTGGCTCGTCTGTTAAATTTTAGTGCAAAATGTAAAATAAATAGTTGCTTACAACTCTGCTTTATTCAGACGACTCACCGAGTCCTCTTTACAATATTTTTGATTCAGTAAACCTTAATGTGCAGAGTAGCTTCTTATTTATTATATTTTAACTATCAATAAAACAATCTCATCTTTTTTATGGAAAATAGATCATCAAAAGTAAAACGACATAGTTTAGAGGACGTATTTAGTTCACGTATAAAAAAATTCCAAAAACTAATGCGTTATAAAATCCGTGAGATACTACTTGTTTCAAGCATCTATGATAATTATCTCTTTGAAGAAGATGGAAGACTTTATGAACTGATACGTGAGGAATATCAATCCCTTAATTTAAGCTTTGCTCCAGAGCTGATACACGTTACAACCGGTGAAGATGCACTTGAAATGCTTAGCGGTGAGCATACATATGATTTAATCATTACCACCCTGCATATAGAAGATATGCACGTTGTAAAGTTTGCACAGATGGTAAGACAATCCGGTGTTAATCTGCCAATAATATTGCTGGCTTATGATAACCGTGAAAGAAAAGAACTTACCGCAAATTATGATACTTCAATTTTTGAGAGAATTTTTATCTGGAACGGGGATTACAGGCTTCTTATTGCAATCGTAAAATATGTTGAGGATCGTGTTAATGTTGAGAACGATACAAAGAACATCGGTGTTCAATCTATAATTGTTGTTGAAGATAACATAAAATTTTACTCGTCTTATCTGCCAATAATTTACACTGAAATATTTAAGCACTCTCAAAGACTGATTCAGGAAGGCGTTAATCTTACACACAAATTTTTAAGAATGCGTGCACGTCCTAAAATTCTGCTTTGTACAACCTATGAAGAAGCGTGGGGCTATTATGAAAAATACCAGGAGTATGTTCTTGGATTAGTTCTTGATATTAATTTTAAACATCTTGGAGTAAAGGATCCCGAAGCCGGAATTAAGTTTGCACGAACAGTTCGTTCACAACACGATGATATTCCAATTCTGCTGCAATCCAGCGATGCAAGCTTTAGAGATAAGGCTTATCAAATCGGCGCTTCGTTTATGCATAAAAATTCTCCGCGTTTATTACAGGAACTAAGAGAGTTTATGCTTCAAAATTTTGGGTTTGGTGATTTTGTGTTTGTAAACAACGCCGGTCAAGAAGTTTTCAGAGCTGCAAACTTATCTCAACTGGAAGAAGCATTAATAAAAATTCCTGATGAAAGTTTGGTTTATCATGCTTCAAGAAATCATTTTTCTAAATGGCTTAAGGCACGTACTGAATTTTATCTTTCATTAAAATTAAGACCGCACAAAGTAACCGATTTTGGATCAGTACAGGGATTGCGCGATCGTCTGCTTACATCACTTCAGGAATACAGAAAAATTCAGCAGAGCGGAGTAATACTCGATTTTAATAAGAATCTGTTTGATCCCAAAAATAGTTTTGCAAGAATCGGCGGTGGTTCAATCGGAGGTAAAGCCAGGGGTCTGGGTTTTATTAATACACTAATAATTAATTATGGTCTTAAGAATAAATTTGAGGATGTTGAAATAAGTGTTCCATCAGCAATAGTAATCGGTACAGAGGTTTACGATAAATTTATCGGCGCAAATAAGTTAGAACAGTTAGCATTTACTGATGTTGATGATCTTGAGATAACACAAAAATTTGTAGATTCACAAAATTATCCTGTTGAAATTGTTTCCAAGCTAAGAGAGTTTCTTGAAATTACACACTGTCCGCTTGCTGTAAGATCATCAAGCCTTTTAGAAGATTCACAGTTTCTTCCCTTCGCCGGAGTTTATGAAACTTATATGATTCCAAACAGCAATCCGGATATTGAAGTAAGATTAGATGAACTTCTGCAATCAATAAAAAGTGTTTATGCATCTACTTTTCACAAAAAAGCTAAAGACTATATCAAATCAACTTCTTATGGATTAGAAGAAGAAAAGATGGCAATAGTAATTCAAAGATTGGTTGGAATGAAGCGCGAACAAAGGTTTTATCCCGATTTTGCAGGTGTTGCAAAGTCATATAACTTCTATCCGATAGCTCCACAGAAATCTACTGATGGAATTGCTTTGGTTGCTCTGGGTCTGGGTAAAACTGTGGTTGAAGGCGGTAACTCAATTAGATTCTGTCCCAAATATCCAAAACATATGCTGCAATTTTTTTCACCAAAAGAAACTCTAAAAAATGCTCAGCAAAAATTTTATGCTTTAGATTTAAATGGTAAACTGGATCATCATCCTGATAGTATTGAAGATCCGCTGGTTAAAGGTTTTGATTTATCTGACTCTGAAAAAGATGGAACCCTTTATTCTGTTGGGTCAACTTACTCGGCAGAGAATGATGGAATATATGATGGAATTTCTCGCAGCGGAACTAGGGTTGTAACGTTCGCTTCGATTTTAAAACATAAAATTTTTCCATTACCAGAAATTCTAGATCTCTTGCTCGATTTTGGTTCGTGGGGAATGGGTACTCCTGTTGAAATAGAATTTGCCGTTAATCTTAGTGTGCCCGAAGGTGAACGAAAAGAATTTGCAATGCTTCAAATGCGTCCAATGGTTCTTAGTCGTGAAAGTGAAGAATTATTTATAGGCGAAATAAAAAAAGAAGATGCAATTTGCCAGAGTAATCAGGTACTTGGCAACGGCGCTGTAAATGAAATTTATGATGTGGTGATTGTTGATTATGAAAAGTTTGACCGCAGTAAAAGTAAAGAGGTTGCAACAGAGGTAAGTAAAATAAATTCTAAACTTATTAGCGAAAGAAAACCATATCTTCTATTTGGAGTTGGAAGATGGGGCTCAATGGATCCATGGCTTGGAATTCCTGTTACCTGGGATCAGATTTCCGGTGCTTCAGTAATTGTTGAAGCAGGCTTTAAAGATTTTAGTGTTACGCCATCACAAGGTTCGCACTTTTTTCAAAATCTTACTTCGTTTAGAGTTGGATATTTTACAGTTAACTCCATTAACGAAGATGATTTTATTGATTGGGAATGGTTAACAAAGCAAGATGGGATTGAAGAACTTAACTTTACCCGCCATTTGCGATTTGAACAACCAATAAGTGTTAAAATGAATGGACATGAAAATCGCGGAGTAATCTTGAAACCCGGAATTGAAATTGAAGAAGTATAAAAACTTACAAATAGCATTTTTGATTGAAATGTTTGTTGGGTTTGGAACCATACTTTCAATCAGTATAATT
>Ga0209391_10001296_pt1 | contig 12904 bp, 9 predicted proteins | sample PPLLak3March2015_FD_187246 | JGI IMG/M metagenome (GOLD analysis project Ga0209391, IMG submission 187246) | Freshwater sediment microbial communities from Prairie Pothole Lake near Jamestown, North Dakota, USA - PPLs Lake P7 Core (1) Depth... | ecosystem: Environmental > Aquatic > Freshwater >... | reverse complement strand
CCAGCATGCGCCGGCCCGCGGGCGGACGCCATCAGTTCGGCGTCACCTTGAACTGACCGTTCTTCTTGATGTCGACGACCGCGTAGACGAATCCGGCGTTGTAGCCCGCCTGCTTCAGCTTGTGGTAGGCCATCTCGGCACGGACGCCCGTCGAGCAGTGCGTGATGATGCGCTTGCCCTTGGGCAGCTCGCCGATGCGCGACGCGAGCTCCTCGTCGGGGATCAGCATCGCGCCCTTGATCATGCCGGCGTTGGCTTCATCGGTGTTGCGCACGTCGAGGATCAGCACGTCGGCCGGCGTGGCGGAGGCGAGCTTGAAGAACTCCTCGTTGGGAATCGATCCCGGACGCGGCTTCGGCACGTAGGCGACCTGCGTGGGCAGCGCGCCGGCAACGACCTTGTTGCCTGCGCCCTTCCAGGCGTCGAAGCCGCCGCCGATCACGGTGACGTTGGGCTGGCCCGATTCCTTGATGACACGGGCGACCTGCATCGCCGAACTGCCGTTGTCGCCGTCGTAGACCATGATCGGCGCCTTGAGCTTCGGGTTGGGGAATCCGGCCACGGCCGCGCGCACCTTGGACGGCGGCACCGAGACGGCACCGGGAATCGCGCCTTCGCCGGCGGTGACGGCCGGCCGCGCGTCGACCAGCACGTGCGGAATGTCCTTGTCGATCCACGCCTCCTTGAGATGCGGTGCGGCGATCACGCCGATGTTCCGCTCGAGCCACTCCGGGTAACCCTCGCGGTAGACCTTGACGTTCTTGTAGCCGAGCGCCTCGGCCTTGACGAGCGAATTCGGGCTCATCATGCAGGTCACGCCCTGGCAGAAGAACACGATGAGCTGGTTCTTGTCACTGGGAAGCCGGCCGACGAACTTGTCCCAGGCCGGGTACGGCAGGTTGATCGCGCCGGGAATCGTGCCTTCCTGCAGGCGCGGCAGCGGTCGCGAGTCGATCAGCACGTAGCTGCCCTTCGCGCCTTGCGCGACCAGGCGCTGGACCTCCTCGTAGTTCGAGAGCTTCTCCGGGGCGAGCTTGGCCGCGCCCTTGAACGAGATCTGCGTCGCGAGCTTCTGGCCGTCCTTCTCGACGTAGTCGATGCGCGCCTCGCGGTTCTTCGGAATGTCGCGAATCGCCTCGGCATCCTTGGTGGCGCCCTCGTACCGGACCTTCAGCGTCTTCGGGTCGAACTTGACGATCTCGGTGTTGGCGTCGATCTTGAGCTGGATCGCCTGGCTCTTGAACGCGACGTTCTCGTAGATGCCCTGCAGTGCGTTGGGTTCGGCCTTGTGGCAGTTGGTGCAGACCTGTGGAATCGTGGGTTTTGCCGCCGGCGCCTGTGCGAGCGACACCGCGGGAATGGCGGCGCAGAGCACCGCCACGCTGATACTGCGCATGATGACCATCACTTCTCTCCTAGAGTACCAATGCCCGATCGGCCGCGGCGCGTGGAATCACGCCCCACACCAACCCTACGGAAATACGTTCTCGCCGCACAACGCAAGTCTCGAGAGTCGCTCGCTGTCCGTCGTGTAGTCCGGCTCGCCGCGCGCGCCCTCGCCCATCATGCCGATGACCCGCATCGCCCAGCCGGGGACCTGCGGGTCGAACCGGTACAGGATCCACGTGCCCTTGCGGCGCGAGACGAGCAGCCCGGCCTCGCGCATCGCGGCGAGATGGCGCGATACCTTGGGCTGCGGCAGGTCGAGCGCGCCGACCAGACGGCACACGCAGATCTCGCGGTGCTCGAGGAGCAGCCCGAGAATGCGTCGGCGCGTGCTGTCGGCGAGCAGCTCGAACAGCGCTCTGCTGCCGATCGACGCAGCCGATGCACGCGCGCCGCTGCTGTCGCCTGCGTGGCGCGCATCGGGTACGGTCATCGCGATCATCCGTGCCTCCGCGGTCAGGGCAATGCGGTCGCCTGCACGATCGCGCTGGCTTGCCCGGCATTGACCATCACCCAGCGCAGCGTGTAGCCCCCGACCAGCACCAGCAGTGCCGGCACGATGGTGTGCGGTATCCGGTGCGAGAGTTCCAGCCCCTGCAGCACGATCGGCACCAGCACGCCCACGACGACGACGATGCCCCAGAAGTGCATCGCGTAAGGGCCGCTGGTGATCAGGGCCGCCGCCTCGATGTGCGAGGCCGACGACATCAGGAGATTGGCGAGCAGCAGACCGAGGAGGACCAGCTCGATCACGAGGAAGAACACGTCGGCGCGAATCAGGGAGTCGACGGTCTTCTTCTCCGGCGGCTGCGGCCCCAGCGGCTGGATCATCGCCGCGATCGCGCCGCCGATCATTCCCTGCGGAGCCGGTCGGCGGCCGGGCAGCGCGACCGACATGAGGTGCATCATCGCCGCACCTGACGACAACCCCGAGAACAGGAACAGCGGGCCGAGGATCGCGCTGTTCCACAGCGGTCGGGCGACCATCGTATTGAGCAGGATGCCGGTATAGATGCCGATCGCGACGCCGAGCACGATATTCGTCCATCCAAGCGCGCTCATGCGTCCCGGGTGGCCCACGATTGCATCGGAGAGTTGCTGCAGCTTCGGCACCCGCTGTCCGAGCCAGGGCCACGCTTCGGGCAGGCGGATCAGCGCCGAGACGAGCAGCACGGCGTAGACGATGATCAGCACCCACGACCCCCAGGACATCGGCGAGGTGACCTGGAACGTCGTGTAGATGCGCCAGACGTAGAGCTTGTGCGTCAGATCGAGCAGGAGCGCACCCATGCCGACGTTGAGCAGCATGAAGGCGAGCAGCGGAGTCTGCAGCGAAAAGAAGTTCCGGCTGTCCTCGCCCTTGGCGACGCGCAGCATGGCGAGGCCCGCGAGTACCATCATGCCGGCGACGACGCCGCCGACGAAGAGGTATAGCGGAATCTCCCAGCTCCAGATTGCGAGCACCGGATCGATCAGCGGGTTGTCGCGTGAGGACGTGAGTTCGATCATGGCTGAGCGCCCTTCAAATCAGGAAGAAAACCCGCGGCTTGGTTCCCGCCTCGGGCATGATCGTGTGGTACTTGCGGGTGCGCAGGAGGTCGCTCACCTTGCTCTTCGGGTCGTCGAGGTCTCCGAAATGCATGCAGTGTGTCGGACACACCGAGACGCAGGCCGGATCCAGACCTTCCTTCGTGCGGTGGTCGCAGAACGTGCACTTGTCGATGTAGCCTTTCGGATGCACGAACCGAGCATCGTACGGGCACGACGCGATGCAGGCCTTGCAGCCGATGCAGCGGTTTGCGGTCACCTGCACGGTCTTGCCGAACTCCTCGACGTGGCTGGCCCCGGTCGGACAGCAACTCACGCACGGCGGGTTGTCGCAGTGGTTGCAACGCTCCGAGCGGATCTCCATCGCCAGGATCGGATAGTCGCCGCGCGTCTCGGTCGTGATCCAATCGCGGCAGAAGCCTTCCGGGACGTCGTTCTCGGTCGCGCAGGCGACGACGCAGTCCATGCAGCCCACGCATTTGCGGGTGTCGATGACCATTCCAAAGCGGGGCATGTCACGCCTCCCGGACGAAGGTGACTTGGTTGCTGTGGATGCTGGTGCCCCCCATCAGCGGATCGGTCTTGTACTGGGTGAGCAAGCCCGCCGTGCTGGCCCCCCTCATGTACGCGCTCGTCAGCATCTTGTTGGTGCTGCCGAAACCATGAGTCAGGTAGACACACCCCGGCCTTATGCGGTTGGTCGCCTTGACCTGTACCCGATTGCTGATGACGCCGTCCTGGTTCTTGAGTCGGACGTACTGGCCGTTCTTCAGCCCTTCCTTCGCCGCCGTACTGATGTTCACCCACACCTGGTTCTCGACCACCAGATCCCGCAGGAGGGGATTGCTTTGCGTGCGGCTGAAGGTGTGCACCGGACAGCGGCCGGTGATCAGACAGTAGTAGCCTTTCGGTCCGCGCGGATGCCGCGTGTACTTCGGCACCGGGTCGAATCCCGCCTGCGCGAGCTGGTCGGACCAGAACTCGACCTTCTTCGACGGTGTGTAGAACTCGAGCTCGAGCCCCTCATCGACCGTGATCGGCTTCGGGGTGCCCATGATCACGCCTTCCTTCTTCAACGTCTCCCAACTCAGGCCGGCGTTCTCGACCCTTGCCTTGAGATACTCCTCCATGTCCTTGAACGGCATGCAGGCGCCGATGCCGAGCTTCTCGGCGAGCTGCTTCGCGATCCACCAGCCGGGTTTCTGGTCGTGCGGCGACTCGACCACCGGCTGCCGCAACGCGGCCCATCCGACACGGCCGTACCCCGTCAACAACTCGTCGTAGCGTTCGAGGAAGATCGACTCCGGCAGGATGACGTCGGCGTAGCCCGCCGTCTCGCTCGGGATGGTCTCGCAGACCACGAGGAGGTCGAGCTTGTCGAACGCCTTCAGCGTCTCCTCCCTGTTCGGCAGCGCCTGCAGCAGGTTCGTCGAGTAGACGAACCAGCCTTTGATCGGATACGGCTTTTCCGTCAGCGTCGCATCGCGGATGCTGGTGGTGATGCCTTCATCCGCGAAGGGAAAGCGCGCGCCGTCGGATCCGTCGGCTTTCGGCTTGGTCGATTTCGGGTACGGCGGCAGCGGGTAGGGGGGCACCTTCATGCCCTCGGCCAGGAACAGCCCGCCCTTCCGGCCCCAGTTGCCCATCAGGGCGGACAAGAGGGCAATCGCGCGACTGCGCTGCGTGTCGTCGCCGTACCAGTTGACGCGCCGGCCGGGGTGAATGATCGTCGCCGGCCGACGGCCCGCGAACTCGAGTGCCGCCGCACGGATCAGTGAGGCGGGGAGGCCGGTTTCCTCGGCTGCCCACTCGACGGTGTACTGCTTGATCTCGGCGGCGAACTTGTCGAAGCCATGACCGTACTTCTCGACGAAGGTCCGGTCATAGCGACCTTCGGAAACGAGCAGGTTCATCCAGGCGAGGAGCAGCGCCATGTCGGTGCCCGGGGCGATCGGCAGCCAGTACCTTGCCTTGCTGGCAGCAACCGAAAACCGCGGATCCACGACGATGATCGGTACGTTGCGCTCCACGGCCTGCGCGAACTCCTGGACCTGCGAGTTGTGCATGTTCTCGCCCAGGTGCGAGCCGATCAGTACCAGGCATTCGGTGTTCTTGATGTCCGTCGGTTCGGGCGAACCAAGACCGGAACCGAAGGTCAGCGCGAAGCCGGCGTCGCGGGGACCTCGGCACTGCGCATACGACGGGCCGGCGACGTTGATGACGCCCCAGCTCTTCAGCACGTGCTGGAAGAAGCGCTGGCCGAACCCGTGGTTTAAAAGCGCGAGCGACTCCGGGCCGTGCTGCGCCTTGATCTTCTGCATGCGTTCGGCGATGTAGTTGATCGCCTCATCCCAGGTCACCGCCTTCCATTCCTGGCTGCCGCGCGCACCGACGCGGATCAGGGGCTTCTGCAGGCGGTCGGGATCGTAGTGCGCGCCGACGGCGCCCGTGCCGCGCGGGCACAACCGGCCGTTGCTTTGCGGATCCTTCGGGTTGCCCTCGAACTTCCACAGCTTGCCGTCGCGCACGTAGGCGATGCCACCACAGCGCCAGAAGCACATCTCGCAGAACGTGGGGATCTTGACGACGGTGCCCTTCGGCGCGTCGGCGGCGCGCGCGGCGCGCATGATCGGCTCGACCTGCGTTGCCGCGGCCGCGGCGCCGAACGCACCCGTCGTGATCTTGAGGAATCGCCTGCGTGAGAGCTGTTCCATTGCGGCCTCGTGTCATTGCATTCCGGCAGCCGGGCGATTGCACGCGTTCATGACGCGCGCTCAGCCCGATTGCGACATGTGCGCACTTTGCTACGTGATCACATGCGCAAGCTTGACCACGGTCATATTCGCTTCGACGGATGTTTGCGTTGCATCATCGAAACGGGCGCCCGGTAGTGAAAATCGGACACGCGGGCGCAACATGCGCCGACAGCAATATGCGTTTCGCCTCACACGACGATTCGGAAGGACCGTGCCGCCGCGAAGCTTGCCGGGCCAAGCGAAGGCCCTCGCGACGCGTCGGTCGCTCGCACCCGCCGTGGATCAGACGCGCGTCACCGATGGCAGGTTGCCGTGCCTGCGTCGAGCGAAGCACCGCCACCGACGGGGACGAACTGCCAGTCGTAGCTCGCCTCGCGGAGCGAAAGACGCAGCACGCCCCATCCGCCGTTGTAGCGGAACTCGCTGTTCGGGATCGGGGGACCCAGCGGATTCAGCTCGTGGCCACCGGTGCCGACGATGAACTGCCGCATGCCGCGCAGGGAGTCCGCGGTCCCGTCGGCACGCTGCGGCGCGAACCGCTCGTAGATGTGCTCGTGCCCCGACAGCAACATCTCGACGCCGGCCGACTGCAGCAGGTCGAAGAACGGTCGCATCGCCAGCACGCTGCCGTACGTCGCGCCGGAATTGAACGCGGGATAGTGAAGCACGGCGATCGTGCACAGCGTGTCCCGCGACTGCGCGAGGTCGGCTTCGGCCCAGCGGTACTGCTCCGACCCGCGCGACACGTCGGCGACCCCGTTCAGCATGATGAAGTGCCACTCCCCGAAGTCGAAGCTGTACCAACCGCGCCGATCCGGCCCCGCCTTGGCGCCAAAGTAGTCGAAGTACGGCCCGGCGCCGGGCGTGTTGTAGTCGTGGTTGCCGGGCGCGGGATGAATCCGGTCCTTGAACGCGCCCCACGTCGGGTCGAAGCAGTTCGCGAACTCCTCGGCGGTGCCGTTCTCGTAGACGTTGTCGCCAAGCGTGACCACGAGCGCATCGCTCGGCCTGACGAGCGCGGCGGTCTTCGCCGCGCCGCTCGCCGACGCGGGCAGGCCGTGGCATTGGCCGATGTCCCCGGCCGCGACGACCGACACGCCGGATTGCGACGGAACGCAGCCGATGACGCCGATTCCGGCGCCCTCGGGGAGCCAGCCCTGCGCCAGCATCTGCGAACGGATCGCCAGGCTCGTCGTATACCGGTGATTCGACGCATTGCCGCGGCCGTCGTTGTAGAGCCGGTACAAGGGCAAGGTTCCCGGCACGCAGGCGCCGGCGGCGTCCGCCAGCGTCACTGCGAACACCTCGCCCTCGTACCACCAGATGGGGTCGCCCTTGACCTTCGCGCACTCCCAATCGAAGGGCGTGTAGAAGTGCGAGCTCTTCGGCGCAAAGGACTGGTCGCTCCAGAAGCGGCAGACGTTGGCGGATGCCGGCGAGCCTGGTGCCAGCACCTCGAACGACTGCCCGGTGCGGCTCCACCCCGGGCGGGTGCCGCCGTCGAGCGTGGCGATCTCCGTCGGCGACGCGGTGACGAAGTAATGGCCGTAGCCGTTCTGGTAGTACTCGACGGCGGTCGACGACGCGGCGACGGCGGCGCCCGCGAGGAGCCCGGACGCCGCGATGACCGCGAAGCGGAGCGAAGTACGCATTGCTGTTCCTTTACCTTGCGACCGTGCGCCACCGGATGCCACGGGCCGCAACCCCCGCGGCACAGGATCCGGCCTAGGACGACGCGGCCTACTTGCACATCGCATTGAACGCCTCCGGAGTCGCGAAGGCCTTGTCCATCCACGCCATCCGCTCGTTCAGGAAGCGACGGACGAACGCGACCTCCTCGTCGTGGCTCGAGAACACGTAATGGTTGGTGAGCCGCAAGTCGAAGATCGGCCAGCGCTGGAAGTTGCGCTGTGCCGCGACCACGAGGCGGCGCGCGAACGTGTCGATGCTGAAGCTCAGGTACTGCTCCAGCGTCGGCCGCTTCTGCTGCCAGCGGGAGATCGTCAGCGCGAGAAAGTCCGGGTTGTCGAACAGCTTGCTGAACCAGTTCGGCAGGTAGCCCTTGCTGACCCAGCAGCCCTCCGTCAGCCAGTTGTCGTTGTCGTCGACGTTGCCGGCGGCACGGTCGAAGTCCCAGAGCGGTCCCATGTTGAGCCGCCGGTCCTTCGGATTGGCGGCCGCCGCGGTGTCCTTCCACATCCAGTCGCTGGACAGGAAGATCGCGTCGTTGTTGCGGAGCAGCTCCTGGATCAGGTACCAGTCGACGAAGCTCGTCGCGTTGATGCGGTCGATCCGGTTCGAAGCGTACAGGTCCCTTTCGACGTCGACCAGGTAGCCCTTGATCCACGCCAGCTGATCGGGCGTGATCGACTCCTCGTCGGGCGTGTCGATGCAGAACGGCACTTCCCGCGGGGTGACGAGCTGCATGTCGACGTCCTCGCCCTTGTAGCAGTCGAGGCGGACGTCGACCTCGACGATGTAGCCGCCGTCGACCTCGTTGGCCGCCGCGTTGGAGCTCATCCGCTTCAGGTTGAGCCGCGCCGGATCGATGCGGATGTCCTCGGTGAGCAGGTAGACGCCGACGTAGTCGCCGTTCAACCGCACCTCGACGTGCTGGCCCGACGGCGTCCACTTGAGGCCGTCGGCGAACACGCTGCTGCTGCCGAGCGACAGGGCAAGCTTGTTGCGGATCAGCGAGCGGTCGAAGTAGTCGGCGAGCAGCGCCCAGTTGCGCTGCTTCCTCATGCCCAGCACGTCGGCGATCGCGGCGTAGCTGGCGTCGTTGCTGAACTGCACCTTGTAGGGGTTCTTGGGCTGCCCCCACGTCGATTGCCCGCGTCCGCGGATCCTGCCGTTCAGCGTCACGGTCGGGATCGTGGCGGCGGGATTGGTCAGCACGTAGGTCGCGTCGACGTAGACTTCCTTGGACTCGATCGGCACGCCGTCCTTCGTGGTGATCGAAAGCTGCGGCAGGTCGGCGAGCGCGATCGAGAACGAGGAGACGACGGTGTCGAGCGCCGTCGGAGCGGATAGATCAAGCGCCAGCCCGTTGGCCTTCAGCGCCTTCACGATCCATTTCGCGACCGATTGCGTAAGCGACCCCGCCTTCGCCGGTGCGCTCATCCGGATGCCGTAGTACGGCGGCAGGCCGAGCAGGCCGAGCACCTGGTCCTCGGCGAGCAGGTAGTCGTCACGACCGGTCAACTGCACCAGCGTCGAGAACGGCGTGATGTCGGTGCCGTAGGCGCGCGACGGCGTCGACATGCGGTACGAGACGTCGACGGTCGACTGCGGCTCGTCGCTGTCGCGGGCGCGCCCGGCGATCACCTCCGCGACCAGCGGCACCAGCAAGTCCTTCGGGATCGTGAGCTCGTAGGCGCCGCCCGCGTCCGTGTACGCCTGCGCCTCGCCGGCGTCGCAGCGGCCGTTGCGGTTGGCGTCGTGGCAGACGAGCGCCCCTTCGATGGTGCCGTCGATGACGCGGCCCTTGACGAGCTCGGGCGCAAGCGACGGCAGCACGCAACCGACGACACCGCGGCCCATGCCTTCGGCGTCCCAACCTTGCGCCAGCATCCCGGCGCGTATCGAGAGGCTCGTCGTGTAGCGGTGATTCGGCGCGTTGCCGATGCCGTCGTTGTAGAGCCGGTAGAGCGGGATCGCCCCGCCCGAGCAGGCGCCGGCCCCGTCGGGCAGCATCAGCGCGAACCTCTCGCCCTCGTAGGTCCAGGCCGGGTCGCCGCGTCGCTCCGCGCACTCCGCGGCGTTCGACGTGTAGAAGTGCGAACTCTTGGGCGCAAACGTCTGGCCGCTCCAGAAGCGGCAGACGTTGGACGCCCCGTAGGTGCCGACGGCGAGCACCTCGAACGACTCGCCGGTGCGGGTCCACCCAGGCAGCGTACCGGCATCGAGCGCGGCAATCTCCTGGGGCGAAGCGGTCACGAAGTAGTGGCCGTAACCGTTGTGGAAATACTCGATCGCGGTCGGCGTCGCATGGGCCCCCTGGCTGGTTGCCAGAGTGCACGACACGATGACGAGGAGGCGGAGCAGTGCGCGCATGACCACACTCCTTCACTTGTGGGCCGATGCGCCGCCGGGCGACGAGCGGCCCGAGCAGGGGGAATACCGCTTCGATTACGCGCGTCGCTGCATCGCCGGGCATTGACGCAAGTCAACGGCCGCATGCGTACGCGCCGCTACGGCACGTTCTGAACGCGCCCGCAGCCGATTTCCCCTGTCGCCGCGCGGAGCGCGACGGTTGCGCGACTGCGCTAGAAGCGCGACGCGGTGATCGGCACGTCGGCGTCGCGCCACGCCTCGCGAACGCGCGTGTCGACGTCCTTCGCCGCTTCGTTGCGCCCCTGCAGGCGCAATGCGCGCGCGAGCCCGGCGAGCGACCAGCCGTTTTCGGGATAGTGCGCGAGGTCCTCGCGGTAGATGCGCTCGGCGTCGCGGCCGCGTCCTTCGGCGAGCAGCGCCGCGCCAAGCGCGTGCCGCGTCGGCGCGAGCCACAAGTGCGGCTCGTCGTAGGTGAGTCCGTCCTCCAGCGCCACCGCCTGCGCAAGGAGCGGGGTCGCGCGCTCGGGCCGGCGGTTCGACGACTCGAGGTCGGCACGCAGCGTGAGCGCGGCGATGCGCGCGAGCACGGCTGCGGCGTTGATGTTCTTGATCCGCGCGTCCTTGAGCGCCGGATCCGCGGCGATCCGATCGAGGCGCTCGAGCGCCGCGCGCGCGTCGGCTTGCCGCCCCTTGCGCACCAGCGCGGTGCCGCGCGCGTAGTGCCACACCGCCATCGGATAGGGCTCGGCGACGTCCGGCGGCAGCGTGTCGGTGAGGAGTTCGTCCCACTTGCCGAAGCGCACGCGCGCGTAGAGCGGCAGCGCATAGTAGTGCTGCAGGATCGCGGTGCTGCGGTCGCCGGGCTTCGGCCCGCACGCCGCGGGCCACGCGGCAGCCGCGGCCTCGATCGCCTCCTTCGAGCGGCCCTGCATCGCCGCCGACGCCCACAGGAAGTGGTGATTGTGCGCGACGTAGCCGACCCGGTAGGCGCCCTGCGCGTCGACCTGCGCGAGATAGCGGACGTCGGCCTCGATCGAGCGACGATTCGCGGCCGAGGCTTCCGCGTAGCGGCCGGTGCGCATGTAGATGTGCGCCGGCATGTGCAGCAGGTGCCCCGATCCCGGAACGAGGTCCACCAGCCGGTCCGCGCTCGGCACGCCCTTCTCCGGCGTGCGTGACGACTCGTAGAGGTGGACGATGTAGTGGTTCGCGCCGGGGTGGTCCGGGTCGCGCTTCACTGCCTCGCGGAAGAAGAGCTCGATCTCGGGCGTCCACGGCTTCGGCCGCCCGTCCTGCTCCCACCAGTCGTAGGGATGCAGGTTGAGGATCGCCTCGCCGGCGAGGAACAGGACGTCGGCGTCCTCGGGGTAGCGCTTCGCGAGCGCGCGCATGCGCTCGGCGTAGCCCGCCTCGTCGATCGGCCGGCCACGCGGGTGCCGCACCGCGAGCGCCACGATCACGTCGCGCATGCGAGGCGTGGACCGCTTCGAGAGTTCGACCGCGCGCGCCACCGCCTGCTCGACGCGAGGCACGTCCTCGGGCGCGATGTCGGCGTTGATCGTGGGCCCCAGCGCCCAGGCGAGGCCCCACCAGCATGCGGCAGCGTCGGGGTCGAGCGCGGTCGCCGCGGTGAACGATCGCGCCGCTTCCGCCGGATTGAAGCCGAACGCGAGCACCATGCCCTGGTCGGCATAGCGCTGCGCCTGCGGAACCTCGGAGGCGCCGGCGAGGCGGTAGCGACCCATGCCCTCGAAGAGCGGCGCAGGCTTCGCCGCGGGGGCCTGCGCGTGCAGGCCGGGCACGGTCGCAAGCGTCCCGCCCGCGGCAAGCGCGGCGACGAAACGGCGACGAACGAAATCGGGACTCATGAAGAACAACGGGCCGGCGCGAGGCCGGCCCGGGCGTTGCATTGCGATCGGCTCGTTACTTGCCGGTGATCATGTACATGACCATCTGCTTGATCTCGGCGTCGCTCGCCGAAACCTTGGGATGGCCCTTGCCGTCCCTCAGGTTGGCCACGATCTTGTCGGCCGCGTCCGGCTTGGTCTTCGCGGCGATGTCCTTGATCGAGGGGCCCATCTTCTTGGTGTCGGCGGCGTGGCAGGTCTCGCAGCCCTTCGACTTCAGGAGCTCGGCACCGGTGGCCGCGGCGGCGGTGCCGGCCACGGCGAGGGTCGAAGCGGCGGCAAGCGCGATCAGCGTCTTCTTCATGCGTTTTCCTCTCTGCGATGGTGAAAGGTTCGTGGCCCCTGCGGGCACACGGCGTCGTCGGAGATCAGCTTCCCAGCGCACACGGTGCCCGACGACATGCAGCACCCCCGCGCGGTTGTTCCGGAGTGCAATTATCCACGTTTCCGGGGGCGGGCAAGCTCCGGTGCTTGACCGCCCTCGCCCCACGCTAGGCCTTGCCCTTGGGGGCCGGCGCGGGAGCAGGCTTGGGCGTCGACGCCGGGGCGGGAGCGGGCGTCGGCGTCGCCGCAGCGGACGGCGCGGCATTGAGGTTCATCTCCGGCCACGAACGGCCGTGGCACGCCGGGTTCGAACAGAAGTTGCCGCCCTCGCGACCGAACTCGAGCTTGCCGTGGCACATCTGGCAGCTGTCGTCGATCTTCATGCGGTGGTCGTGCATGAAGTTGGGCTCGTTGTGGCTCGCTGGCGGCGTGGCGCCGGGCACCACCACCGAGGCGACGGACCCCTTGCCGCCCTCCTTGACCACCTGCGGCAGGTTATGGCACAGCGTGCACTGCAGGCGGATCGCCTCGCCCTGGTCGTTGAAGTGCTTGCCGTCGTGGCAGCGGAAGCAGCCGGGGAAGTTGTTGTGCCCGGCGTGATCCGGGAACGACTTCCAGGTGAACTTCTCGTCCTTGTGGCCCTGGATCGACGTCGAGAGCAGGATCTCGCGCATCGCCTTCTCGAATTTCTGCTCCTTCTCCTGATCCTCGGGCTTGGTCTGGAACTTCGCGCGGCTGTCGGCGATGGCCTTGTCGACCTTCGCGGCGCGCTCGTCCATCGTGCCGTGCAGTTCGCCCACGGCATCGATCAGGCCCATCGCCCGGGCCTTGGCGCTCGGCAGGCTGCGGTCGATGCGCCCGCTGGCG
>Ga0209391_10001295_pt1 | contig 12905 bp, 11 predicted proteins | sample PPLLak3March2015_FD_187246 | JGI IMG/M metagenome (GOLD analysis project Ga0209391, IMG submission 187246) | Freshwater sediment microbial communities from Prairie Pothole Lake near Jamestown, North Dakota, USA - PPLs Lake P7 Core (1) Depth... | ecosystem: Environmental > Aquatic > Freshwater >... | reverse complement strand
GCCGGCAGTTCGCCATCCCCGACCTGGTGGGCGGGCAGATCCAGGTGATGTTCGACAACATGCCCTCGGCGCTGCCGATGGCCAAGGAAGGCAAGATCCGCGCGCTGGGCCAGACCACCGCCACGCGTTCGCCGGCCGCGCCCGACGTTCCCACCGTGGCCGAGACCGTGCCCGGCTTCGAGGCCACCACCTGGTTCGCGGTGTTCGCGCCGGCCGGCACGCCGCGCGACGTGGTGATGCGCGTCAACGCCGAGATGCAGCGCGTCTTCAAGCTGCCCGACGTGGTGGACAAGCTCAACACCCTGGGCCTGGTGCCGTGGATCAGCAGCCCCGAGGAGCTGTCCGCCTACCAGGCCAAGGAAATCACCAAATGGGCCAAGGTGGTGAAGGAGTCGGGGGCCAAGGCGGATTGAGCCCGCGCAAGGCGCTGCACGCAGCGCCAGTGATCTGACTCAACGCCTGCGCCGCGCGGTGGCCTAGGCTGGTGTCAAGACGGGTGCCGGTGGTTCCGGCGCCCGAGTTGACCGAGAGGAGTCGATCATGAGGATGCTGTACACCACCCCTTCGCTGCGGCTGGGTGCCTTGGCTTTCTGTGCGGCGCTGTTCGCGGGCTGCGCCAGCGGGCCACCCAAGGCCGAGCGCTACATCGCGCCGCCCGTGGGCTCCAGCTGGACGGTGCAGACCACCAGCACCGGCAGTTTCGGCAACGCGAATAAAGTGGAGCAGCAGGTCACCATGCGCGACGTGGTGGTCGAGGGCAAGCCGTATCACCGCTTCGACGCAGGCGGCGGGGCGAATCTGATGAACGATTCGGTCGGCGTGTTCATGCTGCTGGGCCCGGGCGATCGGCCACTGATGCGCTACGACCCGCCGCTGGGCTACGAGTTTCCGCTCGAGGTGAGCAAGACCTGGACGCAGGACATCGCGCTGACGGTGGGCGGCACCACCAAGGTGCCGATGAAGGCGCAGTGGAAGGTGGAGGCCTACGAGGACGTCACCGTGCCGGCCGGCACCTTCAAGGCCTGGCGCGTGAGCTTCACCGACAACTTCGGCTTCAAGCAGACCACCTGGTCGCTGCCCGATACCGTCGGCACCTATGCCAAGCGGATCAACGAGCGCCCGGCGACGCACCCGCAAGGCGGCGCCGGCACGCAGGTGATCGAACTGGTGACGCTGCCTGCCGTGAAGTAGCGGCGGGCCTCTGGCGGGGCGACGCTGCACCGTCGGCGACCACTGCGGCGGCGTGCGCAGCGTCTGCAGGATGACACCATGGCGCTCAGAACGGCTTGCCAAGGTACAGGTACAGCGCGGCAGTTCCCTGGTTGGCATATCCCACGCCAAAGTAGGCGACGCCCAGGGGCGTGTCCGCCGCCAGATAGGCCGTGCCGGACTGGAAGGACGAGCGATCGTTCAACGGCACCGCCTGCGGCATGTCTGCGATCTCGTAGGCCAGCCCCGCGTAGATGCCTTCGAACAGCGGCACGCTGCCCAGCCGAGCCTGGTACAGCGCGCGGCCATAGACGAAGCGGGTGCCCAGCAATTGCTGCAGCCTGAACCCCGACATGTTGAGGAAGCCGCCCAGCCTGAACATGGCATAGACGGGCAGCGCATCGTCGCCGATCGAGCCGCCGCCGCGCAGCGCCAGCCGCAGCGTGTGCTCGCCGTGCGAGAAAGCTGCGCGCACCTCGGCGTCGTAGCGGTCGTAGTCCTGGCTGGCACCCAGCTGGCTGCGCGAAACCAGCGCGTTCAACGCCAGCAGGTAGCCCGAGCGCGCGAAGCTCGTGCTGTCCAGCTGGTCGATGCGCAGCGAGGCCTGCACGAGACCCAGGTCGACATCCAGATTCTTCGGCAGGAACAGCTGCCCGCTGCTGAGCTCGAGCTTGCTGGTGCCGCGGTAAGCCCCGACCCGCAGCTGGCCGTAGTGGCTGAAATTCAGGCCCGCATCCAGCCCCGCGCCCAGCGTGCGTTCGCGGTACAGCGCCGCCAGCACGTCTTGGCTGTATAGGTACAACGGAGTGTCGCTGTAGGCCACGCGCGGCTCCACGAACCAGCGCTGGCTGGGTGACAGCGGCTGGTAGAAGCGGCTGGCCAGCACCACGTCGTTGCCGAGCACCACGTCGTTGCGCCATTCCGCGCCCAGGCTGTTGAGCCAGGTCGAGCGCAGCTGGCCGTAGAAGTTGAACTGCGCGTCCTGCCCCAGGTCGGACGACAGCGACAGCCCGAGTCGCAGGTACTGCGGCCCCCAGCCCTTCTCGGTGACGTTGACCACCAGCGTCTGCGTGCCACCGCTGTCCAGCAGCTCGGGGCGTACGCTTTCGAAGTCGCCGCTGCCATAGATGCGCCGCATGTCCAGATCGAGCACGTCCTCGTCCAGTGGCTGACCGGCCTGGGTCTGCATCTTCTGCACGATCGACTCGGGGTTGACGCGCCGCTGCCCGGCGATCTCGACCGCGGCGATCACCGGCAGCGCCGGGGCCTCGCCGCTCTGCTGCTGCCGGCGAAGTTGCGCGAATTCGGCTGCCGGCAAGGCCAGCGCCTGCAGGCGCGGCGCGGCCTGCCGCGCCGCGGCCTCGCCATAGGGCACGGCCTTGAGCAGGTTGTCGAAGTCGGCGGCGGAAAAATCGCCGAGCGCCGGCTCGATCAGCAGGTCCTGCGGCTGCAGCTGCTGCAGCGACTGGCGCACGTTCTGCTCGGTGAGGATGCCCAGCGTCTGCATCGACACGCCGTGCAGGCCGTCGATCTGATCGGGCCGCAGCAAGGGCGTGCCCAGGTTCACCGCGATGATCACGTCGGCGCCCATCTCGCGTGCCACGTCGATCGGCAGGTTGCGCACCAGCCCTCCGTCGATGAGCAACCGGTCGCCCACCTTCAGCGGCGCGATCAGCCCCGGCACCGCCATGCTGGCACGCATCGAGGTGGACAGCGGACCCCGGTCCAGTATCACCTTCTGGCCGTCACCCAGGCTGGTGGCCACCGCGCGGAAAGGTATCGGCAGCTGGTCGAATCGGCGCGCATCGCGCACCTTGACCAGTCGGCGCAGTTCGGCTTCCAGGGCCACGCCATTCACCAGACCCTTGGGCAGCGACAGCTTGCCGTCGTTCAGCCCCAGCTCGGGCGCGGCCAGCGGCAGGCTGTCGTCGGCCTTGATGCGCATCGACTGGTCTGCGCGCGGCGGCTTGTCGTTGAACAGCCGCTCGCTGGTGATCTGGGCCATCTCCGCCAGCATCTCGTCGGTGCCCATGCCCGAGGCATAGGACGCACCGACGATCGCCCCCATGCTGGTGCCGGCGATGCAGTGCACCGGCACACGCAGTTCTTCCAGCACCTTGAGCACGCCGACATGCGCCGCACCCCGCGCGCCGCCGCCGGACAGCACCAGGCAGATTCGTGGGCCCGACACGGCCGGCGCCGCGGCCATGGCCCCGAGGCCCTGCGCATCGACCGCCAGCGCTTGCAGGGCGAAGACCATCGCCAGACCCTGCCGAATCGAGCCATTGAAGAAGGAGAACATCAGGCTGCGCGCAACGAAAGCCCGCGATTCTGCATGCTACGCATGCAGCCTACGGTTCGGCGCAGACCGTTCGGCGCAGCAGCGTGCGCGCGTTGCCTCAGCGCGCCGACGGCGTACCCGGCGTCACCGTCGGGTTGGAGCTCAGCGCCCGCAGCCCCTGCAGGTCGCGCACCACCGCGCGGCCGTAGCGCCAGACCAGCAGGCCGCGGGCTTCCAGGTCGTGCACGAGCTGCATCGCGGTCTGGCGAGTCACGCCGGCCAGCTCGCCCAGCCGCGCCTGCGACAGCCGCACCCGGATGGCTACGCCTTCGGGCACCGCCTGGCCTTCGGTCTGCGCCAGGCGCACCAGCACGTTGGCCAGGCGCACCGGCGCCGGGTCGAGCACATGTCCATGCACGATGTTGAACAGATTGCGAAAGCGCCAGGCCATGTCGTGCGCCAGGCTCTCCCAGAGTGCGGGCTGGGCCGCCAGTTCGGCGCGGATCGCGCTGAACGGTATTGCCACCGCCGTCACCGCCTCCAGTGCGTTCAGGTCGTGCGGCATGCCCTGACCGTCGAGCAGCGGCAGCAGGCCGAAGATCGCGCCGCTCGCGCCCAGCGCATAGGTGAACTGCCGGCCGTCGGCACTGCTGAAGCTGACCTCGACATCGCCGCTGGCGATCAGCAGCGCCGCCTGCAGCGGCTCGCCGCCCGACACCAGGCGCGCGCCGCGCCGGTAGCGCCGCACCCGCGATGCCGAGGCCAGCCGGTGCAAGGCGTCGGCCGGCCAGGTGTCGATCGGCTTTGCGGAAAAAACTGCGCTCACGCACAAATCGGCATCCCGGGCCGTGGCAGCGGGCGCAGGGGTTCGGGGGCTTCGGTTCAGGACGGCGGACATAGAGGGGCCAGACTTTAAGACACCCGCCCATTGCGAGCACCCTACCCGCATACCTGGCGCCGGTTTGGCTGGCGGGAGGACGAGGCCCGCCTTGGGTGGCCTCAGCTCGACCCACCACGCCCAAGCATGGCGCCATGCGCCGTGCCAAATGACGGGTACCTGCTAGTTTTGGTTCCGGGCGCACCAGCAGAATCCCGCGTTCGCCATCGCGGCGGTGCGACTTCTCGCCTTGCCGTTTTCCCCTTGTGACGCGAACCTCGAACAATGCGTACCTTGCTGAGCAGCCTTCTCGCCGTGCTGGTTCTGGTGGCGGGCCCTTCGTTCGCCCAGTCGGACATCGTCAAGCGCCCGGTGCAGTTCGCCAAGGGCAAGAGCGGCGCGACGATCCAGGGCAGCCTCACCGGCGACCAGACCGTCGACTACACGCTGCGCGCCGCGGCCGGGCAGATGATGACCGTCAATCTGTCGGGCGGCTCGAGCGTGAACTTCAACCTGCTGCCGCCCGGCAGCACCGGCGAGGCGCTGTTCGTCGGCTCGCGCGACGGCACCCGCTCGACCACCCAGCTGCCGGCCAGCGGCGAATACACGATCCGCGTCTACCAGATGGGCCACGCCAAGAGCAGCGGCCAGCGCTCGAGCTTCAGGCTCGACGTGGCCGTTGCGGGCGGCGCGACGAAGGCCGCGACCTCGCCATCCGTGGCCGACGACGACAAGCTGGTCGAAGCCTCGGCTCGCGCCAGCGAGCGCAAGTTCAACGCCACCGGCAAGATCCCCTGCGCGCAGCACAAGGGCCAGCCGATGGGCCAGTGCGACTTCGGCGTGGCGCGTGCCGGCGGCGGCACGGCGGCGGTGGCCATCACGCGGCCCGACGGCCGCACGCGCGTCGTCTTCTTCAAGGCCGGCAAGGCGATCGCTGCAGACCTGAGCCAGGCCGACGGCGACATGAGCTTCAGCGCCACCAAGGAGGCTGACCTCTACCTGATCCGCGCCGGCGCCGAACGTTACGAGATCCCCGAAGCGGCGATCTACGGCGGATGACCCAAGGGAGCATCAACATGACCACGGCCAACGGCCATCGAGGCAGCAAGAACCCGCCCATCCGAACGAGGGGGGCGAGGACAATCGCCGGTGTCGTGTCGGCGTCGCTGGCCTGGGCTTCGGTGCCGGCGTTCGCATCGCAGACGGTCTTTTGCGCGAGCAGCGGGTATCGCTACAACTACTGCCGCGTCGACACCGGCCACGACGTGCGCATCGAGCGGCAGCGCTCCTCGGCCGAATGCCGGCAGGGCTACTCGTGGGACTACGACCGCCACGGCATCTGGGTCAACCACGGTTGCGCCGCAGACTTCCGCGTCGGCAGCGACGGCGGCCGCAACAAGGCGCTTGCTGCCGGTGCCGCGATTGCCGGCATCGCGGTCATCGCCGCGCTGGCCGCGCAGGGCAACAAGGGGCAGCAGTCGTCCGACATCCCGACATGGGCCGTCGGCACGTTCACCGGCTACGACCCCCGGGTGGGCGCCGACGTCGAGCTGACCATCCTGCCCGGGGGCTCGGTCTCGGGCCACGCGGGCGGCACGTCCTTCGAGGGCCGCTTCGCCGACTCGGTGCTGCGCACCGAACGCCAGGCCTTCCGCCTGGAGCGCCAGGGCAACGGCTTCGTCGCCATCGACGAGCGCGACGCCAATCACCGCGTCAGCTACCGCCGCAGCGGCGGGGGCTACTAGGCAGCGTCGCGTGCGCATTCACCGCTTTGGAGCTGGGTCGATGAAGTTTGCTGAACTCATGAACGTCGTCCGGGTCTTGGCCGCGGCGATCGCCTTGGCCGGGACGACGCTGGCCGCGCAGGCCCAGATGCAAGCCACTGCACCCGCGGCCGGACCGACCCCAACGCAGGCCACGGCGCGGCTTGCGGCGCCGCGCGACATCGAGCAGGTGATGCGCGGCGGCACCGTCGACACGCTGGCCACCATCCGCAAGCGCGGCGTGCTGCGCGTCGGCGTCGCCCTGTCGGAGCCGACCGTGATGCACGAGCCGGGCGGCAAGCTGGTCGGGTTCAGCATCGATGCCGCACGCCGCCTGGCCGAGGACATGGGCGTGGGCGTGGAGTTCGTCGAGACCTCGTGGTCGTCGATCATCCCTGAGCTGCTGAACCGCGAGACCGATCTGATCATGTCCGGCCTGTGGGTCACGGTGCCGCGCTCGCTGGTCATCAACTTCACGACGCCGACCGCGGTCGAGGGCATCCACGTCATCGCCAGCCGTGCGGCCGCCGCCAAGTTCAAGACGCCGGCCGACCTGGACCGGCCGGGCACCAAGCTCGTCGTCTACGCCGGCACCCTGCAGGAGCGGCTGGCGGTGCGGCGCTTCCCCAAGGCCACGCTGGTCAAGGTCAGCGGCGACGCCGACCACCTCGCGCCGGTGCTGGCCGGCGAGGCCGACGCGGCGCTGGTGCCGACCTTCGCGCCCGAGGTGATCGTGCGCGCGGCGCCTGATCGGCTCGCGCTGCCGTTCGCCAAGGCCTTGAGTTCGGCCTCGGCCGCGATCGGTGTGCGCAAGGGCGACTACGACTTCGTCAACTTCCTCGAAAGCTGGCTGGCGGTGCAGCGCGACGAAGGCTGGCTCGACGAGCGCACCAGCTACTGGGCCGACCCGACGAACTGGCTCAAGTGATGGCTCCCACGACGCGCTCCTGATTGCCGTGCGCCTCCACAGACGAAAGCAAAGACTCGTGAAACGACTTCAGCTTGCATCGGCGCTGCTCGTGCTGGCTCTGGCCGGGCAAGAGGCCTGGTCCGGGACCTCTCCCGCCGATGTGCCTTCTCTGGGCTACTCGCCGGACAACATGGACCGGTCGGTCGACCCGCGCCAGGACTTCTACCGCTATGCCGCAGGCAAGTGGCTCGAGCGCACCGAGATCGCCCCCAGCAACACCGACGTGGGCGGCTTCACGCTGCTGGCCGAGCAGCTGGACAAGCAACTGCTGGCGCTGATCCAGCAAGCCGCCGCGACCCCCGGGGCGCCCAAGGGCAGCCCGCGCCAGCAGGTGGGCGACTTCTACAAGGCCGCGATGGATTCGCATCGCCGCGCCGCGGTGGGCCTGCAGCCGCTGCAGGCCGACCTGCAGCGCGTGGCCGCGGCCACCGGCGCGCCGGCCGACTACGGCGCACTGTCCGCCCGGGTGCAGGACGCCTATGGCGGCTCGCCGCTGATCAATGCGATCGCGATGCCCGACGCCAAGGACAGCAGCACCTACGTGCTGGTGCTGGCGCCGGGCGCGCAGATGCTCGAGCAGGACGAGTACGCCAAGCCCGAATACCAGAAGCTGCGCGAGAAGTACCGCCTGTACATCGTGGCCATGCTCAACGGCGCCGGCGACACGGTAGATGCGGCCAAGCTCCACGCGGCCAAGATCCTGGCGCTCGAGTCGCGCATGGCCGCGGCCATGATGACGCCGCTGCAGATGCGCGAGCCGGCCAACATCTACAACATGATGACGCTCGAGCAGGCTCAGGCGCTGGTGCCGGCGCTGGACCTGGGCGTGTTCCTGAAGACGCTGGGCATCACGCCGCCGGCGCGCGTGCAGGTGCTCGACGTCAACGCGATGAAGGCGCTGCAGCGGCTGCTGACCGAGCAGCCGCCTGGCGACGTGAAGCTGCTGCTGCGCTGGTTCGTCGTGGCCGGCCGCGCGTCCGAACTCGGCGGCGGGTACCGCGCGATGGAGGAGGAGTTCTCGCGCCTGCGCAAGGGCCTGAAGGAGCCGCCGCAGCGCGAGCGCGTCGTCACCCAGCAGATCGCGGCCCAGCTGTACCACCCGCTGTCCCAGCTGTACGTGCAGGCCAACTTCCCGGACTCCACCCGGCGCGAGATCACCGAGATGGTCGGGCACATCAAGGACGAGTTCGCCAGCCGCCTGCGCAGCAACACCTGGCTCGACGACGCCACCCGCAAGGCGGCGCTTGAGAAGCTGGGCAAGATCGACATCCAGGTCGGCTACCCGGCAACCTGGGTCGACTTCCATGCGCTCGACATCCGCCCCGACGACCACTTCGGCAACGTGCAGCGCGCCGCGCGCTTTGCCTTCGAGCGCGAGATCGGCCAGATCGGCAAGCCGGTGCTCGGCAACCGCTTTGCCGTGGCCACCAAGACCACGCCGATCGCCGTCAACTCGGCCTACAACTTCACCACCAACACCATCGACATCACGGCCGCGATCCTGCAGCCGCCGTTCTTCAAGCCGGGCGGCGACATCGCGGCCAACTACTGCGCCATCGGTGCGGTGATCGGCCACGAGATCACCCACGGCTTCGACAGCCTGGGGCGCCAGTACGACCCGCAGGGCAACCTGCGCAACTGGTGGACCACCGATGCCGACCGCCGCTTCAAGCAGCGCACCGACGTGCTGATTGACCAGTACAACCGCTATCAGATCCTGCCCGGCCTGATGCACAACGGCGCGATGACGGTGACCGAGAACACCGCCGACCTGGGCGGCATCACGCTGGCGCACGCGGCGCTGAAGCGCGCGCTGGCCAAGAACCCGGCGCAGCCGGTGGACGGCCTGACGACCGACCAGCGCTGCTTCGTCGCCTGGACGCAGATGTGGGCCTTCAAGGCGCGTTCGGAGCGGCTGCGCTACCTGGTGTCGGTCGACGTGCACGCCATCGCATCGGTGCGCGCCGTGGCGCCGCTGCTGCACCTGGACGCCTTCCACGAAGCCTTCGGCACGCGGCCGGGTGACCCGATGTGGCGCGACCCGAAGCAGCGCGTCGTGATCTGGTGATGCGTGTCGCTGCGCCGGTGCTGCGCGGGGCCGCCGCAGCGGCGTTGGCCGCTGGTCTGCTTGGCTTGGCAGGTTCGGCGCTCGCCGATCCGGCGCCGAAGCCGCGCCCGCCGGAAATCGAGCGCGCCAGGGCAGAGCCCGCCCTCGTCCGCGTGCAGGGTGACACGCTCTACTACACCGGCAACTTCTCGAAGGCCAGTTCCGCGGCCTTCGACGCTGCAGTGGCCGGCGTGCGCCGCGGCCAGCTCACGCGCCTGGTCATCAGCTCCGGCGGCGGCGATACGGTGGAAGGCCGTCATGTCGGCCGTTGGGTCCGGGACATGGCGCTTGTGGTCGAAGTCGACGTCATCTGCTTCTCGTCCTGCGCCGACTACATCTTCCCTGCCGGCCGGGCACGCGTGATCCGCGCTGAGGCCTTCGTCGGCTGGCATGGCAACGAGCGTCAGTTCGAGGTGCTGGCCGCACGCACGGGAGTCAGCGTGGCGGATCAACTGGCCACCATCCCGCCAGCGGACGTCGCGTCAACGCAGCGCACGGCCTTCGTCCAGGAGGCCCTGCGCTCCATGGCAGTGTCGCGCAAGGACGAGGCCGACTTCTACGCCAGCCTGGGGCTGAACGACGCCTTTGCAGTCTGCGCGGTGGGCGATGTGCTGGAAAAGCGACCCGGCTATGCCGGGCAGATCGGCTGGGGCTTCTCGCTGGCCGACATGGCGCGCCTGGGCCTGGCGAACACCGTCTACCTGGGCGAAGGCGCCTATGAGCGCGATTCCTCGCGTTTCCGCCAGTACCTCGTGCCCATCACGGCCGACGATTGCCTGGCACTGCTGAAGTGACCGCCCCTCAAACCAGAAGGATGGCCTCCGTGACCTTGAACACTTCGCGCGCCCTGGCGCCGGGCCAGCGCCTCGGCCGGCTGGAAGACCCCGTCGGCGACTTTCCCTTCTACAACGGTGTGCCGGTGTCGCTGTCGGCGGCGCAGTGGCTGTTCGTGCTGGCGGCGGTCGTGGTCGGCTTTCTGGTGCTGGTGCTGCCGATCCCCTGGCCAGCCGGGCCGTTCGGCGCGTTGATCCCGGCGCTGCTGTTTCCGTTGATTCCGCTGGCCGCGCTGGCGCGCGTCGCGCCGGGGCACTGGCAGGCGATCTTCGGCAAGGTGGGCTGGCGCGAGCTGCGGTTGATGTTCGGCTTTGCCTTGCTCAACATCGTGGTCAGCTTCAGCGTCGGTGCCATCGTGCGCGCGTTTGCCGACGTCACGCCGAACGCGGCCACGGCGCAGTTGGGCGACATGGACACGGCAGGCCGCATCACCTTCTTCGCCAAGACCTTGCCGCAGCTTTTAGGCGAGGAGGTGGTGACGATCCTTCCCTTCCTGGCGGTGCTGGCGCTGCTGTCCAACCGCTTCAGCGTCGGGCGCAAGGCTGCAGTCGTGGGTGCCTGGCTGATCTCGTCGCTGATCTTCGGGCTCATCCACCTGCCGACCTATGACTGGAATTGGGTCCAGTGCATCGTCATCATCGGCACGGCGCGAATGGTGCTGAGCCTGGCCTGGATCATGACGAAGAACATCTGGGTGTCCACCGGGGCGCACGTCATCAACGACTGGCTGCTGCTTACGCTGAGCCTGGTGGGCGCGGGTCTGGTGGGCAGGTGAAGGCTCAAGCCCAAGGGGCAAGCACTGGCGCCGGGAGCCCTCGTTGTGGGTTGAGGCGCCGCACTTCATTCGCCGTAGCAAGGCGGGCTTCGGCGTCACCCAGGGCGATGCCTTCAGCGGCACTTATCGGGCGGCTATTGACCGGTGGCGAGCCCTCCTGCTGGCCAAGTCGCCGGCACACTGCGGCTTCGATAAGCAGCGCAATGTCTGCCTGGAGCGAGATGGCCCGGCCAGCCGCGCCAGCCCGCAGCCTTCGCGGACAGTTCCCCGCATGACGAACACTCCACCATCCCGACCCATCCTCATCGCCGGCGGCGGCATCGGCAGCACGGCGCTGGCGCTCACGCTGCACCAGATCGCGTGCATTGCGTGGTGTTCGAGTCCGCGGCCGAACTGCAGCCGCTGGGCATGGGCATCAACCTGCAGCCCAAATGCCGCGCGCGAGCTCTACGACCTGCGCCTGGACGCGGAAGTGCGGCACACCGTCGGCATCCAGGCGCACGAATGGGCGCTGGTGGGGCGAGCCGGCTGCAACGTGTAGCCATGCCGCATGGCCGAGTCCGCCGCGCCCTCAGCGCTGCGCGTCCTGTTCCTGCAGCAGCCGCCACATGACCTTGCCCGAGCCCGACTTGGGCAGCGCGTCGACGAACTGCACGATCCTCGGCACCTTGTAGGCCGCCATGTGCTCGCGTGCCCAGGCAATGATGTCCTCGGGCTTGGCGCTGGCCTTCGCCTCGGCGCGCAGCACCACCACGGCCTTGACCGTCTCGCCGCGGTAGTCGTCCTTCGCGCTGATGATGCAGGCCTCCTGCACCAGCGGGCACTTGAACAGCAGCAGCTCCACCTCGCTCGGCCAGACCTTGTAGCCGCTGGCGTTGATCATGCGCTTGAGGCGGTCGGTGATGAAGAAGTAGCCCTCGTCGTCCATGCGCCCCAGGTCGCCGCTGCGGAAGAAGCGCTTGCCCTCGAAGCTGATGAAGGCGGCTTCGGTGGCCTCGGGGTGGCGCCAGTAGCCCTTGAAGACCTGCGGGCCGTGGATGATGATCTCGCCGTCCTGGCCGGGCGGCAGCTCCTCGAAGCTGATCGGGTCGACCACACGCGCATCGGTGCCGAAGTACGGGATGCCCAGGCACTGCAGCTTGGCGCGCTCCACCGGGTTGCTGTGGCTGGGCGCCGCGGTCTCGGTGAGGCCATAGCCCTCCGCAAAGGTCAGGCCGAACTCGTCCTGCAGCCGCTGCGCCACCGCGTGCGGCATGGCTGCACCGCCGCCGCCGATGTAGCGCAGGCTGGACAGGTCGAAGCGCTTGTAGTTGGGGCTGCCGAACAGGTCGATGACCATGGTCGGGATGCAGGTCCAGTGCGTGATGCCATGGCGCGCAAAGAGCCGACCGGCGAGTTCGCGGTCCCAGCGTGGCAGGAGCACCAGCGTCGCACCCGCGTAGACCGACCCCAGCGCGCCCAGCATCATGCCGGTGATGTGGAACATCGGCACCACGCCCAGGCCCACCGTCTCGGCGCCGCTGCCGGTCCATTGTCCCGATACGGCGTTGTGCATCAGCGTGCTGTGGGTGTGCATGCAGCCCTTGGGCAGGCCGGTGGTGCCGCTGGTGTAGGGCAGCAGCGCCAGGTCGTCCGGCGCGGCGCGGTGCGGGCCGGGGGCGCGGTCCGCCTCTAGCGCGTCGGGCCATCGGACGTAGCCCGGGGGCAGCGGCGGATCGGCGCGCAGCCATTGCTCGATCGCCGGGTTCGGCGCTTCGGCGGGGTCGAGTTCGCCCTCGGGCATGGCGTCGGTGTAGCGCGTCACCAGCACGGCGCGCACAGCCGCTGCGCCGCGGGCAGGGCTGCGTCGGCCTCGGCGACAAAAGCCGCCAGGTCGGCCGCGCAGATCACCACCTTGGTCTCGGGATCGGTGATGTAGTGGCCGAACTCGTCGGCACGGTTCATCGGGTTCACCGGCACCGCCACCGCATTGGCGCGGAAGACGGCATACAGCGCCACCACGAACTGCGGGCAGTTCTGCAGGTACAGCGCGACTCGGTCGCCGTGGCCCACGCCCTGCGACTGCAGCCAGCCGGCCAGCGCCTCGGCC
>Ga0209391_10001294_pt1 | contig 12905 bp, 14 predicted proteins | sample PPLLak3March2015_FD_187246 | JGI IMG/M metagenome (GOLD analysis project Ga0209391, IMG submission 187246) | Freshwater sediment microbial communities from Prairie Pothole Lake near Jamestown, North Dakota, USA - PPLs Lake P7 Core (1) Depth... | ecosystem: Environmental > Aquatic > Freshwater >... | reverse complement strand
GGGCGACAAGGAGCAGCTCGTGCCGCTGATCCAGGCCGGGCTCATGCACAAGGGCTTCGCGATGATCGACATCATCTCGCCCTGCGTGACCTTCAACGACCACGTCGGCTCGACCAAGAGCTATACCTTCACCCGCGAGCACTACCACGAGGCCGTGCATGCCGACTACATCCCGCCGCGGCAGGAGATCACTGCCTCGTACGCGGAAGGCGACGTACTGCCGGTGCAGATGCACGACGGCAGCCGCATGCTGCTGCGCAAGCTCGACAAGGACTACGACCCCACGCACCGCGGCAAGGCTTTCGAATACCTGCGCACCCGGCTGCGCGAAGGGGAGCACGTCACGGGGCTGATCTTCGTGACCGAGGCCGCCCACGACATGCACGACATGGCCAATACCGTGGACGTGCCGCTCAACCAGGTCCCGTACGAGAAGCTGCACCCGGGTGCCGAGGGGCTGGCGAAGATACTGAAGCGCTACGCCTGAGCGCTGCTCGCTTCGAGCCGATTTCTCCCGGGCCGATTTCTGGAAGTTCCCGGCAGTTAGTCGGGCGGTTGGTTACGCCCGAACGAGGCACGCTGCCGGGCGCCGGGTTCACCGGCCCAGAGATATGGCAATCGAGCCATATCATCGGTAGGATGCCGATGGCAGGTCGGTTCGACTGGGACGAACGCAAGGACGCGGAGAACCAGCGCAAGCACGGCGTCGGGTTCGCGTTGGCGCGCGAGGCGTTCCTGGACCCGGCACGCGTGGTCGCGCGGGATCTCGCGCACAGTGGCGCGGAGGAGCGCTACTACTGTTTCGGAAGGGCCGGCGCCGAAATCCTGACGGTGCGCTTCACCTACCGGCGTGGCGTCATCAGGATCTTCGGGGCCGGCTATTGGCGACGCGGAAGGCGGATCTATGAAGAAGCGAATTCGCTATTCGGATGAGCCGATCGGGCCGGTCGAGATCGTGCCGGATTTCCTACCCTCGCCGGAGGAGCTCGCGCGCGAGGACGATGGCGTGAAGGTGACCCTGTCGCTCAGTCGCCGCAGCGTCGATTTCTTCAAGGCCGAGGCGCAACGGCAGAACTGCTCGTACCAGCGGATGATCCGCAGGCTGGTCGATTCGTACGCTGCGCGGTATGGGGCGAGGGCGCGGTCGGGCAGGTGACTGATCCGGCCGACGCCACGATCCGTCTTCGGCCGCTGCGGTTTCGTCGCCCGGCGTTAACTGACCATCATGTTGCAATGAAAAATCAAGACGACGAACGCATCGCACAGCTGGTGCGTGAAGGACTGCTGGTACCGCCGACCGAGCCCATGCCGCTCGACCTGCTACGCAGTCCTTTGCCACCCGCGAGCTGCAGCGTGATCGACGCGCTGGTCGAGGAGCGCGAGGAGGCTCGGTGAGACTCCTGACACCCGCGGGATGATGCCGGGGCTTCAGATGCGGCCAGATCCTGTGCCCCGAGTGCCGACGCTTGAGGACTTTGACCCGCGTCGCGATCGGCCGGTGGCCGCCGACCGTACAATGCCGCCCATGTCGATCAGGCCCCGCTCGTTCCAGGGTGTTCGCCGGTTCGTGGCCTCACCGCGGCTGCGCCTCGCGGCGCCCGTGCTGCTGCTCACGCTGGCGGCCGCCACCAGCGCCGCGGCGCAGGTCTACCGCTGGGTGGACGACGAGGGGGTCACGCACCTCTCGAGCGAGAAGCCGCCCCGCGGCGTGCAGGCCGAACGCCTCGACATCCCGGGCGCGACGCGACGAACCGCCGCCGCGGCAACGAGAACCGCGTCGACCGGCTCGGTGGCCGCCCCCGCCCCGGCCGTCTCGCCCGCCCGGCAGGCCGAGCGCGAGGACCTGCTCGGCCGCCTACGCACCCGCGAATGCGTGATCGCCCTCGAGGCGCTCGAGCGCAAGACCGCGGGCGCCGAGACCACCAGCGCCGCCGAGATCAAGCGCCTGAAGCAGACCGCCGACCTCAACTGCAGCGACGACCCCACCAGGCGCCGCCAGCAGGAGGAGATGGCCCTGCAGCTGCGCATGGCCAACAGCCCCGCCTGCGACGAGGCCCGCGACCGGCTGTGGACCATGCTCGAGCCGGACTCCGGCACGCCGCGCGAGCAGCTGCGGAGGCAGCAGGCCTACGTGGACGGGAACTGCACGCCGCCGGTACGCTGACGGCAAGCCGACAGGCAGTCGGTCCCGACGATTGGATCGAGCTTGCCGTCCGAATCAAACCACTGGCTGGTGATCGTCAACCCGGCGTCTGGCCGCCCCGACGGCGGTGCGGGCTGGCGGGCGATCGAGCGCGCCTTGCGCGAGGCCGGCCTGTCCTTCGATGCCGTCCACACGCAGCACCCAGGCCACGGCGAGACGATCGCACGGCAGGCAATGCACGACGGACGCAGGCATCTCCTCGCCGTCGGCGGCGACGGCTCCGTCAACGAGATCCTCCAGGGGCTGATGACCGCCGGCCTCGCCGACACGCGCGAGGTGACGCTGGCCGTCGCACCCACCGGCACGGGGAACGACTGGGCCCGCTCGCTCGGCATCGGCCGCGACCCGCGCGGGATCGCCGGCGCGCTCGCCGCGGCGAGAACCATGCTGCACGACGTCGGCACCATTGACTTCCCGTCCGGCGACACGCCGCGGCGCTGGTTCATCAACGTCGCGGGCGCGGGCTACGACGCGTGGGTGACCGAGCGCGTGCCGCGGCCGGTGCCCTCGGCCGTCACCTACCTGCGCATCGCGCTCGCGGGTCTCGCGCGCTACCAGTCCCCGCAGTTCCGCATCACTGCCGATGCCCACACGATCGAGGGCCGGCTGCTGCTCGCCTTCGTCGCCAACGCCCGCTACTGCGGCAACCGCATGCACGTGGCGCCCATCGCGCGGATGGACGACGGCCTGTTCGACCTGCTGGCCGTGAACGATCTGTCGCTGCTGCAGGTGCTGCCGAAGCTCGCGAAGCTCTACGGCGGGCGCATCCTCGGGGATCCGGCGGTGCGCCACCTGCGGGCCGCGACGGTGCGCATCGAGACCGACCCACCCGTCGTGGTACAGGCCGATGGCCAGATCGTGGGGCGGACGCCGACCGAGTTCAGCCTGCGGCGCTGTTCACTCACCGTGGTCACAGCTCCTGCGGGCCCGTCGCCAGCAGGTGCAGCAGCTCACGCTGGGACCGCACCTCGCAGCGAGTGAAGATCTGCTTGAGGTGAGTGCGCACGGTGTTGAGCGATAGCTCGAGCGCGGCTGCGGTTTCCTCGACGCTCTGGCCCGCGAACAGGCTGCGCGCGACCTCGGCCTGCGCGCGGGTGAGCCCGTACACCTCCCCGAGCACGTCGATCGAGATGTCGCGCCACTCCCGCGGACCGTAGATGAGGATGACGAACGAGACCTGCCGCTCGTCCACGTCCGGCGGTACCGGTAACACAAGGACACGGTAGGGCGGCGATCGGTTGTGCCTGATCTGTGCAGCCATGGACCGCACGGCCCCGGACGGACGGCGGCCATGCGACTCGATCAGGCGCGACAGGCGCTCGTCCAGCGTCGGGTCGAGGAAAACGAAGCGACCCGCGCGGACCTTGATCCCGTTGCCGTCCGCCAGCACTCGACGAGCCAGGGAGTTGGCGTCCCGCACGCCGCGATGCTGGTCGAGCAGGATCACGCCGCGGTCCAGTCGGTCGAGGATGAGGCGGCCGAGCGCGGTAAAGACACCGTCGGCAGGCGATGGGAAGGAGCCGCGCGGCACCTTCCCTGGCCCCGCGCGGCCCCCATCGTTGATCGCTGGATGAACGCCCGGACCCGCCCGCGTTTCACTCGCGGCCGCGCTCCCCGCGACCGGCGCGCCACCGGTCCTGATCCCTTTTCTGACCGACCTTCTCAGGACTGGCCTCCCTGACCATCCCTGTGGTCGATTGTGGTCCAACTAGACCACAGCGGACATTCGCACGAATCACCCAAATGGGTGAGAAGTGCGGACGAATCCGGCCCGCCGGCGGCCCGACTGCAACATTCCCGTCACCAGGCGTTCCTATGCTGGTGAGCTGCCCGTTCAGCCGGACCACATGCCAACCGACCGCCTCATCGAACGCACCCTGGCCGACCTGCGCGCCCTGCGCGAGCGGGCCGTGGCGTTCGAGGCGGCGCACGACGGCGAGTTCGGGGCGATCGAGCCGCACTTCCGCAACAGCGCCCGCAACCTGCTGCACTACCTGAGCGTGCGCCAGCAGGACATCCGCAACCTGCAGCAGGACCTGCACTCACTCGGGCTGTCCTCGCTCGGGGTACTGGAATCGCACGTGCTCGCGACACTGAACGCGGTAATCGGCAATCTCGAGACCCTCGCGGGCGCCGCACCGGCCGCGGTCCCACCGCCGCCGGTGGATTTCCGGACCGGACCGCTGCTGCTGCGCGACCACGCGCGGCGGCTGCTCGGCCCTACGCCACGACATCGCTCCGTGCGCATCATGGTGACCATGCCGAGCGAGGCTGCGGCCGACGCCGGATTGATCGAGGCGTTGCTCCGCGCCGGCATGGACGTGATGCGCATCAACTGCGCGCACGACGACGCGCACGCCTGGCGCCGAATGGCGCGAAACCTGCGCCAGGCCGAGCAGGTGGTCGGGCGGCGGTGCCGCATCCAGGCCGACCTCGGCGGGCCGAAGCTGCGCACCGGACCGATCGGGCCGATCGGCCACTTCCTGCGCATCAAGCCGAGGCGCGATCCGATGGGGCGATTGCTCGCGCCCGCCCGCGTTTGGTTAACACCCGCCGACGCTGCGACGCCTGCTCCGCCCGGGACTTTCCAGCTGCCGATTTCACGATTGCCGCCCGGCGGCTGGCGCATTGGCGACCGGCTGCAACTCATCGACCTGCGCGAACGCGAGCGCGAACTGCGAGTGACGGCGCGCGAGGGATCCTCGGCGCTCGCGGAGGCTGAACGCACGCTGTACGTCGAGCAGGGACAATCGTTGTTCCTGCTGCGCGACGGCACCGTGGCGGAGGAATTTGCGGTCGGCCCGCTGCCGGGCGTCGTGCGCCCGATCGTGCTCGCGACCGGCGAGACCCTGGTGCTGACGCGCGACGCGGCGCCGGGCCACGCGGCGGTGCGCGATGTGAACGGTGCGCTGGTGCAGCCGGCCCGGATCCACTGCACCCTGTCGGCCGCCTTCGAGCGCGTGCGGGCGGGTGACCGCGTCTGGCTCGACGACGGCAAGATCGGTGGCACCGTTCGCGACAACGACGGCGAGCACATCACGCTCGAGATCACGCATGCACCGCCGGCGAGTGCGCGCCTCCGCTCACAGAAGGGCATCAACTTTCCGGACACGGAGCTTGGCCTCGCGGCGCTCACGGGCAAGGACCTCGAGGACCTGCGCGAAGTGGTCGGCTTCGCGGACATGGTGGCGCTGTCGTTCCTGCGCAATCCCGAGGACGTGCTCACGCTCGAGGAGCGCCTTCACGAGCTCGACGCGGGACACCTCGGCATCGTGCTCAAGATCGAGAACGCGGCGGCCTTCCGCAACCTGCCGCGCATCCTGCTCGCGAGCCTGCGCTCGCCGCCGGTCGGCGTGATGGTGGCGCGCGGCGACCTCGCGGTGGAAGTCGGCTTCGAGCGGCTGTCGGAAGTGCAGGAGGAGATCCTGTGGCTGTGCGAGGCCGCTCACGTGCCCGTGGTGTGGGCCACGCAGGTGCTCGAGGGCCTCGCGAAGGCCGGCGCGCCCACGCGGGCGGAGGTGAGCGACGCCGTGATGAGCAGCCGCGCCGAGTGCGTCATGCTCAACAAGGGGCCGCGGGTCGTGAGCACCGTCGATTTCCTCGCGGACATCCTCAACCGCATGGAGGAACACCACGACAAGCGCATGGCGCTGCTGAGGCGGTTGTCGGTGTCGGAGATCTGAGAAGCGATCTGCGCCGCCTCAGGGACGGCGGCTCAACCCGGGTCGCGACGCCCCGCAAGCCGCCTGCGCGACAGGGCGATGCCCGTGAGTCCGAGCGCCAGCAGGACCAGCGACCCCGGCTCCGGCACGAGCTCCGGCCACAGGCCGAACGCGAAGTTGGTGGGCGGCCGCAGGGTTTCCCAGGCCAGTCCATCCGGCGACCCGACCGCCCCCTCCCGCTGTGCACCACCGAGTTCCGGCACGCCGTCGGCAAATGCCCAGGTCCAGCCATCCCCGTAGCTCGCGACGCTGAACCAGTAAGACACGTCGCTGGCCAGGACCCAGGCCGGGTCGTCCACGTCGGCACCGTAGTAGTAGATCTCGTCGTCCCAGGGGTAGGCCCAGCGCGGCTCCACGAACGGGATCGTACTTACAGCGCCGTCCGGCAGGGCGGGCTCGGCGTCCGAGCTGGAGTAAAGCGTCAGCTCCCACGGGGCATTCGATTGGCTTCCCCACCACTCCACGAACACGATGCGACGGCCCGTCGCCGAGGTGAAGTCGTCGGCCAGGATGGGGCCACCCACGCGCGAGACGAACGTGCCCGGGCCCGTGGGGAAATCAAGGTAGCCCGGCAGGATGGGATTGGCGAGTGCCTCGCCTCCGAGGCACAGGCCGCCGATCGCCAGCACGGCCGTTGCCCACGCTCCATGAACCCTGGACCGAATGCGTGTCGTGGTCATCGCAGAACTCCTTGCCGCGAACGGGACCCTCGCCGCGCCATTATGCGCGCGCCGGCCGGGCGCGGGAGAGGCTGACGAACCTGCGCGCAGCTAGCGCCGGTATCGAACGACGATGTCCTCGCGCGGCAGGAAGTCCCGGGCCTCGTACGTCCAGACGCGAACGCTCGGCCCCTTGGGCTCGAACGGATAGCTGAACGTCGGATCCTTTGCGCCCGGCGGCAGGCGGACCTCGAAGCTCGCCCGGCGCAATGGCTGGCCCCAGGTCTGGGTGGTGGTGACGATGTAGCGCGCGTAGGTGCTCCGCGTCGCCTGCCGGTAGACGGTGCGAACGGTCAGGGCATCGGATTCCGTCGCCGGCAGCCGCCAGCGCACACCGCGTGGCGACAACTCCTCGAAGGCGAGCGGCGCCCATCGGCCGTTCGGCTGCCGCCACTCGAGGCGCAGCGTCCGCGCCGCGCCCAAGAGCGGATCCTCGGGGTACGGATACAACATCGGCTGCGCCGGGACCGGTCCGCCGGCGACGCGGAAGTGGTAGGTACCGGTCACCTCCACCGCATCGCCGCGCAGGTCGATCACGATCTCCTCGGAATCGAACTCCAGCCGGCCGGCGGGACGATCCCCGGCTGCGACGGCGGCCATCGCGATCGCGAGCGCAGCCGCCGCCAGGCTGCGCGGGAACCATTTCACACGATTGAAGCTGTGTGGCATCGAGCTCTCGAAAGCACTAAGTCCGTCAACGATTTGCGGCGGCACAGCAGGCAAGATGCCGCCCGATCAAGACCCGCTCACCGTCTGCACTCAAGGAAGGTCAGGTCATGGAAATCGCTGCCGCCGTCCTGTTCTGCTCCGTCGTCATCTGGTTCGTCGAGGAAGCTGCCGACGAGCACGTCTAGGCGCGCGACGCGCTTCCCGACGCGCCGCCCGATGGATACAGCCGCCCGAGCACCTCGGCGGCAATGGCCTCGAGCGGCGCCCGCAGCCGCGATTCGAGCACGGCGGGCGAGTCGCCCCGCGCGGCGCCGGCCCACAGTTCCGCGAGCGCGGCGCGGCGCGGCGCCACCACTTCGGCCACCAGCGCGCCCCAGTGCGCCGGATATTCGCCGGCGACGAAATCCCCCCGTCCGCGCCCGAAATGCGCCACCGCGAGGTAGCGCAGCACTGCCGCGACCACACGCCCGGTCATGAATTCGGCTGACCAGCGCACCGTCGTCGCATCCGTACCACGCGCCGTGTTGTAGGCGCTCGCAAGCCCGCGCGCGCCGGCCGCGCCGAGCAACCCGCCGAGCAGCGCGCCCGCGCCGAAGGTGAGCCCGCCGGCCGCAAGATCAGCCGCCAGCCCGCCGACCGCACCCGATACCGCGGCACCCAGCACGCTCGCCTTGGCCGGATCCGCCGCCTTGTCCACGGCGAGCTGGGCGCCCATGCGCTGCAGCACCTCCGCCGCCGCGCGCCCCGAAAGGCCGTGCAGGGCGATCAGTTCGTCCGTGGCGCGCCGGACCTCCCCGTCGAGCCGCTGCGCGAGTTCGCCCATGGCCGTATCCGTGGCGGCATCGCGCCGTTCGCCGGGACGCAGCAGGCCGCCGAGCCACGAGCGCGCCGCGTCCTTGAGACCGGTCGTCGGCAGGGTCACCGTGTCCGTCGCCGTCGCCGCGAGTTGCCTCGCGAGCGCCTGCACGGACTGCTCGAACACGGCACGGTTGCGCGCCTTCCAGGCCTCGGCCAGCCGGTCGAAGGTCGCGCGCCGTTCCTCCGGAAGGACCGCGCCGATGCGATCGAGCAGGACGTGCTCCTGAACCCAGCAACGCGCGAACGCATCGAAGGCGAGCGTGTCGCGCACCCACGGGTAGCCCGCGAGGTGCGAGGCCCAGCGCGACACCTCGGCCGCCTCGACCTCGGCCGGCCGCGGCGCTCCGAGCTGGTTCAACAGCACGACCACGGGCTTGGCCGTCCAGCCGAGGATCTGCATCTCGGCGTCCACGTAGCCGGCTCCCGCCGGGTCCTCGCTGGCGTTGACGAGGTAGAGCACCACGTCCGCCTCGTCGCGCACGTTGCGCATCGCCTGCTGGCTGCTGAAGAACGGCCGGTCCACGTAGCGGTCCCAGACCTGGGTGAGGAACCAGCCGAGCGCGTTGCCGCTGTGCTTGAGGCGCTTGAGCAGGCGCGCGCTGTCACCGAAGCCGGGCGTGTCCCACAGCCGCAGCTCGTCGCCCTGCGGCGTGTCGACGAGCACGAAGGCATCCGAGGTCTCGGTGACGTGCGCCGCGTCGCGCACTTCGCCGATCTCGCGCCGCAGCAGCGTGCGCGCCAGCGTCGTCTTGCCGACGTTGGTGTGCGAGATGAGGCTCAGGGCAATGGGCGACTTGCCCGAGCCATGGGTTTTCACGGAACTGCCGCGGTCCGGCAATGCCTGCATGCTCACCGGTCCTGAATGACTGGGGCGACGGCATCAGGGGAGCGGTGTCCCGCCGCAACGCCTGCGAGAGCGACGAGGTCCGCCTCGAGGCCGTAGCCCGCGACGAAGTCCCGCCACAGCCGACGCCGCTCCTCCAGTCGCGACGCGAGCGACGCGTCGCCCGCCAGTCGCTCGGCGTACGGCGATTCGTCCACCACCACCCGCACCGCCGCGGGCGGTCGCGCCCGACGCGACGAGTCGCGCGCGGCGGCGATCACGACGCCGTGGTTCTCGGCCTCCGGCGTGGCCGCGAGGTTCATCAGCACGACGTGCAGGTCGGCCACGCGGTGGGCGCCCGAATCGAAGGCCGCGCCGGCCATATCCTCCTCGCCGTAGCGGAGCGTGGTGCGCCGGTCGATGCGGACGTCGGCCCGGGTTACGGACGACAGCCAGCGCTCGAGCCCGGCCAGCGAGGCATCGGACGGCTCGTAGGCATAGGGGGTCACGCTGGTGACGCCACCCGTGCGCAGGTGGCCACCGCCGCGGAAGATGCCGGCCGCATAGGGCCGCAAGGCGTCGGGCAGCGCCGTCGGCCGCCCGAGCCAGGCGAGCGCCCCGGTCGCGAGCGCGGCGAGCAGCAGGCGCGGCACCACGATGTAACCCGCCAGGCTGAGCGCGATGAGGTGAATCCAGGGGGCGGCGTCGCCACCGCCGGCCGGCCAGCGCAGGGCCTCGACTGCCTCGAGCGTCCGGGGCAGTTCGACGCCCGACCAGCCGGCCACCGGCCCGAACAGCACGCCGAGGATCGCCTTGACCTGCGTGGGCCCGAGGAACGTGCTTTCCCAGCCGGCCTCGTAACGCAGGACCGTGCCGCGCAAGTACAGCCCGACGATCAGCCCGATCGCGACGGCCGCGGCCGCGAGGTGCAGCCAGCGACGCGCGTGCTGCGCGATGAAGGCGCCGCCGGCGTCCACCCAGTTCTCGGCGTAGCCGCCGATCGCCCGGCCGAGCACGGCGTCCACCCGGGCGGTGCGCTTCACCAGCGGGCCGATGCGACGCGCAAACGCCCGCCCGGACCAGCGGCGCGGCTGCACAGGCGCCGCCCCCGCGCGGCGCTGCCGACGCACCCAGCCGACGGCCAGCGCAACGTACGTGAGGAGGTTCCACGCGATCAGCCCGATGAAGGGGAACGCCAGGATGTTGATGTGCCTCGATCCGTCCAGGGCTGACAGTGCGACGCCGCTCGCGAACGCGAGCAGCAGCAGGGCCGCCAGGATCCAGGCCGGCGTCCGCGTGCGGCCGAGGACCTCCCCGACGATGGGATGCCGCTCGACCAGCGGTCCGAGCAAGCGCTCCGCCCGCTCGCCCAGTGCCCGTACAATCCTTGCGTCCTCGACCTCCAATACCGCGTCCTCCGGCGAGAGCCCGAGCGTGCGCATCGCCTCGCGGGTCGCGCCGGCACGGTCGCCGGGCGGGAGAATGCTGCCGGCGCGGTCGACGTCCTCGATGGCCTTGACCATCAGCACGGACCGCAGGAGTTCTTCTCTCATCGTGGCCGAATCCTACCCGATCGGCTCGGGCTCACCTGCAGCCGTGATTGCGGGCGCGGCCGGGCCCCGTCGATACTCGGACGACACGGCGCCGCTGGAGGAGCACGGGATGACGGAGCGGATCACTCACCGCGGCGGTTGCCACTGCGGTCGCGTCGCCTTCGAGGTCGAGGCGCCGGCGCGGCTCGCGGTGCAGGAATGCAACTGCTCTATCTGCTCGATGACGGGTTTCCTGCACCTGATCGTGCCGGCGACCCGGTTCCGGCTGCTGCGCGGCGCCGACGAGCTCTCGACCTACACGTTCAACACCGGCACGGCCCGGCACCTCTTCTGCCGCCACTGCGGCATCAAGTCGTTCTACGTGCCGCGCTCGAATCCGGACGGCTACAGCGTGAATGCCCGCTGTCTCGACCCGACCACGATCGAGGGTCTCGACGTCGAGCGCTTCGACGGGCGCAACTGGGAAAGTTCCGCGGCGACGCTGGCCCATCTGTCGCGCGACTAAGGCTCCGGGGGCCGTGGGTCTGCACCGGCTTCCACCCAGAGGTCGCGCCCCTGGCCGGGCCCGATGGCGGCTTGTCCATGCAGGTTCGACGAGACGAGCGGTACCGTGCGGCGGCGCGCCCGAGCGCGTGCCTCGGCCTCGGCCTCGGCGGCCCGTCGGACGGCGCGCCTGCGCGCCACGGTGACCGCGCCCCACAGCGCGAGCAGCGCCGCGCCCGCGAGCATCAGTACGTCCACGTCCCTGTTCCCCTTCGCTGTCCTGCGACGGGCGGCTTCCTGCCAACCCGCTCGAGCCCGGTTCGGCCGGGCGGCAATCGTCACACGGCCGCGGCGACCGGCGACAGCGTCATTTCTGCCGGGTCGCTGCCGAAACGCGCTGCCCGCAGGTCAGTAGCGCAGGTCGACCTTTCCGTTGCTGGTGCGGTAGTTGCACTGGGCGGCCCGCGCCGGCTGGTTGCCCTTGCGCAGTTGCAGTTGCATCGAATAACCACCCTGCACCGGCCTCGCCGGGTCCCAGTCGACGACGCGCAGGCCCTGGCGCTGCGCCTCGCCGAGACAGGCGCGCTCGGCCACGGCCGCGCCGCCGCCGGACCCGCCGCCGCCGCCACGCACCGTGAGCTCGGCGCGATTCGAACTCGGATAGAAGCGGCAGTCCGCCCGCACCGCCTGGCCACGCAGCGTCCCGTCCACGGTCGTGAACCAGTACGAGCCCCTCGGCTCGGCCGGCGCGACCCGGCTGACGTTGATGTACTGGCGCTGCGCCTCGTTGCGGCACTGCACCGCGGCGCGCTGCTGCTGGCCCGGATTGACGCCGCCGCCACCACCGCCCGTGCGAGTCAGCGCGAAGCGAGCCTTGCAGCCGTGGTTGACCCACACCACGCCGTCGCGTGAGCCCCAGCTGCCCGGCGTGCGGCACTTGCCGGAGGTGAAGTCCTCCACGAGCCGCGCAGCGTAACCACGCGGGATCCCGCACTCGCGGTAACGTCCGCCGTCGGAGCGGCACTCGACCGTCTGGCTTCCGCCACCGCCACCGCCACCTCCCCCGCGTGCGACCTCGAACGTCGCGCGGCAGCCGCGGTCCACCCACACGCGGTCGCCCTTCTGTCCCCAGCTCGAGCCCTCGATGCACGGCGAGTCGGACTTGCGCTTCACGAGCCTTGCCCGCCCGTCGATCGGCAACTGGCATTCGCGGTAGCGCTCGTCCTTCGACGCGCAGTTGAACTCGAAGCTGTCCACCGTCCCGCCGCCGCCCCAGCCGAAGCCGTACAGGCTCACGTCGCCGGAGCGCGTCTCGACGAAGCAGGTGCCGTCCGTGACCTTGCCGCGGTGGTCCCGCGCCTTGACGTCGATCTGCCAGCCGTCGCGGGACTGCTGGAAATTGCCGGTGGACAGCACGGTGAAGCCGCGTCGCTCGACCTCGCGCGTGCAGTCGGCCTGGGCCGAGCGCTGGTTGGCCTGCGCAGTGGCCGGCGCGGGCAGCATTGCGAAAGCCATCGTCGAGACGGCGAGCAGCAGGCTTAGTCGTCGCATGCGGGTACTCCTGCTCATAGAGCCGCCGCCTCCGCGCACGCTACCAGTGGATACCGCGCATCAGCGAGGCGAAGATCATCGCCTCCTTTGTCGGCGGACGCTGGGCGTCGCCGTCCTTCTTGCCCTGCGCCGCCGACGAATCCGGGAACATCCTGTAGGCCGAGTTCATGACCACCTCGGACATCTTCGGCATCACGAGGTGCATGATCTCGGCCATCACCCCGAGGCGCGTCGCGATGCGCTGCGGCCGGCGGATGATCGCGTCGGCGATCATGTCGGCCGCTTCCTCCGGCGAGATGATCGTCGGCATGTCCTCGTAGATCT
>Ga0209391_10001291_pt1 | contig 12924 bp, 10 predicted proteins | sample PPLLak3March2015_FD_187246 | JGI IMG/M metagenome (GOLD analysis project Ga0209391, IMG submission 187246) | Freshwater sediment microbial communities from Prairie Pothole Lake near Jamestown, North Dakota, USA - PPLs Lake P7 Core (1) Depth... | ecosystem: Environmental > Aquatic > Freshwater >... | reverse complement strand
TGGAGGAATTGCTAATCCAATGCCACCAACCAGGCAGCTTTATTTTGTAACATTGATCATGGACCTCTTGGCGGTATTATTGGGGGTCTTGGTAAGTATCTGGTTTTCTATTGGAATTTGCTTATTTATTCTTGCTTCCAGATCATATAGTTTTCGCGGGATCAGGCTCAAGAAATATCCTCTGATTGGTTATTTGACCGTTATTGTTTTCCAGGGAGCAGTCACTTTTGCCCTTGTCCATCATGGTTGCAGCAGCCAAAAATTACTGAACATCCCGGTGCTGCCAACGATTGCCGCCAGTTTATTGATCGGTGGGTTTTACCCCCTTACCCAGATTTACCAGCATGAGGCCGACCGTAAAGATGGTGTACTCAGCATAAGTGCAAGGTTAGGCTATCGGGGCACTTTTATTTTCAGCGCAGTGGTTTACAGTCTGGCTATTGGCATTCTGGGCATTTATTATATCGCGTTGGATCAATTGACTCAATTTTTGCTGTTAACAACCCTACTGCTACCGGTACTCGTATTTTTCCTCAAATGGGCGATGTCTGTCTGGCGTGATATTTCTGCTGCAAATTTTAACAATACGATGCGTTTAAATGTTGTAGCTTCTATATGCACTTCAATTGCATTTATAGTACTAATTATTTGGAATCAAATTGAGTAAAATAATATCTATTGCCACTTCAGTTCCGCAGTTCCGCCACCAGCAGGAAGACATACTGCATTTCATGCAGGGTGTATACGCCATGCCTGATACGGATAAGCGAAAAATGAGGTTTCTCTATCACCATAGCGGGATCGATATCCGCTATTCAGTTATATCAGATTACAGCAGGCCAATGTCTGAATGGAAATTTTATCCTCAATCCGAAAACCTCGAACCATTTCCTTCTATTGAACTAAGGATGGCCTGGTACCATAAATACGCACCAAAACTATCGGTAGAGGCTATACGAAAATGCCTGGACCATAAAACCAGGGAAGAGGATATCACGCACCTGATCACCGTAAGCTGCACCGGCATGAGTGCTCCCGGGCTTGATCTGCAGGTAATGGAACTGATGGACCTCCCCCGGAATATTTACCGCACGTCTATTAATTTCATGGGATGTTATGCGGCCATCCATGCGCTGAAAATGGGTGATATGATCTGTCGTACGGAGAAGAATGCCAAAGTGCTCATCGTATGTACAGAACTTTGCACCTTACATTTTCAGCGAAGTACCAGCATCGATAATATCGCATCCAGCCTGCTCTTTGCTGATGGCGCCGCCGCGGTTTTAATGACATCAGACGAACATCCGGCAAAAGGAATCAGGCTGGACAATTTTTACGGTGAAGTAGTACCCAAAGGGAAAAAAGATATGGCCTGGGAATTGTCTTCCACGGGTTTCCTGATGACACTCAGCGGTTATATACCGGACCTGATCAGCGAAGACATAGAGTCCCTTGTGGAAAGGGCATTAGAAAAAAATAACCTCTCTCAAAAAGATATCACCCACTGGTGCATACACCCTGGCGGAAGAAAAATTCTGGAAACCGTCTCCTCCCGTTTAAAACTTCAGCCGGAAGATCTGAATCACAGCTACCAGGTACTCCGTCATTTTGGTAATATGTCTTCCCCTACTATTTTATTTGTATTGAAAGATATGCTTCACCAATTAGATTACCACAAGACCAATAATATTTTCGGACTCGCCTTCGGTCCCGGTCTGACCATGGAAACTTTTATGGCTTCCACATCTCAATCCTGATGCTTAAATTTGACGATTGAATTTTAATCAACGATCATACCAGGAAGAATTGCTTGACCGTGATGATATCCCTTTTGCAGATATCAAACAGAATTTAAAAGAACTTGATTTTATCAATACCTGGCTCGGTGGTCATGATATTACGATCAAAGGATTTCGTAAACTTGCGGGCAACAGAAAAAAAATCAGCGTTTGTGAAATTGGCTGCGGTGGCGGGGATAACCTGAAAGCCATTCATCGATGGGCGAAAAAGAAGGGGATCTCCCTGGAAATAATTGGTATCGATATTAAAAAAGATTGTATTGATTTCGCAAAGGAAAATTGCGCCCAAATTACCAATGCCAGTTGGATCTGCTCAGATTATAAACTCGCGCAATTGCCTGTTAAACCGGATATCATTTTCTCTTCCCTGTTTTGTCACCATTTTGATGATGCCGGTGTTAAACATATTTTTAAATGGATGAATCAAAACAGCAAACTGGGTTTTTTTAATAATGATCTGCAAAGACATCCGCTGGCATATCACAGTATCAGGATCCTAAGTGGTCTATTTTCGGGATCTTATATGGTAAAAAATGATGCGCCCCTGAGTGTACTTCGCGGATTCAGTAAAGCAGAATTGAATTCCATGATGAAGATGTCACTTGAGGACGGGGATAATATTGATTATTCCATCAGCTGGCAATGGGCATTCCGATGGTTGTTAACAGGCACAAGAAAAATAGCCGTAAGTTAATATGGATATTAAAGAACAAAACCAACTTCAACATGTTGACCTGGCCATTGTTGGTGGCGGCCTGGCCGGGCTTTCACAGGCTATTCAGGCAAGAGCACAAGGTTTGAAGGTTGCCCTTTTTGAAAAAGAGACCTACCCTTTTCATCGGGTATGCGGGGAATATATCAGCATGGAATCATATCCTTTTCTCGAAAGCCTGGGTTTACCCTTGGGGGAAATGGAATTGCCCCGAATAAAACGACTGCAGATATCCGCACCAAATGGAAAATTGATTGAACAAGATCTGCCCCTGGGCGGTTTCGGCATCAGCAGGTATCTGCTCGACTACCGGTTATCCATAATTGCAAAGCAAAACGGCGTTAATGTATTTGAGAACACTAAAGTTTCTGATATACAATTTGAAAAAAATAAATTTATCATATCTGCCAATAATGGCGCTTTTTCTGCAACGGCTGTTGCCGGAACATTTGGAAAAAGATCAAACCTGGATATAAAATGGCAACGCCCTTTTACAAGCGAGAAGCCAACTTCACTCAATAATTATATCGGCGTAAAATACCATGTGGTTACAGATTTCCCTTACAACAGTATTGCACTGCATAATTTCGAAAATGGATATTGTGGTATTTCAGCAGTGGAAGAAGGCAAGTACTGTCTATGTTACCTGACTACCGCTGAGAATCTGAAAAAAAATAATCATTCCATAAAAGAGATGGAAAAAAATGTACTTTTTCAAAACCCGCATTTAAAAAAAATATTCTCTACGGCTCGTTTTGAAAGAGCGGATCCGGTAACCATATCACAGATCAGTTTTGAGAAAAAAGGACTGCTGGAAAATCATGTATTGATGATTGGGGATGCAGCCGGTATGATCACACCACTTTGCGGGAATGGTATGAGCATGGCATTGCATGGCAGTAAGATAGCCGCAGGAGTGCTTATCCCATTTTTAAAAGGAGAAATGAGTCGCGACGAAATGGAAAAGAAATATGAGCACTCGTGGAATGCAACATTTGCCGGCAGGCTACGCACTGGCAGAACGATACAATCGCTTTTTGGGAAGCCGGCAGTAACCAATGCCTTCCTTTCCATTATGAAGCCCTTTCCAGGGTTGATTAGTAAACTGATCAGGCAAACTCATGGGGAACCATTTTAAAATATTATTTTACACCCGATGGAGAAAAATAAAACATTGGTAATGGGTGCTTCTGATAACCCGGCGCGATATAGCAATATGGCTATTCGCAGACTCCGGCAATATGGGCATGAAGTTGTTGCCATTGGCAGAAAAATAACACATGTAGGCGATGTACCAGTAGAGAAAGAAACAAAGAACAGGAATGATATCGACACGATAACGCTCTATCTTAACCCTACCCATCAAATGGAATATTACGATTACTTTTTATCTCTCCAGCCCCGGCGAATCATTTTCAATCCAGGTACGGAAAATGAGGAACTGGAAAGGCTTGCATCTGAAAATGGAATACAATGTGATGAAGCCTGTACGCTGGTACTCTTAAGTACCGGTCAGTATTGAACTTTGCGGTATGTTTGTTTACTTAATTGAACTTTTAACCAGCCTGACCAGTTCCCCCAGTTTACCGGTATCCAGCCAGCGTGTTACTATCACCAGGTCATTTTCACTGTCGATAACAATATAATTTCCACCATATCCCTGGGCCGTATAAATATCTTTTGAAATATTTCCCAGATCGTTATTATGATTGGTCCACCATAAAAAGCCATAAGACTTATTTGCAGAGGAGGGCTGATGCACCGCATTGACCCAATCAGTTGAAACCAATTGCTGATTTTTCCATTTTCCTTTCCGGGCAAACAAAAGGCCAAACCTTGCCTGATCATATGTATTGATGAATATACCGCCACCGTGATGTCCGCCACCACTCACCGACTGCACCATCAGTCCATCCATATTTACATAACTATTTTCATAGCCAAACCAGCGCCAGGTGGAAGAAGCACCAATAGGATCCATGATTTTATCTTTTAGCACTGCCGGCAAAGGTTTTCTCCATACTTGCAGCAATGAATAAGAAAGCAGGTTTACCCTCACATCATTGTATTCATAATTTGTTCCGGGCTCAAGGAGTTTTCGGTTTTTCCAGTCATCTATACCACCTTCCCTCGGTGGCCTGTCTGCCCAATCGCAATTTTCAAAAAGGCAACCCGACCAATCAGAGGATTGGGTTAGTAAATGCCGCCAGGTTACTTTACCATTATGCTCTCCTTCAAATTTTTCATCCCAGACATACTCTTTCACTTTATCATCTACCGACCTGATCATACGGTTATCAACTGCCAAACCCGCAATAGTAGACAGATAACTTTTTGTAACGCTGAAAGTCATATCAATCCTATTCAAATCACCCCACTGCGCAACGATATATCCGTTTTTAATGATCAGGCCGGCGGGCTTACCCCTTTTTTTCATCGGGCCGAGGATTTTATAGCCCGGTTCATTGACATAGGATTTTATATTGGCGATCCGCATGTCATAATCGATTTTCACTTCATTCGCTATTGCAAAACGAACTGCACTATCAATTACTGATTGATTCATTTGAAGGTCGGATGCTTTTTTTGTTTGCCAGTTTGAGTCAGGAAAATATAGTGGTTGTGCCTGAATGGTCAGTAATGCTAAACAAGCAGCGAGAGAGATAAATATTTTCATAATTGAATTTTCGAAAAATGAAAATAACCAAAAAATAACTATAGACACTTTATCAGGTCAAAATTTAAAATCAATTTTTTTAAACCTAAAAAACCTTGGTATCTTTTAGTACGCAAACACTAATATGCAATGAACCCTGAAAAAATATCAGGAACTTCTGCCCCTATTGCAGCGCCTATTCTTCAATCTGACAGGATTTCTATTTTAGACAGCCTGAGGGGCTTTGCCATTCTGGGCATCTTACTGATGAATATCTCATCTTTTGCCTTACCAGTCAGCGGCTATGATCCAACACTGCTAAACGAAACAGGTATAAATTATTATACCTGGTATTTCATCATGCTTGTTCCCTTTGGAACCCAACGTGCCCTTTTTTCGATGCTATTTGGCGCAGGGATCATTTTATTTATAAATGGCCGTGGCAATAAAAAAGACGGCATTCAATCCATTGAGTATTTTTTCCGCAGACAACTTTGGCTGATAGTTTTTTCTGTTATCGATGTATGGGTTTTATTATGGCATGGAGATATTTTACTTGATTATGCCATTTTGGGAATGTTAATGGTAGCCTTTAGGAATCTATCACCAAAAAAATTATTAATTGGAGCGGCTATTTGTTTGGCGTTTATGACTATACGCACGAATGTTGATCTTTATAACAATAAAAAAATTATTTCCAGGGGAGAGGCCATCGCGGCGCTTGATACAATTGTGCAGAAGTTAAATGAAATTCAAAAAGCTGATTTGAATGCTATGATAGCATTTAAAGAATCATCAGGCAGGGAAGCCAAATTAAAAAAACGCGAATTGGCTATTCAAAAAGTTCAGGAATTTGAGTACGACAGGCTACAGGAACAAATGACCAACCAATATACCGGCAACCTGGTACAATACCTTTATTTTGAATTATGGGATGTTTTATTATTCATGTTCATCGGAATGGCCTTTTTCAAATTGGGTATTCTGACCGGTGAGTCGCCAACAAGCATATATATTTGGCTGTCGGGCATTGGTTTAACCTTCGGTTTATGGCTCATGCATAGCCGGTTGCAGATATCTATTCAAAATGGTTTCAACGCCTATGAATTTACAAAGGATATTTTCTTTGATCCCTTTGAACCGGGCAGACTTCTTCGTTCATTGGGTATATATGGTATCATCATGCTATTATATAAATCAGGTTTATTCAATTGGCTATTTTTCATAATGAAGGCTCCCGGACAAATGGCTTTCACCAATTATCTTATGCAGTCGGTAATTTGTGCCGCCATTTTCTACGGTATTGGTTTTGGGCTTTATGGGAAGCTCCCACGAATTGAAGTATATGGTGTAGTTGGCCTGATTTGGATATTCCAGATCATATTTTCGCATATATGGCTCCGCTATTTCAGATTTGGGCCTCTTGAGTGGTTATGGAGAAGTTTAACCTATTGGAAAATACAACCGATGAGCAAATAAAATAATTTGGCAACAGTATAGGTACACATCTAAAACTTACACATTCGCATCCCTTATCAGCATATAATTGGCCACCCATTGAAAAGCCACAAAGCCAAATATAAAAATTCCGGAGAACGTATTAAATATTTCACCGTTCTGAAAGGTAAGGAAAATACTGACCAGTCCAACTAGCGCCATAGCAACTGTATAAATCAAGAGTGCATTTTTATTTTTTGATGGTAAAAACATGCTGCTGCAAGGCAGCATCATTGCGAAGCCAAAAACCGCCACCGGAAGGTATTTTTCATTTCCAAGCAAAAAGTAAGCAAGCAAGCCGAGCATAAATAAAAGAAAACAGATACCTACAAAATTTGCGCTCATCTTTTCCTGTTTTCCCAATAAGTGCTTTCCAAATTTATTGAAGCGAAGAAAAAGGTTACTCACCGGCGTAATGATCCATGTAGAAAACATGATAAGGGCCAGCAGGATGATAATTGGTGTTAGAAAAGGCCGCAGGTTTTCATTGCTGGCTGCCAGTGCCCGAATCAAACGAAAACCGATATAGAATCCAATGATCACCCCCCACTGATATTTTGCTGTAAGGTTACCCATCCAAAAAGAATACTGCAAAAAAAGCCGGTAAAAAATATTATTGGCCTTCAAAGCTTCCAGCATTCCTGATTGGGCATAAGTGAAATTTGGATCAAGTTTTAGGGCCTCCCTAAAATGTTCCAGTGCTTTTTTATGTTCTCTTTTTTCAAGGAGGGTCCAGCCATAATTGGCATGTGTGTATGGATTATTGGGATCTTCCCTCAGGGCCCCGGAAATGGTTTTTTCCGCATCTTCTGGTCGGTTGAGTTTAAGCAGTGCTGTACTCCGGGTGTTGAGGGCCAATATATTTTCGGCATCCAGCGATAAAGCCTGGTTGGCAAGGTCAAGCGCTTCTGCAAATTGCTTACGGGAAAGCTTAACCGATGACCATAGGGCAAAATATCCTGCTTCTTCGGGATCCATGGCTACGGCCTGCTGCAGGAAATTTTCCGCCTCATCATATTTATCCTGCTGCAACAATATCCTGGCTTTAATGAAAAACAGGTCGGGCGAATCAGGACTGAGGCCAATGGCAGTATCAATCACAGAAGATGCCTGGTCAATTTTATCTTGCTGCAGGCATAATTCCGACATAAGGGAAAGAAGATAAACATCATTGGGATCATTAACCAACAAGTCTTTCACGATCCTTTCCGCTTCATTGAATTTTTTCTGTTGAAGTAAAATATTTATCCTGTCGAACTGTGGGTTATGCATCTATTTTTTTATTTTGAGATAGGTCAGTACATCATCGTACAAACCGGTATCATTAGAGAATAAAGCAAAGTTTTTGGCTGTTGAAAACCATTCCTGTGTGCTGGGTTTGTGTTTTTTTGCAGCCTGGAGAAGATCCTTTGTAACAATAGGCCTGGGTATACCTTCCGAAAACGATGCTTCAATTTTAAGTTCAATCGCGATATCGATCAAAGCTTCAATGTCCGCCCCGGAATAGTGTTCAAGTTTTTCTGCTAAGCCATGATAATCTATTTCCCCTACCGGCTTCCCCTGCAACTTCAGTTTGAGAATAGCTTCCCTTGCTTTGGCATCCGGAGGCGGAACAAAAATTATCCTGTCAAATCGTCCCGGCCTTCTGAATGCAGGATCCAGATGCCATGGCGTATTAGTAGCACCTAATATAAGTATTCCTTCATTTTCATTCCCAATGCCATCCAATTCCTGCAGAAACTGGTTTATCAAATGCCTTCCGCCTGATTGTTTCATATCGCTTCGGCTGGCACCCAGTGCATCTATCTCATCAAAAAACAATACACAGGGAACATGATCCCTGGCCAGTTCAAAGATGGCATGAAGATTTTTTTCACTATTACCAATCCACATGTCCAGTATATCATTCAATCCCACATTAATAAATCTTGCATTTACCTGACCTGCCGTGGCTTTGGCAATATAGGTTTTACCACAACCCGGCGGACCATATAAAAGAATACCACCGCCGGTTTTTTTCCCATAGGCTTTATACAATTCCGGGTGCAGGAGTGGCTTAATGATCTTCAGATCGATCTCACGTTTTACATCATCCATTCCACCAACATGATTAAAATCTATATCCGGTTTCTGAACAAATTGGCTTTCTTCAAAATCATCCTCACTTATTTCATCACGCGGCCCGGAAATACGCAGATGCCTGTCGAGTTCTTCATCAGTAAAACCAGGGTTAATTTCCAGTGCCCGTTGATAAATGCTTATTGCATCATCAATGGCATTTTCCCTTAAGAGCCCTCTTGTGTAAAGAATCAATACATCAAAATCTTCCATTCCATGTTCAATAACATCCTCCAGGATCACATTGCATTTAGAATATTCTCCCTGTAGGAAGAAGACCCTTGCCAGTCCTGTTTTAAACCTGGGATCCGGACTTAATTTCAGCAGTTCAGTGTATTCTTTTGCTGCTTCATTAAAACGGTTCATTTTCACCAGTATGTCTGCCAGATGTTGCCTTAGTGGGATATTTTCGGGAGATATCAATAAAGCCTCAGTGAGGCTTTGAATTGTACTTTCATCCATTAATTGGTTATTTGAAATGCCATCAATTATTACGAATGTAAAGACAATGATAATAAATATAAACTGATAATTGCAATACCAGTTACCTTTAAATCAATTGATTAAAAATTTGCATATTTACTTGAATGGATTTCCCCATTTAACATCTGTATACACATTCGTACCGGAAAGCGTACCTAAAAAGGCGATCACTGAATTTACTTCCTGTGAATTCAGGTTTAGTTTTTGTCCAAATCCATTAGGCCTTAATCGCGGATCAAGTTTGGTATTTCCGGGTGCCAGGTTAATGGTGCCATAATGGCCTATGGCAGCCTGCAAAGTTTTGATTGCAGCAGTATGCATCATCGGACCATTTAGAGCACCATTAGTTCTTGTAAGGTCCCTCAGTGATGGCGCACGTGTATTATCAATATCTATACCCGGCCCATTAATGATGCCAATGATTCCATTATTAAGTGTATTAGGGTCGATGTCAAATTCTGGTGCATTATGACAACCATTACAGCCCAGACCTCCATTGATTCTATTACCGGTGGCATCAAAAACCGGCGGAGTAAGGAATAAATTTTTACCGGTATTTTCCTGGGCGGTAAAATTAGGAAAGGGCTGGTTGTCGTTTTGAACCAGGGCCCTGCCTGCATCATATTTTGAATCGAATGATTGAATGCTTCTTATGAACTGTGCCATAGATTCCTGCAACCTCGCTTCAGTAACATTAATATCGCCATATACAAACCTGAATAATTCATTATAATAAGCAATACCCTGAAGTTTGGTTAAAAGGACGGGCAAAGTAGCTCTTCCATTCTGACCACTAAATCCCATTTCTGCATGATCCTGAACGGGCTGGGTGGTTTGTGCTTCAAGCGATGCCGCACGTTCGTTCCAGAAAAATTTTCTTTCAACAGCAAACCGGCTATTGATCAGTCGCATCGAATGCCTGCCTGTTACACCGCCTTGCACCCCGCTGCTCACCAGGGCGGTATCACTAAAGGCAAATTCCTGCTTGTGACAGCTTGCACAGGAGACCGTATTATCAACACTTAAATTTTTATCATAAAACAATACCCTTCCCAGGGTAGCTTTTGCATCTGTAATATTATTCCCGCCTGTATTGTCTTTGTTGATATAAGCAGGCTTCACCTGGTTGGCATAATTAGCCAGATTATTGGGATCAATATTGGCACCAAAGGCTGCTTTAATGGCGGTATAAGTTTCAGGTACTGTTTCTGCATCTTTTTTTGAACATCCAAATGTGATAGCTATAAAAGTGACAATCAGGGAGATAAGCTTAAACTGTTTGGACATAAAATGGGTTGATCGCATTTGACATTATAAAACTCAAAAGGTTTAAACGGTTTTTGAATTTATTATTGCTTTTTATATATTGATTTACCGTCTTTTATGGTTTCCATAACTTTTATATCCTTTATTTCCATGGGTGCCACCTTCAGCGGATTTTTGTCCAGAATCACCAGGTCTGCCCGCTTATTTTCTTTAATGCTGCCCTTGGAATCAGCCTCATCATATTGTGCGGCAACGTTGATGGTCATGGCCTGCAGGGCTTCATAAGGTTTGATACGTTGGTCAGACCCAACGCTTACGCCTGCCCGTGAGATACGGTTAACGGCACTCCACAACATCATCATCTGATCAAGTGGTGCCACTACAAAATCCGTATGGTTGGTAGGCTTCATACCTGCATCAATGGCATCACGTATTGGACTTATGTACTGCGCCTGGGCCGCACCGCGATTCTTCAAATGCGCTTCGTAGAAATAATAAGTGTGCAGGGTATAAAAAGAAGGCCGGATACCATATTTTACAAATTTTGCCATCTGGTCCTTGCGCATGAATTGTGCGTGAATGATGGTTACGTTCCAGGGCTGGCTGTAATCTCCGGCACGTGCAAATTCATAGGCTTTCAAAAATGCGTCAATGGATGCGTCTCCATTACAGTGCAGGGTGAGTGGTACTTTCATATCATAGACCTTTTTCACCATTTGATTGACCATATCCTGCGGGAAGGTGAGTTCACCCTTCCAGTTCTTTTCGCCACCCGGACCACCGGTCAAATATGGAGTGGAGAAAAATGCTGTTTTGCCTTGAGGAGATCCATCTATGGTGATCTTGGCGCCACCAATTTTGAATCCCTTATTGTATTTGCCCCAATCAGTTAGGGGAAACTCTTTAATAATATTGTCTAACTCTGTTATGAAGGGATAGGCTACCACATCAATAATATTGGCCCCTGCATTGGCAGCACGTTGAATAGTTTGTAACGGGCCGATATGTGTTGCGCCTTCATGTGCGGTGGTCACTCCGGTTTCTGCATACAGCATTTGTCCGGCTTTTGTCCAGGCTATTTCATTTTCCGGTGTCATCGCCGCTGTTTTTTCCACAACAGGCAGATAGGCAGTTTCCATGATCAGTCCATAGGGCTCGTTGGTGCCTGGTTTACGTACTATCACCCCGCCTGGTGGTGTTTTTGTTTCTGCGCTGTAGCCATATTTTTTCATCGCAAGGGAATTCAACACAGTTCCATGCATCGATACATGGTCCACCCGCACAGGATTGTCGGGAAAGGCTTTGTCAAGGTCGTCACGGTTCAATAGTTTACCATTGGGCATAACATTTTCATCATATCCATAGCCGATGATCTCTTCACCTTTTGGAATCTTACGCGCTTCAGCAAACTTTTTCAGTTCGGCAATAATGCTTTCAACATCTTTCGCAGGGCCTGATGGAGGAGCATATAATTTACATTGGTTGGCCACCAATAATGAATTGATATAATGGCTGTGTGCATCCAGGAAACCAGGCAACATGGTTTTACCCTGCAGGTCAACCATCTGGTGGCCATCGCCTGCGGCTTTCATGGCTTCGTCTTTGCTGCCTACAAAACTGATTTTACCGTCTTTTACGACAACAGCTTCTGCGTAGTTGGCACTGTCGCCTTCCATGGTGATGATGTCACCATTGTAATACATGGTGGCTGCAACTTTTGAGGCCTCTGTACCTGAATCCTTTGTTTCACCTGCTTTATTTTCGGAACTACCAGAGTTATTGTTGCATGACATTATGGTCATGATCACTACAAAAATAAACTGTGTTTTTTTCATACCTGGAATATATTTAATTACAATTAATCAGAAAAAATTTACATTTTGTTGTATACAGACTTATGTTCTTAAATAGTTTTAATTTATTCCTTTAACGTCGCCAAAAATCCAACCACATCCCTGATCTCCTTTTTGTTCAACAAATACCCCATTTCCGGCATACCGGAATTTCCATTCGTGCGCTTAACCACCTGGTCTTTTTTTATCAGAACAGCAGGTTCATCTCCTGATTTAACTTTCAAACCCGTATCGGTTTCTTCCTGTAAAATACCGCCAATAGTTTTCCCATCTTTTGTTTCCAAAGTAATCATACCGTAACCGGGTGCAAGCCGCGCACTGGGCTTGATCAGTGCTTCCAGCAATTGTTCACGGGACAACCTTGAAGCTATTCCATTTAAACGGGGGCCGGCATTACCTCCATAATCATTATACACATGGCACTTTACACATTGCGCGGCTCCGCCACCATAGAAAATCTGAACACCTTTCTCTGCATTGCCACCATATAAACTACCGGCATAAGATGCCGTTAACTCATCCGTCGAAAGCCCTGCACTG
>Ga0209391_10001290_pt1 | contig 12926 bp, 11 predicted proteins | sample PPLLak3March2015_FD_187246 | JGI IMG/M metagenome (GOLD analysis project Ga0209391, IMG submission 187246) | Freshwater sediment microbial communities from Prairie Pothole Lake near Jamestown, North Dakota, USA - PPLs Lake P7 Core (1) Depth... | ecosystem: Environmental > Aquatic > Freshwater >... | reverse complement strand
CAAACGCTCAGCGCACGAGCGAATCCGCCGCCATCGCCGCACCGACGATTCCCGCATCATTGCCGAACGCCGCCGGCACGATCTCCGCCCGGCTGTTGAGCAGCGACCCGAAGTGCTGCCAGTTCTCCGTCACGCCGCCGCCGATGATGAACACGTCCGGCCACAGCAGTGCGTGATAGGCCTCCAGGACCGAATTCACCTCTGCGGCCCAGTCAACCCAGTCGAGTTTCCTGTCGGCCTTGACCTTCGCCGAGGCGCGATGTTCGGCCTCCTTGCCGCGAACCTCGAGGTGCCCCAGCTCGGTGTTCGGCAGCAACCGGCCGTCCACGAACAGCGCCGTGCCGATGCCCGTGCCCAGCGTAATGACCATGACGGTACCGGCGCGGTCGCGGCCGGCGCCGCGCCACATCTCTGCAATGCCAGCAGCGTCTGCGTCGTTGAGGAACGAGACCGGACGCTGCAGTCGCGCCTGCAGGTGAGCCTGCACGTTCATGCCGATCCAGCGCTTGTCGATGTTCGCCGCGGTCCACGCGACGCCCTGCTTGGCGACAGCCGGAAATGCAAGGCCCACCGGGCCGGAGGACGGGAGCTCCTGCGCCATGGTCACCAGCAAATCGAGCACCGACTCCGGCGTTGCACCCGGCGGGGTGGCGCGTCGCTGGGTCTCGCCCATGACCAGGCCGGATTCGATGTGCACGAGCCCTGCCTTGATGAACGAGCCGCCGACGTCGAAGGCCAGCCGCAAGGTGAGGTCCCCATCGTCCTTGTTGTCTTCCCTCACGACGCAGTCACCCTTTCTTCAGGCTATCGATCATCTGCTGGTTGGCAGCCAGCGCCATCTGTGCGTCGCGATCACGAATCTTCTGCTGGCGCGACATCGCGAAACCCGCGATCAGTACGCCCACCGCAACGATGGCGACCAGGATAGTCGCCAGCGCGTTGATGTCGGGACTGACGCCCAGGCGGACCTTGGAGAAGATCACCATCGGCAGGGTGCTCGAGCCGGGCCCGGCGACGAAGCTCGTGATCACGAGGTCATCGAGGGACAGCGTAAAGGCAAGCAGCCAGCCTGACATGAGCGCCGGGAAGATGATCGGCAGCGTGATGAGAAAAAACACCTTGTGCGGGCGCGCCCCCAGGTCCATCGCCGCTTCCTCGAGCGAATCGTCCATCTGCGCGAGACGCGACTGCACCACGACCGTCACGAACGCCATCGTGAAAGTGATGTGCGAGATGATGATGGTGGTCATGCCGCGGCCCTGGGGCCAGCCGATGATCTGTTCCATCGTCACGAAGAGCAGCAGCAGCGACAGGCCCGTGATCACTTCGGGCATGACCAGCGGCGCGGTCGTCAGGCCCGAGAACAGGGTGCGTCCCTTGAAGGGCCCGAAACGCGCCAGCACCATGCCCGCCAGCGTGCCGAGCACCACTGCGAGCGTCGCCGAGATCGCGGCCACTTTGAGGCTGAGCCAGGCTGCGTTCAGGATCTGCTCGTTACGCAGCAGCTCGCCGTACCACTTGGTCGAGAAACCGCCCCACACCGTCACCAGTCGCGACTTGTTGAACGAATAGAACACCAGCGACGCGATCGGGATGTAAAGGAACGCGAATCCCAGCGCGAGGACGGTCATGCGAAACCAGCTGCGCCCCTGGTTCATCGGTGCACTCCCCCGCCCGCCTCGGCATCCTGCGCGCGCTGGAAGTACATGATCGGGATGACCAGGAACAGCAGCAGCGCGATGGCCACGGCGCTCGCGACCGGCCAGTCGCGGTTATTGAAGAATTCCGTCCACAGCACCTTGCCGATCATCAGCATGCCGGGATCGCCGAGCAGCGACGGGATGACGAACTCGCCGACGGCCGGGATGAACACGAGCAGGCAGCCGGCGATGATGCCGGGCAGCGACAGCGGCAAGGTGATCTTGAGAAAGCCCTGCCATGGCTTGCAGCCCAGGTCGGCAGCCGCCTCGAGCAGCGTGAGATCCATTTTCTCGAGGTTGGCGTACAGCGGCAGGATCATGAACGGCAGGTACGAATAGACGATGCCCACGTAGACCGCGAAGTCGGTCTGCAGCATCTGGATCGGCTGGTCGATCACGCCGATCGACATCAGGAAGTTGTTCAGCAGCCCGTTGTTCTTGAGGATGCCGATCCACGCGTACACGCGCAGCAGGAACGACGTCCAGAACGGCAGGACGATCAGCAGCATCAGGATGTTGCGTATCGACGGGCTGCTGCGGGCAATGGAGTACGCGATCGGGTACCCGATCAGCAGGCAGAACAGCGTCGAGATGGCCGCCACCTTGATCGAGTTCAGGTAGGCCATCCAGTACAGGTTGTCTTCGACCAGGAACGCGTAGTTGCCCAGGTTGAGCTTGATCTGCAGGACTTTCTCGGCCGTCCAGTGCAGCAAGGGTTCGTACGGCGGCATCGCGATCAGCGTGCTCGAGAAACTGATCTTGAGCACGATCGCAAAGGGAATCAGGAAGAACAACAGCAGCCACAGGTAGGGCACCGCCGTCACCAGCGAGCGCCCGTTCGGCAGCAGTCGCCGCAGTCGCTGCATCATTTGGTCACCACCACCGGGCTGGTCGCGTGCCAGTGCAGATAGACGCGCTCGTCCCAGGTGATGCGGTCGTCGGCGTGGCGATAGGCATTGGGCTGCGTCACCCGCACGACCTTGCCGGAATCGAGCCGCAGCAGGTAGATGGACATGTCACCCATGTACGCGATGTCCTGCACCACCGCGCTCGCCCAGTTGTCGGGTTCCGTCGGCTTCTCGCGGGTGATCGTGATCTTCTCGGGACGGATCGCCGCCCAGACGGTGGCATCCGGCGCGGAACTCACGCCGTGGTCGACGTAGATCGGCGCCTCGAGGTCGTCGCAGGCGATGCGGACGAATGACGGCTCGTCGTCTGTCAGCCGGCCTTCGAACATGTTCACCGAACCGATGAACTCGGAGACGAAGCGCGAGTTGGGATACTCGTACATCTGGTCGGGCGTGCCGACCTGCACGATCTCACCGTGATTCATCAGGCCGATGCGCGTCGAGAGCGTCATGGCCTCTTCCTGGTCGTGGGTGACGACGATGAAGGTGACGCCGAGCGTCTCCTGGATGTTGATCAGCTCGAACTGCGTGTGCTCGCGCAGCTTCTTGTCGAGCGCGGCCAGCGGCTCGTCGAGCAGCAGCAGCTTGGGCTTCTTCACGAGCGCGCGCGCGAGGGCGACGCGCTGCCGCTGGCCACCGGACAGCTGGTGCGGCTTGCGCTTGCCGAACGGGCCGAGCTTGACCATGTTCAGCATGTCGTTGACGCGTTGCGCGATCTCGTCCTTGGGCAGGCCTTCCTGCTTCAGGCCGAACGCCACGTTCTGCTCCACGGTCATGTGCGGAAAGATCGCGTACGACTGGAACATCATGTTGACCGGCCGCTCGTACGGCGGGATCAGCGTCATGTCGATGCCATCGATGAAGATCTTGCCCGAGGTCGGCCGCTCGAAACCCGCGAGCATGCGCAGGAGCGTGGTCTTGCCGCAGCCGGAGGCGCCGAGCAGGCAGAAGATCTCTTTCTTGAAGATGTCGAGCGAGACGTCGTCTACCGCTACGAAGTCGCCGAATTTCTTCGTGACTTTCTCGATTCGCACGTAGGGCTTGGCGTCGGGGTCGGTCCAGGGCTGGAACTTCTGCTGCGTAACGCGCGGTGAGGTGGCCATAACGTCTCGTGCTGGAGGGGAGGTTCGCGGCGCCCTTGATCAGGTGCCGGTCATGAATCGGGTCCAGGTGCGGTTGAGCTCACGGGTGAAATCGGCGGACTTCGCCACGCTCGGCTGCAGGCGCGCCTTGACGTCCGCCGGCGGGTAAATGCCGGCGTCGTTGCGCAGTTCTTCATTGACCAGCGCCGTCGCCTTGCTGTTTGCGTTGGCGTAGTTCACGAAGTCGGAGTTCTTCGCTGCAACCTCTGGCCGCAGCAGGTAGTCGATGAAGCGGTGCGCGGCGTCCTTGTGGGCGGCGTCCACCGGAATGGCGAGCGTGTCGAACCACATCAGCGCGCCTTCTTTCGGAATCGAGTAACCGATGTCGAGCGGCTTGCCCGCCTCCTCGGCGCGGTCGCTGGCCTGCAGCACGTCGCCGCTGTAGCCCACGACGATGCAGAGCTCGCCATTGGCGAGTTGGTCGATGTACTGCGAGCTGTGGATGGTGCGCAGGTACGGGCGGATCTTCATGAGCGCCGCCTCGGCTGCCTTGAGGTCGGCCTCGGCTTCGCTGTTGGGGTCCTTGCCGAGGTAGAGCAGCGCGGTGCCGACCATGTCAGTCGGGTCATCGAGCATCGAGATGCCGCAATCCTTGAACTTCGAAATCACGGCCGGATCGAAGATCAGCTGCCAGCTGTCGAGCGGCGCGTCGGGCATGATCGCCTGGACCTTGGCGCGATCGTAGCCGATGCCCGTAGTGCCCCACATGTAGACGACCGAGTGCGCATTGTCCGGATCGTGGCGCGCCGCGCTCCTGGCCAGGTCTGGATCGACGTTGGCGAGCCCGGGGAGCTTCGCTTTATCGAGTGGTGCGAAGACACCCGCCTTGACCTGCCGCTCGAGGAAGTAGGCGCTGGGCACGACGACGTCGTAGCCCGAGTTGCCCGTCAGCAGCTTGGTCTCGAGCACTTCGTTCGAATCGAACACGTCGTAACGGACCTTTATGCCCGTTTCCTGCTCGAAGTCCTTGATGACCTCGGGGTCGATGTAGTCCGACCAGTTGTAGACGTTGACGATCTCGCCGGTGGCCTTCCCGCCTGCGGCCGCCTTGGTCGCTGCGTCCGTCTCGCCTCCAGTCGAGTCCTTGCCGCTGCCGCAGGCGGCGACCAGCAGGGCCAGGCCAGCGATCGCGGCGGCTTTGAATGTCTGGTGCTTCATGGCGTGCTCGTGGAAGTGCGAATCGAAAACGGGGCGGCCGGATCTTATCCAACCGCCCCGCTGTGTAGGGAAGACCCGGCCGTGCTTACTTGCCGGTGGTGAACCGGGTCCACGACCGGTTCAGCAGGCGCGTGAACTCAGGGGTCTCCGCGAGGTCCGGAAACAGCTTGGCCTTGACTTCAGCTGACGGGAAGATGCCCGGGTCGTTGCGGACCGCCTCGTTGATCATCGTGAACGAGGCCGCGTTGCCGTTGGCGTAATTGATGAAGTTGGAATTCGCCGCGGCGATGTCCGGCCGCATCATGAAATTGATGAACGTATGCGCGTTGTCCGGGTGCTTGGCATCGGCCGGAACCGCATACATGTCGAACCAGATGATGGTGCCTTCCTTCGGGATCGTGTACTTGATCACGTTGCCCTGGCCGGCCTCGGCCGCGCGGTCGCGCGCCTGCAGGATGTCGCCGCTCCAGCCCACCGCGATGCAGAGCTCGCCGTTCGCGAGGGCGTCGATGTAGTTGGAGCTGTGGATCATGCGGATGTACGGACGGATCTTGAGCAGCAGGTCCTCGGCTGCCTTCAGGTCGGCCTCGTTCTGGCTGTTCGGATCCTTGCCGAGGTAGGCCAGCGCAACGCCGACCATCTCGCTCGGCGCGTCGAGCACCGAGATGCCGCAGTCCTTGAACTTGGCGGCCCACTTCGGATCGAGCACGAGCGACCAGCTGTCGACCGGAGCGTTCGGGTCGATCGCCTTGACCTTGCCTTCGTTGTAGCCGATGCCGTCGGTGCCCCACATGTGGTTCACGGCATGCTCGTTGCCCGGATCGTGCAGGGCGACGCGCTGCAGCACCTCGGTGTCGAGGTTGCCCCAGTTGCTGAGCTTGGCCCGGTCGAGCTTCATGAAGACGCCCGCCTTGATCTGGCGCTCCATGAAAGACGCCGACGGCACGACCACGTCGTAGCCGGTGTTGCCGGCGAGCAGCTTCGTCTCGAGCACTTCGTTCGAGTCGAAGACGTCGTAGTTGACCTTGATGCCGGTTTCCTTGGTGAACTGCTCGAGCACAGCGGGCTCGATGTAATCCGACCAGTTGTAGACGTTGACGACCTTTTCCTCGGTCGAGGCGGCAGCGGCAGGCGCCGCGGCGGCGGGAGCGGCGCCCGTATCGGCCGCAGGGGGGGCTTCTTCCTTCTTGCCGCAACCGACGAGGGCTGTGGCGATCACCAGGCTCAATAACCCGGCACGGATGCTGATGCTCATCTTGGACGTACCCCTGTACTTGGCTGCGAACTGCACCGGACGGCGCGAAGCGTGATGTATAGCGAAGAAATTTTTCCGTGGCTAGGGGGCAGCGCCGCTTGCTGCACTTAAGTGCAGCAGGCAGCGGGCCTGCCCCAGATCCGGGCGGGCCGGAATCCTCCTACAGGCGACCCTCCGCCTTGCAGCGGGCGTAGGTCAGGTCCAGGCACGTCCAGGCCTTCTCGGCCAGCTCGTCGATCTGCTCGCGGCTGATCACGAGCGGCGGCGAAATGATCATCGTATCCCGCACGGCGCGCATGATCAGGCCGTTCTCGAAGCAGAAATCGCGGCAGATCGTGCCCACCTCGCCGCGATTGTCGAAGAAGGTCCGGGTGCCCTTGTCCTTGACCAGTTCCAGGGCGCCGATCAGGCCGACCGAACGCGCCTCACCCACCAGCGGGTGCTCCGAAATGTCGCGCCACTTCTTGGCGAGGTAGGGGCCCGTTTCATCGTGCGTGCGCGTGACCAGGCTCTCCTGCTGGATCAGGGTCAGGTTGACGCTGGCCACGGCGCAGGCGGCCGGGTGGCCCGAATAGGTGAAGCCGTGGGCGAACTCGCCGCCCTTGTCGATGATCACCTCGGCGATGCGATCGCCCACCATGACGCCCCCGATCGGCAGGTAGCCCGACGAGAGGCCCTTGGCGATCGTCATCAGGTCGGGCCGGATGCCGAAATGGTTGGACCCGAACCACTGGCCGGTGCGGCCGAAGCCGCAGATGACCTCGTCCGCGACCAGCAGGATGTCGTACCGGTCGCAGATCTTCTGGATCTCGGGCCAGTAGGTGTCCGGTGGGATGATCACGCCGCCCGCCCCCTGGATCGGCTCGCCGATGAACGCCGCGACCTTGTGCGGACCGAGCTCGACGATTTTCTGCTCGAGCGTGCGCGCGACCTTCAGGCCGAACTCCGCCGGGCTGAGGGTGCCGCCCTCCCCGTACCAGTAGGGCTGCGGAATGTGGACGATGTCCGGGATCGGCAGGCCACCCTGCTCGTGCATGAAACCCATGCCGCCCAGGCTCGCGCCGGCCATCGTGCTGCCGTGGTAGGCATTCTGCCGGCTGATGATGACCTTGCGCTCAGGCTGGCCGAGCAGGTCCCAGTAGCGGCGCACCAGGCGCACGACGGTGTCGTTGCCCTCGGACCCCGACCCCGTGAAAAACACCCGGTTGAACTGCGGCGGCGTCAGGTCGACGAGTTGCTTGGCGAGTTCGATGGCCGGCGGATGGGCGGTCTGGAAGAAGCTGTTGTAGTACGGCAGCTCGAGCAACTGCCGGTAGGCCGCCTCGGCGAGCTCCTTGCGCCCGTACCCGAGGTTGACGCACCAGAGCCCCGCCATGCCGTCGAGCATGCGGTTGCCTTCCGAGTCGTACAGGTACACGCCCTCGGCCTTGACGATGACCCGCGAACCCTTCGCATGCAGGTTCTTGTAGTCCGTGAACGGATGCAGGTAGTGCTGACGGTCCAGCTCCTGCCAGTGGGCGGTGGTGCGGTCCGCGATGTAGGGGGTGGGCTTCATGAGGGGCTCTGTCCGTTGTCGTCCAAAGGGGCTAGGGGCTAGTGACCAGGGGCTAGTCGGATAAGAAGTGCGGTGAATCGTCGAAAGCGATGCAACTCTGACATTGCGAGCCCTCACCCGGCCTTGCGGCCGACCTCTCCCGCCACAGCGGGAGAGGTGAGGACGTTCCGACTAGCCCCTAGCCCCTATCCCCTATCCCCTCCACTCTTAAACGTTGAGCAAAAGGTGCTCGCGCTCCCAGCTGCTGATGACCTGCAGGAAGGTGTCCTGCTCGCTCTCCTTCACCGCCGTGTAGGCGAGCACGAAGCGGTCGCCCAGCGTGTCGATCAGCGTGCGGCAATCGCGCAGCAGGCGCACCGACTCTTCGAGGCTCCGCGGCAGGTTGAACGGCAGGTCGTAGGCACTGCCCGACACGGGCTCCGACGGCTTCAGGCCCTCGATCATGCCGAGGTATCCGCAGGCCAGCGACGCGGCCAGCGCGAGGTATGGGTTGGCATCCGCGCCGGCGAGACGGTTCTCGACGCGGCGGTTGTCGGGATTGGAGATCGGCACGCGCAGGCCCGCCGTGCGGTTGTCATAGCCCCACTGCGTGTTGATGGGCGCGAGGTGGCGCAGGATGATGCGGCGGAACGAATTCACGTTCGGCGCGAACAGCGCCATCGCCTGCGGCAGGTATTTCTGCAGGCCCGCGATGTGCGAGAAGAACAGCTGGCTCGGGTTGCCGTCCTTGTCGCTGAACACGTTCTTGCCGGTCTTGGCGTCGACGATGCTCTGGTGGATGTGCATCGCGCTGCCCGGCTCGCGCGCCATCGGCTTGGCCATGAACGTCGCGTACATCTTGTGCCGGAACGCCGCCTCGCGCGCGGTGCGCTTGAACATGAAGACCTGGTCGGCCAGCGACATCGCGTCGCCGTGGATCAGGTTGATTTCCATCTGCGCCGCGCCGTCCTCGTGGATCAGCGTGTCGATCTCGATTTCCTGCGCTTCGCAGAAGGCGTAGATGTCGTCGAAGAGCGGATCGAACTCGTTGACCGCTGCGATGCTGTACGACTGGCGGCCGATTTCCGGACGGCCCGAGCGGCCCACCGGCGGCTTGAGCGGGTAGTCGGCGTCGATGTTCGGCTCGACGAGGTAGAACTCGAGCTCCGGCGCGACGATGGGCTTCCAGCCCTTCTGCGCGTAGAGGTCGAGGATGTGGCGCAGCACGTAGCGCGGCGCCATCGTCACCGGACGGCCGTCCGAGTAATAACTGTCGTGGATCACCTGCGCCGTCGGCTCGGCCGCCCAGGGCACGACACGGGTCGTGTTGGGGTCGGCCTTCAGCACGATGTCGATTTCCGAAGGGCTGATCGCGCGGTCGTCGTCGGGGTAATCGCCGGTGACGGTCTGCAGGAAGATGCTCTCGGGCATGCGCATGCCCTCGTCTTCCGCGAACTTCATCGCCGGCATCACCTTGCCGCGCGCAATGCCTGCCATGTCGGGGACCACGGCCTCGACTTCGGAGATGCCGTGTTCCTTGAAAAACTGCTGGATGGGGGTGCTCATGCTCTTACTTCCGTGCGTTGATGCGTGCACGCGCCGCGTCGCCGAAGGCAGCGAACATCGCGTGTGAAAAAGGATTCTTCAATACCTGCCATTCGGGGTGCCATTGCACCGCGAGCGCGAAACCCGGCGCATTGCGCACACGGAAAGCCTCGATCAGGCCATCGGGGGCGCGCGCCTCGACCTCGAGGTCGCGGCCCAGCGTCTGCACGCCCTGTGCGTGCAGCGAGTTGACGTGGACGCGGTCCATGCCGGCGAGGCCGTGCAGGAAGCCGCCGCGGACCAGCTCGACCTCGTGCGCGGGGGCGTACTGAACGTCGAGCGGCTGCTCTTTGTCTTCACGGTGGTCACGCATGCCCGGCACGTCCTGCACCTTCTGCCAGAGCGTGCCGCCGAACGCGACGTTCATCTCCTGGAAGCCGCGGCACACCGCGAAGAGCGGCAAGCCCGCCGCGATCGCCCGCGGGATCAGGGGCAACGTCGTTTCGTCACGGTGCGGATCGTGCAGCGTGTCGGGCTCGCTGGCCGGGCCCTGGTAACGATGGGGCTCGACGTTCGACGGACTGCCCGTGAGCAGGATGCCATCGAGTTCGGCGAGCAGGCCGTCCAGGTCACGCGCTCCCAGCGAGGGAATGAGGACGGGCGTCGCTGCGGCCGCCTCGGCGACTGCGGCAATGTACTTCTCCCCCACGCAGTGGAAGGGGTGCGGACCCAACAGCCGGCGGTCTGCCGGGATGCCGATGATTGGTTTGTGGCGAGCCACGTTTAAAATCCTAGACGGCTCTTGCGGGGCCATCGTTCAGGGACGAGCAGGATTAAACCACAGCCACCCCACTGCCGTCGCCGCGCACCGCAAAAAAACGGCCAAAAATCAGCCTAAACATGGACTTGGAGCCGGTCTTGACAGGCAGCCCGCGGCTTGCCGGTCGAGCGCCGGAACGGCTATCCTGCCCGCTCCCCGACGACAGAATCGTCGCTAAATCCTAAACAACGGGTGTTTCATGCCGCAGTTTGCGGAATTCGCGCAGGCGGCCGCCTGGCTCAAGCTGCACCCCGCAGTGCGTTTCGTCGATCTGCTGCTCGCGGACCAGATGGGTATCCCGCGCGGCAAGCGTGTCACCGTCGAAGAACTCGCAGGCGTGCACGTCAACGGCCTGCTGCTGCCCGGCTCGATGTTCGCGCTCGACGTGCTCGGCGGCACCGTCCAATCGACGGGGCTCGGCTTCGACGAAGGCGACGCGGATCGAGTGTGCCTGCCGATTCCCGGCACGCTGGTGCAGGTGCCGTGGCTCGGCGAACACATCGCCCAGATGCAGGTCACGATGTTCGACCACGACCGCACGCCGTTCCACGGCGATCCGCGCCACGTGCTCGAGAACGTGGTGAGCCGCTTCACCGCACTTGGCCTCAAGCCGGTGATGGCGGTGGAACTCGAGTTCTACCTCGTCGACCGCGAGCGCACGGCCGCAGGCCACGCGCAACCGCCACGGCAGCCGCTGACCGGCCGGCGCGAGGTCAAGACCCAGATCAACTCGATGCAGGAACTGGACGAGTACTCGGAGGTGCTGCGCGCGATCGACACGGCCGCGCGCGCACAGGATCTGCCGGTCGGCACGGTGCTCGCCGAGTACGGCCCGGGCCAGTTCGAAGTGAACCTGCATCACGTCGACGACCCGCTGCTCGCCTGCGACCACGCGATCCGCCTCAAGCGGCTGGTGAAAGGCGTGGCTTTGCAGCACGGCCTGGAGGCGACTTTCATGCCCAAGCCCTACCGCGATCACGCGGGCAGTGGCGCGCACCTGCACGTTAGCGTGCTCGACGCACAGGGCCGCAACATATTCGAGGCGGAAGACCCGACGGGCAGCGAACGGCTGCACCATGCCATCGGCGGCCTGGCTGCGACGATGAACGACGCGATCGCCATCTGCGCCCCCACCGCCAATTCGTACCGTCGCTTCCAGCCCGAGGCCTACGTGCCGCTCAACCCGAGCTGGTCCGTGAACAATCGCGGCGTTGCGTTCCGGGTGCCGCACGGCCCGCCGGCAAGCCGGCGCGTCGAGCACCGTATCGCCGGCGCCGACGCCAACCCGTACCTGCTGTCGGCCATCGTGCTGGCCGGCATGCACCTGGGGCTCACGCGCAAGCTCGATCCAGGCCCCGTGCTGGCAGGCAACGCCTATCGCGACACGACGCCTACGATTCCGCAGTCGTGGCCCGAAGCGATCGGCGTCTTCGAACGCAGCCAGTTCGCAAAGGATTACCTGGGCGAGCGCTTTGCCGGGCTGTACGCGGCGACCCGTCGCGGCGAAATGCAGGACTTCAATTCCTACGTACCGGCGATCGATTACGACTGGTACCTGACGACGAGCTGACGACCGCCATGACCGTTCCGCACATCGACTCGTATTACGCGGCGTCAGCCCATGCAGCGCCGGCGAGGCCACCGCTCGCGGGGGACGTCGAGGCAGACGTGTGCGTGGTGGGCGGCGGCATCGCCGGATGCTCGACCGCGCTGTTCCTGGCGGAGCGCGGCTACAAGGTGGTGCTGCTCGAGGGCAACCGCATCGCCTACGGCGCTTCGGGCCGCAGCGGTGGCCAGGCGATCGTGGGCTACGCCTGCAGCCAGGACAAGCTCGTTGCCCAGGTGGGCAAGGCCGATGCCAGGAAGATGTTCGACATCTCGGTCGAGGCGCTCGACCTGATCAAGGACCTGGTCGCGAAGCATCGCATCGACTGTGACCTGCACTGGGGCCACCTGCACGCCGCGATCAAGCCGCGGCAGGAAACCGAACTGCGCGCGTGGCAAGAAGAACTGGTCGACGAGTACGGCTACACGGCCACTAGCTGGCTGGACCGCGTCGAGCTCTCACAAGTCCTCAATACCGGGCGCTACATCGGCGCGTTGCGCGACGAGCGCAGCGGCCACCTGCATCCGCTCAACTACACGCTGGGCCTCGCCGCGGCGGCAGCAGCCGCCGGCGTGACGATTCACGAGGAATCGATGGTCGTCGGCATCGATCACGGTGCCACGGCTCGCGTGCGCACAGCGAGCGGCGCCTCAGTGCGCGCGAAATACGTCGCGCTCTGCTGCAACGCCTTCATCGACGAAAAGATCTCGCAGCACCTGCGCGACCGCATCATGCCGGTCGGCACGTACATCATCGCGACGGAACGGCTCGGCCGCGCCCGGCTCGAGGCGCTGGTGCGCGAGAACGTCGCCGTCTCCGACGTCAACTTCGTGCTCGACTACTTCCGCTGCTCGGAGGACGACCGCCTGCTGTTCGGCGGCCGCGTGAGCTATTCCGGTCGCGACGCGCTCAACACGGCCAGCGCGACGCGCAAGCGGATGCTGAACGTGTTCCCGTCGCTGGCGGATGCGCGCGTGGAATACGCGTGGGGCGGCCACGTCGACATCACCATGAGCCGCGCGCCGGATTTCGGGCGCCTCGCACCGAACGTGTATTACCTGCAGGGGTTCTCGGGCCACGGCATCGCGCTCACCGGAATCGCGGGGCAGATGGTGGCCGAGACGATCGCGGGACAGGCCGAGCGCTTCGACCTGTTCACGCAGCTCAAGCATCGCGATTTTCCGGGCGGCCCGGCGCTGCGCATGCCTGGACTCGTGCTCGCGATGCTCTGGTTCCGCCTCAAGGACCTGCTCTGATC
>Ga0209391_10001287_pt1 | contig 12938 bp, 5 predicted proteins | sample PPLLak3March2015_FD_187246 | JGI IMG/M metagenome (GOLD analysis project Ga0209391, IMG submission 187246) | Freshwater sediment microbial communities from Prairie Pothole Lake near Jamestown, North Dakota, USA - PPLs Lake P7 Core (1) Depth... | ecosystem: Environmental > Aquatic > Freshwater >... | reverse complement strand
GACCGCATACCCGGGCGTCACGCGACCGGTGCACCTGGGCGGGCTCGGCTTCCACTTCAAGTGGAACATGGGCTGGATGAACGACACGCTGCGCTACGCGGCGCACGACCCGGTGCACCGCCGCTACCATCACCACCTGATCACGTTCTCGTTCATGTACGCGTGGTCCGAGCACTTCGTGCTGCCGATCTCGCACGACGAGGTCGTGCACGGCAAGGGCTCGCTGCTCGACAAGATGCCGGGCGACGAGTGGCAGAAGCGCGCCAACTACCGGCTGTTCCGCGCGTTCATGACCGCGCACCCGGGCAAGAAGCTGCTGTTCATGGGCACCGAGTTCGGGCAGTGGCGCGAATGGCGCGACGAGCATTCGCTCGACTGGCACCTGCTCGACGATCCAAAGCACCTCGGGCTGCAGGCGCTCAATCGCGACCTGAATCGACTGTACGCCCACCTGCCCGAGCTGCACGCCGGCGATGCCGACCCGGCCGGCTTCGCGTGGATCGACCTGCACAACGCCGACCAGAGCGTGTTTGCGTTCCTGCGTCGTGATCCGTCGAACCCGGGCGGTGCGCCGTTGGTCTGCGCCTTCAACGCAACCCCGGTGCCGCGCGATGACTACTGGCTCGGCGTGCCCGAGCCGGGGGTGTACCGCAAGCTGCTGGACACCGATGCGACGGATTACGGCGGCTCCGGCTACGCGCCCGTGGAGCACGTCATGGCCGACGCACACCCGGTCCACGGCTATCCCTTCCGGCTGCGCCTCGCGCTGCCGCCGCTCTCGGCCGTGTTGCTGCGCCTGGAGCGCTGACGTCCCGCATGCAGCGCCGCGCGTTCGGCCACAGCGGCCTCGCAGTACCCGTGCTCGGCTTCGGCGCGATGCAGGTCGGCGATCCGCGCCTGTCCGAGCTGGAGGCGGCGCGCCTGCTGAACCACGCGCTCGACCTGGGTCTGAGCCTGATCGACACGGCGCGTTCGTATGGGCTGGCTGAGCAACGCATCGGCCAGCACCTGGCGAGCCGGCGCGACGAGTTCGTGCTGTCCACCAAGGTGGGGTACGGCGTGGCGGGCATTCCGGACTGGACCTACGACTGCGTCGTGGCCGGCGTGGACGCCGCGCGCGACCGCCTGCGCACCGACGTGATCGACATCGTGCACCTGCACTCCTGCAGCGCCGACCTGCTCGACGAAGGCGAAGTCACGCGAGCCCTCGAGGACTGCGCAGCTGCGGGCAGGTTGCGGGTGGTTGCCTATTCTGGCGACGGTCCCGCGTTGCGGTATGCGATCGCGAGCGGCGCCTTCGGCAGCGTGATGGCGTCCGTGAACCTCTGCGACCAGCAGGCGCTGCGCCCACTGGCCGAGGCCCAGGCCTGCGGGCTCGGCACCATCGCCAAGCGGCCGCTCGCCGGGCAGCCGTGGCGTCGCGACCAGCCGCCGGACGACGCGGCGCACGCCGAGTACTGGCGCCGGTTTTGCCAGCTCCGTGGCGAGCTCGGCTTCAGTGCCGGGGACTGGGAAGCACTCGCGCTGCGCTTTGCGGCTTACGCGCCGGGCGTGGACTGCGTTATCGTCGGCGGCGCCGATCCCCGCCACCTCGAGCGTAACCAGGCCGCCGTCACGGCCGGGCCGCTCGAGCAGTCGCAGCGCGACGCCCTCCGGGCGGCGTACGGGCGAGTCGGCGCTGCATGGCAGGGGCTCGTCTAATGAACAACAACGCGGATACCCCGGAAATCGACACGACACCGTTCCTCGAGCACGGCTCGCCGCAACCGTTTGGCGCGAGCCTGACCCCGCGCGGCGTCAACTTCACGGTGTTCTCGGCGCACGCGCGCCGCATCGAGCTCTGCCTGTTTGACGCTGCGGGCCGCGAAACGGCGCGCATCGACCTTCCCTCGCGCACCGGCGACATCTGGCACGGCCTGCTGCCCGCCGAGTTCGGCGGGGCCGGCACGCTGTACGGCTATCGCGTGCACGGCCCCTACCAGCCGGGCGACGGTCACCGTTTCAACCCAGCGAAGCTGCTGGTGGATCCCTGCGCGAACGAGCTCGTGGGCGATCTCACCTGGCACCCGGCACTGCGGGGCGCCGAGCCCGGCAGCGACTGGATGCCCGACGAGAACGACAGCGCGCCGTACGTGCCGAAGTGTCGCGTCGTCGATCCGTCGTTCGACTGGGGTGGCGTGCGCGCGCCCAACATTCCCTGGCGCGACACCATCATCTACGAGCTGCACGTGAAGGGATTCACGCAGCGACACCCCGGCGTGCCCGAGCACCTGCGCGGCAAGTACCTCGGCCTCGCGCACCCCACGGTGCTCGACTACCTGCGCAAGCTCGGCATCACCACCGTCGAGTTGATGCCCGTGCAGTCGTTCGTCAGCGAGGAGTTCCTGGTCAAGAAGGGGCTCAGCAACTACTGGGGCTACAACCCGCTCGCGTGGTTCGCCCCCGATGCGCGCTACGCCGTGGTCGATCCGGTGGTCGAGTTCAAGACCATGGTCCGCGCGCTGCACGACGCGGGCATCGAGGTGGTGCTCGACGTGGTGTTCAACCACACGGCCGAGGGCAACGAAGACGGTCCGACGCTCAGCCTGCGCGGCTTCGACAACCTGACGTACTACCGCCTCGCGCACCAGAACCGCTCCCAGTACAAGAACTTCACCGGTTGCGGCAACACGGTCAGCTTCGACGATCCGTCCGTGCGCGCGATGGTGCTCGACTGCCTGCGCTTCTGGACGGACGAGATGCGGGTGGACGGCTTCCGCTTTGACCTTGCCACCATCGTCGGCCGCGACCCGGGCGGCTACAACCAGAACGCGCCCTTCTTCGCCTCGCTGCGTTCCGACCCGGTGCTCGCCTACGTCAAGATGATTGCCGAGCCATGGGACGTGGGGCCGGGCGGCTACCAGCTGGGCCGTTTCCCGGCGGGCTGGTCCGAGTGGAACGACCGTTACCGCGACACCATCCGGGCATTCTGGCGTGGCGACCATGGCCTGGTGGGCGCCTTCGCCGAGCGCTTTGCCGGCTCGAGCGACCTGTTCCGCCAGCACGGGCGGAAGCCGACGGCGAGCGTCAATTTCGTCACCTCGCACGACGGTTTCACGCTGCACGACCTGGTGTCGTACAACGATCGCCACAACGAGTCCAACCTCGAGCAGGGCGCGGACGGTCATTCGCACAACCTGAGCTGGAACTGCGGCGTCGAGGGCCCGACCGACGACCCCGGCGTGCGCGAATTGCGGGCGCGGCAGGTGCGCAATTTCCTCGCCACGCTGTTCCTGTCGCAGGGTGTGCCGATGCTGCTCGCCGGCGACGAGTTCGGGCACACGCAGTCCGGCAACAACAACGTGTATTGCCAGGACAACGAAACGGCCTGGCTGGACTGGAGCCTGCTCGAGCGCAATGCCGGGCTGCTGCGCTTTGCGCGGCGCGTCATCGACCTGCGGCGCTCGCGACTCTGGCTCCGGCGGGACACGTTCCTCAAGGGCGTGCGGCGCTCGGCGGCGACGCGCGACATCGCCTGGCTGCACCCGTCGGGTCGTGAGATGACCGAGGCCGACTGGAACGACAGCTCGCTGGGCTGCCTGGCGCTGCAGATGAGCGGCACCCTCGATGCGCGGAAGGGCACCAAGGGAGACCTGCTGGCCGTGTTCAACGCCGGCGATACGTCGGTCGAACTGGTGCTGCCACAGACGACGCAGGAGTCCGCCTGGCGCGTGGTGATCGACACCGCGCAGCCGGATGACGATGCGCCGCCGCGCATTTTGCGCTGCAAAGAAACCCTGCTGCTCGTCCCGCGCAGCACCCTGCTGCTGGAGTCGAGCAGCGCCCCGGATTGAGTCTGCCGGCGGCCCCTGGCGGTATGCCGCAATGCAGCGGTCGTGGACAAGGGCTATACACGATTTCCCGGTCTTGCCTCGACCCGCCGTTTAGTGGCATCGTCCGGCGGAGCCCGCACCTGCAAGGCACCAAGAAGGCACCAGGTGGGCGTCGGGTTCGTAGCACCGTCCGAGTTCACAGGGGAGTGCTCTCGTTTGGACGTGATCGATAGAGAATTCAAGAACGTCGCGCACGGCGCGGCGTCGCCGGCTGTTTCCAGCCGGCGGGCCGGTTCCCCGCCGGCGCACCACATTCGGCTGCCTGACCAGGAGTGAGTCCATGTCGCGCTCGTTCCGAGACGTACTGAAGTTCTCCGTTCCCACCTTCCTGTGCGCTGCGATGCTGTCCGGCTGCGGCAGCGGCAGCAGCGGATCCGCTGACCTGAATCAGGGTGGCTCAGTCCAGCAGCCACCGCCACCGGTCACGGTGACGGAAACGTTCGATTTCAAATCGGAGACCGACTGGTTCGTCAGCGGGACGCCGCCGACGCACGCGCGGTTCTCGGGCGGCACGCCGACTGACGTCGGCGCGGGCTCCTGGATCATCAAGGCAGGCGAGACCGGCGTCGTGGACTTCGGCACGCCGGCCGATAACGTCAAGTTCTCGACCGAGGACGATTTCGACCCGACCGCCAGCGCCGGCACAGGCGCGCAGAAGACCGGCGCGCCGGCAGGTGCGGCCCGGAAGATGGACCCCCCGTTTGACGTCCCCATGTTCGTGCGCGGCACCATCAACGACTCCTGGGCCAACCCGCCGCCCGCGTCGAACAGGATGGAGCAGATCGCGGACAACGTCCTCGCACTCGTGATGGCGGTCGAGCCCGGCGACTACAAGTTCAAGATTGCCGACAAAGACTGGGGTTCCACCACCAATTGCGGTTTCAAGAACGCCGCCGAGGGCAGCGTCACGCTCGGCGTCCCGCTGCCGCTGAATTGCGCCGCCGTCTCGGGTGGCGACATCTCAATTACGATCCCCAAGGCCGCGGACTACCTGTTCCTGCTGGACGTGATCGACCAGGGCAATCCGACGGTCACGGTCGCCGAATTCATCGACGACGGCGGCGGTGGCGGAGGCGGCGAAGAGCCCGAGGACAGCACCGAGATCCGCATCTACGCGGTCGATACCTTGACGGCCGGCGCCCAGCCGGCGCTGTACGCCACCGTCAAGGGGAGGGGCACGACCAACATCGAAGAGATCGTGGATCGCACGGGCGGCAGCCCGCGCGTCACGCGCATCGAGATCGAGAATTTAGGTACCGCCGGCGACATCGGCATCGCGGACTTCGCATGGACCGCGAACCCGCAGTTCGCGCCTGCGGCCGGGACGGTCGACATCTTCTACACGCTGCCGAGCGGCAGCGCTGCGGGCACCACGATCGTCGTCGGCGGCAAGACCTACAGCTGCGTGGCGCCGCCCGCCGGGTCGCTTTTCAGCTGCGTCGCGCGCGGCGTGGAGGTCACGTCGTTCGCCAACACGACCATGACCGTGAAGAACGCGGACGGCAGCACGCGCGACACCATCATCTTCAACGGCGGCAGCGGTGCCGAGGACGTCTTCGCGTACTCGGGCACCCGGTACGCCACCACCGGCGCCGAGCCGGTGGCGCCGCCCGCCATCCTCAATGCGGCCGCGCACTGGGTGAATGCCGGGACGCTCGTCTACGATCCGCCGGCCGGCACCTCCAAGGTCGAGCTGCTGTATTCGCCCAATGCTTCGATCGCCAGCGGGCCTGCGGGATTCACCGGCACGTTCCAGACGATCACGCTGACGAGCACCACGAACCCGCAGCCGGCGTTCAACAGTCAGTTGCACACCCTGCCGGCGTGGAGCCTCGGGGCTGCGGCCGCCAATGCCAAGGACCTTGCGCGCGGCAAGCTGGTCGCAGTCGCGCGTGGCGCGACTGGCGTGGTCCTGGACGCCACGTACGTGCAGACCTCCGGCGCCATCGACGACCTTTACGCGGCTGCGGCCTACGACGAGACGCTGGGCGTGAGCTACTCGTCCGGCGTGCCGTCGCTGGCGGTCTGGGCGCCCACGGCGCTCAAGACGCCGGGCGTGAGCGTCAACGTCTATGACGCGGCCGGCACGAAGATCGAGACCAAGCCGATGACGCTCGACGAGGCGTCCGGCATCTGGCGCGTGACCGGCACCGCGGCCTGGAATCGCAAGTTCTACACGATCTCGCTCAACGTCTACTCGCCGCACTATGCGTCGAACGCAATCGTCGCGAACGAGGTGACCGACCCGTACTCGGTCAGCCTCGCCACCGACAGCGTGCGCAGCCAGTTCGTCAACCTCGACGACGCCGACCTGAAGCCTGAGGGCTGGGACACGCTCGCCAAGCCCGCGCTCGAGGCCCCGGAAGACATCGTCATCTACGAGCTGCACGTGCGCGATTTCAGCATCGCCGATCCGACCGTCGCAGCCATCGACAACGGCATCCACGCCGGCAAGTTCACGGCTTTCGACCTGACGGGGACGGACGGAAGAAACCACCTGCAGCAACTGGCGCAGGCCGGCCTGACGCACGTCCATGTCCTGCCGGCGTTCGACATCGCCACCGTCAAGGAAGACCCGGACGATCGCGTCGAGATCACCGACCCGGTCGAGGATCTGTGCGCAGCCAACACGGCGGCGGCCAACCTCTGCGTGACCGACGCTGGCAAGACCATCCGCAAGGCGATGGAGGACGCGGTGGCGTCCGGCCGGATCGACCTGCCACAGAAGATCGTCGGCTGGATGCGGGACATCGACGGCTTCAACTGGGGTTACGACCCGCTCCACTTCGGCGCGCCGGAGGGCAGCTATTCGACCGACCCGAACGGCGAGGCCCGCATCAAGGAGTTCCGCCGCATGGTCAAGGGACTGAACGAGCTTGGCCTGCGCACGGTCATGGACGTGGTCTACAACCACACTAATGCGTCGGCGCAGAACCCGAAGTCGGTGCTCGACCGGGTCGTGCCTGGCTACTACCACCGGAGGGACAACACCAGCGGCGGCGTGCTGCGGGACACCTGCTGCGACGACACGGCATCAGAGTTCCAGATGATGGAAAAGCTGATGATCGACACCGGCAAGACCTGGGTCGAGCAGTACAAGGTCAGCGGCTTCCGCTTCGACCTGTCGGGCTTCCACACGTACGACAACATGCTGAAGTTCCAGGCGGCGGTGAAGGCCATCGACGACACCACGTACGTCTACGGCGAAGCATGGAACTTCGGTGCCGTGGGCAACGACGCGCGCTTCAAGCAGGCCACGCAGCGCAACCTCGGTGGTACCGGCATCGGCAGCTTCAGCGATCGCATCCGTGACCCGCTGCGTGGCGGTGGGCCGTTCGACAGCGGCGATGCGTACGTGAAGAACCAGGGCTTCATCAACGGCTGGTTCTACGACCCGAACGCGGCGAACACCGGCAGCGTCGCCGATCGGCAGGAGCTGATCAAGGCCACGGACAACATCCGTGTGTGGCTCGCGGGCGGCCTCGAGGACTACAGGCTGCAGAACGCCGCGGGCGCTACCGTGACCGGCGCCGCCATCGACTACAACGGACAGCCCTCCGGGTATACGGAGGACCCGTCGGAAGGCATCAATTACGCCGAGAAGCACGACAACCAGACGATGTGGGACCTCAGCGCCTACAAGCACCCGGACGCGACGTCACTGGCGGATCGGGTGCGCGCGCACAACGTCGGCCAGTCGCTGATCCTGCTCGGGCAGGCCATCCCGTTCATGCACGCGGGCTCGGAGATCCTGCGCTCGAAATCGGGCGACCGCGACTCGTACGACTCGGGTGACTGGTTCAACGAGCTCGATTGGACGCCCGCCGGCACCAAGTGGGCGCAGGGCCTGCCGGTGGCGGACAAGAACGAGGGCGAGTGGCCGATCCTGGAGCGCAAGTACCAGACGGTGCCACGACCGGACGCGGCAGCCCAGCAGCGCGCGCTCGACCACGTGCGCGAGATGCTGCAGATCCGCAAGAGCTCGGTGCTGTTCCGGTTGCGCGATGCGGCGCAGGTCGAATCGCGTGTGCGGTTCCTCAACACCGGGCCGTCGCAGGTCCCAGGCGTCGTCGCGATGAGCATCGACGGCTGCACGGAGGGCGACTTCCTGCCGCCCGAAGGCGCGCTGATGACCATCTTCAACGCGAACGACCAGGCACAGACGCTGAACCTGTTCGGCGACGAGACGTGGACGCTGCACCCCGTGCTGGCCAGTTCGACCGACCCGGTGGTGAAGACGGCGAAGCACGATGCCAACGGGTTCTACGTGCCTGGCCGCACGACGGCGGTGTTCCGCCGCGCCGCGCAGACCGGCTGCGCGCCCTTTGCCAACGACCTGTACCTGCGGGGCACCTTCTACGACTGGGGCGACCCGGCGCCGGAGACCTACCGGATGCAGCTCGTGAGCAGTACTGTGTACTCGCTCACCGCACCGGTGCCTGCGGGCGAGCAGTTCTTCAAGATCTCGACCCGGTCGTGGGGCGGCGCACCGGATTGCGGTGCGACCGTCGGCGGCCAGACCGTGGAACTCGGCAAGCCGTCCCTGATGGCCTGCACCGGGAGTCCGCCGAACCTGAGGATGCCGGCCAGCACGACGGCGGGCAGCTACGTGTTCGAGCTGGACGCGACCGACAACGTCAACCCGACGCTGACGGTTTCCAAGGCTGCACCATTCGCCGTCGACCTCTACATCCGCGGCGAAATGAACGGCTGGGCGAACCCGCCGCCGGCGTCCGCGAAGATGACGCACGACGGCACCGGCAAGTACCGGCTGGTACTGTCGGGACTGAATGCGGCCTCCTACAACTTCAAGGTCGCCGACGCCGACTGGGGTAACAGCAATGCGGGCGCGAGCAACTGCGGCGCCCCGGCCGGAGGTACCTCGGTCACGCTGGGCCAGCCCTTCACGATGCTGTGTCCGAGCAACGACAACATGTCGGTTACCTTGCCGGCGGCGGGCAGCTATGTGTTCACCGCTGATTTCGGCAACCCGGCATCGCCGACGTTGACGGTGACGGGCACGGCGTTCGACTACGGGGTGTACGTCCGTGGCAGCTTCAACGGCTGGGCGAATCCGCCGCCAGCCAACACGCAGATGTTCGAACTGGGCGGCGGCTTGCTGACGCGGACGCTGCTGCTGCCGCCCGGCGCCACGAACTTCAAGGTCGCGGATTCCACCTGGGACAGCTTCAACTGTGGCGGTGGCACCGCCACGCCCGGCACGCCCGTGACCCTGAGCTGCGGTAGTTCGTCGCCGAACACGGTCTTCGAGGCCGCCGTCGCGGGCTACTACTCGTTCACCCTCGATGCCAACAACAAGCAGGCGCCGACCGTGACCGTGCGGGGGCCCTAGCCCCCGGCGGCGCCGCCGCGCGAGCGGCGCTGGGTTTCAATCCACAGGGGCAGACCACGGTCTGCCCTTGTTTTTTCGAGGTAGAGTTCGGATCGTGAGTCGCAGCAAACGCCGCCGCGCGATCTTCCTGGCCGTCACGCTCGCCCTGCCGGTCGTCGTGCTGCTGCTGCTCGAAGCGGGGTTGCGCCTCGCTGGGTTCGGGCACGACCTCGAACCGCTCTTCATCCCGAGCCCGCAGCAGCCCGCGTACCTGCAGGCGAACCCGCGGGTGGTGACGCGCTTCTTCACGGATCCGGCCCAGGCGCCATCCGTAAGCATCGAGACGGCGTACTTCCGCGCGCAGAAGCCGGCCGACACGTTCCGTGTCTTCGTGCAGGGCGAATCGAGCGCAGCCGGCTTCCCGTACGGCTTCGGCGCATCGCTCGCAGGCGTGCTCGACCAGCGCCTGGAACGGGCCTTCCCGGACCGCGAGATCGAAGTGATCTCCACGGCGATGGCGGCGGTGACCTCCTACGCGTTGCTCGACTTCGCCGACGAAATCATCGAGCAGCGGCCGGACGCGGTCGTCGTGTACGTCGGGCACAACGAATACCTCGGCATCCTTGGCGTCGGTTCCACGCTGCGTGTCGCGTCCCACCCGGCAGTGACCCGTGCGTTCCTCGCCGTGCGTGAGCTGCGCCTCTTCCAGGCCATGACCCGGCTGCTCGGCGGAGCGACGACACGATCCGGTGCGGGGTCACGTGCGGCCGGGGACACGCTCATGGCTCGAGTGGCCGGGGAGCGTTCGATTCCGCTCAACTCCGAGCTCTACCGGCGCGGCATCGAGCAGTTCGAGGGCAATCTCGGGCGCCTGCTGGAACGATACCGGGCCGCCGGAGTTCCGGTGTACATCGGCACGCTGGTGAGCAACGAGCGCGACCAGATGCCGCTGGCGGTGCTCGCCGGCGCGGAGACCGAATTGGCGGGGGCTGCGAAGACGGCGTACCTTGCGGCGCAGGATGCCGAGCAGGCGGGCCACTACGATGCCGCGCGCGAAGGCTATGCCTGGGCCCGCGACCTCGACCCGCTGCGTTTCCGCGCACCGTCGATGCTCAACGAGGTCGTGACCGCCGCGGCGCAGGCCCACGACGCGACCGTAGTCGACGTTCACGCGGCCTTCCTGAAGGCGAGTTCGAACGGGCTCATCGGCGACAGCCTGCTGCTCGAGCACGTGCACCCGAACCTCGACGGCTATTTCCTGCTGGCCGACGCGTTTTTCGACGCGATGGTGTCGCAGGGCCTGCTGGGACGACCCGACGTCGAGCTGCAGGAGGCGGAAGCACGCGCCGAAATGCCCGTGAGCGAAGTTGACCGCCACTTTGGCGATTACAAGACGACGCTGCTGAAGGCTGGCTGGCCGTTCTCGACGGATGCGCCGACGCCGCAGCTGCCGCCGCCGCGCTCCGCCGGCGAGCGCCTGGCGCAGGAACTGTACTTCGGGCGCACGACGTGGCCCGAAGCGCAGGACCAGCTTCGACAGCATTACCGGGCCGCGGGGGATCACGCCGGCTACGCGCGGGTGACCGCCATCCTCGCGGATGGGATTCCGTTCACGGGGTCGCTGCAGTTCGAGGCCGCCGCGGTCCTGATCGAGCTCCGCCGGCCCGCCGACGCACTGCGCTACTCGCGGCGCGCCGCGGATCTCGAGCCGCGTAACGTGAACCACCTGCTGGTGCACGCGCATGCCCTGATCCTGAACGGACGCCGTGAAGAGGGCCGCGCCATGCTCGAGCGGGTGCTGGAACTCGAGCCGGGCAACCCGACCGCGCGCAACGTGCTGCAGCAGCTCGGCGCGCGCTGAGCGCGTCAGCGCTCCGCGGCCTGGCGTCGAATTTCGGCGAGCCAGTATTCCGCGCGGGACTCGCCCGGTTGCCGTTTCAGGATTCCCTCGAGCGTCGCGATCGAGTCCTGTGGGCGGCCCAGCATGAACTGCGCCTGGGCCAGGGACAGCAGGTACTCGACCTTGCCGGCGTCGAGCGCAATGGCGCGCCGCAGGTAATGCAGTGCGCGGTCCGCTGCATCGGCGCGCAGTAGCAGCGCCCCTGCCACGTACTGCGCCTCGGCCGAGGCCACCAACCCGTCGGCGAGATTCACCGCCACGCGGGACGCCTCGTCGTAGTCGCCCTGCTGCTGGTACCACGCGAGCGCCTCGTTCATGGCCTCGGCCCAGCTCAGGCGCCCGGCGAACCACCGCTGGGCGATCTCCTCGACGCGGTGCGCGGGCGCAGGAAACGTCACGGTGCGGCGCTCCGGCACGAACGGCCAGTCGTTCTTCAGCATCGTCACCCGGTACTCGCCGTTCAGACGATCCACCTCGGTCACGGGAATCTCGCGCCGGGCAGTTGCGTCGTCGACTGGTTCGGCGCCGCCGAGTGCTGCGGTGATCGGTCCGTAGAAGCTCGTGGCGAGGACGAAGTAGCCCTCGACGTTGGGGTGCACGTGCTCGAGCATGAGGTCGTTGCCGATGATGCCGTCACGCGCGGCGGCGGCGAGCGCGGCCTGTGCGTCGACGACGGTTGCATCGTTGCGGCCTGCGGCGGTGCGGATGGTGTCGTTGAAGGCTTCCGGGGCCCGGAAACGCAACACATCGTGGTCCCTGGCGGCGACGTACGCGTCGCGCGCAGCGTCGCGCTCGCCCCGTGCGTCGAGTTGCCGCGCCTGTTCGTAGAGTTCGGCCGCGCTGCCGCCCGGCTCGCCGGCCGCGCCGCTGGCGAACGGTGGCTGGTCGCGCAGATTGCTCGCCAGCGTGCCGATGTACACCGGGACTCCGGCAGCGCGGTACTTCGCGAGCATCCGGTCGAGGTTGCCCTCGAACTGGTCGATGCCGCGCTGGTACAGCGGCGAGTCGAAAGGGATCGAGCGCTCGCGCGCGACCTTCGACATGAGTGTGCCTTCCGCCCGCGCGAGCGGTTCGCCGTCCTGCCCGAGCGAGGCAAGCGCCCGCTCGAGGCCGCGATAGAGGTGCAGCCTGCGCAGCCGCAGCACGAACCGTGCGAGCGCGGGCGAGTGGGCGCTCGCAAACGTCGAGCCGACGCCGCCGATGCCGAGATACTCGTTGTGGCCCGTGTAGATGATCACGGCATCCGGTTGCTGCGCGATGATCTCGTCCGCGAAGTCGAGCAGCACGTAGCTGGTCACCGCCGCCATGCCGGTGTTGATGACCTCGACGTTGCGGTCGGGGTAGCTGCGCTGCAGTCGCTGCTGCAGCATGGCGCCCGGCGATGCGAAGCGACCGTAGGGGAAGCCGGCGGCGCTCGACTCGCCCTGCACGAAGAGACGCAGCGTGCCCGGGGCCTTCGTGGCCGGGAACCACGTGGTGTCGATGCTGACGTCGGGTGCGGCGCGCGGATCAGGGAAGAAGCGCTGCACGGCAGCCGGGTTCGGCTGCAGATAGCCCGGCGCGCTCTCGACCGGTACGAACAACGGCTCGAGTTCGCCGATGCCGGCAGCGCGCAGCACGACCTCCGCGGCGGCCAGTGCCAGCAGGGGCACCAGCAGCGTGATGGCAAGGAACAGCGGGCGCCGAGAGTTGCGTTTCGCCACGGGCCGTTAGTGGTAGATTGCCGGCGACCCGGCGGGACTGCGCGTGCAAAGAATCCTAGGAATTTCAGCATACTACCACGATGCCGCGGCGGCCCTCGTCGTCGACGGGCGGGTGGTCGCGGCCGCGCAGG
>Ga0209391_10001286_pt1 | contig 12940 bp, 16 predicted proteins | sample PPLLak3March2015_FD_187246 | JGI IMG/M metagenome (GOLD analysis project Ga0209391, IMG submission 187246) | Freshwater sediment microbial communities from Prairie Pothole Lake near Jamestown, North Dakota, USA - PPLs Lake P7 Core (1) Depth... | ecosystem: Environmental > Aquatic > Freshwater >... | reverse complement strand
CGAAGGCTTCCTGTGGGACGCCGACGGCCGCCGCTACGAGACGCTGGAAGACGTGCAGGACTACGCTGCGCGCGTGGCCGGCACGGTGGGCGCCATGATGGCGCTGGTGATGGGGGCGCACACGCAGCGCGCGCTGGCCCGGGCCTGCGAGCTGGGCATTGCCATGCAGCTGACCAACATCGCGCGCGACGTCGGTGAGGACGCGCGCAACGGCCGCCTGTACCTGCCGCGCGCCTGGCTGCGCGAGGTGGGCATCGACCCCGACGCCTGGCTGCGTGCGCCGCGCTTCGATGCCGCCCTCGCCGGGGTGATCGACCGCCTGCTGCAAACCGCCGACGCGCTGTACCGCCGCGCCGAGCACGGCGTGGCCGAACTGCCGCGCGACTGCCGCAGCGCGATCCTGGCGGCGCGGCTGGTCTATGCCGAGATCGGCGTGCAACTGCAGCGCGAAGGGCTGGATTCGGTGACCCGGCGCACGGTGGTGTCCAAGCGCCGCAAGCTGGCGCTGATCGCCCGCGCTGCGAGCGCTGCGCTGCGCCCGCCGCCGCCGCTCATCGGCGTTCCGGCGCTGCCCGCGGTGCAGTTTCTGGTGGATGCGGCCGCAGCGCGGCCACTGGCCGCGGCGGTGCTTCCAGTGCCCGCCGTGCCGCCGCGCCGCAGCCTCGACGAACGCCTGGCCGTGGTCATCGGGCTGTTCGAGCGCCAGGCCGCGCAAGGCCGCGCCTACCGCTGAGCACCACCATGCGTCGCACCAGGCATGAGCCAGAACCTGCCGGTCATCCTGATCGAGGTGGTGCTGATCTTCGGCGGCGTGCTGGCCTTCGGCTGGTGGCAGCTGCGCGATCTGAAGAAGGCGCGCGAGCAGACCGACCGCGCGCGCCGCGAGTCGGTTGAAGCGCCCAAGCAGGAGGACGACGACGATGCAACACGCTGACCCCGCGCCGGCCACGCCGCTGCAACGCTGGCTGCTCAGACTGGTCTATGCGCTGGCCGCCGTGACCGGCATGGTCTACAGCTACGACTTCGGCAAGGTGATCGGCGGCCCCATCATGGGCGTCGTGCTGGCGCTGAACGGCGCGGTCTTCTGCTCGATCGTCGCCGGCGCCCTGGCCGAGAAGCTGTGCCGGTGGTGGCCGACGTCTTCAAGTCCGCACCGACCTTCGGCCACCTGAGCGGGCCCGGCTGCCACCAGGCCTGACCAGGCCGACAGACGACGCTTTCGATTCGGCTGCAAGCGGCAGCCGCGAAACCGCGGCTCTGGCCGAGCAGCGTGTTCCGCACTGCGCCCTGGAAAGACGTCCAGGCTCAGACCTGGACTGTCGCGCTCAGCCGCCCGCTCCGCTGCCGCAGGCCAAGCCCCGACATGCGGGGTACATCGGGCCCGGTCCCGGCGACTACGGCGCCGGCCCTGCAATCGGCCTACTTGTCCTCGTTGCGCTTGTTGGACTCGGAAAACTGCCTCGCCAGCCAGAACGCGAAGACGATGCCCCAGAGGATGAACAGGATGTGATGGACTTCCACGGATTGCTCCTACAACGGCTAGACAGGTGAATCGGTACGCCTTGCGGGCGCGTTGCTTTCAGGGTCGGTCTGGGCCCACCGGCAGTTGCGTGCCCTGCGGCGCGATGGACAGCCGCCGTGTATCACCGACCAGCCCGCCCATGACGAAGATGGTCACGGCGAGCATCGCGATTTCCACGGCATAAACAAAAGCATACCCGGTCGCCGGACCGGACAGCGCCGCGCCGAACCAATCCTGCGCTGCCATTGCGGAGACGATGTCGCGCAGCAACCCGCCCAACGCCACGGCCCCTCCAGCGGCAGTGGCCTGCACCGCGCCCCAGGCACCCAGTGCCAGGCCGGTCTGTTCCTTCGGCGCGCGGTTCATGGTCACGGTCAGCGTGCCATGGCCGAACATGCCCGCTGCAAAACCGATGACCAGCACGCCGCAGGCGAACAAGCCCACCGATTGCGTGGCAGCAGCCAGTATCACCGCGGCAAAGGCCGGGATGCCGAGCCACGCACCCGTGACCGCCAGGCGCGCCGGATCGGCGCCGCGGCCGAGGATGCCGGAGGCCAGCGCAAAACCGGCCAGCCCGCCGGCGGCCAGCGTGGCCGTCAGCCAGGTGGTGGCGCCCACGCTCATGCCCAGCACCTGGCCGCCATAGGGCTCGAGCAGCACGTCCTGCATGCCGAAGGCCATCGTGCCCAGGCCGATGGCCACCAGCCGGCGGCGCGTGCCGTCGCCTTCGATGTAGGTCGACCACGCGCTGCGGAAGCCGGCGTGCGGCAGCGGCGGCGCGTTGCGGCCACGGGGGTGGCGTGTTTCCTGCTGCCACAGCGCCAGGCTGTTCAGCACCAGCGTGGCCACGGCCGCGGCCTGGATCACCTGCACCAGGCGACCGGGGCTGAAGTCATGCAGAAAGGCACCGAAGACCAAGGCACTGACGATAGTGCCCAGCAGCAGCATCACGTACATCAAGCCGACGACCTTGGGCTGTGACTCCACCGGCGCCAGGTCTGTGGCCAGCGCCAGCCCGGCCGTCTGCACGGTGTGCAGCCCGGCGCCGACCAGCAGGAAAGCCAGGCCCGCGCCGAGCCAGCCCACCCACACCGGCCACTGTCCGGCATTGCCGCCGCCACCGAGTACCAGCAACGCGAACGGCATCACCGCCAGGCCGCCGAACTGCACCATCGAGCCCATCCAGATGAAGGGCACGCGGCGCCAGCCCAGCGCGCTGCGGTGCGTGTCGGAGCGGAAGCCGATCAGCGCGCGGAACGGGGCATACAGCACCGGCAGCGCCACCATCACCGCCACCAGCGTCGCCGGCACCTTCAGCTCGACGATCATCACGCGGTTGAGCGTGCCGACCAGCAGCGTCAGCGCCATGCCTACCGACACCTGGAACAGCGACAGGCGCAGCAGCCGCGGCAACGGCAGGTCCGGCGTCGCCGCATCGGCGAAGGGCAGGAAGCGCGGCCCCAACTGGGCCCAGCGCGCGATCAGCGTGCGACTGAGTCGGTTCATGGCCCACTGAAGAACTTGCACGCGGCACCGCCAACATGGCAATGCCGAGAAAACGAATGCCCGACGCGCGGCATGCAGCGACGTGAGCCGCTGGCACGCCGCGGCGGCGGGCCGTCACACCCTGCGCAGGGCCAGACCCTGCAGCAGGATGCGATCAAGGGGCGGGCTGAAGCCCGCCTTGCCTACTTCTGGGCAGGCGCCGCCGCCACCAGGGTGGTCGGTGGCGCCATGGCCGTGTTGGCCGGCGCCTCGACCGCTGCGGTCTTGGCACCGCTGCCGTTCAAGAACCTCGGCACCCAGGTCGTGTGCGACAGGAGCATGTAATGCACCAGGAACGAACTGACGGCCACTGCTCCGAGGAACAGGGGAATGCCGACGGTCGGCTTGACGACCAGCCAGAGTTTTCCGTAGATCATGGTTTTTTCTCCGTCCTCACTTCAGCCACGGTGAGTAGATGTAGGCGAACAAGTGCGCCAGCACCGCGATGAAGCCGAAGATCTGCGTGCCTTGAATCAAGTGGCGATGGATCTCTTCGGACTCCGCCTCGGTGAGGCCTGTCGGCCAGACCTTGTTCGGATCTGATTTGCTTTCTGCCATGGACCCTCCAATAGCAAACTCAATACGTGCACAACCTGCACGCGGGTATCGGGAACGTTGCCGGCAATGCTGTCGACAGTGTCATTTTGACCTTACGGTTTCCAATGTCAATAAATATTGACGCTCTTCTTGCGCTACGTTCTTTTTGCGCCATGAGGCTTGCAGTCGAACGGGCATCAGCCGCGGCGCGGCATGCGAAAAGGCAGCATCAGCTGCACCGGCAGCGACACCAGCCGCGGCACGTGCAGCGTCTCGTGCATCGCCGTCACCGGCTCGCCCAGCATCGCCGCGCCGATGACCGAGCGCACATAGAAGGGCGTGTCTTCAAGCGTCTGCTGCACATGCACCGGCGCGTACTCTTCGCTGCGCTGCGTGCGGCTCAAGCCCCAGCGCGAGCGCGGCAGCACACGCCGCAGCGGCGGCTCGAAGGGCGCGAAGCCGCCATCGGGCGCAAAGCGCTGTGCGATCAGCCGATCGGCGCCATCGCCTGGCGCCTGCGGCGCGGGCCGCAGGTCGTAGATCACGGCCGTGCTGCCATCGCGAAGGCTGGCGCGCGACCAATCCCAGGTGCGGAAGGCGCGGTCCACCGGCTCATCGCCTTCGTTCGAATCGAGGTAGGCCTGGCCGCTCCAGCGCAGGCCCGGGCGGTCGAGCTCGACCTCGATGCGCGCACACGGCGCGATCGGGCCCCAGCGGTGGCGCCCGGCCGCATCCAGCGGCGCGACGAAGCGGCACAAGCCCTGCGGAAACACACGCACGCGGCCGCGCACGCGCCGCGGCAGCGGGCTGCAGACTTCGTCGATGTCGATCTGCAGCGCCTGCCCGTCCCAGCGCACATGGCTGGGCCCGATGGCGAGCTCGGTGGCGCTGCGTGCGAGCTGGCCGCGGCCGCGCTCGGTCATGGTCCAGCGCGGGGTGTCGCGGCCGTACAGCGCGACATTCAGCGCCACGTGCTGCTCGGCGTCACCGCGGCCGCGCCAGCGCTGGTAGCGGTAGTAGGGTGAGAAGACGCTGCCGACGAAGGCAATGATCGTCAGCCCGTGCCGGCCGTCGTCGCTGAGGGCGTCGACGTACCACCAAAGATAGCCCCCCGGCGAGACCGGCTGGTCGAATCGAGGTGCGCCAGCAGCGTCTCGGCCGCCAAGCGGCCGGACATCGCCGCCATCGGCACCCCCGGCCCCGGGTGCACGCTGCCCCCGGCCAGGTACAGGCCCGGCAGGCGGCTGATCGAACCCGACCTTCTGAACAGCGCCATCCAGCCGTGGCTCGCTGCCCCGTACAGCGCCCCGCCCGTGCCCGGAAAGAGCTGGTGGAAGTTGGCCGGCGAGCTCACCTCCTGCGGCGCATGCGCCTCCAGCTGCAGGCCACAGTGCTGCAGCAGATCCTGGCTGCGTTGTAGGCATGGCTCGATCTCCGATGGGTCAAAGGGGCGGCGGTCGCCGTCGGCCGGCGCGTTCACCAGGCACAGCAGGCGCTCGCGCCCGTCGGGTGTGCTGGCCGCGTCACCGCGGTCCTGCGCGCAGACATACACCGTGCCCTGCTGTGGCAGCTGGCGGCGGCGCAGCACGTCGTCGAATTCACGCCGGTAGTCGTCGCAGAAGAAGACGTTGTGGCGCTCCAGCGCAAAGCCACTGCATCGCGCGTGTACCGCCCAGGTCAGCGCCGACAACGAACGGCTGGCGTGCGGCGTGGCCGGTGCCGCCGATGCGGCGTCGGACCCGAGCAGGCCTTGCGCCAGTGCATTGGCATCGCCGTTGAAGACCACCGAGTCGGCCTGCAGCTCGCGCCCGTCGGCCAGGCGCACGCCACAGGCCCGGCCATGGCGCACGAGGATGCGCTGCACGGCTTGGCCGAAGTGCAGGCTGGCCCCGCGCTCGCGTGCCAGCGCAGCCAGTGCCTGCGGCAGCGCATGCATGCCGCCGCGCACCGACCACACGCCGCTTTGTTCGACATGCGCGATCAGCATCAGCGTGGCCGGCGCCAGCCACGGCGACGCGCCGCAGTAGGTGGCATAGCGCCCGAACAGCTGGCGCAGCCGCGGGTCTTGGAAATGGTGGCCCAGGCGGGTCCACAGCGTGGCAAAAGGCCCCAAGCCCGTCAGCGTGGCCAGCCCGCCCGGGCCCAGGTCGCGCACCATGCGCAGCACGCTGGGCCGCTGGGAGCGGATGTGGGGGCCTTCCAGGCGCTGGTAGACGCGCCGCGCCTCGTCGCAGAACTCCAGGTAGCGGCGGCCTTCGGCCGGGCCGGCAAAGCGCGCAATGGCGTCGGCCGAGGCCTGCAGGTCGGCGTGCAGGTCGAGCGTGGCCGGCTGGCCCGGCTGCGCACCTCGCCAGGCATGGCGCGCCAGCACCGGCAGCGGCTGCAGGCCGACCAGCGCTTCGAGCGAACTACCGGCCTGCGCCAGGATCTGGTCGAAGACCCAGCGCATGGTGAACACCGTCGGCCCGGCGTCGATGGACACGCCGTCGACCTCGAGCTGGCGCATCTTTCCGCCCGGCGCGGCCGCAGCCTCGACCAGCGTGACCTGCAGCCCGCGTTGCGCCAGCAGCAAGGCGCTGACCAGCCCGCCGATGCCGGCGCCGACCACCACCACCCTGTGCGTGGCCGGATGCAACGGTTCAGCCATAGCGCCGGCCCTTCCAGCAGCCGGTGATCTGCAGCGGCACGAAGCGCACGAACATCGATTCGCTGAACCAGTCGCCCTGCAGCGAGGCGCGGATCGCCTCCTGGTGTGCACCACTGCGCGCGTAGGCATCCATCGCAGCCTGGCTCTCCCAGACACTGAAGGTGGCCTGGCGCAGCAGCGGGGCTTCGCCCAGGCCCATGGCCAGCAGGCAGCCTTCGGCGCGCTCCAGTGCGGCCTCGGCCGGCGGCGAGCGGCTCCAGAAGCGCAACGCCTTCAGCGGCCGGATCGAGGCCCGCGTGAGCGCGGCCACCGGTAGGCCCGGATCGACCTTCGCGCTGACACCGATCGCCTGGCCGCCCCAGCTGCCGCGGCACGAGGTGGCGCGCAGCTTCACCAGGCACAACTCGCCGGCATGGGCGCGGTAGGCCTGGACGGTGGGGCCGGCGAGAAAGGCGTCGGCGGCGTCCTCATGCTCGAACACCGCGAACAGGCCCTGGCGCGACAGGCTGGGCTTGAGGCCAAAGCCGCCACGTTGCCCGCTGCCCAGCGCCTTGGCGAAACGCAAGCCGGGTACCGCGCGCAACGGCCAGTCGCGCAGCACGATGCGCGACCAGCCCCACAGCAGCGCACCGGGGGCGAGTTCGGCCAGCAGCAACACGATCACGTCGTCGCGCTGAAGCGAGCGCGGCGGCGCGTTCCGGGCATCGCCATCGCGCGGCGCGCTGGCCGGCGGTGCCGGTGCTCGCTGCAGCACGGTGGGCGGATGCATGGCAACTCGAGCCCGGTGCAACCGGGCCCGCTCGCTACTTGACGGTGACTTCGACGCGGCGCGCCGCCGGGTCCTCACCGGACAGGTTGGCCTCGGCCTGCAGCGGCTTGTCGAGCATCACGCGCGCCGGTGCGATGCCGGCGGCGACGATGGCGTCGCGCACCTTGACGGCGCGGTTCTTGGCCAGCTCCTGGTTGGCCGCCAGCTCACCCGAAGCCGAGTGGTAGCCGGAGATCGAGGCCTTGGCCACCGGCTGGGCGGACAGCGTGGCGATCAGCTGGGTCAGACCCTTGGCCTGCTCGCCTTCGAGCGCCGACGAGCCCACGCCGAAGTACAGCACCGAGCGCGTGGCCGCGGCCATCGGCGGCGGCAGGCCGTCGGTGGCCTTGACCTGGGTCGATGCCGACACCATCAGCGCCGGATAGTTCTTGGCCATCTGCGCGCCGAAAAGCGGTTTGTAGACCCCCTGGTGGCAGGTGGCGCAGTTCACCTTGGCCACGTCGCCCAGCGGCCCCAGCCGGTTGGGCGGGAAGCTCTTGGTCAGCGGCTCCAGGTAATCGTTGTTCAGCTCTCGCGCCATGCGGATGCCATGCCAGGCTGTGGTGCGCTGCGGCGGCGAGCCTTCCCAGCTCTTGAAGTTGCGCGTGTTGTGGCAGTAGGTGCAGTTGACACCCAGGCCATCGGACATGTGCATCATCAGGCCGTAGGTGTGCTCGGTCTGCAGGATCGACGCCACGTGTCCGGTGGGCAGCGCCGTGGCCGCACCGATGCCGATGGTCGCGTCACCCAGCAGGAACAGGCTGTACGGGTCGTAGGTCAAGGAGCTCAGGCCGACCATCTTCATCGGAGCGTTCTGGCCGAAGCGGTCACCGATGAAGTTGGACTTCAGGTCCTGCGGCGGCGCCTTGTACCAGACCTGCAGCGGCACGGCCTTGCCACGGTGGCAGGTGTAGCAGGTGACACCGGTTTCGGCGACGTGCGGCTTCCAGCCGACGTTGATGTGCTGCGTCATCTCGATCATGCGCCGCGCGATGACCTTGGTGTACTTGGAATCGTCACCCATGTTCGCCGGGTCATGGCAGTAGTTGCAGCCCTGTTCCGGCGCCACCCATTCCGTGATGGCGGCCATGTAGCGCGTGAACTCGGCCACACCCAGGTGGCCCAGCAACGGCACGTTCCTGTAGATGTCCTTGGCCTTCGGGCCCGCATCGCCGCTCGCCGGCTCGGTCACCGGCGGGGCCTGGTTGGCCTGGGCAACCGTGACGGCCGTGCGCGGGTTGTAGACCAGTTCCATGCCGGTGCCGCGGTAGCCGCGCTGAACGGTGTCGACGGGCGGGCGCTCGCAGCCGGCCAGCAAGGTGGCTGCAGCCAGCAGCGCCACCCACACGGAGGTCCTGAGCGCGCTCATGGCTTCACCCCCTGCAGCAGCGTGGCCGGGTCGACCGCCGGCGGGAAGACCAGCGGATACGGTGGCGCCACGCCGTGCTTCACCGCCCACAAGAACCAGTTGTCGACCACCGTGCCGGTGAGCAGGATGCCGATGCCGCCGGTCAGCGGGCACAGCACCGCGAACCACCACGCCCAGCGGTGGATCGATTCGGTGGTGGCGTTGAAGCCCATGGTCCAGCGCCAGAACAGCGCGGCGCGCTCCGAGGCGGTGCCGCGGTCGGCGATCTGCTCGAGCTCGCGCTCACCGCCGAAGCGGCTGACCGCCAGGATGGTGGCGCCGTGCATCGCGAACAACAGCGTCGCACCGTATAGGAAGGCGATCGACAGCGCGTGGAAGGGGTTGTAGAACAGGTTGCCGTAGCGGATGGAGAAGGCTGCGGTCCAGTCCAGGTGCGGGAAGATGCCGAAGGGCACCGCTTCGGACCAACTGCCCATCAGCACCGGGCGGATGAAGCCCAGCACCAGGAACAGCCAGATCGCCGCGGCGAAGGCCCAGGCGACATGCGTGCCCATGCCCAATGCTCGTGCCCGCGTGTACATGCGCACCCACCACAGCAGGATCGACACGGTCAGGAAGCCGCCGGCCATGAGCCACCAGCCTCCCTGGTTCAACGGCGGCAGCGACAGCCCGTACTCTGGCGCCGGGGGTTCCAGCGACAGCCAGAACAGCTGGCGCACGAACTGCACGATGTCCCAGTTGACCTGGGCCAGCATGTTGAAGCCGATGATGTTGAAGGACGCGACGCCGAAGATGATCGACGCAATGCCCAGCGGCCCCAGGTAGACCGGGCCGATCTGCGGCATGCCCAGGCGCCCGAACAGGTGCACCTGCGGCAGGTCGGTGCCGGTGCGCGGGCTGTGCCCTTCGCCCAGCGGCACACCCAGGTTCGACGGCCCGATGGCCTGAACTTGCGTGAAGAGATTCTGGTAGTCCGCCATATGGGTTCTCCTGCGGGTCTTACTTCAGCGGCCATTCGGCCCAGATCGGCATGTTCAGCCACCAGCCCCACCATTCGGGCCAGCCGCGTGTCCAGAACGGGCCGCTGATGACGATGCACACCGCGCTGAAGAACACGGCCGCCAGCGCCAGGAACAGGCCGAGGCGGTGGATGCCGAGCGCACCGATCGAATAGCCGACGGCGTCACGGAAGAAGGTGTCTTCGTAGTCGGCGGTGCGCATGGCCTCGCCCTTCTTCGGGTTGCTGGCCGACAGGATCAGACCGCCGTGCAACGACAGCGCCAGCGTCGTCGTGAAGAAGAAGCTGATGGCGATCATGTGCGCCGGGTTGTAGTGGAAGTGCAGGTACTGGTAGCCGACGTTGGACACCCAGTCCAGGTGGCTGAAGATGCCGTACGGAAAGCCATGGCCCCAGGCGCCCATCAGCACCGGGCGGATCACGACCAACGTCACGTAGGCCAGGATCGCGAAGCTGAAGGCGATGGGCACATGCAGCCCCATGCCCAGCTTGCGGCAGATCTCCACCTCGCGCAGTGCCCACGACACGAAGGCGCCGATTGCGCACACGGTGATCAGTTGCCACAAGCCGCCTTCGAACAGCGGCGCGAAGCGCAGCCCGTAGCTCAGGTCCGGCGGGGCGATGCTGATCTGCCAGAGATTCATCGTCGGGCCTTCCAAGGCGCCCCAGAAGATCATCGCGGTTCCCATGACCGAAAAGAACAACGTCGTGATGCCGAAGAAGCCGACATAGAACGGGCCGACCCAGAAATCAAACAGGTCGCCGCCGACGAGCGTGCCGCCGCGCACCCGATACTTCTTCTCGAAACTCAGCATGGCCATGGATTGGTCCCCCGACCGGGCGGCGTCGGGCCGTCCGGCTCAAAATTCGCGTGCAGCGCAGGCGAGGCAGGTCCGAAGACCCTTCCCGGCTGCGTGCGTACTGGCGGGATGCCCGCTATTTGGTGTTCAGCGTGTTGGACGCCACCGCGACAGGCATCGGCGCGTTCAGCGCCGCCACCTTGGCGGTCTTTGGGCCATCCAGCCAGTTGAACTTGTTCGTGCTCAGCAGGATGAGATGGATCATCACTGCGAGACCAAACAGAAAGACCGCCAATGCGACCATCGTTCGCAAGGGGTCGAACAGACGCCAAATTCTCCACATGGTTCAAGCTCCTAGGTTAGGTGCGACATAAAGGTGTACACAGCCGCCTTTACACCGCCATTGAGAGACTTCACACCTTCTGCGCCCGGCAGCCAGGAGCGCCACTGCCACCCCAGCAACTGCCCTGCGAGGGCGATTGCCATGAACACGGCAAAGGCCGCAGCGAAGATCAGCCAGTAGTTCCGGATGTCCTCGTGCGCGGGTTTGCGCGATGCATTCATCGAGTAGGCCATGTCGATTCCCTTCATTCCGGGTAAGTCGCTTCAGATGCTCAGAGCCAGGGGCGCCAGATCCACACCAGGATGTGCGCCACCACGGCAACTGCCGTGAAGCCCACGAAACCCTGGACGTAGAACTTGTGGAACTCCTGCGCCTCTTCGTCGGTGAGGCCCGAGATCGAGCCCTTTCTTTCAGCCATAACAAAGTCCTTTCGGAAACGGCCTTGCGGCCCATGCGCACAAAGCCCGCGCATCGTGGGCAATCCCGGCAGGACGCCGGGACATCGGGGTCGTCGGCCCGGGCCGGACGCATGAGCTGAGCGTCATGCCGGCTCCTTGATGCCGAGCAGGCGCTGCACCAGCGCCAGCGTGACACGCTCGTCGCCTGCGGCGTGGGCCTCGCGTTCGGCACGGTCGCGCAACTGCTTGGCGGCCGAGATCTGCACCAGCACCGGCTGCGCATCGATATGGCGCTGCAGGGCCTGCTGCGCATCGGCATCCCAGGGCCTGGAATCGCCGCGGCGCGCCGGCGTGGCATCGACCTTGTCCAGCTCGGTGCCCAGCGGCAGGATGTGGAACAGCGCGTCGAACAGCGCGTTGCAGAACTCCTGCACGATGTAGGTGGCGCCGGCATAGCCCATGAAGGGCGTGCCGGTGTGGCGGCGGATGATCGCGCCCGGGAACGAGGCCGGGATGTACGCCGGCCGCGGGCCGTGGCCCTGCGCCAGCTCGCTCAGGTACATGCGCTCGTTGTAGCTGCCGAACATCACCAGCGGCGGCTTCTCGTGCGTGAGCTTGCGCACCGTCTCGTTGTCGGTCTTGCTGCCCGCCTTGCGCGACACCGCGAAGTTGCAGGGCAGGCCGAGCTCGTCTTCCAGGAAGTGGCGGATGCCGCGTGCGTAGGTCTCGCCGGCCACCACCGCGAAGTTGGCGGTGCCGAAGAAATCCTGCGTGACGCTGCGCCACAGGTCCCACACCGGCTTGATGGTGGTGTGCTTCTCGCGCTCGATGAAAGGTTCGGGGTCCAGGTGCAGCAGCTGGCCCAGCTGGCGCAGGAACGCGGTGGTGCTGTGCAGACCGATCGGCGCCTGCAGGTAGGGCCGCTCCAGCGCCTCGCACAGCATGCGGCCGTATTCGCGGTACATGCAGATGTTGACGTCGGCCTCGACCAGGCGCGACACGTCGGCCAGGTGGCTGCCCAGCGGGAACACCATGTTCACCTCGGCGCCGATGCCCTGCACCAAGCGGCGGATCTCGGCCAGGTCGCTGGGCATGTTGAAGCTGCCGTAGCACGGACCGATCAGGTTGACGCGCGGCTTCTCGCCCGCGGGGCGGTCTTCGAAGGGCTTGCGCTGCGGCACCTTGCGCAGGCCGTACTGCTGCCACAGCCAGTACATCGCACGGTTGGCGCACTGCCACTGGTCCTCGTCGATGGTGCGCGGCAGGAAACGCTGGATCGTCGTGCCTTCGGGCGTGACGCCGCCGCCGATCATCTCGGCGATGGAACCGGTGACCACCACGCTGGGCAGGTCGGGGTCGAGCGCGGCGTGGGCGCGCTTCATCGCGCCTTCGGTGCCCTCGCGGCCCAGCTGTTCTTCGGCCAGGCCGGTGACGACGATCGGCAACTCGTGCGGTGGCAGCGCGTCGGTGTAGTGCAGCACGCTGGTCACCGGCAGGTTCTCGCAGCCTACCGGGCCGTCGATGATGACCTGCAGGCCCTTGATCGCGGTGAACACGTACACCGCGCCCCAGTAGCCGCCCGCCCGATCGTGGTCGATGATGAAGCTCATGCGGCCCCCTTGGCGCTGCGCGCCCTCCCCCCGAGGGGGAGCGCGTCACTTGGGAACGGCCCGGCGTGACGCATCAGATCATCTCCTCGGACTTGCGCTTCTTCAGCAGCTTGATGACCTGGCGGCGGGTGTCGGCGCGGAACTCGGGGTGCGCCTTCGGCACGTCTTCCCACACGCCGGACTGGTCACCACCACCCACATCGCCAAAGAACTCGCGCATCTGGTCGAAGCGCGCCTTGTTGGCGATGGCCGCGTTGATCACCTGCGCCAGCGAGCCGGCGCCCATCGGGCCCATCAGCGGCCGCGCCGAGATCAGGTTGGTGAAGTACAGCGCGGGGATGGC
>Ga0209391_10001285_pt1 | contig 12946 bp, 8 predicted proteins | sample PPLLak3March2015_FD_187246 | JGI IMG/M metagenome (GOLD analysis project Ga0209391, IMG submission 187246) | Freshwater sediment microbial communities from Prairie Pothole Lake near Jamestown, North Dakota, USA - PPLs Lake P7 Core (1) Depth... | ecosystem: Environmental > Aquatic > Freshwater >... | reverse complement strand
GATACCGGCGGTCGTGTTTCTGCCAAACAGGCTGCCCTGCGGCCCGCGTATGACTTCCACCTGCTCCATATCAAATATGGGGAAACTCTTCAGCACGACGTTTTCCATGACCACGTCGTCCATGATGACCGACACCGGCTGGGACGCCGCGAGGTCAAAATCGATATTGCCCAGTCCGCGTAAGTAAAAGCGCGGGGCTGAACGGCCGTTGGATGATTCGGCATACAGACCAGGCACACGTCCCGCCAGGGCCAGGACATCCTCACCACCGGAGAACATCGACCGTAACGATTCACCGGAAAGTGTGGCGATCGATAACGGCACGTCCTGGATGCTTTCCTGACGCTTGGTGGCCGTTACGATCACTTCCTCCAGCACGCCTTCGGAATTTGCCTCTTCGTCCTGTGCAAACGACATGCCTGTACCTGTGAGAGACATAATGCCTGTAATGACAGATAGATAGAGTATATTTCGAGAATTGGATAAAACTTTGTCTGTTTTCATTGAAGTGCCCTGTACTGTGGGTTTTATCCCGGAAGCATGACCATCCGGTGTTGTTGATTCAAGGCTTTTCAGATCGGGATATCGGCACTGAAGCGGATAAACCGGCGACTGGGCCCCGAGCAATTGTTAACTAGCGCTTTATATCATATTTCGCAGTTGAATGGACTGAAAAATTGGCTCGCCAGGCACTTTCATACAAACGTCAAAATCTTGCCGATGACTTATCTTATACTGAAGGCAACAGGCAAAACTGACCACCCCCATGACGGCGCGTGGTCAATTACTAACTTACGGATGAAATAGGCGATGTTGAGCGCTGGTCAGATCAGTCAATACCATGATGAAGGCTACCTGGTACTGGAGGACGCAATTGCGCGGAGCGAGATCGAAACCCTCAAAAGCGCCGCGCTTGAAATTGTCGACGCATTCGACATCAGCCATCACCGCACGGTCTTTACCACCTCGGACCGCGACAGCGGGCGTGATGATTATTTCTTCGACTCAGCGGAAAACATTCACTGCTTTCTCGAGGAAGGCGCACTCGGTCCCGCGGGGGAACTGCTGCAACCCGCCCGCCTGGCGATCAACAAGATCGGTCATGCGATGCATGACCTGCACCCGGTATTTGGGGCGTTTTGCCGTCAACCCGTGTTGGGCAGACTCCTGTGTGACATTGGCTATCGGCATCCCCTGCTTTGGCAGACCATGTACATCTTCAAGCAACCCCACATCGGTGGTGAAGTGCGCTGGCACCAGGATGGCAGTTACCTGATCACCGAACCGGCCACGGTAACCGGCATCTGGGTTGCCATCGAAGACGCCAACCGGGACAACGGTTGTTTATGGGTGCAACCCGGCGGTCATCGATCGCCCCTGCGGCAGATCTACGAGGCGGACTGGAGCACGCGCAAGGGCCAACTGACCGATCTGGACACAACACCGTGGCCGTCTGCCGGTGAAGCCGTTGCGGTTGAAGTAACGGCGGGCAGCGTGGTGATCTTTCATGACCACATGCCTCATTACAGTTCACAAAACCGCTCGGATCACTCACGCCACGCCTTTACCATGCACGTCACCGAAAAAGGTGCGCAATGGTCAGGCAGAAACTGGTTACAACGCCCGACGCTTGGTGATTTTGGACTTTAGTTCAGACTTTTCCTGTTCACTCAAAAAGGCCATTTCCAGTCCATCGCGCTGCGACTGGCGAACCTGTTCCCCCGACAGTCCCAGCGCGGGTGCTGCGACGAGATATTCGTGCGAAATATCGATGGCACTGATACCCGGGTCATCGGTATTCAGACAAAACCTGACGCCCCGTTCGGCCAGAAGCCTGAGCGGATGCACGCTGTAACTTGCAACGGTGCTGGTGTGCAGGTTTGAGGTCGGGCAGGCTTCAAGCGGTATGCCCTTCTCCACCAGGTAGTCGACCAGGGCGGGATCCTCGATGGAGCGGAAGCCGTGGCCGATACGCTCCGCGCCCAGGTCATGGATGGCCGACCAGACACTCTGCGGTCCGTCGGCTTCACCGGCGTGGATGGTCACGTGCAAACCGGCATCGCGGACACGCTTGAAATGCGTCCTGAAAAGATGCGCCGGAAAGCGTTGTTCATCACCCGCCAGGTCCACGGCGACGATATGGTCGCGGTGCGCGAGTATCGCTTCCAGTTCCTGCATGCAGGCCTCAACTCCAAATGTCCTGCTGAGGATACCGATGATATTGGCGCGTATGCCGGTATCACGTTCGGCTGCCCTGACGCCATCGGCACAGGCCTCCATAACCTCGCGCGGGTCCATCCCGTGTGATTGCGCCATGAACCAGGGACTGTAACGCAGTTCGATGTAATCGATGCCCTCGGCCCATGCGTCCTCGACGTTTTCATAGGCGACGCGGCGGCAGGCATCCGCGTTAACCAGAACCGCGGTCATGTGTTCAAAGCGGTCCAGGAACGCCATCAGTCCCGGTGCTGATTGATCGATATGGACAAAAGGCGCAAGACCGGCAACGGTTCTGGCCGGCAAGGCAATACCGTGGTGCCCGGCTAGCTCGAGTATGGTTTCCAGCCGGATACTGCCGTCGAGATGGCGGTGCAATTCGACCAGTGGAATTGTGTGGTCAAGCATGACGCTCGCCGGATTTTTCCCCGGTCGCGGCAAATGATATTGGCTGGAAAACACAACAGCCATGCATTAAGGCAAGTTGATCCATGGGGTCCGTCTTTTCCTGTGACCGCTGCGAGTGATGCATTGTAACCATGTTGGATTTAAATATGCAGCAACACAGTTTCCAGCATGCCGTGACGATCGCGTACCTGTTGATGCTCGCCGGCGGTTTTGCATTTTGTTATCAGCAGGTTTTTGTGACTATACTTGCAGACAATTCTCGCAGCACACAAAAAGGATTCATCGATGTCCCGACCGTTGGAAAGCATACTTTCTGCCATCGGCAACACGCCCGTCATAAAAATCAACAAGTTGTCGCCCGAGGGCATCAACATGTTTGTCAAGGTCGAAAGCTTCAACCCGATGGGTTCGGTCAAGGACCGCATGGCGCTTGCAACCATTGAAGCGGCAGAAGCCAGCGGCGAACTGAAACCGGGGCAAACCGTCATCGAGGCCACCAGCGGCAATACCGGAATCGGCCTGGCGATGGTATGCGCCGTCAAGGGCTACCCGCTGGTGGTGACGATGGCCGAGAGTTTCAGCATAGAGCGGCGCAAAATACTGCGTTTTCTCGGTGCCAGGGTGGTCCTGACGCCAGCGGAACTGAAGGGCAGCGGCATGCTGGCAAAGGCGGTGGAACTGGCCAAGGCACACGGCTGGTTTCTGGTCAGGCAGTTTGAAAACGAAGCCAATGCCGATGCGCACAGCCGGACCACGGCGGAGGAAATCCTGGACACTTTCGAGGGTGCGCAACTGGACTATTTTGTCACCGGTTTTGGCACCGGCGGAACCCTCAAAGGCACCAGCCGAGTATTAAAAAAGCGGAGTCCCGACACCAGGATCGTCGTCTGCGAACCGGATAACGCACAATTGCTCGGCAGCGGTATCCCCCAAGCGCGAGAAGCCGATGGCAGGCCGTCTACCAGCCACCTCAATTTCCGGCCCCACCTGGTACAGGGGTGGTCACCGGACTTCATTCCGCGCCTGGCGGAAGACGCAGTCGCGGCGGGTACGGTCGACCAGGTGGTGCCTATCGACGGCAAAAAGGCCTTGCATTACACCCGCGAACTTGCCCGGAAAGAAGGCATCTTCTGCGGTGTGTCGGGCGGTGCGACCTTTGCCGGCGCAATGGAAATTGCACGGACTGCTGCCACCGGCAGCAACGTTTTGTGCATGTTGCCGGATACCGGCGAACGCTACCCGTCGACCCCGCTGTTTGAAGATATCGTGAGCGAAATGAGCGAAGAGGAGTTGGCGATATCGCGTTCCACCCCCCCACTACCGTTTTGATGCCGCTACCACGGGTAAGCCCGCGGCCAGCTCCGGAAAGACCAATGAACCGCCGTCTGCGCTGGATGAACCGGCGCTGAAGTTCTTCAAACGGATCTTATCGGATCGTGCCAACCCCGTTGTGCTGTTCGCGCTTGAATGGTGTGAATTCTGCTGGTCCGTGCGCAAGCTTTTCGCCAGGCTTGAGATACCCTACCGGGCCGTCGACCTCGATTCTGTCCAGTACCAGGCAAACGACTTTGGCGGCAAAATCCGCACCGTCCTGCAGCAGGAGTTGGGCAAATCCACGATCCCGCAAATCTTTATCGGCGGGCAGCACCTCGGCGGTGCGACAGACCTGTTTGAGGCTTACAAAAATGGTGAACTGGGCAAGCGCCTGGCGGACCACAAAATCTACCCCAAAGAGATGCCGGAGTCATTTGAACCGGCCTCCCTCCTACCCGGTTGGTTGCATAAACGCTGATGATCTGAAGCCTGCGTAAAATCAATTTACGGAAGCTCTGATTAATGCCATCCTGGCATTATCAGAGCGCGGCAGACGAAAAGTGTGATTTTCGACTGCCTTACAAATCAACGGCTGAGCGCCGCTGATTTGGCGACACTTCCATGTGTCGCCGGAACCTCTGAATTAATCAGAAGTTCCTTAACCATGCCTTGATAAGTTGTCATGATCTCCCCAAATTAATGCGGTGAGATGTTCAACCGCACCACATTTTTAAAAGGAGATATGCAAGTGAGCCAACAGGTACCGCAAGTTACATTCAGAACCCGTGTCCGTGATGACAGCGTTGCAGGCCCGAATCCCTTCCGCTGGCAGGATGTGACCTCGGACGATATATTCAAAGGTAAAAAGGTGGTCGTGTTTGGCCTGCCCGGCGCGTTTACCCCCACCTGTTCGAGCACCCACCTGCCCGGCTACGAGGCGAACTTTCAGGCCTTGCGTGATGCGGGTGTCGATGAGGTCTACTGCCTGAGCGTGAACGACGCCTTCACCATGTTCCAGTGGGGCAAACACCAGGATGTCAAGAATGTGAAACTGCTGCCGGATGGCAACGGTGATTTCTCACGCCTGATGGGTATGCTGGTACGCAAGGACAACATCGGTTTCGGCCTGCGCACCTGGCGTTACTCGATGCTCGTCGATGACGGTGAAATCGTGAAGATTTTCAGCGAGCCCGGCAAGCAGGACAATGCGCCTAACGACCCGTTCGAAGTCAGCGATGCAGAAACGATGCTGGCTTACGTCAAATCAATGGCCTGACAGACGAAACCTGTCAAGATCAAGCAACGCAGAGCCTTTGGCTCTGCGTTTTTTTAACTTTTGAACAAGCCATTCAACAGCGGTTTTCCGCTTTGCGATTTTTCCGGTAATGGCGCGGGGCGTGCCGAATCGGTCTTGCTTGAGATAGCCTGACGCGCGGTGAGGCCTGTAAAACACCGTGCACACTCCACACAAACATTACCAAATTGAGTAGCCCGTAAAGCAGAACGGCGGCGTAGATAACGCCACCGTTCTATTTACCACGGGTTACGCAATGCTGACGAAACCCATATCAGAAGTTAATCCAACGCTCGAATTCCCTGGGAGAGCAAGGATTTCAACCTCATTTTCATGCCTGGCTCAGAGCACATCAAACCGGTCCAGCATCATGACCTTGGACCACGCAGCGACAAAATCACGCACGAACTTTTCCTGTGCAGCGTCTTCTGCATAGACTTCCGCCACGGCACGCAGCTCTGAACTGGACCCAAAGATCAGGTCAACGGGGCTGGCCTTCCACTTCAGTTCACCGGTGGCTCGATCACGACCTTCGTAAACTCCTTCTGCGCTGGCTGACTTTGACCACTGCGTGGACATGTCCAGCAGGTTGACGAAGAAAGCGTTGTTCAGGGTGCCTGGCTTGTCGGTGAACACACCCAGTTCGGATTGACCGGTATTTGCATTCAGGGCGCGCATACCACCAACCAGGACGGTCATTTCGGGCACTGTCAAGGTCAGCATGTTTGCCCGGTCGACCAGCAAATCCGCCGGTGATCTGCTATTGCCGTTGCCGAAGTAGTTGCGGAACCCGTCAGCCGCCGGCTCCAGCACGGCAAATGACTGCACATCGGTTTGATCCTGTGACGCATCGGTGCGCCCCGGTGTGAATGGAACCTGCACGTCCTGTCCGGCATTTTTCGCGGCCTGCTCTATGGCCGCAGCACCACCCAGAACGATCAGATCGGCGAGCGAAACTTTCTTACCGCCGGCTTGCGCACTGTTGAACTTTTGCTGGATACCCTCCAGCTGTTTCAGCACTTTGGCCAATTCAGCCGGATTGTTGGCTGTCCAATCCTTCTGGGGCGCGAGGCGGATACGTGCCCCGTTCGCCCCGCCGCGCATGTCGGTGCCGCGGAAGGAAGAGGCTGCTGCCCAAGCGGTTCTGACCAGTTCAGGTACGGTCAGACCCGACGCCAGTATCTGTGCCTTCAGGGCCGCAATGTCGCCTGCCTCGATCAGTTGATGATCAACTGCCGGGACGGGATCCTGCCAGATCAAAACCTCGGCGGGCACCTCGTCGCCCAGGTAGCGCGAACGCGGCCCCATATCGCGATGTGTCAGCTTGAACCAGGCCTTGGCAAAAGCCAGTTCAAACTCGTCCGGTTTGTCCAGGAAGCGCTTCGAAATCTTTGCATAAATTGGATCAAACTTGAGTGCAAGATCGGTCGTGAACATGACAGGCGCGTGGCGCTTCGACGGGTCGTGTGCATCCGGTACGAGGTTCGATGCCTCCGCGTTATCAGGAATCCACTGAATAGCGCCCGCGGGGCTCCTGGTCTGCACCCATTCAAACGCGAACAGGTTGCTGAGATACTGCGTGGTCCAGGCGGTCGGACTGGAGGTCCAGGCGCCTTCCAGGCCACTGGATATCGTGTCACCGGCTTTGCCACTGCCACACCTGTTCTTCCAGCCGAAACCCTGTTCTTCAATGCCGGCAGCGGCGGGCTCTGGGCCTACGCAATCACCGGGCTTGCCAGCACCATGCGCTTTACCAAACGTATGGCCACCGGCGATCAGCGCAACGGTTTCTTCATCGTTCATCGCCATGCGGCCGAATGTTTCGCGAATGTCTGTGGCCGCGGCGAGCGGGTCCGGATTGCCGTTGGGTCCCTCGGGATTGACGTAAATCAGGCCCATCTGGACAGCGGCGAGCGGGTTTTCAAGTTGCCTGTCGCCATGGTAACGCTCGTCCGCCAGAAATTCTTTTTCAGGACCCCAGTAGACCATGTCAGGTTCCCAGTCGTCGGTACGTCCGCCGGAAAAACCGAAGGTCTTGAAACCCATGGACTCGAGCGCGACGTTACCCGTCAGGACCATCAGGTCGGCCCAGGAAATCCGGCTGCCGTATTTCTGCTTGATCGGCCACAACAGACGCCGCGCCTTGTCGAGGTTCACATTGTCAGGCCAACTGTTGAGCGGTTCAAACCGCTGCTGGCCACCACCGGCACCGCCGCGGCCGTCAGCCACGCGATAGGTGCCCGCGCTGTGCCAGGCCATCCGTATGAAAAATGGACCATAGTGGCCATAGTCCGCAGGCCACCAGTCCTGTGACTGGGTCATCAACGCCGCTATGTCCTTCTTCAGGGCTTGCAGGTCCAGGCTGTTAAACTGCGTGGCATAATTGTAGTCCTTGCCCATCGGGTCGGATTCGGCGGCTTGCTGGCGCAGCGGACCCAGGTCCAGTTTTTCAGGCCACCAGAACTGGTTCGGCTTTGCCGCACCCGCGGCAAAAGCAGTGCTTGACAGCAGCAACGGTGAAATGGCTACCATCAAGGCGGCAATTAAAAGTATTGTTGATCTATGCATTGAGATTTTCCTCCGGTTAGCATGGAGCGGATCGGTGAGACATCAATTCACCAGCGCTCCGCGAGTGACATAAAACGCCTGATGATCGTGTCACTAACAATCGCATAAAGGAAATTGATTGATACTATTATTTTGATAGCAATATTCAATAACACGTGCGTTGTGTGTCCTGCGGAAATTTGGCGTTTGCGTATCGGAAAAGAAAAAACAAAAAGTCTTGACCGTGACACTAACTTGGGATCGTGGCTTGCATTGATTGTTGTGCGCCCCTAAGTCATTTCCAGCTTCGGCTTTGACAGCGACAGCTCCCCTGACTCCCCCATCGTGACGGTTTAATACTTTTATTTTTTCTCAAACTTGCCGGTCAGAGGATGCTGCATGAACTACAGATGCGCCAGCGGACTCATTCAAGCACATACAGTTGCCAGAGGTCCTTGCGTGTCATCTTCAAAAACGGACTCATCGCCAGCAGACCGGTCTTGCCGATGCTTTTTTCGAGGTAGCGCATTTCTTCAAACTTGGCCCGCGTGCGCTCCCCGACCGGCGTGTCCAGGCCATTTTCGCGCATCATCAGTACGCCTTTGGCGCGCAGCGCAAGCTCGGTGTAGAGTCGCAGGTAACAGAGCATGTCGACGACAACAGTACCGGGAAATTTCTGTTTCAGATCCTGCAGGAAACGGCCGATCCGGGACTCCGTAAACTCACCCGAGTTGATCTGCTCCAGCAGCATCGCATCTTCGTCAAAATCCACTTCCAGCCACTCGTGCATGCTTTGGGCGCTCTTTTTAAAAACGACCAGGAAAATCGGCGGCATGGCCAGCAGCGTGACCAGCGTGGTGAGGATGGGAGTGCCGGGGAAATGGTTGAAAACCGAGTGTATGGTTATAGCGAGGATAAACCCCGGCAACAACAACAGCGGGTTGATCTTCATCTGGCGTTCGGTCAGGGTTTGGGCCAGGACACCAAACAATGCCATCGTACCGCCGTGCATGACAGCGGTGCCAAAGCCCCGCACGACCCAGACCGCGATCTGGGCATCGGCCGCCATGTACAGGTAGTAAAAGTTTTCGATCACCCCGAAACCCGCACCCACGGCAAAACCCAGTATGGCCGCATCGACCAGGAAACCGATGCGATGGCTTCTGAACAGGTAGATCATCACGCAGGCTTTCATGCACTCTTCAATGACCGGCGCCGCGTAACGTGAATAGACGGGAAAATCCCAACCCAGCAGACCAATGGCGTATCCATTGACCCAATAGCCGATAACCGGCAGCATTGCCCCCGCGAGGATGACCCACAAAATGGTGCGCAACTTGACCAGCTTGTAACTGTCCATGTACAGCAGTAGCAGCAGGAAAATCAGCACTGGCAACAGACCTACCGGTGCCCGGGTGAGCAAATCAATCGACATGAAGCAGTGAATTTTCCTGAGGGACGCGCATGTCCCCTATTCTGCTTGATTTGGGCGCCCTTTCACAATATTTTCAGTGACAATATGATTTCGTCATCCAGTTTGGTACCTTTGCGGAAACCGGCAGCGTAACCGGCCGACAGGGTCATGGGCAGCCTGTGTACCAGGGTGAATTGGAGGTCCAACTGAAACCCGATGCTGGTATATGTCTGCTCATTGTCCTCAACCAGGTCCCTGATCAGTGCGCCGCCGGAAACACCGGCAACAAATATGGCCGGTCGTATCCAACTGAGAAAAAACCCCGGCGTGCCGACTGACTCGAACTTTATTGGCGGCAGGTTCCATTCGGCTACAGATTTTACGAATTTATCCGCGCTGATGGCATCGATCTCAAAACCGGGCATGGAATCATATTCCCGGTACCGTTTAACCTCGCCGTCATCCACGTAGTTGTTGCCAAAACCGCCGAAATAAAAATTGGTCAGGGTATTCAGACGATCACCATCCGCGATACCGGCCGAGTTGTAGAACCATATTGAAGAGTGTTTCCACGGCAACGCGAAACCAAAATTCAATCCGACCCGCAGTTTTGGAATCGTGTCGTTGTTGGCGTGGTCGGCACTGGCAACGACATCCCATTCCCAACCTTTTTCATGGTCGACTGCACCCTGGGACCTGCGGGTGTCGGTGAAATTGAATTCAACCTCGCCATGCAGAATGTTTTCATAAAAAAAAGTGGGAATATTCTGATTGCCAGGCAGGGTATCCAGGCCGACGTAATAAGCCAGTTCCGAGGAAAAGTTCAGTACCCTTGGCTGATCAAAAATCAGGGCTTTTTCATAGCCGAGTATAAAAGCATCGCCTTTCCGGCTACGCTTGGTCGGTCCGAACAAATCGTAAAAATCCGCGTCGTTGTGCCAATACCGCGCATGCCAGTTCAAGGCCGAATACTCGGCACTGAAGTGCAACTGTTCGTTTGAATCGAGGCTGCTGTCCGGTGAATACGATGCACTGAGATCAATGCTGTGTAACTGCGCGGGGTCCTGAAGCTTCATCGCCCAACCAAACGCCGTCGAATCACGGTATCCCTCGATGATGGGATATCCCGACTCGTATCCCAGTTCACGGTATGGCCGGTACTTGCCGCGGTTGGTTATTTTGCTTTCATAATCCACTTTGGAAAGTGTGCTGACGACACTCCAGTCTCGCACGACCGGGTGTTTTTTGGCGATCTCATTACCGAGGAAAACGATTGCGCTCAGAGCCTCGAGCGGTACCGGATCGATAATGGTGGGTATAAATCCCTGGCCGCTGTATTCAAACACGACCAGGGAACCATCCGCACGCGGTATCGGTCGGAAAAACCCGGTTTCTGCATTGCTGACCGCTTCCATTTCACCCGTTGCGATTTCATAACGAAAGATATTGGAAACACCGGTCAAAAAAGAACTGCCGAACAGGTAGCGTCCATCCGGGGAAAAGACAAATCCCTCGGGTGTCGAGGTGATAAAATCATATTCAGCAATCGCTTCAACTTTCTGTTGCAGAAGGTCCGCGGTGCGATAGACCTTGAGGTACTGGGATGCGTCGATTTGCCCAAGGGACAACGACAACATCGTCCCGTCAGGTGAAATATCCATTTCATACGCCTCTTCACCGTAGGGCCAGGTGTGGAGTTGATTCCATTCTTCGTAGGGCGGTGGAATCCTGACCAGCGATACATATCCGTTCAAGTGCCGCAGACCCCAGATGGACCGGTCTGCCGGATTGAAGGCTAAATCACCGACCCGGGCGTCCTTGATCAACATCCGCTTTTTACGCGTCGTCAAGTCCACGGCCACCAGGTCGCGGTGGGCATCGTTGTCATCCGTGTAGAACAACGTCTTGGTGCCGGGATCATAGGCAGGTGAGGTCACGGGGTACACCTTGGGGCCCCTGACATCGGTGATATTCTCTATGCTGCCATCTGCCAATGACATCACGCCTATGTGCGCAACCACGCCAGGATAGCGGAAAGCACCGATCATCACGCCATCTTGCTCATCCACAAATGCGCGGGAGATCGATCCGAGGGCCCGGTCAGCGAGTGGCCGGGACGAAGTAAGCGGGTGCTCCCGGACCTTAACGAGGTTGGCCTGTTGGAATTCATGCTCGAACTCGATCCATTGGTTCCAAGCATCTTCGAGAGGCAGGCCATACACCTTCAAAAACTGCTTTGAGTAGTATCGCTCGCTATCCTCACCGCGTTTGAGCCACTCGACCAGATGTTCGGGTGAGTATTCAAAAGCGAGATAACTCATAAAGCGGGTTCCGTAGAGGTATGCATTCACAGTGCCCTGGAAGTCGATACTGCTGCCTTCGGCGACGATGCCCAGGTCGCTGTAGAAATGTGCATCATCACGCACCATGGAACGGAACACCATTTCGTCATAGGCACCTTGTGCCCGTCCGACTCCGCCCGACATCCAGGTTTCGAAAAATACGGCGGAGCCTTCCTGGTACCAGCGGGGTGCGCTTAGTCTGGGGGTGGCAAAATAGTTGTACAGAATGGATTCCGGGTGGCGATCGGTCTGCCGGGGTTTGCCACCAAAAAAGCGTCTCCAGCGTAAATCCTGGGAATTTGCCACGTCCATGGTTGCCACGTGGGTCAACTCGTGGTTCATGATCATGAAGGTTCTTTCGTTGCCAGGAAGCAACTCCAGCGTGTGGTTGGATGGCGCGATATAGACTGATATGGCATTACGTGGAGAGACACTGGCTCCGGCGTTTCCGTAATCGCTGAAATCCGTTACGACAACGGTGGTTTTTTCATAAGGTGTCCAATCGAAAATATAGCGTTGAAATTCGAGAGCGTTGTGAAAACTCTTCGACATGTGCGGAACCAGGTAAGTCTGAAATGGGTCCTGGTATATCATCAACATATCGTCTGTTTCAACGAAATCTATCTCAAACGGTGCTGCTGAAGCACGCGTTGACAACAGGTTTAACAAGAGGAAAATTAAAAGGAATCCAGAACGCACTTGCCACTCCCCGTCAATTGCATAATTCTATTCAGACAAGCTCTGATTAATGCCGTCCTGGCATAAGCAGAACTGGGCAGCCGAAAAATGTCATTTTCGACTGCCTGACAAATCAACGGCTTGGCGCCGCCGAATTGGCGACACACCCATGTGTCGCGGGCACCTCGGAATTCATCAGAGGTTCCTTAGCATAGTATGTATTTGGGCGGTCTGCTTTCTGATTGCGACAGCCCGGTGTGTTCTGCACCACGACCCCACAGATTCCACTACTGCAAAAAAAAACCGCCTGCTAAATGGCAGGCGGTGTTTTTTCGAACTTCTTGCGCGTTCCGGGCTTTTCCCTCAACACTACTCTGAAGCGTTGCGCAGTGCCTGGCTGGCCAGTGCGTCGCGGAAACTGTCATTGGCCATCGCGTTACGGAAGCTGTCATTGGCCATCGCGTTGCGGAAGCTGTCACTGGCCATCGCAGTACGGAAGCTGTCGCTGGCCATCGCAGTGCGGAAGCTGTCGCTGGCCATCGCAGTGCGGAAGCTGTCGCTGGCCATCGCAGTGCGGAAGCTGTCATTGGCCATCGCGTTGCGGAAGCTGTCGCTGGCCATCGCGGTGCGGAAACTGTCGCTCGCCATTGCGTTGCGGAAGCTGTCACTGGCCATCGCGTTGCGGAAGCTGTCGCTGGCCATCGCATTGCGGAAGCTGTCGCTGGCCATCGC
>Ga0209391_10001284_pt1 | contig 12946 bp, 13 predicted proteins | sample PPLLak3March2015_FD_187246 | JGI IMG/M metagenome (GOLD analysis project Ga0209391, IMG submission 187246) | Freshwater sediment microbial communities from Prairie Pothole Lake near Jamestown, North Dakota, USA - PPLs Lake P7 Core (1) Depth... | ecosystem: Environmental > Aquatic > Freshwater >... | reverse complement strand
GGAACGACCGGCAGGACGTCCGCGTTGAGCAGGGCGAGCAGGGCTTCGACCGCCAGCGGGCGAGCGCCCGAAAAACCCGCGGCCAGGCTGTTCGCCTTGAGCAGCAGCATGCGCCGCACGAGTTCCGGTGCGAGCGGTTCGCCGACGCCGCACGCGTGGCTGCGGACGAGGTTCAACTGCAGGCGCTGCGTCTTCTGCGCCGGGATCACCCGGTTGGCAAAGGCGCCGAAGCCCGTGTTGATGCCGTAGGCGACCCGGCCGGAGGCGACCGTGGCCTCGACCGTCGCCTGCGATTGCTGCATGCGGCCTCGCGCTGCCGCAGCGAGCCGCACCGACGGGCGCAATGTCTCGAACTGGCGCAGTTCACCGAGCGTCAGCGAGGATCCATCCAGTTCGAGCACGGCGTCACGCATGCAGGGTACGGTACCTCATGCGGTGCGGCTGCTCGGCATCCTCGCCGCGCCGCTTCTTCAGGTCGTCGACGTACTCCGAGTAGTTGCCCTCGAACCAGACGACCTCGCTGTTGCCCTCGAAGGCGAGGATGTGGGTCGCGATGCGGTCGAGGAACCAGCGGTCGTGCGAGATCACCACGGCGCAGCCCGGGAAGCTCAGCAGGGCTTCCTCGAGCGCGCGCAGCGTCTCGATGTCGAGGTCGTTGGTCGGTTCGTCGAGCAGGATGACGTTGCCGCCTTCCTTGAGCACCTTGGCCAGGTGCACGCGGTTGCGCTCACCGCCCGAGAGCTCGCCGATGTTCTGCTGCTGCTGCGAGCCACGGAAGTTGAAGCGGCCGACGTACGCGCGCGAGGGCGTCTCGTAGTTGCCGACCTTGATCATGTCCGAGCCGAGCGAGATTTCCTGCCACACGGTCTTCCTGTCGTCGAGCGTCTGGCGCGACTGGTCGACGTAAGCGAGCTGCACCGACGGCCCGATGCGCAGTTCGCCACCGTCGGCCGTCTCCTGGCCGGTGATGATGCGGAACAGCGTGGTCTTGCCGGCGCCGTTCGGACCGATGATGCCGACGATGCCGCCCTGCGGCAGGTTGAAATTGAGGTTGTCGAACAGCAGCTTGTCGCCGTACGCCTTCGACAGGCCCTGCGCCTCGACGACCAGCTCGCCGAGGCGCGGGCCCGGCGGGATGTAGATCTCGTTGGTCTCGTTGCGCTCCTGGAACTCGCGCGACTGCAGTTCCTCGAAGCGCTGCATGCGGGCCTTGCTCTTGGCCTGGCGCGCCTTCGGGTTCTGGCGCACCCAGGCGAGTTCGCGCGCGAGCATCTTCTTGAGCGCTTCCTGCTGCTGCTCCTCGACCTTGAGGCGGGCTTCCTTCTGCTCGAGCCACGACGAGTAGTTGCCCTGCCACGGGATGCCGTGGCCGCGGTCGAGTTCGAGGATCCAGCCGGCGACGTTGTCGAGGAAATAGCGGTCGTGGGTCACCGCGATCACGGTGCCAGGGTATTCCTCGAGGAAGTGCTCGAGCCAGCGCACGGATTCCGCGTCGAGATGGTTGGTGGGCTCGTCGAGCAGCAGCATGTCGGGCTTCGACAGCAGCAGGCGGCAGAGCGCGACCCGGCGGCGCTCGCCGCCGGAGATCTTCGTGACGTCCGCGTCCCATGGCGGCAGGCGCAGCGCGTCTGCGGCCACCTCGAGCTGGCGCTCGAGGTTGTGGCCATCGGTGGCCTGGATGATCGCCTCGAGCCGGGCCTGCTCGGCCGCGATCTTGTCGAAGTCCGCATCGGGCTCGGCGTAGGCCGCGTAGACGGCATCGAGCCCGGCCAGCGCGTCCTTGATGTGCGCCACGGCCTCCTCGACGTTGCCGCGGACGTCCTTGGCGGGGTCGAGCTTCGGCTCCTGCTCGAGGAAGCCGATCTTGATGCCCGGCTGCGGCCGCGCCTCGCCTTCGATCTCCGTGTCGAGCCCCGCCATGATGCGCAGCAGCGTGGACTTGCCCGACCCGTTGAGGCCGAGGACGCCGATCTTGGCGCCGGGGAAGAAGCTCAGGGAGATGTCGCGAAGGATGACGCGCTTCGGGGGAACGACCTTCCCGACGCGATTCATCGTGTAGATGTACTGGGCCATGGCTGGAGTTTGCGCTCGGAATGCGGCTGCCGCGAAAAAGGCCGGCGATTATCGGTCATCGGGGGCGGGCGACGCTACCGCCGGCGGCCGGGGGCTGCTAGGCTCCCCGACCCCTTGGCTTCGGATCGTGCGCTGCCCGTGACGCAGACGAAACCGCAGTCGCCTGTCCTGCTGGTGACCAGCGACGGCCTCGGCCGTTACGGCTTCGCCGACGGCCACCCCTTCGGCCCGGACCGCCAGGAGGCTTTCCTGCGCGAGCTGCGCCGCAGCCGGGTGTATGCGCAACTGCGCCAGCTCGACCCACGCATCGCGGAGCGCGACGAGCTGGAAGCTTTCCACCGCCGCGAATACGTCGACCTCGTGATCCAGAAGTCCGCCGAGGGCCGCGGCTACCTCGACGTCGGCGACACGCCCGCTTCGAAGGGCATCTACGAGGCGTCGAGTTTCGTCGTCGGCGGCACGCTGCAGGCGGTCGAGGAGATCATGGCGGGCAACGTGCGGCGGGGCTTCATCCCGATCGGTGGGCTGCACCACGCATCCCGTGCCCACGCGGCCGGATTCTGCGTCTTCAACGACTGCGGCGTGGCGATCGAACAGCTGCGCCGCCGCCACGGCGTGCGCCGCGTCGCCTACGTCGACATCGACGCCCACCACGGCGACGGGGTGTTCTACGCGTTCGAGTCCGATCCCGACGTGCTCTTCGCCGACATCCACGAGGACGGGCGTTACCTGTACCCCGGGACCGGCGCAGCGGAGGAGACCGGCGTGGGCGAGGCGGTCGGCACCAAGCTGAACCTGCCGCTGCCTCCCGGAGCGACCGACGTCGACTTCCACCGGGAGTGGCGCCGGGTCGAGGACTACCTGCGGGCCACGCAGCCGGACTTCATCCTGCTCCAGTGCGGCGCCGACAGCCTCGAGGGCGATCCGATCACGCACCTCGCGTTCAGCGAGGAGGCGCACGCGCACGCCGCGGCCTCGGTCTGCCGGATTGCCGACGAAATCGGCCACGGCCGGGTGCTCGCCATGGGTGGAGGCGGTTACAACCGCCAGAACCTCGCCCGTGCCTGGACGCGCGTCGTCGAGGCGCTCGTGGAGACCTGACGTCGGCTACAATTACTGGTCCCCGATCGTGGAGCTGAAATGTTTCCCGCCAGCATGAACATCGCCGGGTTCGACCCCGAACTCGCGGCCGCCCTGGAGCACGAGCGCGTCCGCCAGGAAGAGCACATCGAGCTGATCGCCTCCGAGAATTACGCGACGCCCCGGGTGCTGGAAGCCCAGGGCTCGGTGCTGACCAACAAGTACGCCGAGGGCTACCCCGGCAAGCGCTATTACGGCGGGTGTGAATTCGTCGACATCGCCGAGCAGCTGGCGATCGACCGGGCGAAGAAACTCTTCGGCGCCGACTACGCCAACGTGCAGCCGCACTCGGGGTCGCAGGCCAACGCCGCGGCGTTCCTCGCGCTGATCAAGCCGGGCGACACGCTGCTCGGCATGAGCCTCGACCACGGCGGCCACCTCACGCACGGCGCCAAGGTCAATTTCTCCGGCAAGATTTTCAACGCGGTCCAGTACGGCCTCGACCCGGCGACGGGCGAGATCGACTACGCGCAGGTCGAGCGCCTGGCGCACGAGCACCAGCCGAAGATGATCATCGCGGGTTTCTCGGCGTACTCGCGCGTCGTCGACTGGCAGCGCTTCCGCGACATCGCGGACGCGGTCGGTGCGTACTTCCTCGTCGACATGGCGCACGTCGCCGGCCTGGTCGCGACCGGCGCCTATCCGAGTCCGGTGCGGATCGCGGACGTGGTGACCACCACGACGCACAAGACGCTGCGTGGCCCCCGCGGCGGCCTGATCCTCGCACGCGCCAACGACGAGATCACGAAGAAGCTCAATTCGCTGATCTTCCCGGGCACGCAGGGCGGCCCGCTGATGCACGTGATCGCGGCCAAGGCCGTGGCCTTCCTCGAGGCGATGCAGCCGGAGTTCGTGGGTTACCAGCAGCAGGTCGTCGCCAATGCGCGTGCGATGTGCAAGGTGCTGCAGGAGCGCGGCCACAAGATCGTCTCCGGCGGCACCGACAACCACCTGTTCCTGCTCGACCTCATCGAGCGCAGCTACACGGGCAAGGATGCCGATGCGGCGCTCGGCAAGGCGCACATCACGGTCAACAAGAACACCGTGCCGAACGACCCGCGCTCGCCCTTCGTGACCAGCGGGTTGCGCATCGGCACGCCGGCCGTGACCACGCGTGGTTTCGGCGAGGCAGAGGTCAGCCAGCTCGCGCACTGGATCGCCGACGTGCTCGTCGACGTCAACGACGAGGCGGTGATCGCGCGGACACGCGACGCCGTGCGCGAAATCTGCCGGCGGTTCCCGGTCTACGGCGCCTGAGCCGGGACACCGGCGGGCAGGGTCGGGCAGGACGGGAGTAACACGGCGTGTACTGTCCGTTCTGCGCGTTCGAGGAGACGAAGGTCATCGACTCGCGCCTGTCCGCCGAGGGGCAGCAGGTGCGGCGCCGCCGCGAGTGCCTGCGCTGCGGCGAGCGTTTCACGACCTTCGAGTCCGCCGAGCTGGTCATGCCGCGCGTCGTCAAGAGCGATGCGACGCGCGAGCCGTTCGACGAAGCCAAGCTGCGCTCCGGCATGCTCAAGGCGCTCGAGAAGCGCCCGGTCGCGAGCGAGGCGGTCGATGCGGCAGTCAACCACGTCTGCCACAAGCTGCGCACGCTCGGCGAGCGTGAGGTGCCTGCGCGCCTGATCGGCGAATTCGTCATGGACGAACTGCACCAGCTCGACGAGGTGGCGTACGTCCGCTTCGCGTCGGTCTACCGCAGCTTCCAGGACGTCGACGCGTTCCACGAGGAGATCGAGAAGCTGCGTCACCGCCGGCCGCGCACGGTCGAAGACGTGCAGCTCGCCCTGTGGTCCGCGGCCGAAGGCAACGTCGCGCCCGGCACGCCGCGCACCGGGGGCAGCAAGAAGTGACCGCTCCCGCGTTTACCGCTCGGGATCACGAGCACATGGCGCAGGCGCTGCAGCTCGCGGCTCGCGGCGTGTACTCCACTGCGCCCAATCCCGCCGTCGGGTGCGTCGTGCTCGATGCCGGCGGCGCTACGGTCGGCGCAGGATGGCATCGCAAGGCCGGCGAGCCCCACGCGGAAGTCCTGGCGCTGCAGGCGGCGGGCGCGCGAGCTCGCGGAGGCACGGCTTACGTGACGCTCGAGCCCTGCTCGCATCATGGCCGCACGCCACCCTGCGTCGATGCAGTGATTGAAGCCGGATTGAGTCGCGTCGTCGTCTCCATGCGCGACCCCAACCCCCGGGTCGCGGGCGCCGGCCTGCAGAAACTGCTCGAAGCCGGCGTCGCTGCGTCGGTCGGCCTGCTCGAACGCGACGCACGCGAATTGAACCGCGGTTTCGTCTCGCGCATGGAGCGCGGACGGCCGTGGGTCACGGTCAAGATCGGCGCGAGCCTCGACGGTCGCACCGCCCTGGCCGACGGCTCCAGCAAGTGGATCACGAGTGCGCTGGCGCGGGCCGACGTCCAGAAACTGCGGGCACGGGCGTCTGCGGTGCTCACGGGCATCGGCACCGTGCTCGCGGACGATCCTGCACTCACCGTTCGAGAGCCCGACCTTGCCATGGTCGGGCGCCAGCCGCTGCGCGTGATTTTCGATGCCCGCGGGCAATTGCCGCCGGACGCCCGCGTCGTCAACGACGGGTGCGAAACCCTGCTGCTGACGAGCCAGCAGGGCGCGGGGCAGTTGCAGGCGCGCGGCGTGCACGCGCAGACCAGCCTGGTCGTCGAATCGCTGCCGGTCGACGCGATCGGCCGGCTGGACCCGGGAATTGCGCTGCAACGCCTGGCCGAGCGCGAATGCAACGAAGTGCTGGTCGAGGCGGGCGCGCGCCTGGCCGGCAGCTTCATCGAGGCGGGACTCGTCGACGAACTGATCGTCTACGTCGCCCCCAGCGTGCTCGGTGACACGGCGCGGCCCGCCTTCCTGCTGCCGCAGCCCCTGCGGTCGCTCGACGAGCGACAGAACCTCGTGTTCCACGACATCCGCCGGATCGGACCCGACGTCCGGCTGACCTTGCGACCTGCGGAGGCTTCGAACTGATGTTTACCGGAATCGTGCAGGGCGTCGGCACCGTGCGCGCCATCGAGCCGCGCGGCGGCGACGTGACGATCGTCCTCGACACGGGCAGCGTGGCCCTCGACGGAATCGAACTCGGCGGCAGCATTGCGGTGAGCGGCGTCTGCCTGACCGCAACGCGCTTCGACCGCTCGAGTTTCGCTGCGGACGTGTCGCGCGAGACGCTGTCGCTGACGACGCTCGGCCAGTGCCAGGCCGGCAGCCGGGTCAATCTCGAAAAGGCGTTGTTCGCCGGGCAGGCCCTCGGCGGGCACTACGTGACGGGGCACGTCGACGGTGTCGGTGAAGTCGTCTCCAGGCATACGGATGCGCGGTCGGTCCGCATGGAGTTCCGGGTACCGCCGGAACTCGCGCGCTACGTCGCCCGCAAGGGGTCGATCTGCATCGACGGGGTCAGCCTGACGGTCAACGGCGCGCAGGGCGACCGCTTCGACGTGAACCTGGTGCCGCACACGCTGGAGGTCACGACGCTCGGATTGCTGCAGCCGGGCAGCCGCGTGAACCTCGAAGTCGACATCATCGCGCGCTACGTCGAAAGGATGATGCACCCGGACACGGCGTGATCGGTGCACTGCGGCCGGGGCGCACCCTGCTAAACTGCGCGCCGCAGACACCGTTCGGACCAGGTACCGGCCCGAATAAATGATTTAAAAACATATAGTTGGGCGCGCATCATAATGAGTTCTCTCAATACGATCGACGAGATCCTGGACGACATCCGCCGCGGGCGCATGGTCGTCATCATGGACGACGAAGACCGTGAGAACGAAGGTGACCTCATCATGGCCGCGACGATGGTCCGCCCCGAGGACGTCAACTTCATGGCCCGCTACGGGCGCGGCCTGATCTGCCTGACCCTGACGCGTGATCGCTGCCGGCAACTGCGCCTGCCGCTGATGGTCACCGACACGGACCTGGACCAGCGCACCAACTTCACGCTGTCGATCGAAGCAGCCGAGGGCGTCACGACGGGCATCTCGGCGTATGACCGCGCGCACACGATCCGGGCCGCCGTCGCATCGGGGGCCCGCCCGGAGGACCTGCGCCAGCCGGGGCACATCTTCCCGCTGATGGCGCAGCCCGGCGGCGTGCTCAGTCGCGCCGGCCACACCGAGGCAGGTTGCGATCTCGCACGGCTCGCAGGCCTCGAGCCGGCGGCCGTCATCGTCGAGATCCTCAACGAGGACGGCACGATGGCACGGCGTCCCGACCTCGAAACGTTCGCGTCCGCGCACAACATCAGGATCGGGACCATCGCGGACCTGATCCGCTACCGGCTCGAGAAGGAGCGCTCGGTCGAGCGCATCGCCGAGCGCGACATCCAGACGGAGTTCGGCGCGTTCCGGCTGTACTGCTACGAGGACCACGTCAACAACACGGTCCACCTCGCGTTGATACGCGGGAACCCGTCGCAGGAGGCGGCGCCGCTCGTGCGCGTCCACCTCAAGGACACCGTGCGGGACCTGGTCGGCGTGGTCGAGGACGGCCACAGCTGGTCGCTGCGGCAGGCCATGCAACGCATCGCCCGCGAAGGCTCGGGCATCATCGTGCTGTTGCGGCCCGAAGAGAGCCCGCTCGACATCGCCGAGTCGGTGCGCACCGCGGACCGTGCGTCGCACGTCTCCAACCCGGCGCGCGGCGCCCAGGTGCTGCGCACCTACGGCATCGGCGCCCAGATCCTGCGCGACCTCGGCGTGCACAACATGCGCGTGCTGAGCGCGCCCAAGCAGATGCACGGCCTGTCGGCCTTCGGCCTCGAAGTGGCCGAGTACGTAGACTGAAGCGGGGAAGAGAACGACATGGACAACATCCGTACCCTCCAGGGCGACGTGCTGGCCCGCGACCTCCGCGTCGCGATCATCGCCTCGCGCTTCAACGACGCCATCGTCGATCACCTCGTGCGCGGCGCGGTCGATGCCCTGGTGCGGCACGGCGCGAGCGAGAAGCAGATCGAGATCATCCGCGTGCCGGGTGCGTACGACCTGCCGTTCGTCGCGCGGCGCGTCGCGGCTTCCAAGCGCTGCGATGCCATCGTGGCACTCGGTGCGGTGATCCGCGGTGCGACGCCACATTTCGATTACGTCTGCAGCCAGTGCGCTTCCGGCCTCGCGCGGGCGGCCGACGAGACCGGCGTGCCCGTCGCGTTCGGCGTGCTGACGACCGACACGATCGAGCAGGCCGTCGAACGGGCCGGCACGAAGGCGGGCAACAAGGGTGCGGACGCCGCGCTGGTCGCGCTGGAGTTGGCGAACCTGCTGCGTCGCCTGGCGGTCTGAGATGCCCAAGCCGCGCAGCGAGCGATCGAGCCGGGCGCGCAGCCTGTCGCGCCGGCTCGCGATGCAGGCCCTCTACCAGTGGCAGATGACGGGCCAGTCGTTCGCCGAGCTGCGCAACCAGTTCACGACCGACGAAGGCTATGCGGACGTCGACTCGGAGTATTTCGGCCAGCTGCTGCAGGGCGTGGTCGAGGCCGCGCCGGAACTCGATGCCCTGCTCGGCGAGTGGATCGACCGCCCGGTCGCGCAGCTCGACCCCGTCGAGCATGCCGTGCTGCTGATCGGGCTGCAGGAGCTGCGCCAGCACCCGGAAGTGCCGTACCGCGTGGTGCTCAACGAAGGCGTCGAACTCGCGAAGAAGTTCGGCGCGACCGAGGGCCACAAGTTCATCAACGCGGTGCTCGACCGCGCCGCGCGCCAGTTGCGTGCGGCGGAGCAGGCGGCCACCCAGCGCACGCCACGCGAGTGACGCAACCCTCGACCGCAGGAGTGCCCGTGCCCCTCGGTGAGTTCGACATCATCGCGCGCTATTTCTCGCGCGCCACGGGCCGCAAGGACGTGCTGCTCGGCGTCGGCGACGATGCGGCGTTGCTGCTGCCGCCACCGGGCCAGGCCCTCGTCGCCGCCACCGACACGCTCGTGGAAGGCCGCCATTTCCTGCCAGGCACGCCCGCGGCTGCCATCGGTCACCAGGCGCTTGCCGTCAACCTCAGCGACCTGGCTGCGATGGGGGCCGAGCCGGCCTGGGCCCTGCTGTCGTTGTCGCTGCCGGCACCGGATGAACGCTGGCTCGAGGACTTTGCGCGTGGGTTATACACGCTCGCCGAGGCGCACGGGGTTGCACTGGTCGGCGGCGACACCGTCTCCGGCCCGCGGGTCATCACCATCGAAGTCCTCGGGTTCGTTCCACCCGGGGCAGCGCTGAAACGCAGTGGCGCCAGGCCCGGCGACGTCGTGTACGTGTCGGGCACGCCCGGCGAAGCGGCTGCAGGACTGGAACTGCTCGAGTCGGGCGCCGCAACCTTCGATTCGAGCGATCGCCGCGTGCGTCGCTTCCTCCAGGGCGAACCGCGCCTGCAACTGGGGCGCGCCTTGCGCGGCCTGGCCACGTCGGCCATGGACGTTTCGGACGGGTTGCTCGGCGATCTCCGCAAGCTCGCCGGTGCATCCGGTGTCGGCGTGCGGCTCGAACTCGAGCGGCTGCCGATCGCGCCCGTGCTTGCGGCGCATTACGCCCGACCGCAGTGCGAGCGTTACGTGCTGCACGGCGGCGACGACTACGAACTGCTGTTCACGGTGCCTCCCGCGCAGGCCGACGCACTCGACGCGATCGCGCGGGATACCGGGATTGCGGTGCACGCGATCGGGACAGTCGAACCGGGCTCGGGCGTGCAGTGCATGCGCGCGGGACGCCTCGAAACGGACACCGGGCGGGGCTATGACCACTTCGCCGGTTGAGCACGCCGTCCGCAGGTTGCCCGTTCGCGTCCTGCGCGACCCGGTGCACCTGCTGGCGCTGGGGTTCGGCTCGGGCCTCGCGCCGTTCGCGCCCGGGACGTTCGGCTCGGTCGTCGGGCTCGTGATCGGACTGGGCGTGCTGCGACTGGGGTTCACGTTCGCCTGCGTCGCGACGGCCGTGGCCATCGTCGCCGGGTTCTGGATCTGCGGCGAGAGCGCGCGCCGGCTCGGCGTGCACGATCATCCGGCGATCGTCTGGGACGAGATCGCCGGCATGATGATCACGCTGCTGGCTGCACCGGCCACGTGGTGGGGCGCGTTGCTCGGATTTGTGCTCTTCCGGCTGTTCGACGTCTGGAAGCCGTGGCCGATCCGCGAGATCGATCACGGTATGGGTGGCGGCGCGGGAATTATGCTCGACGACGTACTGGCCGGCATCCTGTCGGCCGGGGTCCTGTGGCTGGCCGGAAACTACCTGTGAACGACGCGACCATCGAAGCCGATCCGCCGGTCACCCGGACGCAGACGATCGAGCCGCCGTCGCTCACGCCAGAGCGCATCGGCAAGTACTACGTCGTCCACGAAGTGGGCCGCGGCAGCACGGGCACGGTCTACCTCTCGCACGATCCGTTCTACGGCCGCGACGTCGCGATCAAGCTGTATCACACGACGACCGCCGACGACGCCGAAGGCCGCAATGCCCGCCGCATGTTCCTCGGCGAGGCGAAGATGGTCGGCAAGCTGCAGCACCCGAACGTCGTGCCGATCCACGACGCCGGCGAGGAAGACGGCCGCCGCTACGTCGTGACCGAACACGTGCACGGCGCGCGCACGCTGACTCAGTACTGCCGGACCGGCAGCCTGCTGCCGATCGACCAGGTCGTGGCCATCATGTACAAGTGCGCGAAGGCACTGCACTACGCGCACTCGCGCGGCGTGATCCACCGCGACATCAAGCCGTCGAACATCCTGCTGACGCAGGACGGCGACGTGCGCATCGTCGATTTCGGCATTGCGCTGGTGGCCGACTCAGATGTTTCGCGGCTCGAAGGCGTGGCGGGCAGCCCGGCTTACATGTCGCCCGAACAGGTGCAGGGGCTGGACCTCGACGCGCGCTCCGACCTGTATTCGCTCGGTGCAGTGATGTACGAAATGCTCTGCGGCCAGCGCCCGTTCCGGGCCGGCGCGCTCGGCAAGCTGCTGCGGCAGGTCGTGCAGATGCCCCCGGAGCCGCTGCGCAGCATCCGCCCCGAGATTCCCGAGGAACTCGAGGCCGTGGTGCACCGCGCGCTCATCAAGGACCCGGCCGAACGTTACCGGACCGGATCCGAGTTCGCCGCGGAGCTGACCCGCGTCCACCAGAAGCTGCGTGTGATCCAGGCGGAGATCGACGACGAGGAGCGCTTCGCGGTGCTGCGCAAGCTGCGCTTCTTCCACGATTTCTCGCACGCCGAGATCCGCGAGGTCATGCGTGCCGGAGTGTGGTGCGACGTCCAGCCGGGCGAGCCCGTCCTGCGCCCGGGTGACATCGACGACCGGTTCTACATCGTCGTTTCGGGGAGCGTCCGCATGCTTCGCGGCGGCGATATCGTCGGGACCGTGCCGACGGGCGGCTGCTTCGGTGAAGCAGGTTACGGGGAAGGCTCGCGCCGCGAGAACGCCGTCGAGGCCCACGACGCCGTGACGCTGCTCAAGGTCACGGCGACGCTGCTCGAGCAGGCGTCGATTTCCTGCCAGCTGCGGTTCAACAAGGTGTTCCTGAGGGAACTGATAGGAAGGCTGCAGCGCAGCCCGAAGAAAGGGGATAGGAGTCAGTAGTTGGGAGTTGGTAAAGAAGCGCAACGCGCCTCTGGACTATCGACTAACTCCTATCTCCTATCCCCTTGTCTTTCTCGATCTGCGCGTACGCGCTGTGATTGTGGATCGACTCGAAGTTCTCGGCCTCGACCACGTACGCCAGCACGCGCTCCTGCGCATTCAGCCGCACGGCCACGTCGCGCACGATGTCCTCGACGAACTTCGGGTTGTCGTAGGCGCGCTCGGTCACGTACTTCTCGTCCGGCCGCTTGAGGATGCCGAACACCTCGCACGACGCTTCCTGTTCGGCGATGTCGATCAGTTCCTCGATCCAGACGTGGTCGCGTACGCGTGCCTTGATCGTGATGTGGGAGCGCTGGTTGTGCGCGCCGTAATCGGCGATCTTCTTCGAGCACGGGCACAGGCTCGTCGCCGCGACGACGACGCGGATCCACATTTCCTCGACGCCATCGTGGATCTCGCCGATCAGGCTGGCATCGTACTTGACCACGCTCTCCACGCCCGACACCGGCGCCCGCTTCATCACGAAATACGGGAACGTCATCTCGATGTGACCCGAGGTGGCATCGAGCCGCCGGGTCATCTCGGCCAGCATCTCGCGGAACGACTCGACCGAGATCTCCCGCTCGTGCAGGTGCAGGATCTCGACGAACCGCGACATGTGCGTGCCCTTGAAATTGTGGGGCAGGGCGACGTACATGTTGAAGGCGGCGACCGTGTGCTGTTCGCCACCGGAACGGTCGCGCACGCGGACCGGGTGGAAGACGTCCTTGATGCCGACCTTGTTGATCGGGATGCGGCGGGCGTCGGGCCGGCCCTGGACGTCCTCGATGGGCGTCACCGATGCGCTGCCGACTTTCAGCGCCGGGCCGTTGGGCGGGGGCGTCACGTCAGGACACGCGGCCGGCGACGGCGACGATGGCCGGCCTGTGTGCCGACCAGAGGCGCAGCACCTGCGCTTCGATCCCCGCGGTATCGATGCCCGCCAGACCCAGGCAGTCCTCGCGCGAGCCGTGCTCGACGAAGCGGTCCGGAATGCCGATGTGATGGACGGTGCCGTCGATGCCGTGCGCCGCGAGGCACTCGGCGACCGCGCTGCCGGCGCCACCCGCGATCACGTTTTCCTCGAGCGTCACGATGCACGAATGGGTCGCGG
>Ga0209391_10001282_pt1 | contig 12949 bp, 8 predicted proteins | sample PPLLak3March2015_FD_187246 | JGI IMG/M metagenome (GOLD analysis project Ga0209391, IMG submission 187246) | Freshwater sediment microbial communities from Prairie Pothole Lake near Jamestown, North Dakota, USA - PPLs Lake P7 Core (1) Depth... | ecosystem: Environmental > Aquatic > Freshwater >... | reverse complement strand
CTACATCCGCGGCTTCACCGTGGAGGGGTTCCCGGTCAACGGGATCCAGACCCGTTGGGTGGATGGCTTCGAGTTCGTTCGGAACGAATCCGTCAACAACCTCAACAACGGCATCTATCCGACCCTCTCGGCGAACGGACTGGTCCAGAACAATGTCTCCTACGGTTCGCTCGATACCGCGATGTGGGTGGCGGGCTCCGAGAACGTTCGCGTCATCGGCAACGAGCTCTTCGGGAGCACGATCGGCTTCGAGATCACGGTTGCCAACAACGTCTGGGTGACGCAGAACAGGATCTACGGCAATACCGTGGGCGTTGGCCTGTTCCATCCGAACGCGGCCGGCAACCCGCCGACGGACGTCATGGCCAACTGGGTGCTCGAGCAAAACGAAATTTTCGACAACAACCTGCCGAACCCGGCGGTCCCGGGGACCTTCCAGGCCGGCGTGCCGTCCGGAGTCGGGGTGCTGCTCCTGGGCGTCTCCGACCATGTCGTTGCCAAGAACGTCGTCAGGGACAACGACTTCGCCGGGATTGCTGTCCTGGGCTGGTGCACGGCCGTCTCGCTGGGCGATCCAGCGCGGAATTGCATAAACGCCCCGCCGATCTGGGATCCTTCCGCCAACAACAATCGGATCTCCCAGAACAGGCTGAGCGGCAACGGAGGTAACCCTCCGCCGATCGGTCTCCCGGGCGCGGACATCCTCTACGTGCAGACGCCCCCTCCTTTCGGGCCCGAGCCGGGGACCGGCAACTGCTTCGAGAAGAACAAGCCCAGCACGTTCACGTTCTTCTCCTCCGAGCCCGACGGGCAGCTTCCCACCGACGGGTGCCGGCAGGGTGGTCCCAAGGAATAGGCACGGGTGACGCGACGCTGAGTGTCTTCCCATCCCACTGCGGAGACGATCGAGGCGCATGGCTGCTCGATCGTCCTCCGTCGGGTCGAAGGTCCCGCGGCCAGGGAACTCTACTTCCACTGCCGGCCGCCCGCTGACGCTGCGGAGCCGTGTCGGCAGGCCGAAGCGATCTATCGCGCGATCCTCGGCGTCCTCGAAGCCGAGGGAGGAAGCTTCGGGTCAGTCGTCTCCGAGACGGTCTTCCTGCGTAACCTGCGGGCGATCGTCGAATCCGTTCGCGAGGCGCGCGACCGGATTCTCGCTGCGCGCGGGGGCAGAACTCACAGACCCGCCACGACCGAGATCGACCAACCCCCGCTGAACGAGCGCGCCTGCCTGGAGGTCTCGGTGCAGGCCGTCCTGCCGAACGAGTCTCCGGCGCGGTTCGAGTCGATTGAGTCTGTGCCCGCCTGCGGCTGTGCCGAGTGCGCCCGTGCGCACGGCCTGCGGATCCACGTGGGTGATGAAGCCCGCTTCCATGCCGCCGGCCTGTGCGGGCCGGGCGAAAATGCCTACGAACAGACGCTCGGCATGTTCCGTCTTGCCGAAGACCTGCTGCGGCGGGCGGGGATGGAGTTCCGCGACGTGGTGCGCACCTGGATCCATCTGCGCCACATCGACCGTGACTACGGGGATCTGAATCGGGCGCGGCGCGAGTTCTTCGCGGCGCGGGGGGTCGACCCGGTCCCGGCCAGCACCGCCATTGGCGGGGGACCGGTCTCCCAGGCGCACGATCTCTGCCTTGGCGTGTACGCCGTGAAGGCGGGGCGTCGCCCCGTGCGGACCGTGATGACCTCACCCACGCTCAACGAGGCCGTGGAGTACGGCGCCGACTTCGTCCGCGGAATGAAAGTGGTCGAGAGCAACAAGGTCGCGCTTTACATCTCCGGGACCGCGAGCATCGACGAGCACGGCAAGACGGCTCACGTCGGTGACTTCGAGGCCCAGGCGGACCGCATGCTCGTCAACATCGCGGCCCTGCTCGAGGGTCAGGGCGCAGACTTCGGCGACGTGACTTCCGCGATCACGTACTTGAAGCATCCCGCGGACGCGGCGCGCCTTCGGGAGAAGCTCCACGCCGCCGGCTTCGAGGGCTTCCCCCACGCGCTGGTCGCGGCGCCGATCTGCCGGCCCGACCTCCTCTGCGAGACGGAGGCGCTGGCGGTGGTGCTGGCCACCTAGCGGCAGTGGTCGGTCAGCGCGCGAGGAACAGGAACTCCGCGGTCGTGATGCCGCCCGTACCGCCGAGGACTACCAGCAGGCCGCGCACGACCGGTTCCTGGGAGAACGGCCGGAAGGGCCCCTCGCGGACCGCGCGAATCTCGGCCGCCAGCCGAAGCAGCAGCTTCGCCTGCAGCCTGGGCGGGGCGCTCGAAGTCGAGGCCTCGCTAGCGCCGACTCCGGTCGCAGCGACGGTTGCGCCGGGTCCTGTCTCGATCTCCTGCTGCTCGGCTTCGTGATCGAGTTCCGTCAAGACGTGCGAACGCAGTCTTTCCGCCTGTTTGCGCAGGTCCAGTGCGCAGCTCACCGCGATGACCAGGGAGATCACCAGCAGCGCGGCGTAGGGCAGCGAGAAATCCCATGCATCGAACACCCGGCTTCGGATCGGCGCCAGCAACAGCAGGACGACGAACGGCAGGTAGATGAGGCGGTTGACGGCGCCCGCGACCTCGACCGCCAGCCGGAATCGCACCCAGTGACCGCGTGCCTGTTCGCTGATCGGATAGTCCAATGCCGTTCCCTGCGACCGGGACTGAAGCAGCTCGGGATCCACCGGAGCCGCAAGGATGCGGCGAAGCAGGCGCGATGCCACGATCGAAGCGTCGAGTGCGGAGAAGAGCAGCGCCATCGTCGAGCCGATCAGCACGAACTGCAGGGCATGATTGAACCAGGCCGCCGCCGCCCCCCGATGCGGCGAGTTGGGCCAGTCGAGCGACATCAAAGCGACCCCGAAGGCAAGGAACAGCAGGGTCGCCAGCCCGACCCGCGTTGCGCATGCGCCGAACCGCATGCGCTCGAGGAAGTCCATCCACTCATCCGCGACGGTTCTTGCCCGCAAGCCTGCCCGGTACGCCTCGAGTTCGCCGGCCCAGTGCGTGGTCGAATCCGGCTTCAGGAAGAAGCGCTTGTCCCGTGCGCCGGCCTGCTCGCGAGCGCCGAGCGTGCTGAGGCCGAAGGACGTCGCCACCTTGTCGATGTTCGCGCGCAGTCGCATGCGTCCATACACCAGGAGCGCGCAGGTCACGACGAGGATGATCAGCCCGAGGATCTGCGTCGGCCAGATGCTCACGCCTTCGAGCCAGGCAAACGGTTCGCCGTCACGGGTCCGCACGTTCAGGCGTATCGCATACAGCCCGGCGGCCATGAACGCGAGCGCCGCCGCGACGACGCCGACTCCGGCCGGCGTCGCGTAGACCTGCAACTCGCGGCCGACGGAACGCGCCTTGCGTGACAGCACGAATGCGAGACCGGCCGCGGCCGCCACCATCACGAGGAAGGCCAGCCACACCCGCAACGCTGGTACCGGGTCGAAGCCACGCCAGTCCTCGTCGGAGTGTATGGAACGGCAGGTCATTGGGTTCGCTACCGTGCAGTCGTCGCGCGCCGGCTGCACCTTCGTCTCCGGCGAGCCGTCCGGGCCACCGACGAGGTTCACCGGACGCGTCCGACCGATCTCGTAACGCCGCGGCTGCTGGAACCACGAATCGAAGTCGCCGGTGCCGAGCATCCTTGCGCGAGGATCCAGGGCCACGAGCGTCGAGAGGTACGTGCCGGTCTGGTAGGTGTCACGGAACGGCGGCGCGCTTCCCTGCAGCTGCCTGTTCAGGGCGAGGCCGTAGCCGGATGCCACGACCAAGTTACGTGTCGAGCGTACCGAGCCCGCGTCGAGCATCCGTGCATCGAGGTCGGCAGCGAAGAACACGGCCTGTGGGAATCGGTCGCGCAATGCATCGAGCACGAGGATCTTGTCGTAGGCGTCGCTGCCGAGGATGCCGACGGCGGCAATGCCGTGCTGGCCGTCCTTCCGCAGCGCGCGGTCCAGGTCCACGAGTTGCACGGCAAGGCGTCGCAGATAGTCGAACTGACTCGGTCCGTCGGCGCGTTCCAGCGCTGCCTGCTCCAGGAGCGAATCCCGGGCGGCCGGGCGCGGGTTCTGCGGGGTCGTCCCGGGACTCGCAGGGCGGCCAGCGGTCCCGGGCGCAATGCCGTCCAGTCCGCGCAGGTAGCCGACCTGCACGATCGCCGGGCCCGTGCGGCCACGGCACGTGTCGACCCCGATACTTCGCTCGAAGTTCTCGCGGAAGTCGCGTGCATACCGGGTGTCGCCCTCGGCAACGATGACGATCGTGCCCGTGCACAGGGACCTCCGGCGGTGCTCGAGCGGGGTCGCGGAATCGAGCCGAAGAATGAGTTCGTTGACGAGGGCACTCGTCAGGCGGTCGTCCGTCGCGTTCAGCCGCACGACTCGTCTCTCGAACTCGGCCTTGATCGCGCCCGCGTCGGCTGCGCACTCCACCGTGTTCGTGTCCCCAGCGTCGCCGCGCTCGTCAGCCGCGCGCTTGCGTTGCTGGCAGACTGCCTGGGCATTCTGGAAGGCTTCGTCATCGATCCGGGCGGTTGCGGCCGAGGAGTAGAAGCGCGGTTCAGGTGGGCGAATGGGCGAGATTGCGCCAGCTGACGCGTCCTGGCCGCCCTGCTGCGAGGGATCGGAACTCTGGCCGGCAATCTCTCTAACGAGCCCAAACAGGCTTGCCGACGACCACGGTCCGATTACGGCGGTACTCGTCCAGGACTTCGGATCCTCGATCCGTCGCTGGGCGTCGTCCGCGCTCGGGACGGGACAGAGTGTGGCGAAGTGCGACTTAAACGACTCGTGGCGGCGTCGTGTGACCTGATCGTAGGGCTGCGACTGTGGCTCATACAGCCGGCATACCTCGGGACCGCGCAGGATCAAGTCACCCAGGCTGCGCATCCCGCGGAGCGGTCGTCGCGAAACTGCATCCTCGTCGATCCACAGTACGAGCACCGACTCCTTTTTCCCCTCTCGGTCTCGCCTGAACCACTCGTAGGGCAGGATCTCCGGCATCAGGCGCGACCACGGGGCTTCGAGGCAGCTCTCGAACGTCCACACGAATCCGAGCTTCTCTTCGTCGGCCGGTTCCCACTCGGTCTGCAGCAGTGCCATGACCGTCGCGTAGCGCGTGCGTCGCCGCGATTCGCTGTCCTGCGAATACGGCCCTCCGGGAACCATCACCGGCATGACGATGACGTCCTCCCCCTGGCGCGTCCGTGCCCGTTGAACCGCCGCGGCCAAGGTGTCCGGATGGTGTGCGGCGTCTTTGCCGGCTTCCTCGCAGCGCTTCGCCGGCTGCTTGCCCTCCACGTCGCGCATTACGACGAAGGGGTCCTCCCAGAGGCGTGCATGCACGTCCTGCCTGCCGGCGTGGGCGATCTTCGCGTCGCTGGGTTCGACCGGCCGCTTGCTCGCGAGCGGCAGCGTCTTCACGACGATCCCCGACGCCATGAGCATGACGGCGATCAGCGGAACCGCGTTGGAAAGAAGTCGATGGTCGAAGTCTGCCATCTGATCACTCCGCCGGTGATCCCGGCTCGCCTGTGATCGCAGGGCCGCGTGCGACCGCGCACAGGCCGGTCCTGCGTTCCGGCGCGTGCGGGGTTCCCCCTGTGGAATCCCAGGTTGAACCGGTACGCCCAGGCGCAGGCAAAGTCAATATGTCAAGTCGCGGGCGCGGCGTGCGGCAGTGCGTGCGTCGCACCTTTATGTTTGTGGAGTCCTTGGGCTCGGGCCCTGTACCGCACCGTCGCGACTGAAGGGGGAGAGGGACGGTATCGGACCCGACTGCGCCGCCAGAAGGTGGTGCAGTGCTGCGTCGCCTACACCGCCGGCGCGTGGGGACTGCATCACGGCGCGCAGTTCCTCGCTGAGATCTTCTACTGGCCGGGCCGCGTGCTTCAGCTCGGCACGGTGGCCGCGCCCGTCGATCGCTTTGCTGCCGTTCGACAACCGCAGGTCGAACCACGATGACACCTGCTTTTCGTCGATGGCATCCATGACGACATCCTGACGCAGCCCTCCAAGGTCAGCGGGATGCGGGTGATCTCGCGGACCTCGATCGAGCAGTTCCGCGACACCGAGCTTACGATCAGTAGCATCGCCGAGCAGCTGGGCGTCGCGAACACGGACGCTCTCCTCTGGGCGGAGAACTTTGACTGCGGGCTGGCCCCGGCGAGCATCTTTTCGATCCGACGTGGCAACTGCAATTGCGGCAGCGCTCGAGGCGACACTGACCACAGACGGGAAGGCGAGGTTGAATTCGATTCCCACGCAGAACCTGCAGGCCCGGGACGACTGGCAGGAGCATGCCGACGATGCCCGTCAGGATCGGCAGGACTACGATGATGACTGGGACGACGACTACTATTACCACGGTGACGACTGGGCCGAAGTGACGGTCGTCGGCGTGACCGCTGTAATCCGACGCGCACTGACTGACCGCCTGTAGGACGTCGCCTTGACGTTGCACGCTCCCGTCCGACAGACGGGCCTCGCGACGTTGTAGAACATGTTTCTTCCCGACCACTGCGCAGGAAGAAGCACCCATGGCAAGGTCCAAGCGTTCGACGTCGAAAGGCCGTCCCGGAAAATCAATGGCCGGCAAGCAGGCGGGCCAACTGGACGACACCAACGCGACCGTGCAATCGCTGCCGTTCAATACCAACAAGGCGGCCGAGTACGGCCGTGACCACGCGATCGCACCCCCGCAAGGCCAGCACACGGCACCGCCATCGGACCTGGTCGGTGCCAGTTCACTGGCCGAGGTGAATCAGTCCGGCAAGACGGGGCGGCCCGCGGAAGCCGGCGACAACCTGACCATCGGGCCCCTCGACAGGGTCCGCGTCGACGCCACGGGCCAGCCGCTTTCCACCAATCAGGGCGTGCTCGTTGCCGACAACCAGCATTCGCTCAAGGCCGGGCTGCGCGGGCCCGCCCTTCTCAAGGACTTCGTCCTGCGCGAGAAGATCACGCACTTCGATCACGAGCGCATCCCCGAGCGCGTCGTGCACGCGCGGGGATCGGCTGCGCACGGCTACTTCGAGTGCTACAAGCCGCTCACCCGGCTCACACGCGCTGCACCCTTCCAGTCCGCGGGCAAGGTCACGCCTGTCTTCGTGCGCTTTTCCACCGTTGCCGGCGAGCGCGGGTCGAAGGACACGGCGCGCGACGTGCGTGGGTTTGCCGTGAAGTTCTACACGGACGAGGGCAACTGGGATCTGGTGGGCAACAACATGCCCGTGTTCTTCATCCAGGACGCGATGAAATTCCCGGACCTGGTGCACGCCGTGAAGCCTGAGCCGCACCACGGCATGCCGCAGGCCGCCTCGGCGCACGACACGTTCTGGGATTTCGTCGGCCTGATGCCGGAATCCATCCACACCGTAATGTGGCTGATGTCCGACAGGGCCATCCCGCGCAGCTTCCGCATGATGCAGGGCTTCGGTGTGCACACCTTTCGCCTCGTCAACGAAGCCGGCGCATCGGTGTTTGCGAAGTTCCACTGGAATCCAGTGCTCGGCACGCATTCGCTGTGCTGGGACGAGGCGGTTAAGATTTCCGGCGCCGATCCCGACTACCACCGACGTGACCTGTGGGAGGCGATCGAGTCCGGCGAGTACCCCGCCTGGGAACTCGGGCTGCAGGTCTTCACCGAGGAGCAGGCCGCCAAGTTCAGCTTCGACGTGCTCGACCCGACGAAGATCGTGCCCGAGGAGCTCGTACCGGTCACGCCGGTGGGACGCATGGTGCTCAATCGCAACCCGGACAATTTCTTCGCCGAGACCGAGCAGGTCGCGTTCTGCACGGCGCACGTGGTGCCCGGCATCGACTTCACCAACGACCCGCTCCTCGCCGGCCGGATCCACTCGTACGTCGACACGCAGCTCTCACGGCTGGGCGGACCGAACTTCCACGAGATCCCGATCAACGCGCCGCTCGCAGCGGTGCAGAACAACCAGCGTGACGGCATGCATCGCCAGGCCATACATCGTGGCCGGGTTTCGTACGAGCCCAACAGCCTCGGTGGAGGGTGCCCGCACCAGTCCGGCGCCGCGGGCTTCATGTCGTTTCCCGAGCCTGTCCAGCAGGACGAGGTGCGTGGGCATCCCGAGAAGTTCGCCGAGCACTACAACCAGGCGACGCTGTTCTTCGAAAGCCAGAGCCCGGTCGAGCAGGCGCACATCGTCGCAGCCTTCCGCTTCGAACTGAGCAAGTGCACCGTGCCCGCGATCCGGCAGCGGATTGTGTCGATGTTGCGGAACGTGTCGGAGGACCTCGCCAAGCGCGTCGCGCAGGGCCTCGGAATGCCGTTGCCGGATGCGATGCCGCGCGCGCTCGAGAGGACGCCGCGACCGGAGGTCAAGCGGTCGGGCTCGCTGTCGCTGCTGGCGCGACCCGGGGATGGCGGCATCCGCACACGCAAGGTCGCTGTGCTGGTCGCCGATGGCGTAGACGGAAGGGCCATCGCCGACGTTCAGACCGCGCTTCGGGCTGCCGGTGCCGTGCCCCGGCTGGTCGGGATTCGTGTCGGGCCGTTCACGACGGCGGGCGGCGATGGCATGCACGCCGAAGCGTCGATGGAGAACGAGCCGGCGGTGCTTTTCGACGCATTGGTCCTGCCCGACGGTTCAGCGGGCGTGAAAGCCCTGCAGAAGGTCGGCCACACGATGGAGTTCATCAAGGACACGTACCGGCACTGCAAGGCGATTCTCGCGGTCGGAGAGTCCCGCGCACTGCTGCAGGCTGCTGGGACGCCCGTCGCGCTGCCGGGCGGCGAGGCCGATCCCGGGATCGTGCTCGGCAACGCCAAGTCGATCAGCCGTGACGTGCAGGATTTCATCGAGACCGTTGCCCGGCACCGGCATCCGGAGCGCGACACGGATCCCCCGCGTGTGTAGGCGCCCGGCTCACTGGCTGCGGGTGAGCTTCAACTCGATGGAGAACTTCGTGCGCCGTGACCGTATCTGGACGTATTGACGAGATGCGGTTGTCGGTCCGAACATCCAGAGGCATCTACAAATTCAGGAGCAAGTCGTGACCGCGTACAAAGACCAGATTCAAGGCCGCATGAAGGAAGTGCAGGGCAAGATCAAGGAAGCCGCCGGCAAGCTCGTGGGCAACAAGGAACTTGAGGCAAAAGGGAAGTCTCAGAAGACTCGCGGCAAGGCGCAGGCGAAGTTTGGCGACGTCAAGCAGAAGCTGAAGGTCACGAAGAAGAAGGCCACCAAGAAGAAAGCTGCGACGAAGAAGGTCGCGTCCAGGAAGGCTGCGACGAAGAAGGCCGCGGCGAGGAGGTAACGGTGCCTGGCGTCGGCCGATCGTTCTCCGCGGAGAGCGAGGCCCCGGCACGAGCGAGCCGCGGGCGATACATCGCCCGCGGCCGCTAAGGCGTTACTTCTGCCTGATCTCGAGGTCGTTGCGCACGTCCTTGACGCCGTCGACGGAGCGCGCTATTTCGCCCGCCTTGGTCTTCATCGCCGTCGAGTCGACGAAACCGGTCAGCTGCACCACGCCCTTTTCCGTTCCCACGTTGATCTGGTGGGCCTTGGTCTCCGCATTCTCCGTGAGCTTGGCCTTGACCGAGGCCGTCAGCATGCTGTCATCGTAGTCCTGGCCGGCCGTCGCATGCGGTTTGGTGCTGACGCGCAGGTCGTTGCGGACCTCCTTGACGCCGGTGACCGAGCGGGCGACCTTCGTGGCCTGGTTCTTCTGCTCGGCGTTGTCGACGAAGCCGCCGAGCTGCACGACGCCGCGATACGTCTCGACGTTGATCTGGCCGGCCTTGGTGATCGGATCGTCGATCAGGGCGATCTTCACCTTGGAGGTGAGTACGCTGTCGTCGATGACCTCACCCGCCGACTGCTGGGTACGCGTGGAGGAGCAGGCGCCGGCCACCGCCAGCACGGCGAGGATTGCGGTAAGTTTCAGGATTCCGGTTTTCATGTGCATTTCCTATCGTATGGCCGAATTCGGCGATGCTCGCGCGACAGCGCAAGCGAGTTGAAGACTAGCGGCTCATGTCCGGCCGGTCTGTTTCCTACCGTACAGAGCAGCAGGATCTTGGCCATAGGCTGATGGCTGCCGCCGGAGCCGTCTGTACGATCCCGAACTGATGGGGTGGGCTGCAGTCCTGCGGCGTACGATTCGGCAATCCCTCTTGTTCGCCAGCTCCCGCAGGGCGTATCCGGTGAACCTATGGGGAACTCAATAATCAGACTCGCGGACGACTTCCTGAACATCCGCGGTTCTTTCAAGATCGGCGGACTGATCGATATCGGGACCCAGTGCTCGCTGGTGCGACGCGCCAATGGCAGGTTCGTGTTTCTTGATTCCTACACGCTGAGCGGTGCAGTGCAGCGCGATGTCGACGCACTGACCAACGGCGGCAAGGACGTGGAGGCAATACTCAACCTCCATCCGTTCCACACCGTTCATGTGCGCGCGATGCATCGGCGGTATCCCAGGGCCAAGCTCTATGGCACGGCCCGACACCTGTCGCGGTTTCCCGATCTTCCGTGGCAGAAGACTCGCACGGAGCAGACTCGCCTGCATAAGCTGTTCAAGGAAGATTTCGAGTTCTCAGTACCGCGCGGCGTCGATTTCGTTTCGGCAAACGAGAACGTGCACTTTTCCTCGGTGCTCGTGCTGCATCGCGCATCGCGGACGATCCATGTCGATGACACGTTGATGTATGTCCGCCTGCCGCTACCCATGCGGGTGCTGGGATTCCGCGACCTGCTGCTTTTCCATCCCACCCTGCGTCAGGCGCTGGAAGAGCGGAAGGGTGCGGGCCAGGACTTCCGGGGCTGGGCCCAGGAACTCGCCGCAGACTGGCGGGACGCCGAGAACCTGTGCGCGGCACATACCACGGCGCTGACGGCCGCGCAGAACAAGGGTGCGTCCCTGCACGATCGCATTCTCGCGGCGCTGGATAAAGTCTCGGGAACGCTGCGTTAGCGGCGGCCGACTGACGTCGCCCCAGTGCGGGAGTGCTCCTTCACGCCAACCTCAATCGACGCATTGCGTAACCGCAGCGCGTTCCCCACCACGGAAACCGAGGACAGGCTCATCGCGAGTGCTGCAATCATCGGGCTCAGCAGCCACCCGAAAACTGGATAGAGCAGGCCAGCGGCCACAGGTACGCCGAGCGTGTTGTAGAAGAACGCAAACCCCAGGTTCTGCTTCATGTTCGTGACGGTGGCTCGCGAGAGCTCCCGGGCCCGTGCGATGCCGCGCAGATCGCCCTTCACCAGGGTGACCTGGGCGCTCGACATGGCCACGTCCGTACCGGTGCCCATGGCGATGCCGACGTCGGCGGCGGCGAGCGCGGGGGCATCATTGATCCCGTCGCCGGCCATGGCGACGTGCCGGCCCTCGGCCTTCAGTCGAGCCACCAGTGCGGCCTTGTCCTCGGGGCGCACCTCGCCGTGCACTTCATCGAGCCCCAGCTGGCGCGCGACGGCGTCGGCCGTCGTGCGGCTGTCACCCGTCGCCACCACGATGCGCAGGCCGTCCGCCTGCAGGGCCCTCACGGCGGCCGGCGTACTGTCCTTGATCGGATCCGCAACGGCGATGAGTCCCGCGGCGTGGCCATCCACCGCGAGGAACATGGCGGTGGCACCCTCGAGCCGCAGCCGCTCCGCTTCGGGGGCGAGCACGCTGACGTCGGCGCCGACTTCCGCCATCAGCCGGACGTTGCCCAACACCAGTGAACGGCTGTCGACTCGCCCGCGTACGCCGAGGCCTGTCACCGACTCGAAGCCGTCGGCGGCGGTCAACGGCAGTTTGCGTCGCCGGGCCTCGGCAACGATCGCGTCGGCGAGTGGGTGTTCACTGCCCTGGTCGAGGCTGGCGGCGAGTCGCAGCACCTCGTCGGCGGAGAAATTTCCGTGGCCGACGACCTGGCGGAAGGCCGGCCGTCCCTGCGTCAGCGTGCCCGTCTTGTCGACGATCAGCGTATCGATGGTGCGCAGCCGCTCGATGGCCTCGGCATCGCGGAACAGGACGCCCGCCTGCGCCGCACGGCCCGTCGCCACCATGATCGACATGGGCGTCGCCAGGCCGAGCGCACAGGGACAGGCGATGATCAGCACCGCGACCGCGTTGACCACGGCGAAGGTCCAGGACGGCTCCGGGCCGAAGACACCCCAGGCCACGAACGTCGCCAGTGCGGTCGCCAGCACCGCGAGGACGAACCAGAAGCTCACCTTGTCGGCGAGACGCTGCATCGGCGCGCGGGACCGCTGTGCCTGGGCAACCAGCTGCACGATCTGCGCGAGCACCGTGTCCGACCCCACCTTGTCGGCGCGGATGACGAGCGCGCCCACGCCGTTGATCGTGGCGCCGATCACCCTCGCGCCGAGCGCCTTCTCGACGGGCATGGGTTCGCCCGTCAGCATCGACTCATCGACACTGGAGTGGCCTTCGATCACCTCGCCGTCCACGGGTACCTTCTCACCGGGGCGCACGCGGAGACGATCCCCCACATGAACGTGCGTGAGGGGGATGTCCTCGTCCGTCCCATCGGCTCGCAGCCGCCGTGCCGTCTTGGGCGCAAGGCCGAGCAGCGCCTTCAGTGCGGCAGATGTGCTCGAGCGCGCCTTGAGTTCGAGGATCTGCCCGAGCAGCGTCAGCGAGACGATGATCGCAGCCGCCTCGAAATAGACCGCCACGCGCCCGTGGTCCCGGAACGAGTCGGGAAACAGGCCGGGCGCAAACGTGGCAACGACGCTGTAGATGAAGGCGGCACCCACGCCCGTGCCGATCAGCGTCCACATGTTGGGGCTGCGATTCACGATCGACTGTCCCCAGCGCTGGAAGAACGGCCAGGCGGCCCAAAGCACCACGGGTGCCGTCAGCGCGAGTTCGATCCAGGTGCGGACCGTGGGCGACACGGCGCTCACGCCATGCCCGAACATCGCCACGGCCAGCACCAGGATCGACAGCGGCAGCGTCCACCAGAAGCGGCGCCTGAAGTC
>Ga0209391_10001281_pt1 | contig 12951 bp, 6 predicted proteins | sample PPLLak3March2015_FD_187246 | JGI IMG/M metagenome (GOLD analysis project Ga0209391, IMG submission 187246) | Freshwater sediment microbial communities from Prairie Pothole Lake near Jamestown, North Dakota, USA - PPLs Lake P7 Core (1) Depth... | ecosystem: Environmental > Aquatic > Freshwater >... | reverse complement strand
CCTCACCCCAACCCTCTCCCGCGGAGGCGGGAGAGGGAGCAGGAGAGGGCGGGTGCGGGTCAGAAGCGGTAGGAAACGTCGAGGCCGTACGAATCGCCCGGCGCGTCATGCACGAACGCGCCGCCGAACTCCGGTGCCGGGATGATCTCGGCGAGGTAGTCCTCATCGGCGACGTTGCGGCCCCACGCCGTCACGCCCCAGTTCGCGCCCTGCAGCGTGAGCCGCGCGTTGATGACAGCGTACGGGTCACGCACCTGCTTCGAGAACTCGCCCTGGCCGAAGCCGAAGTAACCGAACAGGTTCGGCAGTCGATTCTCCTGCACCGGGTGGAACCAGGTCTCGCCCACGAAGGAGCCATCGATGCGCGCGATCAGTTCCAACGACTCGGTCACCGTGAAATTGCCCTGGACGCCGAGGTTGGCGGTGTACTCCGGCGCATACGGCACTTCGTTGCCCTTGGTGTACGGACGGCCGGAGTACTTGTCGATCTCACCGTCCGTGAACCCGTAGCCGCCGAACACGGCGAACATGTCGTTGATCTGCCAGCGCGCGTCGATCTCGGCGCCCATGATCGTGACCTCGTCGATGTTGGTCACTGCGCGCAGCAGGCCGAACGGACCCGCGAAGAAGTTGAAGAACTGCATGTCCTCGACGGTCGTGTGGAACACCGCCGCGTTCACGCTGAGCGTGCGATCCAGAAAGTACGACTTGAAGCCGAGTTCAGCAGCTTTCGAGACTTCCTGCTTGAAGGTGTCGTTGACGTCCGTGAGGTTGAGTTGGGAAGACGCGTCGCAGGCCGGCGGGAAAGTGCCGTTGGTGTTGTCACCCAGGCACAGCGGCGTGTTGCCGCCGAGCCCGTAAAAGGTGTCGACGGTGGCCGCGCTGCCCGACGAGTTGAAGCCGCCGCTGCGGAAGCCATAGCCGTAGGACGCGAACACCGCAAAGTCTTCGGTGACCTTCCAGTTTGCTGAAATCTTCGGCTGCAACTGGTCGAACGTCTCGCTGCGATCCGGGATGCCGGACGTGGCGAAGGCGGGGTTCACGGTATAGGCCGGGTTGATGTACGGGTTGCTGAAGAAGCTGAAGCCCGGCGTTTGCGCGCGGCAGGATGTCGTGTCGGTGCCGGTGCAGACCGGCACATTGTTGCTGACCTCGCGGTCTTCGCTGTCGTAACGCAGCGCGAGTGCAATTTCGAGGTTGTCCCTGACGTCGTACGCGATCTGGCCGAATATGGCGTAGACCGTGCTGCTGTAGTCGTCGTCGTAGAGCAGGTCAGTCGGGTTGGGGCCACTGGTGGGCACGAACGGCCGCGCCCGGAAGCCCTGCGCCAGGTCCGAACCCTGCGACACCACCACGTGGCGCTCGATGTCGGCGAAGTAAGCGCCCGCGACCCAGCGCAGCGGTTGGTCACCCGGCGACGTGAGGCGAACTTCGAGGCTCAAGTCTTCCTGGTCGCGCTGCTGGTACTGGTACCCGCCGCAAGTCGACGGGCCGTACGGCGGCAGGAAGCCGGCCGCGCCGCCGCCCGCCGGCGTGAACCAGATGCTCGACGGAATGCCGAAGAACGGCGGTTCGTACCCGGGGTCGGTCAGGTTGGCGTCGTTCGATGCCTGGCAGGTGGCGTCGAGCGCGTACAGCAGGAACGCGTCGCTGGTGCCGTCCGTCAGGAAGTAGTTGGTCTGGTCGTTGTAGGCGATGTAGCTGGTGAGGGTGCCGACGCCGACGTCCCAGTCGCCCTTGATCGACAGGTTGACGTTCTCCTGCTCGTTCTCGGGATTCACGTTGTTGATGTAGCGGAAGTTGTGCTTGTTCGCGTCCTCGTAGAACGCCGGGCCGACGAACGGCGCCACGTCAGCGAGCGCGATCGAGGCGTTGAAGTTGATGGCGCCCGATTCGACCTGCGAATACTTCGCCTTGAAGTCGATGTCGCCGCCGAACGCTTCAAACAGCAGGCGGCCCGAGGCACCCGTTTCTTCGAAGTAATCGACGCAGTCGTCGCAGTTGTTCTTGAGGTTTTTCCACTGGCCGTCGGTCTTGCGCGTGTAGGCCGAGATCGAGCCCTTCACCGTATCGGTGAGCGGGCCGCCCATGTGAATGCTGCCCTTGTAGCTGTTCTCCGAGCCGAAACCGGCGTTGAGTTCCGTGCCCCACTCGTCGCCCGGCTTGCGCGTGGTGAGTATCAATGCGCCTGCGAGCGCGTTGCGACCATACAGCGCGCCTTGCGGTCCCTTCAGGACTTCGATCTGGGTGACGCCCGAGAGCTCCTGGTTCAGGGCCTGCGGGTTGGTCTGCAGCACGCCGTCGATGACGAGCGCGAAGTTGGTCTCGGAGTCGCGGCCCGTGTTGATGCCGCGGATGTTCAGCTGCATGTCGCCGGCTTCCGCCGTCTGCACGGCGGACACGCCCGTGGTCAGCGCGACGAAGTCCTGCGGCCGCTCGATGCCCGCGTTCCTGATTTCCGTGGCGGTGAAGGCCCTGATCGAAACCGGCACGTCCTCGATGCGCTCTTCGCGCTGTCGCGCGGTCACCACGATCTCTTCGAGCTGACCGGTCTCGGCGGCCTGCAGCACTGGCGGCACCGCAAGCAGCGATGCGCCGTGGGCGGCGGCGAGGGCGAACAATCGAGTCTTGCCAAGCTTCATGTGATGTCCCCGTGCTGGAAAGTCGGAAAGGCCCGGGCGGGCCTGCTCCCTTTGTTCGTCGCGAACATACCACCTGTCATATAAGTAGGACAACACGACAATCCGCCCGCGATTCCGCTGCGGGTCCGCCGGGACCACTGTGGGTATTGCGCAACATGCAAGGACGCTCACGTCTGCTAGCATGCACAGCTCAGGACCGTTACCAACCACCGCATCGCCGCCGCGCCCGGATCTCACGAACCTCCCGCCCTTTTCGCGGCCATGGCACGCAAAGACATTTCGTTCACAGCCAAGGATGCGGCGCTCCGCGAGGACGTCCACACGCTGGGCGCACTCGTCGGCGAAGTGCTGCAGGACCAGGGCGGGGACGACTTCCTGCAGGAGGTCGAGTCCGACCGCCAGGCCGCCATCGGGCGCCGCGACGGGGACTCTGCCGCCGCCCTGCAACTGGTGGTCCGCGCCGAAGCCCGCTCGCCGACCCAGGCGGCGGAGCTGGTCCGGGCTTTCACCACGTGGTTCCAGATGGTGAACATGGCGGAGAAGGTGCATCGCGTGCGCCGCCGCCGTCAGTACCTGAACGACAGCAGCACGCACCAGCCCGGCGGACTCGCCGAGTGCTTCCAGAAGCTGCGTTCGCTGGGATACTCGCTCGAAGGGGTGCTCGACCTGCTCGGGCGCCTGAGCATCGAGCCCGTCTTCACGGCGCATCCCACGGAATCGACCCGCCGCACCCTGCTGCGACAGCAGCAGCGCATCGCGCAACTGCTGCTGACCCGGCTCGACCCGACCCGGACGCCGGTCGAGCGGCGCTACACCCTCGAACGCGTGCGCAGCGAGCTCACGACCGGCTGGCAGACCGCGGACAACTCGCGGGAGAAGCTCACGATCGCGGACGAGCGCGAGCACGTGCTGTTTTTCCTGGTCGAGATCGTCTACGAAGTCATCCCGGTCTTCTACGAGGGAATCGAAGAAGCGCTGGTGCAGATCTTCGGCGAGGAAGCCCGCAATGCCCCGGTGCCGGAGATGCTGCATTTCGGTTCGTGGGTGGGTGGCGACATGGACGGCCTGCCGGACGTGCACGCCAAGACGATCCGCGAAAGCTGCGCGCGCCACCATGCGCTCATCGTCAACCGGTATTTCCTCGAGGCGCAGCGCCTGGCCGAAAAGCTGAGCCAGAGCGAGCGCCGCACGCCGGGCATCCCGCAGGCGCTGCGCGATCGCATCGAGCACTACAAGTCGGTGGTGCCGGCCGCGCGCGCGAGTTCGCCGTCGGGCTACGACGAGATGCCGTACCGCGTGCTGCTGGGCCAGATCGCCGAGCGGCTGCGTGCAACCTACGACCATCGCTCGGGCCAGTACGAACGAGTCGACCAGCTGATCGACGACCTCACGATCATCGCGCGCAGCCTCGAAGCCAACCGCGGACGCCATGCCGGCCTGTTCCTGGTCCGGCGGTTCCTGCGCCGCGTGCGCACGTTCGGCCTGCACCTCGCGACGCTCGACGTGCGGCAGAACGCGGAGGTGCACCGGCAGATCCTCGGGCGCGCCCTCGACGAAGCCGGCTGGGAGACGCGGCCGGCAGCCGAGCGAATCGAGCGTCTGCGCGACGCGCTGGCCCGCGACGAGTCGCCACCCGAGGTGCTGGAGGCCGCCGGCAAGCGGGCGCTCTGGGTCTTCGAGGCCATGGATTATTGCCGGCATCGTTACGGCGCCGCAGCCGTGGGCTCGTACGTCGTGAGCATGGCCCGGGACATCGACGACGTGCTCTCGGTGCTGTTGCTCGCGCGCTGGGCGGGGCTGATCGACGCCGCTGGCGGCGAGGTCACGCTCGACGTCGCGCCGCTGTTCGAATCCGTGGCCGCGCTCGACGCCGCGGGCTCCACGCTGACCCGCCTGCTGGCGGACCCGATCTATCGCCAGCACCTGGCGGCTCGCGGCAACCGGCAGGTCGTGATGATCGGCTATTCGGACAGCAACAAAGAGTCCGGCATCGCTTCGTCGCGTTGGCTCCTGCGCAAGGCTCAGGAAGCCATGCTGGCGGCCTGCGACCAGGCCGGGGTGCGGCTCATGGTGTTCCACGGGCGGGGCGGATCGATCAGCCGCGGGGGCAGCCGCACGGAAGCCGTCGTGAGCAGCCTGCCCACGGCGGTGGGGGTGGGCCAGCTGCGGGTCACGGAGCAGGGCGAGACCATCAACGACCGCTACGGCCTGCAGCCGATTGCCTTGCGCACGTTCGAGCAGGGCCTCAATACCCTGGCGCTCGCCGTCGCCGGCGAGCGCAGGGAGACGGTCAGGCCCAGCTGGGGACCGGCGCTGCAATTGTTGTCGGAGGCGAGCCGGGCGCGCTACCGAGCCTTCGTGCACGACGATCCGGGCTTCTTCGAGTTCTTCCAGGCCGTCACGCCGGTGGACGTGATCGAGCGCATGCAGCTCGGCGCGCGGCCGCTGGTCCGGGGCGCGGGCAGCGGGGTCGACACGATCCGCGCAGTACCCTGGATGTTCGCCTGGTCGCAGAGCCGCCACATGCTGCCGGGCTGGTTCGGAGCGGGCACGGGCCTGGCGACCGTCGTCGAGCGCCATGGCGCCGAACTGGTGAGCGAGATGTATCGCGATTGGCCCTTCTTCGAAGGGCTGATTGACGATATCGAGATGCGCCTCGCCCGCGCGGACATGGAGATCGCCGCCCATTACGAGCGGTTGTACTCCGGGGAGGTCGAGCGGTATGCCGGGCCGATCCGTGAGGAATACGAATTGACCCGGCGTCTCGTGCTGCAGCTGAAGGGTTGCGCGCGGCTGCTCGATGCCGAACCCACCCTGCAGCGCTCCATCTGGCTGCGTAATCCCTATGTCGATCCGATCCACCTGATGCAGGTCGAGCTGCTGCGGCGCTGGCGCGCGGCGGGCTCGCCGCACGACAAACGGCGCCCCGACGACGACCCCGAACGGTGCTTGTTCACGTCGCTGGTTGCCTCCGTCAACGGTATCGCGCACGGGTTGCAGGGAACCGGCTGAGTCGGCTGCAACTTTCCCTTGTTGACTGCGGATGTGGCGAGGAATAGCGTCATCGTCGTTCAGGCGGGACGGTGTTCGCCGTCGCCTCATTCACGCCCATTACGGCACAGGGAGATCGACTCAAATGGCAGCGAAGAAGAAGGCGCGTCGCGCGGCGCCGCGTAAGGTTTCGAAGGCGAAAGTCGCAAAAGCGAAGCGCAAAGTTGTCACGCGCGCCAAGGTCGCCAAGGTCAAGCGCAAGGTCAAGCGCAAGGTTGCGGCACGCAAGGTCGTAGCACGCAAGGCGCCGCGCAAGACCGTCAAGGCTAAAGCCAAGGCCAAGGCCAAGCCCCGGTCCACTGCGACCAGCCGCCGTGTAGCCGCCGTGAAGGCCGCGGCCCGCAAGGCGCCGGCCCGCACGCGTGCAGCCGTCAAGAAAGCTGTAAACAAGCTGCCGCCGTCTGCCAAGCGCGCGCTGCGCAAGGCCGACCGCAACCTGAAATCGGCCGAGAAGAGCATCGTCAAGGCCGTGAAGGTGGCGAAGAAGAAAGCGTCGCAGACCGCGGCGCAGGCCGGATCCATGGTGAACGCCGCGCAAGCGTCCGCCGAGAAGCAGGCGACCAACCTGTTCGATTCCGCCAAGGAAATGGCGACGAAGGTCAGCGAGACGGTGCAGACCGCCGTCGGCAACCTCTCGTCCCGGGCGAGAAAGCCTGAGCGCTCGATGAATTCGGCGCCCCCTCCTGCCGACGGCGGGAGGGGGCAGCCGGTGCCTCCAGCAGCGAGCTCAGCGCCTGCGCGGAAAGCGCACCCGTGATGGCATCGCCGTCACGTATTCCGGATAGCCTCCCAGCACGGCGCACCCCTCGCCGGGCATCGCGGAATACCCCGCGTCCCACGGCAACACGATCTCCGTTTCGTCCCCCTCGAGCATGCGGCCCTTCGGCAGGATGGGCGGCACGATCCGTTTGCGTTCGCCTTCGAGCATGGCGTCCAGGCCGCCATGCAGTCGATGGCTGGCCCAAAGGTCCTGCAGCGTCAGGCGAGTCGGCGGTGCCAGCTTCATTTCGCCGCTCGCCACGTGCGTATCGACGTCGCTTTCGCAAAGCCACGCATGGTGCGTGAGTTCGCCGTAATCGACGCTCGCTTCCTGGTCGTGCGGCACGCGCAGCGCAAAAAAGCGTGTGTCGAAGCGACGGCTCTCGAACGACGGCGTGATCCAGTGCGACCAGTAAACGAGGTGTTCCAGGTCGAGCAGCAGTTCCTCGTCACCCAGCATCCTGGCGAACTCTGTCGGGTCGGCCGCGGCTGCCGTGCGTCGCGCTGCGACACGGGCGAGTCGCGCGACGTCCCAACCTGCGCTGCCGTCGCGTGTCATCGCGAGCAATACGCCTGACTCCTCGAACGTCTCGCGGCAGGCAGCCACCAACAGGCCCCGCGCCGTGGGGGTGTCGATGGGTTGCCCGTCGTCCCGCCCCAGCATGCGCGAACTGGTATCGGCGACCGCAGCCTGGTCGGAGCGCTCGGCCAGTGCGGGCGCGAGGTCCGCTGCTTCCAGGCGGCCGCCCGGAAACACCCAGAGGCCAGCCATGAAAGACAGTCCCGGCGCGCGCTTCGTCAGCAAGACCTGCAGCGCACCCGCTGTTTCCCGCAGGAGCAGGACCGTGGCGGCGTGCGCGATGGGGGGCGGTGCCGACACCGGCGTGCGGCTCAGGCGAGCTTGACCAGCTGCTTGCCGAAGTTCTTGCCGTGCAGCATGCCGACGAATGCGGACGGCGCTGCGGCGAGGCCATCGGCGATGGACTCGCGATACTTGATCTTGCCGGTCGCCACGCCTTTGCCCAGCTCCCCGAGCGCCTGGGGCCAGAACTCCAGGTGCTCCGAGACGATGAAGCCGCGCACCGTCAGGCGGTTGACCAGCAGCGAACGCGTATTGTGGATGGCGATGTCGCCGCCCTCATAGCCGGCGATGAGGCCGCAAACGGCAATACGGCCGAATGCATTCATGCGCGCGAGCGCGGCATCGAGCCCGACGCCGCCCACGTTCTCGAACAGGCCGTCGATGCCATTCGGCGCCGCTTCCTTGAGCGCAACGCTCATCGAGCGCACGTCGCGGTGCTCACGGTGGTCGATGCAGGCGTCGAAGCCCAGTTCGTCGCGCACATAGGCGCATTTCTCGGGGCCGCCTGCAATGCCCACGGCACGGCATCCCGCCATTTTGGCGAGCTGACCCACCACTGAACCCACGGCGCCGCTGGCCGCGGAGACCAGCACCGTTTCACCGGCCTTAGGCTTGCAGATCTGGTTGAGCCCGTACCAGGCAGTGACCCCGGGCATGCCCACGGGGCCAAGGTACGCCGACAGCGGCACGTGCTGCGTCTCGACTTTGTTGAGGCCGGTACCGTCCGACACGCCGTATTCCTGCCAGCCGAGGTACCCGACCACCGCGTCGCCGACCGCAAAGCGCGGGTTCTGCGAAGCCTCGACGATACCCGCAGTGCCGCCGACCATTGTTTCGCCCAGCGGTTGCGGCGCGGCGTAAGACTTGGACTCCTCCATGCGCCCGCGCATGTAAGGATCGAGCGAGAGGAAATGATTGCGCACCAGCACCTGGCCGGCCCCGATGGTCGGGACGGGGACGCGCTCGAGGCGGAAGTTGTCGGGGGAGACGGCGCCCTGCGGGCGGCTGGCAAGGACGATGCGCTGGTGGGTCTGGGTCATGGACGGTGCTCCTCGTGCGAAGGGGTATCTTCGCACGAGGAGGCTGTTGACGCGCATAAGGTGGACTCCAGCCTGACTGCGCATAGGGCCGTTGGTCGTTCGTTCAGCTAAGGCGCGTCACGCGATACCAAGTCGCCAATGAAGGCGAGTACTCCTGGGCCCTTAGCGGTGTCGAAGGGGTTCTCCAACATTGCCTGCTGCGACGTGATGCCCATGAACGTGCTCATCACGCTTGTCCCTTTCCTTAGCGCCTCGATCTGATCGCCGATATGGCGGGGCGCGCCAATCAAATACGCCCACTGCGCATCTCCAGTGTCGACTGCCTTGTCCAACTTGATGAGTGCGCGTCCGCCTCCTTCATGATTCGACAGCCGAATCAGTTGCCCGTGGAGTGGCTGCCAATTCGTGGCTTCTCCCAGGTCCCAAGGCTCGATGATTGTGATACTGACTTGCATACGATTTCCTCAGTACGGATCCACGCGCAGAACTCGAACAGGAATCTCGCCGGTGCCGGTCCGCTCGAGTCCGCCTCCCGGCATGCCAAAGGCCGGCGCTACGCGCGATGGATCGGAAAGGGTTCCGCGTGGAACCTCGAGAGTCACCCTAACCTCCGGATTTCCAGGAAGCGCCAGACGCTGCTTTGTCCTTTGGGCACTGGAGTTGATTGCATCGCTAACGTAATGCGTGCCAGGGCGGCCGCCCCGTAGCAAGCCGCTTGATTCGGTTGCGCGCAACTCCGCTCGCGACATTGCTCTTTGAACGACGTCCGTTCCACCGCCGGTCGCGGCGACGTCCCCAATTCTTCGTGTCGGATGATTGTCTGCTGCTTTTCCGAGCCGCCGCAATGCCTTCGTCGGCGCGAGCACGCTCTGGCACGGCTTTGCGACGTCACAGATCGTGAAACTGACGTACACGATCGCCGTCGCCACATCCCCGCGCTTGGCGGCTGCATAGGCGTCCTGCGCGTCGCGTACCGGCGACAGGATCAGCACTTCGGCAGCGTTGATGCCGAGGTCGGCGAAGAAGCGTTCGAGGTTTTCCTGCGCGTACGCGTCATCCACGGACGTCTCTGCCCAGGTCGAGGTGGGCACCTGGCCCGCACCGGTGCTGGGGGGCGTGGCGTACAGGACTTGTCCGCCGCACGTTGGCGAGAACGTGCCAGCGCCGCATAGGCTGGTGCCGCTTTGCGCCGAGCTGCCGGGCAACGCTGTGGCGGGCGGCGGCGGCAGCCCGCTGCCACCATGCAGGATGCCGTGAACCAGCGACGAGAAAATCGTGTTGACGAGGAAATTGGCGACGACCAGTGAAGCGCCACCGTCGGCGACCAGGCCCGTCGGGTCGGTTGCGTTCAGCGGCCGGTTGCCGACGTATGCGTACGGATGCACGGACTGCGAGTCGTCGAGGTGGCCGATGAGCGGGTCGGCTGACAGGAATCGGGCGAGCTGGGGGTCGTAGACCCGGCCGTTCATGTGCACGAGCCCCACGTTGTCGAGCATCTCGTGCCCCGTGTAGCCCTGGCGGGTCGAGTTCGCGATCGCGAGCCAGTCGGGCGCCGTACCCGTGCTCCAGTTGCTGCCGCGACGGCCGCCGGTCGGCGTGAAGCTCGTCCTGCCGACAGTCGCACCGGCATCGTCGAGCAGCACGTCTGTGCTGCCGAGGTGATCGCCGAGCAAGTACGTGGTCGACGTGCTGCCGTTGGAGTTGCGCGAGACGACGGCCGTGTCGCCGCCCGGCGTGGGCACATAGTGACGCCAGTACGTGACACCCGTGGAGGTCGCGGCTTCCTTCTCTAGCAGGCCGCCTACGTAGTGCGTCGTCTCCGTGCCGTTTTGATAACTGGCGACCTGGCGCCAGCGTTGGTTGTCCGGGCCATAGGCGAACTGCGACTGGAAGCCGGCCTTGCGTACCGTGACCGGCAGGTTCGAAGACGACCATTGCTGCGCAAGGCCATTGCGCGACGCCATGTTGCCGTTCGCGTCGTAGCTGAACGTCTCGCTGCCAGCTGCCGTGACTGCGTGCGGACGGGCAACGTCGCCGTAAACGTAGCCGCCAACGTTGCTTTTATACGTGATGTTCCCGGCTGCGTTGTAGCCGATGATCAGGTTCTGCGATCCATTGAGTGACGAGTACGTGAGTCGATCGAGCCCGTCGTAGTTGAGGGCTTCCCTGAGCCCCTGGTTCAGGTCGCTGCGGCTCGTGAGATTGCCGGCGGCGTCCCATTGGTAGGCGAGGCTCTGGCGATTGCTGGTTGCGCCGGCAACGCCTGCCTGCAGTCCGGCCAGGCGTTGCGTGGCCATGTCGTAATTGCTGGTGCGCGTGATCGTGTCGCGCGCCAGGCCTTCCTGGACCGGCGCGTCGAAATCGTTGACGGCCTTCAGCTTCCACAACGTGCGCACCGCGGTCTGCGAGACGTCGTCGATCTGTGTCGGAGATCCGTAGCTGTACGAGTAGCGCACCTTGAAGCGCGTCCCCGACTGGCCTGCGGGCACCGGGCTGGCCGGGTACGTCAGCGTGTCGATCGTGCCGAGCGAGTTGTACGAGTATTCGTAGTCATAGGCCTGGTCCGTCGTGATCCGGCGCAGACTGATGCGGCCGAGGCCGTCGTACGCGCGTGACTCGGAGTAACCGAAGCCCGACTTCGACTGCAGGCGGCCGATGTTGCGCGCGGCTGCCGACGCGCCCCAGGTCCAGGTGCTGCTGCCTTCCGGTTGTGAACGCGAGACGAGCCGGCCAAGTGCATCGTAGGCCGCGCCGAACGACTGCCCCTTGGCGTCGCTCCAGGCGACCAGTTCGCCGAGCGAGTTGTAGTTGTAAGTCGCCGATCCAGCGTCCGCGTCCGACCAATGCACGCGCAGGCCGCGAACATTGTGGCTGCCGCTCGAGATGGCGCCGCCCGCGTCCTGGATGCGATTCAGGTTGCCGTGCGAATCGTAGTCGTAGCGAGTGGTGCCGCCTGGCGCCGGATCGACCACGCGGCGCAGGTGACCGTTGACGTCGCGGATCCGCGAGTGCGCACGGCCCAGTGCATCGGTCAGTGTCGTCGTGCGACCGGCATATGCAAGCGAGATGTTGCTGACGGTGACGCCGGCTGCATCGTGGTCGCGCTGCGAGGTGAGCCGTCCGAGCGCGTCGAACGTGCGCAGCGTGTGTCCGTTCGGCGTGGCCGAGTACGGTCGCGACTCGCGCACGGGACGCCCGGCGACATCGACGTCGTAGGTCTGGCGGAGCCATGCGCCGAGTGCGCCGTGAGACTCGACGAGGCGCGGGCGTTCGTATCCGTCGTAGTACGCATGATGCTCGCGGATCAGTGCGCCGTTCGCCGCGTAGCGGCGCTCGAACGCTGCGAACCGGCGACTGTCCGCTCCCCAGCAGCCGTTCGTGCCGCAGGACTGAAACGCATGCGTAACGCGCGTGCCATCGGCGGCCCACTCGCTCGTGCGACGGCCGAATTCGTCGTGCATCCACGAGATTGCGAGGCCGTTGGCGTCGGTGGACCGCAGCGGCACGCCGAAGTCGGTGCGCCACGCGTAGGTCGAGGTTTCCGCCATTGCGTTGGTCAGCGACTCGACGAACTGGCAGCGGGTGCCGTAGCTGAAGCGGGTCGTCCGGGCCGGCAGCGCGGCGCCATTCGGCTGCGCGCCGGTGACGGCGATGGACGCGAGGTTGCCGCAATTGTCGAAGCCGTAGGTTGAGGTGACCCTTAGTGCAGGATTGCCGGGTTCCAGGGTTTCCTGCGTGATGCGGCACGTGACTGGGTCCACGGCGTACGCAGACGTGCGTGTCATCGCCATCTGGTCCGGCGTCGTGCTGGTGGCCGACGTGCTGACCGGCAGGCCCAGGCACCAGTTGACCGACGCGTCGTTGGCGTACCCCAGGGTGACCGAGCTGCGCCACGCGGTGTTGAGGAATGGCGAGTACGGATCACGGTCCCATGCGGTGGACTGCACCTGGGTCGCGTTGCCGTAGTTGTCGCCGAACGTGAAGCTGCGCGTGGCTTCGCTCACCACCGTGCCGCCCAGCGCACCGCTGATCTCGAATTGCTTGTCGCTGGTGGAGGCCGTGTGCGGAAACAGTCGGCGCTCGCTGCCCGTGCCGAAGGACTGCGTGCCGAGTTGCGCCTGCCACTGGCGAATCGGGGTGCTGCCGTTCGACTGGAAAACGTCGCGTCGCAGGTGCATCCCGGTGTGGGGGTAGTCGCGAGCGACTTCGTCGACCGTGACGAGACCGAGGCGTCCGTCGACGATGCGCTGCTGGGAAAAGCCCTGGAAGCCGTGTCCCTGCAGATGCGCCCGTGCGCCTGCGTACGTGTACTGGTTGCGATAGGTGCCGCCCGTGCCGTCGTTGGCCGTGACCGTGGCCACCACGTACAGCGGGCCGAGGTAATCCACAGCGGGGAACACGGCGTCGGTCCGGCGCGTGTGGCTGCTGCGTGCGATCGATTCGTAGGTGGGCACCTGATTGATGCCGAAGCCATCCATGAACGAGACGGCAAGGTCCGTGGGCGACGCCGGGCCCTGGTGGGCATGGAAGCGCAGCCGGTTGCCGTTGCCGGCGTCGCGGAAGGCGAGGTCGGTCAGGCCGTCGCCGTCGGCGTCGA
>Ga0209391_10001280_pt1 | contig 12952 bp, 10 predicted proteins | sample PPLLak3March2015_FD_187246 | JGI IMG/M metagenome (GOLD analysis project Ga0209391, IMG submission 187246) | Freshwater sediment microbial communities from Prairie Pothole Lake near Jamestown, North Dakota, USA - PPLs Lake P7 Core (1) Depth... | ecosystem: Environmental > Aquatic > Freshwater >... | reverse complement strand
GTTCGACGAAGAGCTCGACGTCAAGGAGCTTTCCAGGGATACGTCGAACGGCGGCGGGGACGATAACTACGATACCGAGGAGCGTTTCAGCGCCCGCCGCAAGATCGAGCGCCGCAACGACATGAAGAAGCTCTACTCGCAGCTCGACGAATGGGAGCAGTTCGGCGATCGCGCCGATTGGTAAGCCGTCGAATTCCGCCGTCGAATTCTGATACAACGAAAAGGCCGCCTGCGCAGGCGGCCTTTTTTCATGGTCACGGCGCTTCGCGCGCCGCATCATCGGCGCTGGTCCGGGCGGTGATCTCGAACGGCGTCTTCGCGTGTATATGGACGTCACGCTGCGGGAACGCGATCACGATGCCGTGCTCGCGGAACAACTCGTCGAGGCGATAACGGATGTCGCTGCGAACCATGCGCAGTTCACGTTCCGCCCCGGCCTGGCACCAGAAAACCGCTTCGAAAATCAGCGCACTGTCGCCGAAGTCGTCGAACAGGACGAAAGGCTTCGGCTCGCTCAGGACTTCGCTCTGCTCGGCGACCGCCTGGTAGAGCAGTTTTTCCACCAGCCGCACCGGCGAGCCGTAGGCCACCCCCAGCCGGACGCTGGTGCGGAACTTGCGGTCGACCAGGGTCCAGTTGATCACCGTGCGCTCCAGCATCTGGCTGTTGGGCACCAGCAGGTGCACGCCGTCGACGCGCCGGATGCGGGTCGAGCGGTTGCCGATCGACTCGACCACCCCGCGGTTGTCGTCGAGCTCGACGAAATCGCCGATGCGGACCGGTCGTTCCGACATCAGGATCCAGCCGCTGATCAGGTTGTTGATGACCGCCTGCGCGCCGAAGCCGACGCCGATCGCGACCGCGCCGCTGATGAAGGCCAGCGCGGTGACCGGGATGCGCAGCATGCCGAGCGCGGTGATGAACAGCAGGATCAGCACGCTGTAGAAGAAGATCCGCTGGATGACCAGGGCGGCGTTCGGATCGACGTTCGATTTCTGCAGCTGCCGCCCGAGCAGGCGTTTCAGGTACCAACTGAGAAGGAGGCCGAGTACGACCACCAGCAGGGTCAACACGATCTGGCTGACCGTCAGCTGAATCCCCGTGCTCGTGCTGAACAAGGGGTAGTGCCAGAACGCTTCGAATTCGCTCATGGCTTCAAGTGGTCTCGTCGCGGGCCAGGCGGGGGAGTTCCTCGCCCTGCAGGCGCGCCACGATGGCGCAGCAGCAGGTGTCGCCGAAGACATTCACCGTGGTGCGCGTCATGTCCAGCACGCGGTCGAACACCAGCAGCACGCCGATCGCCTCGATCGGCAGGCCGATGGCCGTCAGGATGATGGCGATCGCCACCAGGGAGGCCGAGGGTACCGCGGCGACGCCGATCGAGGTGATCAGCGCCAGGGTCACGACCAGGAACTGAGTAACCAGGCTGAGTTCCAGGCCATAGGCCTGGGCGATGAACAGCGCGGCCATGCACTCGTACAGGGCGGTGCCGTTCATGTTGACGGTCGCGCCCAGCGGCAGCACGAAGCTGGTGTACTTGTTCGGCACGCCGGCGCGCGTTTCCATGTTGTCCATCGTGACCGGCAGCGTCGCGGAGGAGGACGAGGTCGAGAAAGCGGTCAGCAGCGCGGGCGCCACGGCCCGGAACAGGCGGATCGGGCTGCATTGCCCGAATACCCGGACGAAGACCGGCAGGGTCAGGAAGAAGTGGATGACCAGGGCCGCCAGCACCGCCACGGTGAAGGTGACCAGCGGGCCGGCCGCGTCGAAGCCGGTCTTGGCCACCACGGCGGCGACCAGCGCGAATACGCCGTAAGGCGCGAAACCCATCACCCAGTGGGTGATGCGCAGCATGGTCTCGAACACTGCGCTGGTAAAACGGTACAAGGTCTCGGCGAGTTCGTGTTCCAGCTGCGACATGAAAAAGCCGAACACGGCGCTGAAGAAGATCAGCGCCAGCATCTCGTTGGCGGCGGCGGCCGCGACGATGTTCTGCGGCACCGCGCCCAGGATGATCTTGGGAATTTCGCCCAGGCCGCGCCCCGACAGGCGCGACTGTAATTCCTCGGTGTTCGCCTGCAGGGCCAGCAATTCGCCGGCCGGCTGGCCGTCGACGATCCCCGGCTGCACCAGGTTGACCAGAACCAGCCCGGTCAGGATCGCCGTGGTCGTGGTGAGCACGTAGAACAGGCCGGTCTTGAAGCCGATACTGCCGAGTGAATCCGTGTTGCCCAGGCCGGCCACGCCCAGCGCAATGGACGAGGCGATCAATGGTACGATCAGCATTTTCAGCGCGTTGAGAAACAGTTGTCCGCCGAAATCGTACACCGAGACCAGCGGGGTGCCGCCGATGGAAACATCGGTGCTGAGATAACCGGCGCCGGCGCCCAGCAGCAGCGCGATCAGGATCTTCCAGTGGATGGCGAGGCCGGTTCCGTTGGGGGCAGCATTGTCCTGCTTGACGTTCATTCTTGTCCTGCGGCCCGTGCGCGCATGGCGCCGGCCTTTGCCTTGAAACGTCGTGCATTATGGCGCGGCGGGGTCCCTTCTGGCAAAAACAGGCCCGGCAGGAACGGGTATTTGCTCTTTCTGATTCTGGTGCTGGCGCCGCTGCTGGCCGCCTGGGCGCCCGCCGCCGAGGCCGCCAGGGTCCGCGTCAAGGTCGAGACCCCCGGTGGATTCGAACAGAAAGTCCTGCTCGGCCGCCCGCCCGGACTCGCCACGGACCGCCCCGTCGTGTTCGTCATGCACGGGGCGCAACGCGACGTGGACGCGGAATTCGACCGCTGGTACCCCCTCGCGCTGGAGCGCGAGTTCCTGCTGGTGGTGCCGGAGTTCAGCGCCAGGGACTTTCCGGGCGCGCGCGGCTACAGCTACGGCAATGCGCAGGACCGCGACGGCAAGCCGCGGCCCCGTTCGACCTGGTCTTTCGAAGCCATCGAAGTGATCTTCGACGACCTGCGGCAGCGTTTCGGGATGACGGCGGGGGGCTATGCGATCTACGGCCACGCGGCCGGCGCCCAGTTTGCGCACCGCTTCCTGCTGCATGTCCCCGAGGCCCGCGTGACCCGCGCCGTGGCGGCCAACGCAGGCTGGTACGCGATGCCGGATTTCACCGTCGCCTGGCCCTATGGCCTGCAAGGCTCGGCGGTGGGCGAGGAGCAATTGCGGCATGCCCTGCAGGCGCCATTGACCCTGCTGCTGGGGGCGGAGAACAGAGTCCCGGTTGAGCCCGGCCCGCGATGGACGCCGGAGGCGCTGGCCCAGGGCCCGCACCGCGTCGCGCGCGGCGAGGCGTTCCTCGAAAGCGGCCGGGCGGCCGCCGCACAGCGTGGTATTCCGTTCGGCTGGCAACTGGCCACCGTGCCCGGCGCAGGTCACGACAGCGACCTGATGGCCGCCGCGGCCCTGCCATACTTGCTGCAACCCTGATTCGATTGCGGGTTGTCGGGAAACCGTCTCAGACGATGCGCGGCGCGATTTTTGCCGCCGCCACCAACTCAGCCATGCCTTCGCCCCACTTCGAGTAAACCTTCAGGAGCTTGTGCAGCGGCACGTCGACAGGATGCACGCGATCCGCGGTCAACACATAGAGCGCGCCCGCCGCCGGCGTCGGCACCGACGGCACCAACACGGTGAAGCGGCCGTCCGGCAATCGTTCGATGATCATCGCCGGGGCCAGGGCGTCCTCGATTTCCACCAGGGCTGGTTCGAAGGTGGCGGCATCTTCCCGACCCCCGATCCGCGAAGCGAAGCCGCGTAGCAGCGAATAGCCGGGGATCTTCTCCAGCAGGTTGCGCTCCAGGGAACCGACGCCGCGGGCTATGGGCCCGGTGCGCACCAGCAGGCCGGCAACGAAGCACGCGGCCACGACGATGAGAACCGCGAAAACCTGTCTGAATTCCACCGCGGCCGGGATCTGCGCCGTGACCGGCGCGACCAGGGCCAACAGGCCTTGCAGGGTCTTCAGCAGCAGCAGCACGCTCAGGTAGATCGGCAGCAGGATCAGGAATCCGCCGATCAGGGTCGTCTTGGAGAATTCAGCGAGCTTGTTCATGTTCTCGAACCTCCTCCTTTGGGATGTTATGCAGGACCGAAGGCGCGACGGCATTCGGGGCACTTCTTTGCCTGCGGCAAAACCGCTTCCCCTTCATAGCCTGCTCCTTGTTCGGGAAATCCGGCGCCGACAATCGCGAACAAGGTTCGCTCCTACCGTTCCGCCTTCAATGCATGGGCCCGGGACAGGACATAGCTCCGGATCGCTTCTGACTCCGCGGCGCTGAGTTCGTGCGCGGGCATGCCCTTTGCCGAGCGCGCGCCGCCGATCACGATGCCCGGCCACTGCAGGTGGGTTTCCGGTGTCGCGTAGCGCAGGTCGGGCACGCTGCCGCCGACGCGCGCCACGGCGTTCTTGCCGTGACAGCCGGAGCAACCCCGATCCTGGAAGAGGCTCCGGCCCAGGTCGACCTCTTGCGCGCTGGCCGTCAGCGGAGGCAATTCGGGCAGCGTGGGTGGCGCATATTCCCAGGCGGGCAGCGCGGCCTTGCCGTCCAGCGAGAAGGACAGCAGCCGCGTCGGGCCCAGGGCCTCGGGTCCGGCATGGTACGTGGGGTAGGCGAACTGCATGGCGCTGCCGGCGCCGACCGGGATCAGCACGCGCTGACGTCCGTCGACGAGGTAGCTGACCGGGGCCGCGGTGATGGCCGAGCCCGTTGCCGCCGACCACAGCCGCTCGCCCGTATCGGCGCGGTAGGCGCTGAACAGACCGTTAGCGTCGCCCTGGAACACAAGATTGCCGGCGGTCGCCAGCACCCCGCCGTTGAAAGCCACGTCGTGCTCGACGGCCCAGCGCCGGCTCTGGGTGAGCGGATCCCAGGCGACCAGCATGCCGGGCACGTGCGGTTTGCCGTCCACCTCGTCGAAAATCTCCAGCGTGTCGCCGAATTCGCCGTCGCCACGCCAGCTGACCACCGACGGCACGTTCACGGCCGGAATGTAGGCCAGGCGGTGACCCGGGTGGAAGGCCATGGGCTGGGTGCTGTGCGCGCCCCACATGTTGGGCCAGACGTTGACGGTGGTGCCCGGCGGCGCTTTCCAGTACATGCCCTCGGGGTCCAGCACCGGGCGGCCGGTCTCCAGGTCGATATGGGTGGCCCAGTTGACCTTGACGTAGGGGTTGGCGGACAGCAGTTCGCCGGTGCCGCGGTCCAGCACATAGAAGAAACCATTCTTGGGCGCGATCAGCAGGGTCTTGCGCGCCTGCCCGTGGATCGGCAGGTCGGCCAGCACGATGTTCATCGTCGCGTTGTACTCCCAGCTGTCCTGGGGCACCGTGCTGTAGTGCCAGACGTATTCGCCGGTGTCGGCCCGCACGGCCACCACCGAGGAGGTGAACAGGTTGTCGCCGCCGCCCGGGCTGCGTTTTTCGTAGACGTAGGGAATGGCGCCGGCCGTGCCGAAATACAGCAGACCGGAGTCCGGGTCGTAGGTCATCCCGTTCCAGTTGCTGCCGCCGCCGCCGTATTTCTCCAGTGCATCACCGCTCCAGGTCGCGTAGGCCATCTGCATTGCCGGCGTGGTGTTCTCTTCCGGCTTGTGGCTGGGAACGATATGGAAGCGCCACAGGAACTCGCCGCTGCCGGCGTCGTAGGCGCTGACGTAGCCGCGGTTCCAGCGATGGCTCTCGGAGCCGGCGTTGCCGACGAACACCCTGCCGCCACCGACGTGCGGCGCGTCGGTGATGCTGTAGCCCTGCTCGGGGTCGCAGGTCAGCTGCGACCAGAGTTCGGTGCCGGTCTTGCGGTCCAGCCCGATCAGGCGGCAGTCGGACACGGTCACCAGCACGCGATCGCCGTGGACCGCGACGCCGCGGTTGACGCGCGAGGTCCAGCTGTTGGATTTGCCGATGCGGACCTGCGGGTCGAATGACCACAGCAGGCGGCCGCTGGCGGCGTCGATGGCCCAGACGATCGACAAGGGTCCCGACAGGTAAATGGTGCCGTCGTGAACGATCGGCGTGGCGGCGATGCCGTTCGGCGCCGGCAGGTCCAGCGACCAATCGAGGCCGAGCGTGCCGACGTTGTCTTCGTTGACCTGGTCCAGCGGGCTGAAGTGCTCGCCGCGGTCATTGCCGCCGTTCACGGGCCATTCCGTCGGCGCTGCGGCCAGGGTCGTCGGCAACCCGAGCAGCATCGACAGCAGGCAGGCAGTCAGTCGCATAAGGTAGCTCCCGTCCGGAAAGCACACATCCTACCCCGGAACCCGGTCCGTGGGAGCCGACTCATCTGCGATTGTCGCGAAGTCGCACGGTCGGCGCCGGGTACCTGCTCTCAGGAAACGCTCCTGTCTGCAAGCAGACTGGCCATCCCTGGGCGCTTGGAGGCTGTTCCCTACAGCCTACATTCCTGAGAACAGGTACCCGACGCCGACCCGGAGATGTTTTCGCAGCGTGGACGCCGCTCCGTAGAGGCCGCTGTCGGGTGGGTTCTTCCGGGACTGTAGCTTGAAGGGAACAAGCTTCAAGCGCCCAGGGATGGCCAGCCCGCTTGCGGGCTGGAGCGCGTCCTGGAAGGACCCACCCGATAGCGGCCGGGTCCTGAGCGAACGAATGCCCGGATCCCGAATGAATTCGGTCCTACAGGTGCGCCCGGGCCGCGGGATATAATCGGGCGATGAGCGCGATCACCCGACATTTTCACGAACCCCAGGGCCTGTGGTACCACGGCGGCGCCCTGCTGTACGGCGTTGGCGGCTACGTATTGGGCCTGGCCGGGCTGTTCAGCGACAACGCCTGGATCAACGCCGGCGCCGTGCTGCTGCTCGGCCACGCGATGACGATCTGCGCCTACCTGATCCACGAGTGCGGCCACAACACCGTGTTCCGCAGCAACGACGCCAACGCCCGGCTCGGGCGTTTGCTGAACTGGATCTGCGGCACCTCGTACGGCACCTTCGAGGACATCCGCTACAAGCACTTCCGTCACCACATGGATAACGACGACGCGGTCTGGTTCGTGCACGAGGAGTTCATCGCGCGGCATCCGCGGCTGGCGGAGCTGATCAAGCTGCTGGAGTGGTTCTACATTCCGGCCTACGACCTGATCATGCATTTGATCACGATGTTCACGGCCTTCGTCATTCCGCAGCGGCGCGACCAGTTGCCGCGCAACATTATCGTGCTGCTGCTGCGCGGCGGCGTGTTCTTCACGGTACTGTTCTACTACCCCAGGGCGGCGCTGCTCTATCTCGTCGCCTACCTGATCATGATCCACATCCTGCGCCTCAAGGATGGCGTGCAGCACGATTACGACGGCAACCCGACGCTGTTCGCGGAAGACCCGCCCTCGCGCTTCGGCGGCCGCGCCACCGAGCAGGCGCACACCTTCAGCAACCCCGAGTGCCTGCGCTGGGACTGGCCCAATTACTTCACGCTCTGTTTCGGCTTCCACAACGCGCACCACAAGCGGCCCACTGTGCCCTGGTACCGGCTTCCGGCGTACCACCGCGAGACCTTCGGCACCGATCCGGCGCTGGTCATACCCTTCGCGACTCATCTGAAGATGTATCACCGCTACCGGGTGCAGCGTGTGACCCACTCCGGCGGCGACCTCGACGGCCTGCCTCCGGCGCGCAAGGCGGAGTACCTGGAGCGCGCGCGGGCCGGCCGGATTTACGGCGGCAACGCGGTTTCTTTCCTCAATTCTTTCTAGGGCACCGGCGTTGAGAACCTTTCGCGAAGCCGTCCAGGGCGAACGCTTCACGCTGACCGCCGAACTGACCCTGGCCCGGCACACCACGGCAGACGAGGTGCGCCGCCAGGCCGACGTGCTGGGCCGCTACGTCGACGCCATACAGGTCACCGACAATCCCTACGCCTGGGTGCAGATGTCCGCGCTGGCGGCCGCCGCCATCCTGCGCGGCCACGGCGTCGACCCGCTGCCGATCCTGACCTGCCGGGATCGCAACCGCATCGCGCTGGAAAGCGACCTGCTGGGCCTGCGGGCGCTCGGCGTGACCAGCCTGGTCCTGACGCGCGGACAGCGCGTGCCGAAGAAGCACGCCGTCCAGGCCGGCGGCATTTTCGACCTGCGCGGGCGCGAACTGATCGCGCTTGCCGCCTCCTTCGGCGGCGATGACGCAGCCCGGCCGGGCCCGGAGTTCTTTATCGGCACCGACGCGCGGGTGTTCCGGCCGAACGGGGCGTGGCCGGCCGAATCGCTGGCCGCGCGCGCCGCGGCCGGGGCCCGCTTCCTGCAGACCCAGCTCTGCTTCAACGTCAGCGTCCTGCGCCAGTACATGCAGGCCCTGGTCGCGGCCAAACTGACCTGGCGCTACTCGGTGATCGTTTCGCTCGCCGTGCTGCCTTCGGCCGTCACCGCCCAATGGGTGAAGAAAAACCTCGCCGGCTCGCGGATTCCGAAGTCCGTCATCCGGCGGCTGGAGCAGGCGCCGCACCCGGAACAGGAGGGAATTCGCATCTGCGCCGAGAAGATGCAGGAGATCGCCGCGGTCCCCGGCGTCTCCGGGATCAATCTGATGACCACCGGCGACGCGGCCGCCATACCCGCCGCGATCGAGGCCTCCGGCCTGAGGAGCGGCGCGTGAGCCAGAGACTCGAGGTATTCCAGTCGCTGTGGGCGATGGAGCAGCGCCGGCCCGGGCTCCCTGAGCGGCCGATGGAGGAGAATTTTCGCATGGCCGCCGAGGCCGGCTACCACGGGCTCTGCATCGACCCCGCGGTGCACGAAATCGAAGACTGCCGCAAACTCGGGCCCTTGTACCGCGAGTATGGGCTCCAGTGCATGGTCAACGCCTTTCCGGCAGCGGTCGAGGAACTCGCCCCGCTGCTCGACCTGGCCCTGGAACTGGACGCCCGCCTGGTCAACGTGATCGGCCAGGTCATGCCGCTGCGGGTCGAGGAGGGCGTGACACTGGTCCGCCGCTGGATGCGTGACGCGGAGCGTGTCGGCCTGCCGCTGCTGTTCGAAACCCACCGCGACTGCACGCTGAACGACCTCTGCTACACGCTGCAGTTGATGGACGCCGTGCCCGACATGCGGCTGTGCGCCGACCTTTCGCACTACGTGATCGACCGCGAGATGCGCTTGCCGCTGGGCGACCGCGACCGCGCCTGGATGCACCGCATCCTCAAGCGTTCGGACTGCTTCCAGGGCCGCGTCGCCAGCCGCGAACAGATCCAGGTGCAGATCGGTTTCCCCCAGCACCAGGCCTGGGTAGAGCAGTTCAGGGACTGGTGGCGCGGCGGCATCGGCATGTGGCGCGAGCGGAACGGGGACGACGCCACGCTCATTTTCCTCTGCGAACTCGGCCCGCCGCCCTACGCCATGACCGACGCCAGACAGGAAGAACTGTCCGACCGCTGGCAGGAAGCGCTGCAGATCAGAGAGTGGGTTCGGGAGATCTGGGCAGCGTGCGCGCCTCCCGCCTGACCCGCCGCCCAGCCAGGCAAAAGCGGGCCACTACCCGGCGCAGGTGGGCGGCCACTGGCCCGACGGTAAGGTCCTGCCTGTCGGTTATGCCGATGTCCGTCACCTGGGTTCGCCCCCGTCGTCATCCTTCATCTAACGTCGTCACCCCGGAAGCCGCGTAGCGGCTATCCGGGGCCGCGCTGCGGATATCCGGGACCCGGTCCAGATTCGTTACGACCCGAACTCGATCCAGGTGGTCTTGAGTTCCGTGTAGTCGTGAAACGCGTGGATCGACTTGTCCCGGCCGTTGCCGCTCTGCTTGAAGCCGCCGAACGGCACCGTGATGTCGCCGCCGAAGTAGTTGTTGATGCCCATGGTGCCGACGCGCACGGCCCGCGCCACCCGGTGCGCGGTGTCGATGTCCCGGCTCCAGACCGCGCCGGCCAGGCCGTAGATGGAATCGTTGGCGATCGCGACCGCTTCCTCCCGGGTGTCGAAAGGAATCACCGACAGCACCGGCCCGAAAATTTCCTCCTGGGCGACGCGCATGGCGTTGTTCACCCCGGCGAAGATGGTCGGCTGGTGATAATGTCCGCCGCTGGACTGCAGCACCTGTTCGCCGCCGAACACCAGTTCGGCGCCTTCCCCGCGGCCGATCTCCACGTATTCGGCGACCGTCCGGCATTGGGCCTCGTCGATCATCGGGCCCATCGCCGTCGACGGGTCCAGCGGGTCGCCCGGCATCCAGTTCTTCGCGTTTTTCTTCACCCGTTCCAGGAACTCCTCCTCGATGCCGCGCTGTACGATCAGCCGGGTGCCGGCGGTGCAGGTCTGCCCGCCGTTGTAGAACACGGCCACGGCCGCCATGGTCGCCGCCTTCTCCAGGTCGGCGTCGGCGAAGACGATGTTCGGGCTCTTGCCGCCCAGTTCCAGGAAGGTCCGCTTCAGGTTGGACTGGCCGGAGTACTGCATGAGCTGCTTGCCCACCGGCGTCGAGCCGGTGAAGGTCAGGCCGTCGATGTCCATGTGCGTGGCCAGGTGCTTGCCCAGCGAGCCGCCCGGACCGGGCAGCACCTGCAGTACGCCATCCGGCAGGCCGGCCTCGGCGGCCAGCCGGGCGATGAACAGCGCCGACAGCGGCGTGTTGGAAGCGGGCTTGAGCACCACGGAGTTGCCGGTCGCCAGGGAGGGCGCCAGTTTCCACGCGGTGGTCGAGAGCGGGAAATTCCACGGCACGATGGCGGCCACCACGCCCAGCGGCAGGCGCTGGATCAGGGCCAGCGTGTCGCGCGGCGTCGGCGGAATCTCGTCGTAGATCTTGTCGATGGCCTCGCCGCTCCAGCGGATGGAGCGCACGGCCGAGGGCACATCGACGTTGAGCGTGTCGGAGATCGGTTTGCCCACGTCGAGCGTTTCCAGCAAGGCGAGTTCCTCGCGGTGCCGGTCGATCAGCTCGGCCCAGCGCACCAGCACCATCTTGCGCTCCATCGGCGCCATTTCCGACCAGGCCCCGCTCTCGAAGGCGGCACGCGCGCCCTTGACCGCCAGGTCCGCGTCCGCCGGCCCGCAGACCGCCACCTCGGCCAGTTCCTGGCCGTTGGCAGGGTTGACGGTCGGCCGCGTTTCGCCGGACAGTGCGTCCGTGAAACGCCCGTTGACGAAGGCGCGACCCTCGATGTCGAGGTCGCCGGCCAGCCGGCGCCAGTCGCTTGCAGTGCGGTCGAGCATGATTCACTCCGGGTTCTGTGGGTAAGCAAGTATGGCCAGCATCCGCCTGCCTTGGCAATTGTGCCCGCGGGACATCCGCTTTACGCTATGCCGAGCCCGCGACCCTACAAAACAGGAGAAATCCCCGCCATGACCGCACTCGATCCTTCCAGGCTCCAGGCGCTGCTGCACCAGATGATTGGCGACATGGGGGCCGCCGCGGTGGCGCCGCTGGTGGTGCTGGGCGACCGCCTCGGCTTGTACAAGGCGCTGGCCGCGGACGGACCGATGACCTCCGATGACCTCGCGGACCGGACCGCCACCACCGAACGGTATGTCCGCGAATGGTGCCTGGCGCAGGCGGGGTTCGGCTACATCAGTTACGACGCGGCGAGCGGCCGGTTCAGCATGAGTCCGGAACAGCAGGCGGTGTTTGCCGATGCGGACAGTCCGACCTTCCTTACGGGCGGCTACTATGCGATCGCGGCCATGTGCATCGACGAGCCCAAGGTCACGCACATTTTCAAATCCGGGGAAGGCCTGAGTTGGGGCGAGCACGACAACTGCCTGTTCTGCGGCACGGAAAAGTTCTTCCGGCCGGGCTACCGGGCCAGTCTCGTCAGCGAATGGCTGCCGGCGCTGGACGGCGTGGTCGGGAAGCTGCAGGCGGGCGGCAAGGTGGCGGACGTCGGCTGCGGCCACGGCGCGTCCACGCTGGTCATGGCGGAAGCGTTTCCGCGCTCCGAGTTCATCGGCTTCGATTTTCACGACGCGTCGATCGAGTGCGCCAACCAACGCGCCAAAGAGGCCGGTCTGAAGAACGTGCGTTTCGAAGTGGCGACGGCCAAGCACTATCCCGGCAGCGGCTACGACCTGGTCGCCTATTTCGACTGCCTGCACGACATGGGCGATCCGGTGGGGGCCGTGGCGCACACGCGCAAGGCGCTGAAACCCGACGGCACCATGCTGCTGGTCGAACCGGCCGCCAGCGACAAGGTCGAGGACAATCTCAATCCGGTAGGCCGCATGTACTATGCGTTCTCCACGATGATCTGCACGCCCGCGTCCATCAGCCAGGAAGTGGGCCTGGCCCTGGGCGCGCAGGCCGGGCCGCAGCAGCTGGAGCGCGTGGCGCGCGATGGCGGCTTTTCCAGTTTCAGGCTGGCGGCGCAGACCCCGTTCAGCATGGTCTTTGAAGTGAAGGCCTGACGGCAGCGCCTGTGTCATGGGCAAATTGGCCGCCGTGACGAGCGGGTTGCCGGAACCTGCCCGATCGGGTTAACCTGCCGCCTTCGCAATGGGAGCCCCCATGAAACGCCTGATCACTTCGCTCATCGCCCTCGCTTCCCTGGGCCCGGCCATGGCGCAGGACGAACCGCTGTCCGAGCATGCCCTGAAGACCTTCGAGATATTCAAGACCATCGTCGAGGTAGACACTTCCAAGGCCATGGGCAACACGCCGAAGGTGGCGCGCTACCTGGCCGACGAGCTGATCGCCGCGGGCTTCCCGGAAGAAGACATCGAGATCCTGCGCAAGGGCGACTTGGCCGCGCTGATCGCCCGCTATCGCGGCGACGGCTCCTCGGGCAAGAAACCCATCCTGTTCCTGGGTCACATGGACGTCGTGGAGGCCTATGCCGAGGACTGGGAGCGCCCGCCGTTCACGCTGACCTCGGACGAAACGAACTTCTACGCCCGCGGCACCATCGACAACAAGTTCGGCGTGGCCCAGCTCACCTCGACCTTCATCCGCCTGAAGAAGGAGGGCTTCGTGCCCACCCGCGACCTGATCATCGCGTTCTCCGGCGACGAGGAGA
>Ga0209391_10001279_pt1 | contig 12960 bp, 12 predicted proteins | sample PPLLak3March2015_FD_187246 | JGI IMG/M metagenome (GOLD analysis project Ga0209391, IMG submission 187246) | Freshwater sediment microbial communities from Prairie Pothole Lake near Jamestown, North Dakota, USA - PPLs Lake P7 Core (1) Depth... | ecosystem: Environmental > Aquatic > Freshwater >... | reverse complement strand
CCCGCCGGGATTGGAGTGCCGGAATTGGCTTCTGCCCTGCGCGAGCGCCGCAGCGGCCTGCGGCCCAACGACTTCGGCGAATCGCCACTGCCGACCTGGATCGGCCGCGTGGAGGGCATCGAGGCCGTAGAACTGCCGCCCCGACTGGCCGACTGGGACTGCCGCAATAATCGCGTGGCCTGGCTTGCGCTGACCTCTGACGGTTTTCTCGAGCGTGCGGCGGCCGCCCGTGCGCGCTATGGCGCCGACCGTGTGGCGTTGGTCATGGGCACGTCCACTTCCAGCATCGGCGCGACGGAGGAAGCCTACCGACGGTTGCTGCCGGATGGCCAGTATCCCGCAGACCTGCGCCGGCCCATCGTGCATACGCCACACTCGCTCGGGGACTTCGTGCGCGCGGCGCTCGGTCTCCAGGGCGTGGTCGTCACGGTGGCGACCGCGTGCTCATCGAGCGCCAAGATCTTTGCCCAGGCAGAACGGCTCATTCGCTTAGGACTTGCTGACGCGGCCATCGTCGGCGGCGTGGACTCGCTTTGCGGCAGCGTTCTCTTCGGCTTCAACTCGCTCGAACTCGTCTCCCCCGAACCCTGCCGGCCGTTCGATCGCGCGCGCCGCGGCATCAGCCTCGGTGAGGCAGGTGGCTTTGCACTCCTCGAGCGCGACGGTGAGGCGGGCCCCTGGTTGCTCGGGTACGGCGAATCGAGCGATGCGCATCACATGTCGTCCCCCCATCCGGAAGGGTATGGCGCGCGACTCGCGATCCAGGATGCGCTTGCGCGTGCGGCATTGACGCCCGACGCCATCGACTACATCAACCTGCACGGCACGGCGAGCCAGAAAAACGACGAAGTCGAGGCAAGACTGGTGGCCGACATGTTCCCTGCGCAGACGCTCGCCAGTTCGACCAAGGGCTGGACGGGTCACACGCTGGGAGCGGCCGGCATCGTCGAGGCGGTGATCACGTTCCTGACGCTGGAAACGGGGCTGGTACCCGGGACACTGAACGCACAGGAGCTCGATCCAGCTTGCGGCCCACAGATCCGCATCCACAACGAATCGGCGGACATCAGGTTCGCGCTCAGCAACTCATTCGGGTTCGGCGGCAGCAACTGCTCGCTGCTGTTTGCCCGGGCGCGGCATGCGTAATGGCGCCATGAGCACGCTCACCGCTTACGTGAATGGCGTTTCGTTCTGGGCGCCGCGCTTGCCAGGCTGGCAGGTCGCGGCGCCGGTGTTGCGTGGCGAAGCCGCCGCCCCGCAGCAGCCGGCCACGCGCCCCGTGCCGACTCTACTTGGGCCAACCGAGCGGCGGCGTGCCCCGGACACTGTCGCGATTGCACTCGAAGTCGCGAGCCGTGCCTGCGAGAGCGCCGGCATGGATCCGCAGACGTTGCCCAGCATCTTCGCGTCCACTCATGGCGACCTGGCCATCAGCGACTACATGAGCGAGACGCTGGTCAAGACTCCGACGCTCATATCGCCCATCCGCTTCCATAACTCCGTGCACAACGCGGCCGCGGGCTACTGGACGATCGGCGCCGGCTGTTACGAGCCCTACACCGCGCTGACCGCTTATGAAGACACCTTTGGCGAGGGTCTGCTCGAGGCCCTGACGCAGGCAGCGTGCGGCGACCGTGCCACGCTGCTGGTGGCCTACGACATCGAGGCACGTGGCCCGCTGGCCACCATGGTATCGAGCCGCGGCCTGGTCGGTGCCGGAGTGATCGTTTCGCCCCACGCACAGGCCAGCTCGCTGGCTCGCGTTCGCTGGCGCACGCGGCAAGGCACCGCAAAGACCGTCGCCCTGCAAGCCAATGCCGAGCTCGTGGCCGGCAATGCCATGGCGACGTGCCTGCCATTTTTCGAAGCGCTCGCGCGAGCGGAAAAGCGCACTGTCTGCGTCGGGTTGAGTCCGTCCCTGTTGCTCGAACTGGACATTGATTTTCCAGATGCTGGACACGTCGATGAAAGCTGATGTCGTCATCCTCGGCGGTGGACTGGCCGGACTCACCCTGTCGCTGCAGTTGCGACGGCGTTTTCCGGACCTGGACATCCTTGTGCTCGAGCGTCGTCGTCATCCAGTGCCGGAGGCGGCGCACAAAGTCGGCGAGTCGTCGGTCGAGATCGCAGCCAACTACTTCGACACGGTACTCGGCCTCGGGGAGCACCTGACGCAGCGACAGTTGAAGAAGTTCGGCTTCCGTTTCTTCTTCTCGGAGGGTCGCCGCGACATCGACGGTGTGCTGGAACTCGGGGCCAGCACGTATTTCACCACGCCGACCTACCAGATCGACCGTGGCATCTTCGAGAACTTTCTCGGCCAGCATGCGTGCGCAGCAGGCGTCAGGTTCATCGACGGGATCACTGTCCGCGGAATCGAACTGGGCCAGGACGACGCTGTGCACGCCGTGAGCTGCGAGCACGACGGTGAGCCGGTCGCGGTGCAGGCGCGCTGGCTGGTCGACGCGTCCGGCCGCGCCGGCCTGCTCAAGCGCAAGCTCGACCTGTCGCAGGAGAATGATCACGACGTCAACAGCGCCTGGTTCCGCATCGGCGCAAAGATCGACATCAACGAATGGTCCAGCGATCCGCAGTGGCTGGGCCGCTGCAATCCGCCGAATCGCTGGCTGTCGACGACTCACCTGGTGGGCGAGGGCTACTGGGTCTGGTTGATCCCGCTGGCGTCCGGGTCGCATTCCGTCGGCATCGTGGCGGATGCGCGCATCCATCCCTTGAGTCGGATCAACACCTTCGGGCGCGCGCTCGACTGGTTGCGCCAATTCCAGCCGCGCCTGGCCGACGACCTCGAGTCGAAGCGCGACCAACTGCAGGACTTCGCGTTTCTCAAGCACTTCTCGTACGGCTGCAAGAAGGTGTTTTCGGGCGACCGCTGGGCGATGACGGGCGAGTCAGGCGTGTTTCTCGACCCGTTCTATTCGCCCGGCAGCGACTTTATCGCCATCGCCAACACCTACATCACCGAACTCATAGCCCACGATCGTGCGGGCCAACCCGTCCAGCCTTTCGCGCGCATCTACGAGCAGCTCTTCATGTCCTTCTACGACAGCACGATGTCGCTGTACCGGGACCAGTACAAGATGTTCGGCGACCCCGAGGTGCTGCCAGTGAAGGTGACCTGGGACTACGCGTACTACTGGGGCGTGCTGTGCCAGCTGTTCTTCCAGCGCCGCCTTGCTGACCTGAAGATGCTGTCCCGGGTTGGCGTCGAATTGAACGGCAGCAAGGCGCTGAATTTCGCGATGCAGGATTTCCTGCGGGCCTGGTCGGCCCGCAGCGGACGCCGCAATCCCTCGGTGCTGCTGGACCAGTCGCAGCTCGGCTGGTTCACCGAGCTGAATCGCGGCTTGCGCGACGTACTCGATGACGCGGAATTCGAGGCTCGCATCCGCGGGACGACGCAGCAGCTGAAGCACCTGGCGCGGGAGATCGTCACGAAGGCCTGCGCCGAACATGGGGGCCTCGACGCGAGCGTCGTGCTCGCGCTGCTCGGCGAGGAGACCGGCACGACGGGCGCCGGTATGTTGCTCGACTCCGCCGCCTGACGGCTGGCAGCGATGCCGCACTCGCCGTTGCTGCTGCAGCTGGTTGTCATCCTCGGCACCGCCCGGCTGTTGAGCCTGTTGCTCAGGCGCCTCGGGCAGCCGCCCGTGATCGGCGAGATGACAGCCGGCATCGTGCTCGGACCCATCGTGTTTGGCGCGCTCGCTCCCGGACTGCATGCGTTCGTCTTCGAACCCGCGAGCCTGCCGGCTCTCGACGGCCTCGCGCAGGTCGGTCTCGTGCTGTTCATGTTCATCGTCGGTGCGGAACTGCGCTCGCCGCATGGGGGACGGCAGCAGATGGTCGCGGCCGGGTGGGTCAGCGTCATGTCGGTACTCCTGCCGATGGCTTGCGGCATCGGCGCCGCCGCGTTGCTTTACGAGCGGTTTGCCCCGGCCGGCGTAGCGTTCTGGACATTCGCCCTGTTCATGGCGTCAGCCATGTCGATCACGGCCTTCCCGATCCTGGCGCGTATCCTCAAGGAGCGGGGGATGACGCATTCGTTGGTCGGGCGTCTCTCACTGACGGCGGCGGCGATGTCCGACGTGCTGGCGTGGATCATGCTGGCGGTCGTCGTGGTGCTGGCGGACTCCGGTCAGGACTGGAGTCGCTTTTACCTGATGCTGCTGGGCGTGGTGCTGCTCGCGGCAGCGATTTTCCTGATTGGCCGGCCACTGCTGTCGCGCTTGCTGGCGCGATTCGCGCGCGACGGTCGTCCCGAGGGGCCGATCCTGGCGGTGCTGCTGATCGGCACGTTCGCGTGCGCCTATGCGACGAAAGCGCTGGGCGTCCATCCGGTGTTCGGCGCATTCATGTTCGGTCTCGCATTGCCCCGGGACGACCGCCTGCTGGCGGCGTTGATTGAGCGGATCGAATACATCGCCATCATCGTGCTGATGCCGATCTTCTTCGCGCTCGCCGGGCTCAACACGACCCCCGCTGCGTTTGTCGGCACGGGGCTTTCGGCGCTGCTGATCGTGTTGGGCGCAGCCGTGGCGGGCAAGGTGCTTGGAGGGGCCGCCGGCGCCAGGATCGCAGGCTGCTCCTGGCGCACGTCTTTCGCTGTCGGCTCGCTCATGAATGCCCGCGCGTTGATGGAGTTGATCGTGATGAAGGTCGGTCTCGATGCAGGCGTAATCGGCCAGGACCTCTTCACGATGCTGATGGTCATGGCGATCCTGACGACGTTCATGACCGGCCCCCTGTTGACCTTGTTCGTGGGCAGGAATGGGATTCAGGAGGCGGGGAGTGCAGACACGGTGGCCCGTCCCTGAGCCAGCAGCACGTCCGCGTGCAGCACGCTGAATGCGTATGCCCAAGCCACGCCGCCGTCGTGCAGGCGGGTGGCTTGCACGATCAGTTCGCCCTCGAGATCGTTGACGAAAGCACAGTGGAGTGCGATGTCCCGCAGCGACACCAGCAGTCCTGGCAGTGCTCGTTCCCCACGAGCCGCGGCCGCCAGTCCGCCATGCACGGCCATCGCCTGTGCCCCGTACTCGCACAGGTGTATCGAGCGCAGGCCCGCCGCCGTCGCCAGCGGATTGTCCGGGTTGCGATGCGTGGTCGTTGCCAGCGTCACGCTGGAGTCGTCCCAATGCACGATCCTTTCGAGCAGGCACATCGTCCCCGCGTGCGGGATGAGGGCGGCAATGCGTTCGTCGGCGACCATCAGCCTGCAGTCCGTCTCGAGGGACGTGTCAGCAGCAATGCCAGCACGAAGTTGCTCACCACGCCCGCGGCCACGGTGAGACCGATGGCGCGCAGCACCGGCAGGGTCGAGAGCGCCAGCAGCGCGAACACCAGTAATGTCGATAGCGAGCAGACAATGACGGCATGCAGTGTGCGTCGCTGCTCGGCCGGGTCGTCTGCGGCGTGCTCGAAGAACAGCGCGTAGTCGAGCCCCAGGCCCGCTGCCAGCACCAGTGCGATCAGGTGGAACAGGCTGAGCGACACGCCTGTCGCATGAAACAGCGCCACGATGAGCAGTGTCGTCAGTGCCATCGGCGCTAGCACGCGACGTACGCGTAATGCGTCACGCAGCGCCGCGAATACCACGATGACCAGCAGCACTGCCGCAACAGCCAGGCACCACAGTATGCGTTCGCGCTGGTGCGCGACGAGGTCCTCGGACGCCTGCTTGAGATCGAGCAACGTGGTGCCCGGCACCTGGGCTGCGACCTGTGCAACGGCGCCCGCGTCGTTCACGCCGGTCAGCGTCGCGAGGCCCGTCCAGTGATCTTCCCGTTGCAGCAGCAGCGAAGAAATACGCGCTTCGACGGGCGTTCCTGCCAGGTCCGCAGGCCCGAGCGCGGGGAGTTGTCGGGCGGTCGCCACGTCAGCCAGGAAGGGCTCGAAGATTCCCGGCTTGAATGGAGTCGTGCCCAGCGCCTCGTTCAATGACGCCCGCAGCGTGTCGGCATCGGGTAATGCGGCTCGACGCCGCTCCTGTACCGACTTGGCCGGCAGATAGCGGGCGGGTTGGTCATATCCTTCCAGGACGCCGCGTGCTACGAGCGCCGCCAGCTTCGGCTCAAGATCGGCGGCTTTCTGCAGCACGGACTCGGCGTCCGAGTCTTCGATGACGAGCAGATGCCGGACGTCTGGCGCACCGAGTTCCTGGCGCAACGCGGAATCGCGCGCGAGCAATGCGGGTGGTATGGGTGTCAATGCGCCCAGGTCGTTCTCCCACAGCGGTCGCGGTGAGAGCGCCAGGTAGGCGACGCAGGCAAGCGCAGTTGCGACGCCCAGCCAGAGTGGTCGCGGCAGTTCCGCGATCGCGTGCCAGAGCCGTCCCAGCCGCGCCGAGTCGGCGGCATCCCTGCTGCTTTCCGGCACGAGCGATGGCAGCAGGAACCGCGTGGTCAGACCTGCTACCGCAAGGCCGGTCACCGTGAATACGGCGAGCTGGGCCAGGCCGCGAACCCCTGAAAACAGGAACGCCAGGTAGGCGACGCAGGTGCTCGCCACGCCGGTGGCAAGCGTCGGCCATAAGGCGCGCGCGCTCGCCCGGGCATCGAGCCCGCGGCGCTGGTGACTGAACAGGTGCATCGGATAGTCCTGGGCAACGCCGATCAACGTGAAACCGAAGCCAAGCGTGATGCCGTGCACGGTGCCGAAGATCATGCCAACCGCCGCCAGGCCGGCCACGCCGGCGCTGAGAAGCGGCAGCAGGCCGAGCACCAGTACCGGCACGCTGCGGTAAGCCACCAGCAGCAGGATCACCATGCCGAAGACACTGGCGCTGCCGAGCCATTGCGCCTCGCCCTGCGTGCGCTCTTGCATGAGCACCGAGAACGCCCCGGGGCCGCTCGACTCAAGTCGCAGGTTGCCGTCGGTGCGCGAGTCGTCGAACGCGCGCTGCAGCGCGTCGGCCGTCTTGCGCTGCCCCTGCGGATCGAACCCAGCGGCGCGCGTTTCGGCGACGAGCAGTGCCTCTTTGCCCGAGGCGCCGAACCAGACGTCGTAGAGCAGCTGCGGTTGCCGTGCCGGCAGCCAGGAGTCGGCGAGTTTCAGCAGCTCCAGTGTCGGGTCCCGCGGCAGCCAGGGTTCCAGGAGCCCCGCCGCCGGCGATGAGAGGTCACGTACGCGCTCCTCGAGCTGTGCCCGGAGGAATCCGGCGTCCAGCGCCGAGTGATCCAGCGTCGGCGACAGCAGGTAGCGATAGCTCAGCAGCGAATCCGGGATCGCTCCCGGGTTCGATTCGCCGTTCGCGACCAGGCGAAACTCGCCGCTGGCGCGCAGCGCGGCGGCCAGCGCCCGCGAAGTGTCGGCGGCGGCCTGCGGGTCCGGCCCCGAGATGGCGAGCAACAACATGCGTGAAGCCGGGCCCTCGCCAATCTCTTCCAGGATGAGCCGCTCCTGCGGCGTGCGTGGCGAAGGCATGAACAGTCGCAGGTCAGCCCCGATCACGAGGTGCCGATCTACGATCCAGCCAAGGATTGCGACCGTCGCAATCCAGGCGACGAGCAGCAGGCCCCTGCGAGTTTTCGTCATCGGTTCATTGCCTGTTCCCGTCGGTGCACCAGGCACGGAGCGCTCCCCGCTCCCGCGACGTGGGGAGGGCTTCTGGACCAGTGATGCCCAGCACCATCACGCTTTCGTCTCCATCCGGCTCCGTGAGCGTGAAGCACTGCGGGCGGTTCTCGACCCCGTTCACGACGATCCGGGACAGATGTCGCTTGAGCTTGTCGACCCGCGGCGTCAGTGTGATCTCCCAGCGGGCCTCGGCGCCCGTGGCGCTGACGGCGAAATACTGCTCGAGCGTCTGGCGATCCCCCTGCAGGATTGCGCCGAAGCTGGTCAGCATGCCGCGCAGCTCTGGTGCGCGGTCGAGAGTGAAGCGTCGCGGCCTGCTGCCTGCGCGCGTGACGGAAACGTTCTCTCCATGGACTTCCGTCACCTCCTGGAACGGCCATTCCACGCTGCGCACGAGCGAGCCATCCTTGCGATGCTCGAGGTGACCCGAGACGAGGATGGGTTCTTCCAGCAGTCTCGAGTAGCGGACCTCAACGAAACTCGTCGAGTCTGGCGCTGGTCGCGCCAGTCGTGCGAGCAGCGCCGCCGCGTCGGGATCAGCCGCGTGCAGCGGGGCTGCCGTCAGCGTGAGCCCGATCATTGCCAGTCGTACTGTCGTTCCAAAAGTCATAAAAATTGAACCAGTTGTATGGCGCGGCGCGCAGCAGCGCCTCCAGCCTGTTGGCCAAGTCCTGCACCGACTCGCGCAGTTGCTGCTGGCGCTGCGACCGATCGATCCGCAGTTGCTCCGTGAGCAGCTCGAAATGCAGGTCGTACCTGTTACCGCCACGGTACAAGCCTGCACACAGGACGATGGGCACATTGAGGGCCGCTGCAATCTGCCAGGGGGCCGTTGGGAACTCGGCGGTCTGGCCAAGGAAGTCCACGCTGGCCGTCGCGTTGCCCGGGCGCCCACGATCGGCCAGCATGGTCACCAGCGCGCCCTGGTTCAGCGCGGCTCCAATCTCCAGCGCAACTGACGTGCCGTCCTTGCGCGGGTCGATGATGCCGGCAGCAATCTGCGGGTTCAGTTGCTTGAGAATTGCCGAGAGTGCAGGGCTATGCGCTGCATCCAAAACCACGCGCAGAGTGACATCCGGTCGCAGGGTGCTCACGGCGCGCAACGCGTCGAAGCTGCCGACGTGGGCGCCGATCAGCAATACGCCCCGGCCGAGGTCCATCGCGTGGTGCAGCTGCTCCAGTCCGAGCAGGCGCAGGTCGAAGCGCCACATGTTGTCACTAAGGAAATACACGCGGTCGAGAGTCACCCCGGCAAAGACATGGAAGTGCCGGGCAACCTCGAGCCAGGTCGGTGGGCGACCGAGCACTCGCGTCAGGTAGGCGCGCGATGCGCGGCGCTCGGGCCCGCGCCGGAGCATGAAGTAGGCAGTGACCGGCAACAACACCACGCGCGCGACCCTGCGCCCAAGCTTCAGCGCAACACCGACCAGAAGGCGCATGCCGATGCGGCCACCACCCTCGGGACGTTCGAGCCACGCGTCGGTCACGAGGCTGATTCCGGCGCGCTTCTCAGCGTGCCCTTCGCGATCGTGTCCGGTCCGCGATAGACGACAAAATCAAGCTGTGGATCCCGCAACTGGAGCTCGATCCGAGCGGCTTCATCCGGCTTCAGCGGCGCGAGGAATTTTGCCTGCGACAACCCAGCAAGGTGAAAGCGGGCGTCCAGCCACGCTTCTGCGGCGCATATCACCGCGTCCAGGATGACCACGCCAGGGACGATTGGATTGCCCGGGAAGTGGCCTGCCAGCGCAGGGTGATTTGCCGGGACGCGGAGGGTCGCGGAATGCCTGGTGGGTGCGTCTGCAGTCACGGTGGGGGAGGTGAGGTAAACCAGCTCGAGGCAGCATGAACGCTTCCCACTAGCGGCACAACCAGTCGCGGCGACTGCAAGTCTTCGCGGGCGGAGCCGCGAGTTCATCCAGGCGCTGGAACACGAAGCCGCGCGCGCGCAGGTCACCGATGATCATAGGCAGGGCTGCCAGCGTGGCGCTGCGATCCTGCGTGCCCTGCAGGCCGGAACCGTCATGCAGGAGCAGAATCCCGCCCGCCCTGGCGTTGAGCACCAGGCGACGGGCGATGGTGTCGGCGTTCGAGCGCACGGCATCGAAGCCACGAACCTGCCAGCCGACGCAGGTCATGGCCTGTTTCGCCAGCACGTCACCCAGCGCGGGGTTCTTGAAGCCGTGCGGGGCACGGTAGAACCGCGGCCGCTTGCCGGTCGCGGCTTCTATGGCATCGCTGCAGTCGCTGATCTCGCGCGTGAGTCCTGCGTGCAGCGCGAAGTTGATGTTCCACGCGTGGCTGAAACTGTGATTGCCAATCAGGTGACCCTGTCGGTCAATTTCGCGCAGCAGGTCCGGGTTGAGCAGGGCGCGTTTGCCAACGACGAAGAACGTGGCGGTCGCTTTTTCGCGTGCCAGGATATCGAGCACGCGGGGCGTGAATTCGGGGTCCGGCCCGTCATCGAAGGTGAGTGCCACGGCATTGACGCCCGGTACCTGCCACAGCGTGGGCGCCCAGAGGGAGCTGTTGACGTCGAACACGCCCCAGGCAATCAACGAAAACGCCAGGATGACGATTGACCCGGCAATCCACCAGGACGCCGGGGCATCGCCGAACTGCAGTGCGGCAAACACACAAATGGCCGCAAGAACCTTGATTGCAATCGCTTTAGCCATGGGTGAAGCAGGTGCCTGTCCAGACGCGAGATGCGCGATAGCGTAGCAGCGGAGCTGCGCCGAGCGTCGACGACCATGGCAGGTCACGGTATCCGCTGCTTGAGCGCATGATGGGTGTCTCTGACCGATGCTTGACCAGGAGGTCACATGCACAGAATTTTCAAAGGAACGATCCTCGGCGCCTGCGCGATGCTGGCTGGACTGCCTGCGGCCGCGATGGCGGGAGGCGACGTTGCGTGCGAACTCAGCTTTCAGATGTCCGGCTGGTCGGTCTTCTACAAGGAGTCGAGTGGCAGCGGGACGATCAAGTGCTCGAACGGCCAGTCGATGGCCGTGAAGTTGCAGGCCAAGGGCGGTGGGCTGACGTTCGGCAAGTCGACGATCGACGACGGCCACGGCGAGTTTTCGGGCGTCAGTGACATCAACGAACTGATCGGTTCCTACGCATCGGCGGAAGCCCACGCCGGTGCTGTGAAATCGGCGAAGGCCCAGGTGGTCACCAAGGGTGAGGTTTCGCTCGCCTTGAGCGGCACCGGCAGCGGCTGGGACCTCGGGGTCGCCGTGGGCAACTTCATCATCTCCAGGCGTTAGGGGTGGCGGGAGAGTGCCACTTCCGCGTATGTGATGGCAGTACGCCAAGAGCTATGCTGCATAGCAGCAAGTGCTGTGTCGTAGCATGCCTGTAAGGAGGCGCCGATGATTGCCAATATCAATGAGTCAAGAAGCGAGCGGCAGCGGGATCTGGCCGAGCGGATGCGCAGGTTTCGCGATGAACCCATCGAGACCATGCGCGAAGTCGCCGTGAATTCAGCCGGCGGCATCAAGTCGCTGAAGGCGCCCGTCCGGGCATTCGCCCACTCGGGCGTGAAACTCGCGGCCGTGTCGCAGAACGCCGTGCAGAACCTGATCGAACTGGAGTCTGAGGTCATCACCTCGACACTGACGGCCGCGGCCATGCGTCTTGAGCGTGCTGCTCAGGCTGAAGGCGTCTTTGACCTGGTCCTCGACCAGGCGGAGATGCTGGGCGCGACCCGTGACCGCATCGTGGATCACTCGACTCGTGCGGTCGGAATTTTCAAGGTTGCGGGCCGTGACCTGCGCGACGTCGCGAGGCACACGTACGAGGTCTTCATCAAGGCGACCGAGGAAAAGGTTCCCGAGGTGAAGCGGGCCAAGCGCAAGGTCAAGCGCGCCGTCCGCAAGACGACCACCCGCAAGGCCGCCGCGTGAACGAGGCCCGACGCGCAAGCAATTGCAGCTGGACTCCCCCCTGATCGCGCCCTCTGCGGAGGGCGCGTTTGTTTCGGGCTACGTTGTCGCGTCGCGTGGGATTGTGGATCTCCTGGGTCTGTACGCCGGGGCACGGACATGACATCTCCGCATGGAGGACGATGTTCGGATGCGGTGTCCGCGACGAATCTCTTCCTGCCTGCGGATGACCGCCCCGGTTGCGGTACTGTCCGCCTGTCTTTGCGCATCGGTAGCTGCGGCCGTCGCCGTCGCTGGCGACGATGCGAGTCGATGCCATGACTCCACGATAACCCCGATCTCAAGCATTGCTGGAAGCCCTAGTCGACCTTCTCCACGATGACACGGCCGTCCTCGTTCACGAACACCCGATACCGATTGCCGTCTGCGCAGGAGGCGACATAGTCGTCCTCGCCCCGCTGACTGGCGCTGACGACCTTGCCGCAGGGCAGGCCCTGCAGCGCAATCACGGCTGCCAGGTCCTTGGCGACGGGGATCTCGGCAGGGATCTCCTCCGCGGCCAGCAACGCGCATGAGAAACCTGTCGTCAACACGCCGACCAGCGTCAGCACCCTTGCATGTCGGCTCATGGCGTTGCTCCTGCCATCAGATTGGCTTCGGTGAATTTCCTCGAATCCTCGAGGATGTTCCAGATTGCGGTCTTGGACTTGACGATGTCGCGGGCCAATGCCGGGTCGCTGTCCTGCAGCAGCGATAGCACCTTGAGCACCAGCATGTCGTAGTTGCTGCGCAGGTCGGCAAGTCTCACCGTACCTTGTCGCCTGTGATAGTCACGAAATCTTTCGACCAGATCATCGATCTGGTTCTTCAACGAAAGCTTGGTAAGCATGCCGATGGCCTTGGTCTCTCGCAGCCGTGACTCGAGCGATTTCAGGTCAAGCGTGGCAGCCGGCGACGTCGTCGCCAGCGGCGTGGTCGCCACCTTTGGAATCGCCTGCGGTGCTGCCGGCGCCGGTGCAATTACAACTGCGGCTGTGGGCTTTGGTATCGGCCTGGGCGTCGCTGTCGGAATTACCGCTGGCGCTTTGGCCGGCGCCTTGGGAAGCGCGGTTTGCGGGGCCGGGGCCGGCTTCGCCGGCGGTGCGGCCTGGATCACGGGGGTCGGTGCCGGTGTCACGTGCGCGTCGGAAGTCTCGACACCGGCGGGTGTGACCGCGACTGTCGGCACGGTCGGTGCGGCTGTCCCGGCAACTTGAGTCGACGCAGCAGGTGGAGAGTGTGCGACGTGCTCCGTGCTCCGAGCGTGCTTCACGCCGGCGCAACCCGCTGCGAGGCAGCAGGTGAGCACTACTACCACGCTCACTGCCTGAGACTTCATCGCACGATCCATCGTCCATCTCCCCGGGTCAGCGTCGTTGGTGGGGGGTCGTCAGGCGGGCGTCGAACCGCCAGTCGGGCCTCGACACTTTCAACATGG
>Ga0209391_10001278_pt1 | contig 12962 bp, 11 predicted proteins | sample PPLLak3March2015_FD_187246 | JGI IMG/M metagenome (GOLD analysis project Ga0209391, IMG submission 187246) | Freshwater sediment microbial communities from Prairie Pothole Lake near Jamestown, North Dakota, USA - PPLs Lake P7 Core (1) Depth... | ecosystem: Environmental > Aquatic > Freshwater >... | reverse complement strand
CAACAGACTGTGATCAAAGTAAAGGACCGGGGTGCACTTGCATCTGTATTAAAAGTGGGATTGAAATCTGTTGCTGAGGGGACTGCAATCTCCTATATTAACCCGGACTATATTTTTAATGCCTATTTGCGCAATGAATATCCAACATATGCCAGCGCCCTCAATAAAGTAAGTGCCGATGTTGTTTCAGCACTCTCTCCTCTGGGAAAAGAAAACAAGCCTTTTGGTGGCTCGATAGCCATTGCCAAACTCAGAAAATACCAATACAAACCAACCATGCCTTATTTTTCCGATCCTGTTACTTTAAAAACATTTTCATCTTTTGAGGATGGTGTAAAAACCATTGAAAAAAATCTGCAGGCAAAAAAGGGAGGTGCAAAGTTGGTGTATCAGCTCAAGTTCAGTTCGAATAAAGTTGCCGTGTTTGGGGTTGGTTTGCTGGATACAAAAGAAGGCGAGCCTGCTTTTCTTCCTGTCATTGGTGAAGATCATTTAGCTGCGCTTCCTTATGAAATCATCCTTCAGGATAAAGTTGCCACCATGCTTCATGGCAGGTACCGCATCGCATTACACTGGCCGGATCTTACCATGGGAACATTTATGAAGATCATGAGCACTCCTGGAGATATAGAAGATGCGCTCAAATTATTGTGTGAATGATTTTTTAACATCATTTTATACAGCTAATAATCAGAAGGCCGGAAAATTATCTGAAAAGAAATTTACCGGCCTTTTTGTTGTACTTCGTACACCTCAGCTCTTAGAAAAAAATAATTATCCATTGCGTTTGATGGTTTCAACTATACTTTTTGCAACCTTGTCGCTCGCTCCCTTTCCCCCCAGAATTTTTTCGAGTTGGTAGTAATCTTCAAATATTTTTTCTCTACGTTTGCGGTCCAGTAAAGCGGTTAGTTCGGTTTTCAGCCGCTCTTCATTAAAATCCTCCTGAATCAATTCCGTAACCGCGGGTTTGTCCAGGATCAGGTTGACCAGGGAGATGTATTTGATATTTTTAACCAGACGCTTACCGATTTCATAAGAAATTGTGCTTGTTCTATAGCAAACCACTTCCGGTATTTTAAACAGTGCTGTTTCGAGCGTAGCGGTACCTGAAGTTACCAGAGCCGCATATGACAATGATAGCAGGTCGTAGGTTTTATTTTGAACGAATCCTGCTTTCGCATTCTTTATAAACGGGTCGTAAAAGCTTTTGTTCTGGCTCGGTGCTCCTGCGATAACAAATTGATATTCCGGAAAATGGGGAACCATTGCCAGCATTACCGACAGCATTTTTGTAATTTCCTGTTTTCTGCTGCCCGGTAAAAGTGCGATAACAGGCTTATCAGTCAAATTATGTTCTGTAAGAAATTGTTTTTCATTCACTAACGGCCTGTCTGCTATGGCATCCAGCAAAGGATGGCCAACATAGTGCACCGGGAACTTGTGCTTCTTTTCATAAAAATCCTTTTCAAAAGGAAGGATCACATACATCTGATCCACGTCCCGTCTGATCTTCTCGATTCTGTTTTCCTTCCAGGCCCAGATCTGAGGAGAAATATAATAATACCCCGGTATTTTATTTTCCTTGGTAAATTTTGCAATGCGCATATTAAACCCGGGATAATCGATAAAAATAACCACATCAGGATGAAATTCTAAAATATCGCTTTTGCAAAACCGCAGATTTTTAAGAATTGTTCCCAAATTCATGAGCACCTCAGCAAATCCCATAAATGCGAGTTCACTGTAATCCTTAACTTTTACACCGCCAACTGCTTCCATCAGAGCGCCACCCCAAAATCTAAAATTTGCATCAGGATCTCTCGCAAGAAGTGCTTTCATCAGATTGGAACCATGCAGGTCGCCTGAAGCTTCACCTGCTATAAGATAATATTTCATGAAAAGTGAATAAAGAATCTGTTATATAAATTGTGCCAGCAAGATCAAAAAAGCAATAAAAAAACTGGCCAGTACAACCCCTCGCGCCCTGTATTCCTGTTTCTTCTTCAAAAAAATAAAAAATACTGCCAGGTTGGGTAAGGCCGCCAATCCCATGACCTTGCCGATCAGGTCGCCTTCTCTCATCAATTCCAATGTAGTACCAAAACTGTATTCCGTGCTGAATTCCACGTACAGGTAAAAGCCAAAAGACCAGGCTATCAGCCCGACCAATAAACCAATAAAAATTTCTTTTTTTATAAATCCCATGTTTCCAGGTTTTTTAACATATGGTGGGCTGTCAGATCAAAATGTACAGGAACCAGGGATACATATCCGTTCTCAAGGGCCCAAACATCGGTATCCTCTCCCTGATCCAGATTCACAAACTTACCTGTTAACCAGTAATATTCTTTTCCCTGAGGATTGACCCTTTTGTCAATTTCTTCCACCCAGTTTGCCCTGGCCTGTCTGCAAATCTTAAGACCCTTGTATTCGCCCAGCTCGGGTTTTGGAAAGTTAACATTTAAAACAACGCCATCGGGAAGTCCTTTTTCAAGAACTTGCATTGCAATGCTTTTTATGTATTTCTTTGCCGGTTCAAAATTTGCATTCCAGGAATAATCGAGTATGGAAAAACCTATGGCAGGAATACCTTCGATTCCTGCTTCAATGGCCGCACTCATGGTTCCGGAATAGATCACATTGATCGAAGAATTACTCCCGTGATTAATTCCCGAAACACACAGATCCGGTTTGCGGTCAAGAATTTCACCAACCGCCATTTTTACACAATCGGCAGGGGTTCCTGAACAACGGAATTCATTTTGTGGCACGGCATTTGAAGATATATTCTCACAATAAATTGTAGAATCGAGAGTTATAGCATGACCCATTCCGCTTTGCGGACTGTCGGGTGCCAATACGACCACCTCCCCAAGCTCATTCATAAGTTCTATGAGTGTTCTGATTCCGGGTGCAGTAATACCGTCGTCATTGGTTACCAGAATTAGTGGTTTTTTGTTGCTGATTTCATTCATGACTGCAAAAATAAACTATTTTAATCAGCTCATTCACTAATATTTAACAATTAATTGTGAAGAATTTGGTCGAATTAGTGCCCGGATTGTTAAAAGTGTGTTAGTAATTTAATTTTGTTCTGCTTTTAGCTGTCAAATTATTATCTTGGCTGCTGTTTTCAGACAGTAAAAAGTACCTGAAATAAAATTGCTTTGTTTATGTTAAGAAAATTGAAATATTTAATCCTGGTTGTAGTCTTAAGTACTGTTTCTTTCGGATTTCAGAAAATACAGGAAGATGATCCTGAAAAAGACAAATTACTTATTTCCCTGATAAGATACGCATTGTCCAAAGGCCATTACGAACCGGTTGCCATGAATGATGCTTTTTCGGAAAAGGTATACGATGATTTTCTTGCGAACTTGGATCAGTCCAAGCGTTTATTTCTCCAGGAAGATATAAATGAATTTTCAGAATATAAATACTTAATTGACGACCAGCTAAAAAATGAAGATCTCACTTTCTTTAAACTGGTTTACGACCGTTATCTGCAGCGATTTGATGAATCGAAAGTGTATTATAATGAAATTCTGGCCCAGCCTTTTGATTTTAAAAAAGACGGGCAGTTCAATTATGATTATGAAAACAAACCCTATGCTGCAAATCAGGCTGAACTGATACAGGTTTGGCGGGATCAGTTAAAACTGACTACCATTACCAGGCTGCACGAAAAGATCGAAATGGATAAAAACCGTTTTGAAAAAGACAGCACCTACCGCAAAAACTCTTATGCTCTTCTTGAGCAGGAGGCAAGGGAAGGAACCCTGAAAAGTATGGATGAATACTACGATTTTATGGGAGATCTCGATCAAATGGACTGGTTTTCTGTATATATCAACAGCATAACCATCGCCTTTGATCCGCATACCAATTATATGGCCCCAAAGGACAAAAAACGTTTTGATATCAGCATTGCAGGTAAACTGGAAGGAATTGGTGCCCGCTTGCGCAAAAGAGATGATTATGTTACTGTGGATGAATTAATATCAGGCGGTCCTGCGTGGCGGGGAGGTGAATTGGAAGTTGGTGATGCGATCTTAAAAGTAGGTGAGGGAGATGGAGAACCGAAAGATATCATCGGTATGCGTCTCGATGATGCCATAGAATTTATTAAGGGTAAAAAAGGTACTGAGGTAAGGCTTACCGTTTTAAAAATTGATGGTTCCTTAAAAGTAATTTCAATTATCCGCGATGTGGTTGAAATGGATGAGACTTTTGCGAAATCCACTATCATAAAAAAGGGAGACAAAAAATTTGGCATGATTGAATTGCCCAAGTTCTATATAGATTTTGAAGAGAAAGATTACCGCAATTCTACGACGGATATGATCCAGGAAATCGAGCGATTAAAAGAAGAGCAGGTAGAAGGAATATTGATCGATTTAAGAAATAACGGAGGCGGATCTTTAAAAACTGCCATTGAAATTGCCGGATTGTTTATTAAAGAAGGCCCGGTTGTACAGGTAAAATATCGCGACGAAAAACCTGTGGTGAAATACGATACCGACAAATCGCTCCAGTATGACGGCTCTCTGGTAATTCTGGTTAACGAATTATCTGCCTCTGCCTCAGAAATATTTGCTGCGGCCATGCAGGATTATAACCGGGCTGTAATAATTGGCAGCGAGCAGACTTTTGGCAAAGGAACTGTACAAAACCTGCTACCCCTTAACAATTATTACAGATATGATGAGGATTTGGGGGCATTAAAAATGACCATACAAAAGTTTTACCGCATCAACGGTGGTTCTACACAGTTGAAAGGTGTTAGTTCTGATATCGCCATGCCGGACCGTTACACCTATTTGGAAATAGGAGAGCGCGATGAAAAAAATCCTTTGATTTGGGATAAAGTAGAACCTGCAAATTACAAACCCCTGAACTATTATGAGAATCTCAATAGTGTGATTCAGGACAGCAAACAAAGAATACTCAACAATCCGCAGTTCAAACTCATCGATGCAAATGCAAAATGGTTGAAGGAAAGCAGTTCCAATACAGTTGCCTATTTAAATTACGATGCTTATAAAATTGACCTGCAAAGAAAGGATCAGGAAGCAAAGGCATTTGAAAAGCTGAACGATTATCAGAATAATTTGGTCTTTACCTCGCCTCAATACGAGCTGGTAGCAATTGAGAAAGATTCTATCCTGGGAGAAAAAAGAGAAATCTGGCACAAAAACCTGAACAAGGATATCTATGTGGAAGAAGCCGTGAATGTTTTGGCTTCTCTTAAGATAAGAAAAGATAACCTTTTGGTAAAAAATTAAAAGTACCTCACCAAAACCCGAAATCAATTCGGGTTTTTTTTGTTATTAAGCGGTTTTCAGAATTATACAAACAGCATTTAGCGAACCTTGCGATACCCTCTGCGAACTTTGCGTTTAAAAAAGTATGTCTCGTCCTAAAAAAGTTTACCGTTTAGTTAGTTAATTCTGATATACGTTTACAGTTTTAAATTTAACCGCAAGGAACGCAAATCAAGCGCCAGGTACGCAAAAAACCGGCCTGTTTTGAGTAGAACCGATTTGCAGAACGATGTGAATAGCATTTTGCGCCCTTTGCGATACACTTTGCGAAGTTTGCGTTTAAAAAAATATTTATGAAAACACAGGGAGGGAATCCGTTAATAAATTTTACTGTACAAAATAATTTTCTCACTAATTTAAGCTATTTTTGTGAATCAATTTGTTGTATTTCTAATCCTGCTAATTTTTTTTAAATCATGGTAAAGTCATTAAAATTTTTCACTGTTATTTGTGTTTTATTTTTCAGTTTTCAGTCCTTATCTGCGCAGACTATTTTTGAAAAATGGCCTGAAATAAAGAGCTTTCATGAAGTGATGTCTCAAACGTATCATCCCAGTGAAGAAGGTAACCTGAACCCCATCAAAACAAGAATTGATGAAATGGTGAAAAAAGCTGAAGCTCTGCAAACCAGTACACCTAAAGAATTCAATACCCCGGAAATTTTAGCCTCTGAAAAAAAGTTATATACTGATAGCCAGGCCTTGCAAAAACTTATTGCAGAAAAAGCCAGTGATGCAACAATCACTTCCGCTTTGGAAGGCTTACACGATGAGTTTCATAAAATAATAGGACTCTGCAGCGACGGCGGCAAGCATTAAGGCGTTATTTGTACATAAAACCAAATCATCTCCTCGATCACATTTTATTTATCGGGCTCAATATGAATGAGAACCTGCCCCAGGTTTGGCAGATTCTCAATTAGTGCATCTTTGAGTTTGTGTGACAATTCATGTCCTTTTGTAACTGAAATATTCCCATCAACCACAGCGTGAAGGTCGATATGGTATTTCGTGCCGGCTTTTCGGATAAAGCATTTTTCTGTATCAACGATACCGTTCACTGTTAGGGCTATCCTTCTTACTTCGTCTATCATTCCGTCATGGTGGTTCTCGTCCATCACCTCGCCCAGTGCCGGCCTGAATATCTTGTAGCTGTTGTACAGAATAAAGCCTGAGGCAAACAGGGCAGCCCAGTCATCCGCTGTTTCATATCCGTCTCCAAAAACAATGGCAATGGTGATCCCAATAAATGCTGTAACTGAAGTTATCGCATCACTTCTGTGGTGCCAGGCATCAGCTCTTAAAGAGGTGCTCTGTATTTCTCTGCCCTTCTTAACTACTATTCTGTAAGATATTTCCTTCCAGAGAATGATGAGCCCCAGAATGATTAAAGTCCAGGCTTCTGGAGCTTTGTGTGGTGTGCGAATATTCTCTATACTTTGATAAGCGATCAGCAAAGCCGAGGATATCAAAAACCCGACAACAAGAAAAGTGATCAGGGGCTCAATTTTACCATGACCATAAGGGTGATTTTTATCGGGGGGTCTTTTGGCATATTTTAAGCCGAGGAGCACAAGTGTAGAAGAAAAGATATCTGTAGTCGATTCAATGGCATCGGCAATCAGGGCAAAGGAATTTCCAAAAAAACCGGCCAATCCTTTAATAATTGCCAAAAGTGTGTTTCCAATTACACTAAAATAGGCAGTTCTAATGCCTTTTTGTTCATTTGTCATTTAAACATTGCATCTGATAATTGTTGCAAAGATAGGTATTTACAGTGCAGTTCAGTAAATTTATTAGTCCAAAAAAACCTCAGCGTTCCTTTTACTCTCTGTTTTCTGTCTCGTAAATTTTAAAGTATTTTTTGATCAGGCTCACAAGGCTGGTTGCCAGAATTGCACCCGAAAAAGCCATAAATATATCCTTCTGGGCATCCCAGATATCGCCCTGAGTTCCGAGATAAGCATCTCCCTGGGCCTTAAAAAACACATCCGCAACAGCCCATTCGATGAGTTCATATAATGCACCTATTGACAATGTGATTTCAATTGGAAGTATCCAGGACACCTTTTTCGGGAACTGAAACCATTTCAAAAATAGTTCCCGCATGGGATATGCCAGCAGAAAGCCAAAAGCAAAATGAACGATTCTGTCATACTGATTCCGGGAAGTATCAAACAGGTCTTTTAAATAATATCCAAATGGATTTTCGGCATAGGTATATTTTGAGCCATAAACATGTAAACACAGATAAACACAGATCAGCAGGTATGAGAGGTCACTGAACTTATAGGTTTTGTATGTAAAAACCAAAAAGACCAGAAATAAAATGGTCAGTGTATTTTCTATGATCCAGTTGGCCATATCGGTTGTTCCTATAAAAGAATCTGCCCAGACTACCAGGAAAAAGCCAATAAACACCCATAACCAGTAATTGGTTTTTATGGGATTTCTTTCGGGAGATATAGCAATCGTAAATTTCATAATTACAATTTAGATCTTGATTTAAACCTCAACGGTTTCGGAACTCAGAAAATACGGTCAAGCATTATATCAAATTTGAAGTTCATTTTCAGAAAATCGGATCAAAAAACCCGGGTATACGAAAATCGCTTCTGTTCTGCTTTCTGATGAAGGCGAATTCGTATAAAACTTTAAATCTTATATACCCACTCTTCCGGGTTTTCGCGGTTTATTTCCTTAAACAAAACAAAGGCCAGTATGGTTTGTCCTGTTACAGCATCCGTGTGAATCGTGCCCAGGTATTGCTTAGTTTTAACCTGGTCTCCTTTGTTCACCAGCACATTGTCGAGGTTTTTATAAACTGAAATATAATTTCCATGCTGGACCAAAACTGCCTTTTTGTTTCCGGGCAATACCTGAATAGCCAAAACTTTTCCATTAAAGATGGAGCGGGCAGGTGCTCCCTTCTCTGTAGCAAAGAAAACCCCGTTACTTTCTATGGTAATCCCTTTTAAAGTGGGATGTGGTTGTTTTCCAAAGTGACGCACAATAACGCCCTTTTCAACCGGTGATGGCAATTTTCCTCTATTAGAAACAAAATTATTCTCGAGGACTTTGGCTTCAGGCGTTAGCGTAAAGCCACTGCTTTTGGTCCCTTTGACATTTGCCGTCTTGTTAGCGGCCTTATTTGAACTGGCAATGGCTTCGCGTATGATCTTTTCGAGCTCTCTTTCAATACGATCTTCTTCCCTTTGCTTTTCCTTAATTTTTGTTGTGTATTCCTTCTCTTTTTGTTTTATGGATTTTATAACTTTTTCCTGGGATACTTTTTCTTTTGTGATGCTGTCTTTTTCTTCTTTATTTTCAGAAACCAATGCCTGTTTTTCTCCTTTTTTTTCTTTTAACAGATCGTTTAAATTTTGAAGTTTAATCGTTTCTGCCGTGATCTCTTCTCCCTGCTTTTTTTGATATCCGGCATATTGATCTATGTATTGTATGCGCTTATAGGCTTGTAAGAAACTTTCTGATGACAACAAAAACATCAGCTGGCTTTGTTTCGCCCTGCTTTTATATGCCTGAACAACCATCTCCGCATATTCTTTTTTGAGTGCATTCAAATGGCCTTCCAGTTGTGATACCTGCTTTTCGTTTTTTACGATATCCCGGTTTAATTCTGCGATCTCTTTATCAATAGTTCGTATCAACTCATCGCGAACATTGATCCGCTTATTGAGGTCGCGCAGGTCTATCAGCAAGTCTTTTTCCTTCGCTTTGGATTGAAACAGCAATTGGTTGATCTCCTGTATCTCCTTTTGAAGCTTTTTGCGTTGCTTCTCAAGTTCTGCTTTGCTCTGTGAAAAGGCTGAAAGGGAAGTAAATAGAAACAGTATCAGGGTAAAAAAAAGGAAACATTGCCTTTTGCAGGTTGTCCGTACTGATCCGTATTTAGTTTCTTTGTTTAAAAACATTAAACTCATCGCAACTTTATTTCCTTATAGCCCTCCGGTATTTTGAAGGGAAAATTCAAATGCTCTACAAACTCTATCTCTTTGAAATTGATTTCTAATGAAATGTTCTTATTTTTTTTCCTTGTTTGAAGGAATAAAGATCCGGGTAGCCAGACATTCTGTTTGTTTCTGTAATCTTTATAAACTATTTCAAGCCCCTTATCCCGATCCAAAATAAAAGATTCTCTGTTCATTTTAAAATGAACCGGATCGATCCGGAACACGGCCTCAAAATTATGGTTTTTATTTTTAGGAACTAATAAATAATTGTCTTCCTCAAGGGATAATTCCAGTTTTTCATTACGCAGGTCAACCAGGGCATTGCCCAATATCAGATTCTGAAGCATCTGAAAGTCAAACTCAATGCCGGTTAAGTCACTGATAAGCCGGAAATCACCATCAAAATAAGATTTGCCGATCACTTCGTAGAAAGATGCTTTTTCCGGTGTTATATATAGTTTTCCCAGCGGAAACCCAAGTTTGTTTATACTGATCCAGATCGCCGTATCTTTGATCATTCTGCAAGAAGCCTCCAGGGCCATCTCATCCGCTTCATTTTTATATCTCACTGACATTCTTGAAGTGAATTTCAGTGGTCTGTCAACAGCTGTATAATGGCGTGCCACAATTTCCTTCGGGGGCAGGTAAGTGGTATTTAAACCAGCTGTTTTAGCACTTTTACAGGCACTAAAAGCAGTTAATATAAAAATTATATACACAAACTTCCTGATACTATTTTTGCCCATCTTTTAATTCAATCATTTTGTTATAGTATTCCGTCGCCTTGATATTTTCTCCTAAAGCCTTATGGGCCAGACTGAGGTTTTCATAAAATTTCGCCTCCATGATCGGATCATCGGCAATCCATTCTCTGCCGTCATCCAGTACCTTTATTGCCTCTCTGTATTTTCGAAAACTATTCAGGGCAATGCCGTACATTAAATATATATACGCCTGTTCCGGATAAAGAGACAAGGCCAGCTTGCTGTCTTCCAGAAGCAGGGAAAATTGCCTTGTCTTCAATTCATTATCTAAAACAGCAACCAGTGATTTATAATCCTTTTTTTCATTGTAAATGCCTTTTAGTTTATCGAGGTTCGACTGAGGCGACACAGGTCTTTCCTCAGGTTCTGCCAAAGTTTGTGATTTTTCCTGAAGCAAAGATTGTTTTATGGCATCAAATGAATCGGGCAATCTGTTTTCGGAAGTCAACTTATTCATCAAATCTTTTGCCTCCTCCATTTTTCCTGCCTGAATAAATATATAGATCATATCCGGTTCTTCATCAGGGCGCTGGGCAATGATGCGCATTTGTGCTTTTATCGCTCCTTCAAAATCGCTTTGACGTAAATTGATCTCTTTCAAATGCCTCAGTATATACAGGTTCTTAGCCTGAATTTCGAGGGCTTTGTTTGCGTAGTATTCCGATTCCGTGTATTTGCTGAGCTCAAAATAATTTTTTGAAAACTCGAACATCACGGCGATATTTTCACTATCAATATCCTGACACTCTTCCAGGGCATAGATCGCTTTATCAAAGTTTCCGATCGCCTTTTGTTGCAGTGCCTCATAAAAAAATGTGTCAAAATTGATTTCTTGCTGTTCCTCCTGCAACTGGGAGCGCATAGCCTCATCCTCCTGCCCGGTCAAAGCAGCAGAACACATGAGAAAGCAAAGCAATTTGAAAGAAAAATTCATTTCAATTTTATCAATTCAACATAGAATAATCACCCAGACTTACTGATTTGAAACTGCCGTCAAACTGTACGTGGTTTCCAATCATGGCTCCGTCTAGATTTGCATTTTTAATGCTTGTGTTCGTCTGTATCAACGAATTTTTAATCACAGAATTTTCAACCCTGCAATGATCACCCAGCGAAACATTCGGGCCGATCGTTGTGTTTTGCAATACGACCCTGCTGCCAATATAACAGGGTTCAATGATCGTAGCATTTTCAAAAACTACATCGGGTGAAACCAGATTGACGCCCTCTGCTTTTGCAAATTGTAATATTTTACCATTTGTCTCTACGGTTATTTCCTTATTCCCGCAATCCATCCATTCACTAACTTCTCCGGGAACAAATTTCATGCCTTTCTGCTTCATATTCTCAAGGGCATTGGTCAACTGGAATTCTCCTTTTTCGGTGATGTTGTTATCCAGTAAATATTGTATCTCTTTGCGCAAGACACTGCCTTCCTTAAAATAATAGATCCCTATGATAGCCAGGTCTGAGACAAAATCTTTGGGTTTTTCAACAAAATCAGTGATCACTCCTTCTTTGAGCTTCACCACGCCATAGGCGCCTGGATTATCTACCTGTTTAACCCAGATCGAGCCGTCTGAATTTTTATCAAGATGAAAATTTGCCCTGAACAACGTGTCGGCGAAAGCCACAACACAGGGGCCATCCAATGATTCCTTGGCGCATTGTATGGCATGAGCCGTACCCAAAGCTTCCTCCTGAACCGTTACAATTCCTTTGGCGCCCAGGCTTTTTGCAATAGCCAGCAATTTTTCTTCTGTATCTTTTGGAAAACTCGGGCCGATCACAAAGGCGATCTCTTCTACTTTTTGATCTACAACTTTCACGATATCTTCAACGAGTCTCTGTACAATTGGTTTTCCGGCAATTAAGGTAAGTGGTTTGGGGATGGTTAGGGTGTGCGGCCTCAATCGGGAACCGATTCCGGCCATGGGAACGATGATCTTCATATTGTTTATTTTTAAAATAAGAAAACGGGCAAATATACATAAAATTGCAGGGAAAAAACGATTAATAGCTGTGCACATAGGCCCCGCTGTCGCCGGTAATATGGAGTTCTACCCCTCTGGCTTTGCAGGTCTTTTCCCAGATTTTTATAAGATACCGCCTATTCGACCCGTCGGCGATGATCATTTTTGGCTGAAAATGTCCGATCAGTCTGTCGAGATTGATCTTTGGAGAATTGCTCAGAATAATATGCGGGCTTGACACAGAAAGGTCTGTAAAAACAAAATCTTTTGTTATGAGCAAATAATTCACTTCCCCACAAGGGATCAGTCTCAATCCCATTGGCTGGAGCTGTATCCTCTTTACCTGATTTGCAGCCAAATAATTGGTGAGATACAATTCCATGCTGTTCATGCTGTCTTTACTTTTAATAAGCTCTGCGAAACGTCCTTTTCTGTGTATTAGTGTTGTCTCTTTGAACTTTTGCATGACCACCAGCTCATTCGCTGAACTTATTTTTTTTTTCTGAATGAGAACTGTTACCTGAATAAAAATAATCATGATAAATAAAAAGGGTAGCAGGGAAAAATTGCGTTCTTTCCAAAAGGCAAATGCCAGAAAAAGAAAAATATACAAGGCTATGGTTGTACTGACCGGTAAATGAATATTGTTAAAAACAAATCCTTCTGCCGAACCCAGCCAGGCTATTCCCATATTTAAAAAATCAACAGCTTGCCCAAAGACCGTGGCGAAAAATCGGGGCAAAACATCAAAATAAGCAAGTAGGATCACTACAAATCCAAAGCCGAGGATCAGACCCAGAAAAGGAAGAAAAATCAGGCTTGAAATGAGAAACAATCCGGAGAACTGATGAAAATAATACAAGCTTAATGGGAGCACGCCCAGCTGGGCCGCAAGGGTTACCGTGGCTAAGTTCCAGAAGTAGGAGCC
>Ga0209391_10001277_pt1 | contig 12966 bp, 12 predicted proteins | sample PPLLak3March2015_FD_187246 | JGI IMG/M metagenome (GOLD analysis project Ga0209391, IMG submission 187246) | Freshwater sediment microbial communities from Prairie Pothole Lake near Jamestown, North Dakota, USA - PPLs Lake P7 Core (1) Depth... | ecosystem: Environmental > Aquatic > Freshwater >... | reverse complement strand
TCCGGCGCCGCGCCGGCGACACCGGCGCAAGCCATCAGGGCGATCAAGGCGAGAAGACGTATCCAGGGCATGGGCGCTCGACCGGGTCCGAAATCGGGTCGGCGAATGATACCGGCGGCGGCGGGGGAGGCTGTCCGGTTTTCTACCGATGCGGTTGCGGGCCCGCCTCGAGCGCGACGTCGGCGAGGAAGTCGCCGCCCTGCAGCCCCGACTCCTGCAACCGCCAGCGCGGATAGAGACGGGCGAAATCGGCCGTCATCTCGGCGAGCGGCACGTCGTCGAAGCTGCCGCGCTGCGCGACATATTCCATGTGGCGATGGCCGTGCCGGTCGAACGGGTGGTAGAGCGAATCGCCGCGGCCGTCGAACTCGAGCGGCAGCAGCCCGAAGCGCTCGCACAGCCCGAGGTTGAACGCCGGAGTGGCCTTGCGCCAGGCGCCCTCGATCAGGATCTCGGTGAAGCCGTGCCAGTAGAAGAGGTCGGTCTGCATGACCTCGCGCATGCGCTCGGTGGCGAGGTGGTTGCGCACGTCCGCGAAGCCCAACCGGGCCGGGATGTCCGCGGCGCGGCAGGCGGCAGCCAGCAGCGCGGCCTTGGGCACGCACCAGCCGTAGCCGGCAGCCAGCACGGCGCTCGCCTTCATGCCTGCCGGCGAGAGGTCGATGCGATAGGGGTCGTAGCGGAAGCCATCCCGGACGGCGTAGTACAGAGCGACCGCGCGCTCGCGATCGTCCGCGCCGCGACCGTGCAGGACGGCGAACTCCGCGACCGCCGGGTGATCGCTGTCGATCAAGGCAGTTGGCGTCAGTGTGGCGTCTTTCATCAATGCCGGCGTCGTTTCCGTGGACCTTCAAATGATGGCCTCACTTCCGCAAGGCGACAACCGCTGCGGCCGCTGCCGATATCCAGTGCGCGACGGCTGTGGCAGTCTTGTCAAACAGTGGGCGTGCCTGGAGGGACCTGCATGCTTCGCCTGGATCCGCCGCGTTTGCAGCAGGCGCTCGACGAACTGCAGGAAGCAGCGCGCGACCACGAGGCGTGGTTCGGCAACCTGATGCGCAGCATCGTCTGCCGGGTGGCCGTCGGCCCGGGCGACCTGGATCCGGCAGGCCACCGGCGTTGCCGTTTCGGCCGCTGGTACCACGCCGAGGGGCAGCACGTGCTGCGCGAGCAACCCTCGTTCGCGGCCATCGAGCCTGAGCACGTGCGCCTGCACCAGCTCGCGGCACGCGTGTTGAGTGAGGCCGCCGCCAATGTCCCGGTCCCGACGGCCGACTACGACGAGCTGGTGGCCTGCAGCCTGCAGCTGCGGCTCGAGCTCGAGACGCTGCGGCACGAGCTCGAGACCGCCCTGCACAATCGCGATGCCGTGACCGGCGCCTACGGGCGGGTCGAGATCCTCCCCGCGCTGCGCGAAGCGGGCGAGCTGGTTCTCCGGGACGTCCAGCAGGCGTGCATCGCCTTCATGGACCTCGACCGGTTCAAGGACGTCAACGATGCGCACGGACACCGGGTGGGCGACGCGGTGCTGGCGGGCGCCGTGCGGTACGTGACCGAGCACCTGCGCACCTACGACAAGGTGTTCCGCTACGGGGGCGACGAGTTCCTGATCCTGCTGCCGGCAGCCCACGTCGAGGTCGCATGCCGGCTCATCGAGCGCGTGCGCGCCGGACTTGCCGGCACCACGCTCGCGGTGGACGAGGCGGGCCGGCCGCTGCGGCTCACGGCGTCCTTCGGCGTGACGCCGCTCGAGCACGACGTGAGCGCCGAGGAATCGGTGGATCGCGCCGACAAGGCCTTGCTGCTTGCCAAGGCCGCGGGGCGCAACCGGGTCCTCCGCTGGGATCCTTCCGTCACCACCGCGAGGCTCGTGGCCGAGGCGCCCCCGGAGGACTTCGAGGGCCGTCCGATCCGCGCCACCCGAAGCTAGCGCACGCCGAGCCAGTCGGGCCCTAGCCGCTCGAAACCCGCACCGTCACAGACATCGACTCCTTGCCGCCGCCGCGCCGCACGCCGCGAACCGGGGCGGCGTCCAGGTAGTCGCGCCCGACCGCGATCCGGCAGTGGCGCGTGCCCGCCTGCTCGGCGTGGGTCACGTCCAGGCTGAGCCAGCCCTGCCCAGGCCCGAGCCACACGTCGGCCCAGGCATGGCTCGCAACCTCGCCGGGGTCATTCCCATGGAAATAGCCGCTCACGTAGCGCGCCGGAATGCCGGCCGCACGGCAGCAGGCGACCAGCACGTGCGCCTGGTCCTGGCACACGCCCACGCCGAGATCCAGGGCCTCCGCGGCGCTGTGGGTGACGTCGGTGCTGCCGGGCTCGTAGGCGACGGCGGCGCGGATGCCGCACACGAGGTCCATGAGCGCGCCTGGTGCCGCCGGATGGCGGCCGAGGTGGCGGTCGGCCAGTTCGCGCAGCGCCGCGTCGGGGCGGGTGAGCGGCGTCGGCGCGAGGTACGCGAGCGGCGACAGCCCGCCAGATCCGGTCGGGACCGGGGCGGCATCGGCGTCCACCTCGACAGTGCCCTCGACGACGATGCGCAGGGCGCGATGCGGCGTTTCCAGGGTCACGATCTGAGTGAGGTTTCCGAACGGATCCAACTGCTCGAGCCGGTCGCCCGGCGACATCACGCGCCAGCCGAGGACGCGCTGGCCGGGGTCGGCGCGCGGCGTGAGCTTGAGCGCCTGGATGCTGTAGCTGACCGGCTCCTCGTAGTCGTAGCGCGTCTCGTGGCGGATGTTGAACAGCATGGATGCGCCCGTCTCAGGCCACATGCCCCAGGAAGTCCCGCCCGATGCGATCGCTCAAGTCGGCCGTGCGCGCGAGCAGGTCCCGCAGGAATCGCTCGTCGCCCCGCGGCGCGAGCGTTGCCATCGTGCCGAATCGCAGCTCGGCGTGCAGCAGGCCGGCGCGCCGCTCGGTCTCGCCGGACTGGGCATTGGCCACCGCCTGGAGGTTCTCGTACACGAGGTTCGCGGACCGGTAGATCGAGCGCGGCACGTCCCGGTGCAGGATCACGAACTCCATGACGCGCTGCGGCCGCACGCTGTCGCGCGAGACGCGGCGGAAGCTTTCGAAGGCCGACAGTCCGCGCAACAGCACGCTCCACGGATAGTAGTCGTGCGCGACGGCGCCGTTCTCCGAAGCCGCCGCCTCGCAGGCGATCCGGATGAGCAGCAGCCGCGCCACGCTGTCGGTGCGCTCGAGGAAGGTGCCGATCTGCATGAAGTGGTAGCCCTCGTCACGCAGCATCGAGGCGAGGACCACGCCGCGCGCCAAGTGCGCGCGGTACTTCACCCAATCCACGAATTCCGCGACGTTGAGCGCGGTGAAGCGGCTCGGCGCCTGTGCGCGCGCCTCGAGCCAGGTCGAGTTGAAGGTCTCCCACATCTCCGATGAGATGGCGCCGCGCACGGCCCGGGCGTTCTCGCGGGCCGCGCGCAGGCAGCTCAGGATGCTCGAGGGGTTGTCCGCATCGAAGGCGAGGAAGTCGAGTACCCGGTGCGGCTCGAGTCGCTCGTGGCGCCCGGCGTAGGCGGCCTCGAGCCCGAGCGTGCGCAGCACGATCGCCCAGCCGACGCTGTCCGAGCTGCGCTCGTGCGGGAGCAGCGACAGGCGGTACTGCACGTCGAGCGTACGGGCGATTTCCTCGGCGCGCTCAGCGTAGCGCCCGAGCCAGTACACGTGGTCGGCGGTGCGGCTCAGCATCAGGACTCCAGCACCCAGGTGTCCTTGGTGCCGCCGCCCTGCGAGGAGTTCACCACCAGCGAGCCGGCGCGCAGCGCCACGCGCGTGAGTCCGCCGGGAACGATCGTCACCTCGCGTCCGGACAGCACGAAGGGCCGGAGGTCGATGTGCCGGGGCGCCACGCCCTGCTCGACGAAGGTCGGGCAGGTCGAGAGCGCGAGCGTCGGCTGGGCGATGTACTTCTCGGGTGCCGCGAGGATGCGCAGCCGGAAATCCTCGAGCTCGGCCTCCGAGGCCGCGGGCCCGACCAGCATGCCGTAGCCGCCCGAGCCATGGACTTCCTTGACGACCAGCTCGTCGAGGTGCGCGAGCGCGTAGGCGAGATCGTCCTTGCGGCGCAGGATGCGCGTCGGCACGTTCTCGAGCAGCGGTGCCTCGCCGAGGTAGAAGCGGATCATCTCCGGTACGTACGGGTAGATGGACTTGTCGTCGGCAATCCCTGTGCCGAGGGCGTTCGCGACCGTGACGCGTCCGGCGCGGTACGCCGCCATCAGGCCCGGGACACCGAGCACCGAGTCGGGCCGGAACACCAGCGGGTCGACGAAGTCGTCGTCGATGCGGCGGTAGATCACATCGACGCGCCTGGGGCCCTGCGTCGTGCGCATGTAGACGAAGCCGTCGCGCACAATGAGGTCCTGTCCCTCGACGAGCTCGACGCCCATCTGCTGGGCCAGGAAGGCGTGCTCGAAGTAGGCGCTGTTGTGCGCGCCCGGCGTGAGCACCACCACCGTGGGGTCGGCGACGCCGGCCGGCGCAACGCTCGCGAGGTTCTCGAGCAGGCGGTCGGGATAGTGCTCGACCGGCGCCACCCGGTTGAGGGAGAAGAGCTCGGGGAACAGCCGCATCATCATCTTGCGGTCCTCGAGCATGTAGGACACGCCCGACGGGACGCGCAGGTTGTCCTCGAGCACGTAGAACTCGCCGGCACCGGCGCGCACCACGTCGATGCCCGCGATGTGCGCGTAGATGCCGCCCGGCACGTCCATGCCCTGCATCTCGGGGCGGTACTGCGGGTTGCAGAACACCTGCTCCGGCGTAAGGAGGCCGGCCGCGAGGATCTCCTGCCCGTGGTAGATGTCGCCGATGAAGGCGTTGAGCGCCCGGACGCGCTGGCGCAGTCCGTCGGCAAGCCGGCGCCATTCCTCAGCCGACAGGATGCGCGGAACGATGTCGAAGGGGATCAGCCGCTCGTTGCCGTCCTGCTCGCCGTACACCGCGAAGGTGATGCCGACCCGGTGGAACAGACTGTCCGCCTCCGCGCGCTTGCGTCGCAGCGTGTCGTCGGCCTGGCGGGTGAGCCAGTCGGCGTAGACGGCATAGTGCGGCCGAACGTGGCCGTCGGCCGTGTACATCTCGTCGCAGGGCAGGGCGGGGCGCTCCATGTCGGGTCCTCCCGACATGCACAAGCGAAAATCGTGCCAACCGGGCTTGGGGCCGCGCGGCGGCATGGAAACGCGGCCCCCGCGCCGCGGCCGCACCTCTACGGAGCGACGCGCGGTCGAAAATGGTGCGCTGGCGCGGTCGTCGGCGCTGCGATCGGCTCGCGGCCGGCCGCCAGGTCAGTAGCGGCCGTGGGTCTTGTAGAGGTAGTTCGTGAGCTCGGCGGTCTGCATCGACAGCCGTCGCTGGATTTCGTGGACCACGCGCACGATCGCCCGCATCACGTGATAGACGACCTTGGGCCGGGACTCGAGCAGACCCTCGAGCGCGTCGCGGCTGAGGCCCAGCACGCGCGTGTCGCTCAGCGCCACGAGCGAGGCGTAGCGCGTCGCGCCGTCGAGGAACGACAGCTCGCCCACCACGTCGCCGGGGCGGATCGCGTTCAAGGTCACCTCGTCCTCGCGGCCCACGCCCTTGACGACGCCGAGCACGCCGCTCACCACGACGTAGAGGTGGTCGTCGGCGGAGGCTTCCTGCACCAGCACCTCGCCGTGCTTCAGATCGCGCAGCGTCATGGCGCCGGCGAGGATGCGACGCTCGTCGTCGTTGAGTTCGACGGCCAGCTTGGACTTGCTCAGGCCCTCGATAATGGCGGCGTCGTTCATGGATGCGCTCCGGCGGGGATCCAGCGCGGATTCTCGCGGTCCCGGGACAGTCGCGGTAGTAGGTGAAACCCGCTAGATCACCGCCGGCAGCCGGCAGCGCGGACGGGTGAGCAGCATCTGCACGTCGCCGAGCTGCCGCTCGAGGAACCCACCCTCGCAGTAGCACAGGTAGTAGTCCCACATCCGGATGAAGGCGTCGGGATAGCCGAGCCGCCGCACTTCGGGCAGCCGGGCGAAGAAGTTCTCGCGCCAGCGCCGCAGGGTGGTCGCGTAGTGCGGGCCGATGTCCTCGAGGTGGAAGACCTTCATGTCGGTCGCGCGCCGCACCGAATCGGTGATGGCCGCCACCGAGGGGATGAAGCTGCCCGGGAAGATGAAGCGCTGGATGAAGTCCACCGAGTCGAGTGCCTCCTCGTAGAGCTGGTCCCGGATGGTGATGGCCTGCAGCAGCATCGCGCCGTGCGGTTCGAGCAGCCGGGCGCACTGCCCGGTGTAGGCGTCGAGGTAGCGGGCGCCCACCGCCTCGATCATCTCGATCGACACCAGCTTGTCGTATCGGCCGGTGAGGTCGCGGTAGTCGTCAAGCAGCAGGGTGACGCGCTCGCCGAGGCCGGCGGCGGCGATCTTCTCCTTTGCCCAGTCGTGCTGTTCGCGCGAGATGGTGGTCGTGGTGACGCGGCAGCCGTAGCGGCTCGCCGCGTGGATGGCGAACCCGCCCCAGCCCGTGCCGATCTCGAGCAGGTGGTCCGAGGGCCCGATCCGCAGCTTGCGGCAGATGCGTTCGTACTTGGCGACCTGCGCCTCGTGGAGGGTCGCGTCCTCGCGCTCGAACACACCGCAGGAATACGCCATGGTCTCGTCGAGCATCAGCGCGAACAGGTCGTTGCCGAGGTCGTAATGCGCGGCGATGTTGCGCCGGCTGCCGTCGGGGCTGTTGCGGTTGAGCCAGTGCAGGATGCGCCTCAGCGGCGCGGTCAGGATCGCGGCCCCACCCTCCATCGACTGCATCACGTCGCGGTTCACGATCATGAGGCGGATCAGCGCAGTGAGGTCGTCGGTCCGCCACAGGCCACGGAGGTAGGCCTCGCCGCCGCCCACGGTGCCGCCGAAGGCCGCATCCGCGTAGGTCTGCGGGTGCAGGACCTCGATCGTGGCCCGCAGGTCGCAGGCCGGCGAGCGGCGTCCGAAGCTCAGCCGTTCGTCGCCGTCGATGATCGTGAGCTCGCCCTCGCGCAGCCCGCCGAGCTTGGCAAGGAAGAGCCGGCGGCCGAGTTGCTGCAGGGCGCTGCCCGGACCGGGACGGATCGCTTCATCGAGGGTCGGGACGATGCTGGGTTTCACGGGACGGGCCTCTCGATGCGCCCGGCGCGCGTGCGATGCCCGGCGCCGGTCTGGTCGGGGTGGGTGTGGAACGGCACGCGCTTGAACCAGAGTCGCAGCGCGTGCCAGTAGATCGCCGCCGTGACCTTGAGTGGCATGAGCGGGTAGCGCAGCAGCGCGCCGGCGAGCGCCGCGGCGCCGATCGGTTCGCGATCGAGCGTCAGGGTCGCGTCGAACTGCAGCGCACCGTCGCGCCAGTTCTCCATGTGCACGAGCAGGCGCCCGTCCGGTCGGCTGAAGCGCCAGTCGTAGCTCATGTCCATCGGCAGGAAGGGCGAGACGTGGAAGTCCTTGCCGAAACGGAAGCGGAGCTTGGCGGGGGTCCCTTCGTTGCTGGCCGCGGGGAGCACGTAGCAGTGTCGTTCGCCCCAGGGCGTGTTGTTGATCTCGGCGACGACCGCCTCGAGTGCACGCTCCTCGGCGTCGAAGCAGTAGTAGAAGCTCACGGGATTGAACCCGTAGCCCAGGAACCGCGGTGCCGTGAGCAGGCGGATCGGTCCGACAGGGCGGCGTCCCGTGCGGCTCTCGACGAGGTCGCGGATCTCCGCATCGAGGCTTCTCGCCGGGTCACCCACGTGATCGGCCCGGTGCCAGCGGGCGAGCGCCGGCCGTCGCGCCGACCACAGCCACCGGCCTTCGAGGGCCTCGGGGATCTCGGCGAGATCGAGATACAGCAGGCAGAGGCGATACCGGAAGGCGTGTGGCACCGGCCCGTTGCGCCGATGTCTAACCCACCCGGAGTAAAGGCAGCTCTGCACGGGCGAGATCCTCGTCGAAGTGGGCGAGCGCGGCCTGCGCACTCACCACGCCATCCTCGTGGAAGCCGCAGCGCCAGTAGGCGCCGCAGAAATAGCTGCGTTCGGCCCCGTTGACCTCGCGGTGCCGCGCCTGCGCCACCACCGCCTGGGGCGAGTACACAGGGTGATCGTAGCTGAATGAGCCGAGCACCTTGCGCTCGTCGATGGCCTTGCGGTGGTTGAGCGTCAGGAGGAAGCGCACCGGCGCGTCGAGCGACTGCAGCACGTTCATGTCGTAGGTCACCGCAACCGGCTCCTGCGGGTCGGCGAGCAGGTGGTAGTTCCACGCCGCCTGCGCCAGCGGGCGGCGCGGCAGCAGGCGTTCGTCGGTGTGCAGCAGCACCTCGTTGGCGGCGTAGGGGAACGCTCCGAGTACCTCCCGTTCGGCGGCGCTCGGCGATTCGAGCAGCCGCAGCGCCTGGTCGGAATGGCAGGCGAGGAACACGTAGTCGAAGGGTTCCACGGTGCCGCCGGCCGTGCGCACGCGCACCTCGTTCGGCAGCCGGCGGATCGACTCGATCGGGGTGGAGAGCCTCAGGTCGAGCCGCGCGCGGGCGAGTAGGGCACGAACGTACTCGCGCGAGCCGCCGCGCACGGCCTGCCACACGGGCCGGTCGTCCACCGAGAGGAACCCGTGACGGTCGAAGAACTCGACGAAGAAGCGTGCCGGGAAGCCCAGCATGGCCGAGGCTTCGGCGGACCAGATGGCCCGTCCCATGGGCAGGATGTAGTGCTCGATGAACTGCCGCGAGTAGCGGCCGCGCCCGAGGTACTCGCCCAAGGTGAGCGACTCGCCCAGCGAGTCGCCCCGCGACCCGGGCGGCGAGCCGTCCTGCGGGCGAAGCAGCGCCCTCGAGCGCGCGTTGAAGCGCAGGATGTCGGCGATCATGCGCAGGAAGGAGGGCCGCAGCGCGTTGCTTCGCTGCGCGAACAGTGCGTTCAGCGAGGTGCCGTTGTACTCGAGCCCGCTGCGCTCGCAGCGCAGGCTGAAGCTCATGTTCGAGGGCTGCCAGGCCACGCCCAGTTCCTCGAGCATCGCGATGAAATTCGGATAGGTCCAGTCGTTGAAGACGATGAACCCGGTGTCCACCGCCCAGGTGCGCCCGCCCCACTCGACGTCCACCGTAGCGGTGTGACCGCCGGCGTAGCCGGCCGCCTCGAAGAGCGTTACTTCGTGCGCCCGCGACAGCCGCCAGGCGGCGTGCAGTCCGGCGACGCCCGCGCCGACCACTGCGACCCTCACGAGGTCACCGCCGTGTGGACGTCGCGAACCTCCCGCGGTACGGGCTTGAGATCCCAGATGAGCCCCAGCGCGGCGAGTAGCCGCAGGCCGTAGTAGGTGATGTCGACCTCCCACCAGTAGAAGCCCTGGCGCGTCGACATAGGGTAGCGATGGTGGTTGTTGTGCCAGCCCTCGCCGAGCGTGATCAGCGCCAGCCAGAAGTTGTTGCGGCTTTCGTCGCCGGTCGCGTAGCGGCGGCGGCCCCACACGTGGCAGAGCGAGTTGATCGTGTAGGTGCCGTGGTAGCACGCCACCGTTGACACGAAGAAGCCCCACACGAGCATCTGTCCGCCGCTGGTGCCGAGCCCGGGGTGGGCCACGGCCAGCCACTCGCCTACCAGCAGCAGTCCGAGCGCCAGCAAGAACGGCACGAGGATGTCGAAGCGATCGAGCCAGCGCAGCTCCGGGTAGCGCAGCAGATCGCGCACGCGAGCGAGGTCGGGCGCGAAGTGACCGCGCGAGAGGAACCAGCCCATGTGCGACCACAGGAAGCCGCGCTGGCTGGGCGAGTGAACGTCCTCCGGGCGGTCCGAGTGCGCGTGGTGATGGCGGTGGTGCGCGGCCCACCAGACCGGGCCGCGCTGCACCGCAGAGGCGCCGAGCACCGCGAAGGCGAACTGCGCCGCGCGCGAGGTCTTGAAGGTTCGATGGGAAAAGTAGCGATGGTAGAAGCCCGTGATCGCGAACATGCGAAGCACGTAGAGCCCGACCGCCGCGCCCACGGCGACCGGGCTCACGCCGACCCAGAACACCCCGAGGCAGGCGGCGTGCATGCCGACGAACGGCAGGATCCGCGTCCAGTCGATGCGATCGCGCGATGTGTCGTCGACTGCTTTAGACCCCGTACCGGCGTCGAACCATCGCAGCAGGGAGCGACAGCGCGCGGTTGCGGTCGGCACTTCGCGGGATTCCGTGCGGTTGCTGGCACCCTCCATGATGGATCGCTCTCAGTTCGATGCGGTGATGTCAGCCGTGTCACGACCACCGAGCAGGCGGATGCGCAGTTCGCCGACGACACTGCGGGGATCGAGCCAGATCGAGAGAAACGCGGGACCGAAGGCCGGATCGTCCACCTGTCCGAAGCGGCCGCGCCCATCATAAAAGCGGGTCGGGCCGTTGGGAATCACCACCGTGGTTACGGTCTGCCCGGGCACCACGTCGGCCCAGGTGCGGCGCAGGTCGGCCAGCCAGCGCTCGCGCTGTGCCGGGTCGGTGGTGCCGAGCCGGCGCCACGCGGTGTCGGTGATGCGGATCAGGGCGTCGCGCTTGAAGGCGCGCTGGTAATCGAGGCTGAGGGCCACGGTCTCCTGCGGGCCGAAGCCCGTATAGCGACCGGTCGACGTCCACAGGCTCGCCTGGTAAATCGCCATGCCGAGCCAGCGAAGCTCGCCGGCCCCGACCTTCTGCAGGGCGTAACCCTGCTCGATCACGGGCTCCGGCAGCGTGGCCGCCCGCGACGGTGTGACGGCGAGCCCGCCGAGGGCCAGTGTGGCCCAGATCAGGGCGGTCAGGGCAGGACGCTTGGACATGCCGGCTCGTTCGTCCCGGCCATCGGCGCGGATTCAGCGGCGGGCCGGGTGCGCGGGCCCCGCGGGTCCCTTGATGGCGGCGTAGGCGGCGAGCGCGGCCTCCCGGCTGTCGCGGAAATCCACCACCGGCCTTGGGTAGTCGCGTCCGAGCGCGACGCCGGCCCCGGCGAGCAATGCCTCGGGCGCCTCCCACGGGCGGTGGATCCAGGCGTCCGGCAGCCGGCGAAGTTCCGGCAACCAGCGGCGCAGGTAGGTCCGCTCGGGGTCGAAGCGCTCGGTCTGCAGCATCGGGTTGAAGACACGGAAGAACGGGGCGGCGTCGGCGCCGCAGCCGGCGGTCCACTGCCAGCCCTGTGTGTTGTTCGGCAGGTCTGCGTCGACCAGCGTGTCCCAGAACCAGCGCGCCCCGGCGAGCCAGGGCTGGCGCAGGTTCTTCGTGAGCAAAGAGGCCGCGATCATTCGAACGCGGTTATGCATCCAGCCGGTGGTCCACAGCTCGCGCATGCCGGCGTCGACGATTGGATAGCCGGTGCGGCCGCGCTGCCAGGCCTCGAGCAGCCGATCGTCGGGCGCCCACGGGAAGGCCTCGAAGCGGGCGTCGAGCGGGGCCGTCGGCGTGTGCGGAAAGTGGTGCAGCAGGTGGTGCGCGAACTCGCGCCAGCCGAGCTCCCGCACGAAGCTGTCCGCCGAGGCCTGTGCCGCCGGGCGGCCCGCGATCGCGGCGCGCGCCGCCGCGAGGCATTGGCGCGGCCCGATTTCCCCGAAGTGCAGGTACGGCGAGAGGCGCGAGGTATCCGGCCGGTCCGGGCGGTTGCGGCCCTCGCCGTAGCGTGCGAGCGCGTCCCCCGCGAACGCCTCGACCTGCGCCAAGGCGGCGTCCTCGCCGGGCATCCAGGCCTCGTGCAGGCCGGCGTCCCAGCGGATGCGCGGCCGCAGCTCGAGCGCGCCGAGCGGCAGGCTGGCCACCGCGTGCTTCGGCGCGGCGATGTCGGCGGGCGGAGGCTGGGGATGGGGCAGGGCATCGAGCCGCGCGGCACAGTTGCGCCAGAACGGGGTGAAGACGCGGTACGGCTCGCCCTGGCCCGTCCGCACCTCCCAGGGCTCGAGCAGCAGTGCCGCGTTGAAGCTCTCGCACTCGAGCCCGGCCTCCCGCAGCGCCACCTTGATGCGGGTGTCGCGCGCAACCGTGGCGGGATCGTAGAGGCGGTTCCAGAAGACAGCCGTGGCCTTCGTCTCCCGCGCCACCTCGAGCAACGTGCCGAGGGATTCGCCCCGGCGCAGGCACAGGCGTCCTCGGCGGACTCGCAGCGCCTCGTCCAGCGCGGCGAGGCTGTGATGCAGCCACCAGCGGCTTGCGCCGCCGGGCGCCCACTCGCCGTCCTCCTCGGGCGCGTGCACGTACAGGGCAACGACGTGCCGCGACCGCGCGCAGGCCTCGACCAGGGCCGGGTTGTCCGTGAGCCTGAGGTCGCGACGGAACCAGACGATGACTGTGCCGGCGTCGTTCATCGCGTACCGGTCAGATTCGCTCGAGCGTCTGCCGCAACTCGTCCACACGCGCTGCGATGGCCGAAAGCTCTTTGTCCGACAGTCGGTCGAGGTTGCGCACCTGCAGCGCGAGCCGCGGATGACGCACGAAGCGCTCGCGATGACGCACCAGGAAGTCCCAGTAGAGCGTCGTGAACGGGCAAGCATCCGCTCCGTGCGCCCGGTCGGGCCGATAGCGACAGCCGTCGCAGTAGTTGCCCATGCGCGCGAGGTATTTGCCCGTGGCCACATACGGCTTCGAGGCCAGCAGCCCACCGTCGGCGTACTGGGACATGCCGAGCGTGTTGGGCAGCTCGACCCACTCGACCGCGTCCACGTAGACCGCCAGATACCACTCGTGCACCTCCCGGGGGCGAACGCCCCAGAGGAGCGCGAAGAGACCGGTGACCATCAGGCGCTGTATGTGATGGGCATAGCCGACCGCCAGCGTCTGGCCGATCGTTTCGCGCAGGCAGGCAAGATCGGTTTCGCCGGTCCAGTAGAACGCTGGCAAGGCGTGGCCGGCCCCGAGTGCATTGCGCTCGAGGTAGCCTGGCATCTCGCGCCAGTAGATGCCGCGCACGTACTCGCGCCAGCCGAGGATCTGGCGTACGAAGCCCTCGACCGCGTCGAGCGGCGCACGGCCATCGCGCCAGGCA
>Ga0209391_10001276_pt1 | contig 12967 bp, 11 predicted proteins | sample PPLLak3March2015_FD_187246 | JGI IMG/M metagenome (GOLD analysis project Ga0209391, IMG submission 187246) | Freshwater sediment microbial communities from Prairie Pothole Lake near Jamestown, North Dakota, USA - PPLs Lake P7 Core (1) Depth... | ecosystem: Environmental > Aquatic > Freshwater >... | reverse complement strand
GTGATCATCGTTATTTCAGTAGTCAGTAGTCAGTAGTCAGTAGCCAGTAGTCAGTAGAAATGCTCGCCGCGCTGTCCCGCTGCTCCGGGCTGCTTCGACAGTTCGACAGGCCTTTCCTACTGGCTACTGTCTACTGGCTACTGTCTACTGATCTCCCCATGTCCCCGTCTATACCCCCGTGAGCCACCCCAGCTTCGCGCTGTAGATGACCATCAGCGTGCCGAGAATCGCGATGACGATAGCCGGCACAGCACAGGCCCGCAGGAACGATCCGTAGGATCCCCGGTAGCCCACGATGTTCACGGTGAGCCGGCCGATGATCGCCGTCGGCGGCAGCGCGTCGCCAAGGGGCCAGATGAGGCTCATGCCCGCCAGCGCCACGATCGGGTTCAGGCCGATGGTGTTGAAGAGCAGCACCAGCGGGACGCCGATGACGGGCGCGGAGCCCCACATGAGCACGGCTTCCGAGAGGGGGAGCACGAGGAAGAGCGTGGCGTACACCACCGCGACCGGAAGCGTGACGGCCGTGACGGCCATCAGACCCCGGGCGCCGGTGAGCGTCATGACCTGCACGAGGATGCCCGCGCAGGTCAGCGTCGCGAGCAGCGGCAGGAGCTGCTCGATCGTGTCGCGCGCGACACGCAGGACGTCCAGCCGCAGGGGCGACAGCGCCCACGATACGAGGGCCGCCGCCGTGAACATGAGCGGCAGGCCGATGACGGGCGTCGAGTGCGGCCACTGCCGGCCCATGCCGACCAGCGCGAGGAAGACCACGAAGGGAGCCAGCACCTTCCACCAGGCCATGCCGGCGGGCGCCTCGGGCAGTTCGGTCAGGGCCTTGTCGATGTCGGTCGTCGTGCCCTTCCAGCCGAGCAGGAAACTGGTGAAGAACGCGGCGAAGAGGCAGGGGAGGAGCAGCGGCCAGAAGAAGCCGACGTACGGCATGTTGACGCCGGCTGCCGTCATCATGGCCCACAGGCTGACCGGCGGCGCGGCGGCGCTCAGGCCCGCGATGATGAAGACAATGGCCGCCACGCGCACGCGGGAAATGCCCATGTAGCCGAGGACGGTGGCCACCATGCCGCCGGCGATGAGCACCGTCACGCTGCCGGCGCCCGTGAGGGCGCCCGGCACGAGCAGCACCAGGCTGAGCATCGCGAGCAGCAGGGCGCGCCGCCGGTGAAAGCGCCGCAGAATGCCGCGCACGACGAACGCCACGCCCCCCGACTCCTTCAGGAGGTTCATGAAGAACGTGGCGGTGATGAAGATCAGGTTGATGTCGAGGTAGGTGGCGGCGCCTTCGGCCAGGTGGCGGGCCGGGAACCAGTAGCCGCCCGCGACGGCGCCGCCGAGCGCGGCGGCCACCATCGCCAGTTCGGTCGCCAGCTTCAGGGCGCGGGCCGCCGCGTACACGGCGACCATCACCCCGAGGATGATCCCGGCCTCGGTGAACATGCTCACGGAGCGGAACCTCCTACCGGCCGAACAGCGCCTTCAGGGCGCCTTCGATCTCGAGGTTCTTCTCGAACGTGATCATCGGGATGTTCTGCTTCTTCGCGATGGCGGTGAAGCGCCCGTCCTCGTCGCCGTCCTTCCGGATGAGCAGCGCCTGCGACTTCGGGCAGACGGCGTCAATCGACTGCTCGTCCGAGTTGTCGCCGGCCTCGGCGCCCTGGGACCGGCGGGCCATCCCCTCGACGTGCGCCCCGATCACCATCACGCCGCCCTTTTTCGCCGCGTCGATGAGGGCCGCCGTCCGTGTCAGCTCGTCTTTCATCGACACGCCCGCGGCGCCCATGCCCTTCAGGCTCGCGCCCGTGACGACGATGACGGTCTTGTACTTCTTCGAGGCGATGTCCTTGTCGGTGGCGTCGGTCTTGTAGTCGAACTCGATGCCCAGGCGCTTGAGGAACACCGTGAGCTTCAGCGGGCCCGGGCTCTGGCCGCACGAGGTGACCAGGACCGGGGCTTGCGCCTTCGGGGCGGCCGCCTGCGCCAGGGCCTCGGGGGCCGGGCCGAACGCGGCAAGGGCGGCGACGGCGACAACGAGCAGGGCGATGGTTCGACGATGCATGGCGGGTTACCTCGGGAAACTGCCCGGCACGCCGCGCGCGGGCCGGGTGGCCGTGGGGCGGTCGAAGTATGACGGATTTCAGCGGACCAAGACAAGACGCCCCCGGCCCGCCCGGCGGCGAGGCAGTAGTGATACCCTTGAACCGCACGCGATGAAGGCGTTCTCCCGCATCCTCCTGACCGGCGGCGGCACCGCGGGTCACGTCAACCCGGCCCTGGCGATCGGGCGCGCGCTCGGCGACGAGCGCACGGCGTACCTCTACGTCGGCGTGCGGGGCCGGGCCGAAGCCGACATCGTGCCGCGCGAGGGCATCCCGATCCGCTTCGTTCGCGCGTCCGCGTATCCCGGGGCGAGGCCGTCGCTCGCCTCGGCGGGGTTCCTCTTGAATCTCGCCGCAGGCACGCTGCGGGCGCTCTTCATCGTGCGGTCGTTCTCGCCGGAAATCATCGTCGGCACGGGCGGCTATGCGTCGGCGCCGACGATGCTGGCCGCGGCGATCCTGCGGAGGATGGGACTGCTGTCGGCCCGCATCTACGTGCACGAGCAGAACGCGGCGCCCGGCAAGCTGAACCTGCTCGTGGGCCGCCTGGCCGATCGCGCCTTCGTGTCGTTCTCCGACACGCTCGCCGAGTTTCCGGGGAACGGCACCATGGCCGGCTACCCGCTGCGCCGCCGGATCCAGAAGGCCGACCGCGACGCCGCGCGGGCGGCGCTGGACTTCAAGGTGCCGGCGGGCCGCCGCGTGGTGTTCGCGTTCGGCGGGTCGCAGGGCGCGCGGACGATCAACCGTGCGCTGGTGGACGCGCTGGGCGCGCTCCTTCCGCATCGGGACCGGCTCTTCATCATCCACGGGACGGGCCTGCGGCGCGGCGACGGCGCGCTCGATCCCGGCGCCGACGTGCAGGCGCGCCTGGCGCAGCGGTACACGGAAGAGGACCGCCGGGCCATCGAGGAGTTCTACGTCTCGCGGCCGTACTTTCACGACATCGAGCAACTCTACGCGCTGGCCGACCTGGTTCTGGTGCGCGCGGGCGCCGGCACGCTCAACGAAGTGGCGGCGCTGGGGCTGCCGGCGATTGTCGTGCCGAAGATCAACCTGCCCGGCGAGCACCAGGTGATGAACGCGCGCGCGCTGGCCGCGGCGGGCGGCGCGGCCGTGCTCTACGAAGAGACGCGGAACGAGGGCGGCCAGGTCGTCGAGGTGCTGGATGGCGAACTGCTGGCGCAGGCCGTCCTCTCGCTCGCCGGCGACGACGCGGCGCTTGGCCGCATGGGCGCCGCCAACAGGGCTTTTGCCACCGCCGACGCGCTGGAAGTGATTCGCCGCGCCATCGCGGGCGACGAGCCCTCGCTCGGCCTCCCCTTCCCGCCGCCGCCGCCCATCGAGCCTGCCGGCGGCCGGTTGTTCTCCGACGGCGCGCTCCTGTACGCGCTGGAGCACCGGCGCGCGGCGAGCCTGCCCGCCGGCATGGCGCGGCCCGAGCAGCCTCGCGCCGAGGACCGGCCGTACTACGTCAGCCGGGCCGCGTCGCTGCTGGCCCGCCGTCGCTGGGAAGCGCGCAACCTGGGCGTGAAACTCCTCGGCCTCCTCGAGGCACGCGAGAAACTGCCGCTCGTGCTGGCGCTCCTCGTGGACCGGCGGCCGGCGCCCTGGTACAAGCGCCTCTTCGGCGGCGACTTCGAACAGGTGGGCTTCATCCGCCGCAACGCGCTGGCGGCCATCGCACGCCTCGGGACGGTCACGCCCGAGGTCGAAGACGTGCTGGCCGCGGCGCTTGCCGACCCGTACTACGAAGCGCGGGCCGAAGCCTGCCGCGCGATTACCGCCTTGGATCGCCACGTGAGCGATGAGGGACGCGCCCGCCTCATTGCCGGCCTGATCGGGCTGCTCCGCGACCGGTGGCTGGAAGTCGCCGCAGCGGCGGCCGAGGCCCTCGGCCACGTGGGCGGCGAGACCGACGCGCGGCCGGCGCTGCTCGCCCTCGTGGATCACAAATACTGGCTCGTGCGCGCCGCCGGCCTTCGCGGCCTGCACGCCCTGGTCGAACGGGGCCGGGCCGGCCAGCTCGACACCCTCGAACAGGCCGCGCGAGGATTCGCGCTCACGGCCACCGACTTCCGGCCGGAGTTCACCATCCGGACCTCCTACGGCCGGCTCATCCGGGCGATCGGCACGAAAAGGAGCGCGGCGTGATTCCCCTCATCGGGCACCTGCTCGAAGGCGGCTACCGGGCCTGGTCGTTCCTCCGGCTCCTCGACTACCTGTCGGTGCGCGCCATCGGCGCGGCGATGTTCTCGTTCATCCTGGTGCTGGTCGTGATGCCCCGCTTCATGTGGTATCTCCACCGCCGGGGCCTGGTCGACCAGATGCGCGAGACCGGCGTGCCCTCGTCGTTCGACAAGGCCGGCACGCCGGCGATGGGCGGCGCGGTGATGGTGGGCGCCATTCTCGCGGCCTGCCTCATCTGGTGCGATCCGTTCAACCGGTTCATCTGGCCCGTCATCGCGGCCATGACCTGGTTCGCGGCCATCGGCCTGTCCGACGACGTGGCGAAGTGGCGGTCGCGGTCGGGCAACCGCGGGATGAGCGAGGCGAGAAAGCTCCTGCTGCAGGGGGCCTTCGCCGCCCTGTTCGTCGCGTTCCTCGCGAGCCCGTGGACCCCGCTGCCCGCGCGCGAGGCCACAACGCTCTACGTGCCGTTCGTGAAGCAGGCCCTCTCCTCGTCGATGTGGATCTACCTGCCGTCGGTGTTCTTCTTCGTCGTGCTGGTCGGCAACGCCGTGAACATCACCGACGGGCTCGACGGCCTGGCCATCGTGCCGTCGGCCTTCGCCGTCTCGACGCTCGGCGCGTTCGCGTGGATCATGGGGAACGCCATCTGGTCGAAGTACCTGTTCTTCCCCCTGCTGCCGGGCGTGGGCGAGCTGGTGGTGGTCTGCGCCGCGTTCGCGGGCGCCGCCATGGGGTTCCTCTGGTTCAACGCCTACCCGGCCCAGGTGTTCATGGGCGACGCGGGCTCGCTCGCCATCGGCGGGTTCCTCGCCGCCGTGTCGGTGCTGGTGAAGCAGGAGGCGCTCTTCCTGATCCTCGGGGGACTGTTCATCGTCGAGGCCGTGACGTCGCAGGTGCAGGACAAAATCGGGATCAAGTGGCTGGGTCGGCGGCTCTTCTACCGGGCCCCGCTCCACCATCAGCTTCAGCACACCGGGCTGGCCGAGACGAAGGTCGTGATCCGGTTGTGGATCGTCTCGCTCATCCTGGCGCTCGCCTCGATCGCCACCGTGAAACTGCGATAGCGGCGGCGCCCTTCCGGAGGCGGACCCCATGAGACTCGCTCGCAAGCTTGCCGCCGCGTGCGCGGCGGTCGTCGTGACCCTGGTGGCGCCGGCGGCACAGGCCCGGCAGGCCGCGCCCGCGAAGGCGGCGTTTGACGAGGCCGCGGCGGCGCGGTTCGCGAATCTCGCCCTGGCCTGCGTGCACCAGGAGTACCCGAACAAGATCGCGCACGTGATGCAGTCGGACGCGGACCTGAAGCCGCCGCGCGAGCTGACGCCGGCCTTCTTCGGCTGCTACGACTGGCACTCGTCGGTGCACGGGCACTGGCTCCTGGCGCGCCTCGTGCGGCTGTTCCCCGGCGCGCCCTTCGCCCCGCGCGCCCGCGCCGCCCTGGCGCGAAGCCTCACGGCGGAGCACGTCGCCGTCGAGGCGCGCTATCTGGCAGGGCCCGGCCGCACGAGTTTCGAGCGGCCCTACGGCCTGGCGTGGCTGCTGCAGCTGCTGACCGAGCTGCGGGAGTGGGACGATCCGCAGGCGCGGCAGTGGGCCGCCGTGTTGCGCCCGCTCGAAACGGCCGCCGCCGCACGGCTGAAGGAGTGGCTGCCGAAGCTCTCGCGCCCGATCCGGATCGGTGAGCACGATCAAACGGCGTTCGCGTTCGGCCTCGTGCTCGACTGGGCGCGCGCGGCCGGCGACCAGCCGATGATCGACCTCATCTCGTCGACAACGGGGGAGTTCTACCGCAACGATCGGGCATGCCCGCTGCACTACGAGCCGAACGGCCAGGACTTCCTCTCGCCCTGCATCGCCGAGGCGGACCTCATGCGCCGCGTGCTCGCGCCGCCGGCGTATGCCGACTGGCTGCGCGCTTTCCTGCCGCAGATTCCCGCCGACGGGTCAGCCGCCTGGCTCGAGCCGGTGGTGGTGACCGATCCCACCGACCCGAAGCTGGCGCATCTTGACGGCCTGAACCTCAGCCGCGCCTGGATGCTCGACGGCATCGTCAGCGGGCTGCCGGAGAGAGATTCGCGCCGCGCCGCGCTTCAGGCCGCGGCCGACCGGCATCGGGAGGCCGGCCTGAGGGCCGTCACCGGCGAGCACTACGAGGGCGGGCACTGGCTCGGGAGCTTCGCGGTCTACCTGTCGTCGAGGAGGGGACTCTCCGCCGCACCGGCTGGCGAAGGCGCGGCGCGGTGATCTGGGGACGGCCTGCCGCGCGGGTCGACGAGCGCGACACGATGTTCGCGCGCGCGGCGAGGCGGCCGGGCACGGCCGCCTATGCCGACTACTACGCCCGCCACCCCGGGCGCCGGGCGGACGACGATCGCCTGCGGGAACTGCCCGGCCTGCTCGAGCCGGGAGGCCGCGCCTTCGACCGGTCCATCGCGGCCGACGCGCGCGGCTGGTTCCGCCGCATCGACGAGTGGACGCCGGGCCCCGACGTCGATCGCCTCGCCGGCGCCGTGGCGAAGACCGGGGATCTCACGGCGCTCCTCACGGCCGCCGCCCGGTCGTTCGGCGCCGTGGCCGCCGGGTGCTGCGATGTCGATCCGATGTGGGCCTATTCGCACAAGGGGCGTTTCGACGAGGACTACGGGACGGCGGTAGACGCCGGGCACCGGCCGTCAGCGCTGGTGTTCCTCGTGGAGATGGATCACGCGGAGATGCGGTCGGCGCCGGGCGCCGAGGTCATCCGCGAGTCGGCGCGCCAGTACTGCCGGGCGGCGGTCATCGCGCGAACCATCGCGGAGGCGCTGCGCACCGCGGGCATCGACGCCCTCGCGCACTACGACGCCCACTACGAGTTCGTGCTGCCGCCGATGGCCGTCGCCGCCGGCCTGGGCGAACTGGGCCGGCACAACCTGCTCATCGCCGATCGCTTCGGCACCCGCGTCCGCATCGGCGCGGTGACGCTGTCGGCGGCCTTGCGCGCACACGGCCGCCGCGATCTCGGCGTTCGGGCGTTCTGCGACCGCTGCCGGAAGTGCGCGGACAACTGCCCGCCGCGCGCCCTGTCGGGCGCCGCGCCCCTCGTCGTCAACGGCGTCGAGAAGTGGCCGACCGGGGTGGAACGCTGCTACCGGTACTGGCGGCTGATGGGAACCGACTGCGGCGTCTGCATGGCGGTGTGCCCGTTTTCGCATCCGGACAACGCGTTGCACAACGCCATCCGGCGCCTCGTGACGGCCTTTCCCGGTCTGGCGCCGGTCTTCGTCTGGGCTGACGACGTCCTCTACGGAAGGGCGTGGAACGGCCGCACGTAGCCGGCCGGGACGATCAGGCGCGAACGGCGGCCGTCCACAGCCGGCGCGCGGGCGATGAGCCGGATGCTATGCCCGCTCGGCCGCGTGGGCCTGCAGGGCCTCCCACTGGCCCATGAGGTCGCCCACCTCCCACATCAGGGTCTGGTGGCGACCGACGACGGCTTTCGACTGCTCGCGGTCTTCGTAAAAGCCCGGCACCGCCATGGCCGCCTCGAGCCGGGCGATCTCCTGTTCGCGCTCCGTGATCCGCCCCTCGAGATCGGTGATGCGGGCCTGGAGGTCCTTGCGCTCGCGATCACGCTTGCGCGCGTCCGCGTCGGCGCGCTTCTTCGCGTCGTAGCCGGCCACGCGATCGGCCTTCGGCGCCGCCGCGGGAGGTGTCGCGGCGCCGGCTCCCGGCGCCGCCGCACGAGCCGGCTTCGCCGCCGGCGAGGCCGGCGCGGGCCGCGGCGAGGGCTTCGGCGCGTTCGGCGCGCGGCTGGCCCTGCCCAGGCCGTCCGGGAGCGCCGGGGCCTGGCCCGCGTGCGTCTTGCTCCAGTGGAACTCCTCGTAGGTGCCGGGATAGAGCAGGGCGCGCCCGTTGCCGATCTCGATCACCTTCGTGGCCAGCTTGTCGATGAAGTACCGGTCGTGCGAGACGACGATGAGCGTGCCGCCGTAGTCCATGAGGGCGTCGAGCAGGACGTCCTTCGAGTCGAGATCGAGGTGATTGGTCGGCTCGTCGAGCAGCAGCGTGTTCGACGGCCGCAGCAGCATGCGGGCCACGGCCAGGCGCGTGCGCTCGCCGCCCGACAGCACCCCGACGCGCTTGTAGACGTCGTCGCCGGAGAAGAGGAACCCGCCCAGGATGTCGCGGATCATCGGGACCATGTGGACCGGCGAGCCCGACGTCAGCGTCTCGTACACCGTGAGGTCCGGGTCCAGGCGCACGGCCTCGTCCTGCGCGAAGTACTGCATCACCACCTGGTGACCGAACTCGCGGGTGCCGGCGTCGGGCTCTTCGACCCCCGAGAGCATCCTCATCAGCGTGGACTTGCCGGCGCCGTTCGGGCCGAGCAGCGCGATGCGGTCGCCGCGCTCGATGTAGAGGCCAATCCCGTCGAAGACGCGCGTCGATCCGTACGCCTTGCCGACGCCCTTCAGGTCGAACACCATCCGCCCGCTCTTTTCGCAGGTCGGAAAGTGAAAGTGGACGCGCTTGCGTTCGGGCGGCACCTCGATGCGCACGACCCTGTCGAGCATCTTGACCCGGTCCTGCACCTGCGCGGCCTTGGTGGCCGAGTAGCGGAACCGGTTGATGAACATCTCGATGCGCGCCACCTCCTCGTCCTGCCGCCGCTTGGCGTCGCGCAGGCGCTCGAGGCGCTCGTCGCGCTGGACGAGGTACTGCGAGTAGTTGCAGGCGTAGTCGACCAGCGTGCGCAGGTGGATGTCCGTGATGCGATTGACGACCGTGTCCAGGAAGAAGCGGTCGTGCGACACGAGGATCACCGCGTGCGGGTAGTCGTGCAGGTACTCCTCGAGCCAGTTGCGGGCGTCGAGATCGAGGTGGTTGGTCGGCTCGTCGAGGAGGAGCAGGTCCGGCTTCGCCAGCAGCAGCTTCGCCAGCGCGATGCGCATCTGCCAGCCGCCCGAGAACGTCGCCGTCGGCTTGTCGTAGTCGGCGGGGCCGAACCCGAGCCCCCGCAGCACCGTGTCGATCTTCAGGTCGATCGCGTACCCGTCGTGCAGCCGGAAGCGGTCCTGCAGGTCGCTGTAGCGATGCAGCATCACCTCGTGCTCGCCCTCGGGCACGGCCGCGTCGGCCAGGCGCTCCTCGATCGCCTGCATCTCCCGGCGGACGTCCAGCAGCCACTCGAACGCGAGCGACGCTTCCTCGTGCAGCGTGTGCCCCTCGTGGACCAGCCCGTCCTGGGGCAGGTAGCCCACGCGCAGTCCGGCGGGCTTGACCACCGCGCCTCGGTCGGGCTCGTCGAGGTTCGCGAAGATGCGGAGCAGCGTCGTCTTGCCCGCGCCGTTCGGCCCGCAGAGCCCCACGGTCTCGCGGTCGGACACCTGCCAGGTGACGTCGTCGAGGAGGACCCGGGCGCCGAACGACTTGGTGACGGACGAGAGCTGGATCATGAGGTGCGCGGCCGACACTGCCGGACCCGGGCGGCGTCAGCGCCGCCCTCGGGCCCACAAGCATCTGCCGAGTGTACTACAGGGCCCGCCAGCCGCCCATCCCGGAACATGTAAGGGACTCTCCCTGAACGGGTTAGGGGCCTATAATGAAAGGGCCAGACTGCGGCACGTCCGCCGCCGTCTAATCAGGTGGATGCGGGGCGGCCATGCCGGCCCGCTGGTACGGCAGGAGACCCACGGCGATCGCGTCGACATGACCGTCACCGACGAGGAACTGGTCGCGCGCTCCATCGCGGGCGACACGGACAGCTTCAACCAGCTCATCCTGCGATGGGAAGGGCCGATGTACGCCCTGGCCTACCGCCAGCTCGGCCGCGAGGACGACGCGCGCGATGTCGTGCAGGATGCGTTCCTGCGCGCGTTCCGTGCGCTGCCCGGGTTCAAGGGCGAAGCGAAGTTCTCGTCGTGGCTCTACCGCATCACGCTGAACCTGTGCCGCGACGTCATGCGGCGGGCGAAGCGCGCGCCGTTCGTGCAGACCCCCGAAGGGGTCGACATCGCCGACCTGGTGCCGAGCGACGCGCCGGCGGCCGAGTCGATGGAAGATGTCGTGGCGCGCAAGGACCTCAGCAGGCACGTGGCCCGGGCCATGAGCCTGCTGCCGGAGGAACAGCGCTCCGCCATCATCCTGAAGGAGTACCACGGGCTGACGTTCCAGGAGATCGCCGAGCTGCAGGGATGCCCCCTGAGCACGGTCAAGACCCGCCTCTACCAGGGGCTGACCGTCGTGCGGCGCGAACTGGATCGCCAGGGCAGGGGCCCGGCGGGGGCCGAGAGCAGAACGCCATGAACGACTCACCTTGTTGCGGCAATACGGACGCCTTGATGTCGTACCTCTACGAGGAGGGCACGGCCGCGGAGCGGCTCGCCTTCGAGGCGCACCTGCGCCAGTGCGAGCGCTGCGCCGCCGAGGCGGCCTCGCTTCGCGCGGTCCGCGTGGACATGGCCGCGTGGACGCCTCCGGAAACGGTGCTCGACTTCCGCATCGTCCGCGAGCCGGCTCAGGCCACGAGCCGCTGGGGCTGGATGTCGACGATGCCGGCGTGGGCGCAGCTGGCGGCGGCCTCGCTCGTCATCGGCGTGGCCGCGGGGCTCTCGGGGCTGGACGTGCAGTACGGCAGCGACGGCCTCATCGTGCGCACCGGCTGGAGCCGCCCCGCCGGGGCGCGTCCGGCCGGCGATGCGCCGGCTGCCGCCGCCGCGGGCGCCGACCACCCGTGGCGGGCGGAGATGGCGGCGCTGCGGGAGCAGTTGCTCGGCGAGATCAACCAGGCCGCGTCCGCGCCGCAGGCGGTGCGCGTGTCGGCGGGTGCGGCGGACGGCGGCGAGGCGAGTGTCGACGACGAGTTCCTGGCGCGCGTGAAGCAGCTCATCGAGGCCAGCGAGGCGCGCACGCAGCGGGAAATGGCGCTGAGGCTGACAGAAATGGTCCGCGACATGGATACCCAGCGCCGCGCGGACATGCGGCGCGTGGCCGACGGGCTCGGCGTGCTCGAGGGCCGCACCGGCGCGGTGACGGCACAGCAGCGCGAAGTGATGAACTACCTGATGCGGGTTTCTCAGCGCCAGCAGTAGGGCCAACGGGTCCCTCAGCAGGATCGACGGAGGTAGTGACGTGATTGCTCGACGGATATTGCGGACTCTCGTGCTGGCGTCGTGCGGGGCGGCACTGGCCGCGCCGGCCATCGCCCAGGTGCGCCACGTGCAGCTGCCGAAGCCGGACCCCCAGGTCGAGGCGCGCTACCAGCTGGCGATCATGGCCGATGTCCTCGAGCGCGCCGTCCAGCAGGGCGCCAGGCTGCTGAGCCGGCAGCTGCCGATGTCGCAGATGATGCTCCTCGGCGGCGACGCGCGCGCCCGAGGGTTCCGCCTCGACGGCTTCGGTATCTTCTTCGATGTCGACGTGCCGGCCATGCGCCAGAGCGTGGTGTGGTCGTGGCGCATGCTCGACCTCACCGGCGGGGGCGCGGCGGGCGCCATCGAGGAACTGAAGGCCCACCTGAAGACGGTGTCGGATCCCGCCCAGCGGCGGACGCTCGACCAGGCCATCCGGCAGCTCGAACTGCAGCTGGGCCCGTCGGCCAGTGTCGCCGACTCGATCCGGGCGGAGAACGCGCCGCGCCGCGAGGCGCAGGCGACCGTCGTCACGGTTCCGCGGCCGCAGGGCGCGGCCCCGGCGGGACAGCCAGGCGGCGCGACGATCGTGACGGAGGCACCTCCCCCGGTCAGCGAAGAGGATCCCGGCCAGGCGTATACCGTTGTCGTGAGAGACGCGCTTGTCGACGCCATGCTGCGCTACAGCCAGTCGCTGGCGCTCGGCGCGGACGAGTGGCTCGTGGTCGCCGCGCGCGATCGCGGGGAGCCGGGCATCGGCGCCGATGATCCCTTCGAGGTGACGACGATCCAGCTGCGCATCAAGGGCGCCGACCTGCAGGCGTTCCACGCTGGCAGGCTCCCGCTGGACGAGGCGCGCAAGCGCGTCGAGGTGAAGGAGTATTGATATAGTGGAACCCTCGACCGCCGGCTGGTGACTAACCAGAGCGTGAGAAGGGAGTCCCGATGACCATCACCATCGCGCGCGCGTCCGCCGTCGCGGCGCTCATGCTCGCCTTCGGCGCCGCCGGTTGCGGCGCCCCTGATGTCGACATCGCCAAGGTTGTCACGGTGGCCGACATCACCACCGGCTGGTTCGACGTCGGCATCGTCGACGGCCAGAACAAGCTGGTGCCCACCGCCGTCTTCGCCGTCACCAACGCCGGCACCGAGACGCTGGCCGGCCTTCAGGTGTACACCGTCTTCCGCTTCATCGGTGAAACTGAGGAGCTCGGGTCGGGCCTCGTCGTGCTCCGCGGCGCGGACGCCCTCGCGCCGAATGCCACCAGCAAGCCCATCACCGTGCGGGCCAATTGGGGATTCTCCGGGCTCCAGCCGCGGGCGCAGATGCTGATGCACAGCCAGTTCAAGGACGCGAACGTCGAGATCTTCGCCAAGATGGGCGCGAAGCCGTTCGTGCGGATCGGCGAGGCGAAAATCGCCAGACAGCTGCTCACGAAATAGTAATCAGTAGCCAGTAGTCAGTATTCAGTAGAAAGGCCTGAGACGCCGGACGGTGTCGAACCGCCACTGGCTACTGGCTACTGGCTACTGGCTACTGGCTACTGATCTGTC
>Ga0209391_10001273_pt1 | contig 12974 bp, 15 predicted proteins | sample PPLLak3March2015_FD_187246 | JGI IMG/M metagenome (GOLD analysis project Ga0209391, IMG submission 187246) | Freshwater sediment microbial communities from Prairie Pothole Lake near Jamestown, North Dakota, USA - PPLs Lake P7 Core (1) Depth... | ecosystem: Environmental > Aquatic > Freshwater >... | reverse complement strand
TCATTTCAATTCTTCTTTTATTTATGAACTTCATCGGGTAATTTTTCACGGCGTATTACATCTTTGTGGTTATAAGGATAAGTTAAAAGCCGACCAGACCGTAATGAGGGCAAAAGAAGAGTTTTATCTTCGGAGATATTTGAGCTAAAAACACAATGTTCCACGTGAAACACCTTCTTTTTTATTTAATCCTGATACCTCATCTTACTTTTTCCCAAGGCTCAATGGAGATAGAGGATAAACCGTTTGCCTTAAACCTGGCAAGAAATAAATCTATTGATAGTTTTCTAACACAATCATCCTCTTTTAAAGATTTTACCCCAGAAGAGCAAGCCGTTTTTTATTGGGTTAATTATTTGCGTAACGATCCTCCGGGGTTTAAAAATCAGGTTATCCTGCCATTTTTAGCTTTGTTTCCTGAGGCCAATACAAATTATGCAAAAAGCCTTTTAAAGGATTTGGAAAGTCAAGCCCCACTGCAATTGATTGAACCGAATAGCTTTTTGGGTAAGGAAACCAGTAAGCATGCAAAGGACCTGGCCCTAAAGCAAAAAACGATCTCTCATTCTTCCAGTGATGGCAGAAATTTTCAGCAACGAATGAATGATGCCCAGGTTACAAAATGTGCAGGTGAAAATATTCTGGAGGGGAAAAAAGACGCTCTTAAATCAATCATTATGTTGTTAATTGACCAGGGAGTACCAGATAAAGGACATCGAAAGGCTCTATTGAATCCTGAATTCAACATGATGGCTTGTTCTATATACGCCAAAAAGAACAGCGAAAAATTCATACATGTACAATTGTTTTCTTGTCGTTAGGCTCCTTATAACGAAGATGTTCCACGTGGAACTTTAAATTTATCCTGAAACTGGTCGGGAGTTGTAAATTTGTAAGATGTTTCCTAAGTATGATGTTATAGTAGTAGGTGCAGGTCATGCCGGATGTGAAGCGGCAGCGGCGGCAGCCAATTTAGGCAGTCGAGTCTTGCTGGTGACCATGAATATGCAAAATATGGCTCAAATGAGCTGTAACCCTGCAATGGGAGGCATTGCCAAGGGCCAAATTGTTCGTGAAATTGATGCACTGGGGGGATATTCGGGTATTGTAACGGATCAGTCGATGATACAGTTCCGGATGTTAAACAGATCCAAAGGCCCAGCTATGTGGAGCCCCAGGGCGCAAAGCGACCGCATGCTCTTCTCCCAAAAATGGCGGGAAATGCTGGAAGGAACACCAAACCTCGACTTCTATCAGGATATGGTAAACGGTCTCCTGGTAAAAGAGGGCAGGTGTTATGGAGTTATAACCGGGATGGGACACGAAATTCATGCAAAAGCGGTTGTACTAACCAATGGAACCTTTCTAAATGGTTTAATACATATAGGAGAAAAGCAGTTCTCAGGAGGAAGAATGGCTGAAAAATCAGCAACCGGAATTACAGAACAACTCGTTTCCCTTGGTTTTGAAAGTGACCGACTGAAAACAGGCACACCTCCAAGAATTGATGGAAGAAGCCTCGACTATTCAAAAATGGAAGAACAGCCCGGAGACACTGAAATTTCTGGATTTTCTTATCTCGACATAGACAGAATAAAGCCAACAGAGCAAAAAAGTTGCTGGATAACGTATACAAACGCCTCGGTTCATGAATCCTTAAAAGAAGGGTTTGCACAAAGTCCCATGTTTGCCGGTAGAATTGATGGGGTAGGCCCACGCTACTGCCCGAGTATAGAAGATAAAATAAACCGCTTTGCAGAAAGAGAACGACATCAGCTTTTTGTTGAGCCCGAAGGATGGAATACAGTTGAAATATATGTAAATGGGTTCTCCACCTCGCTTCCGGAGCACATTCAATTCCAGGCACTAAGGCAGGTTGCCGGATTTGAAAATTGTCGCATGTTCCGGCCCGGTTATGCCATTGAATACGACTTTTTTCCACCCACACAATTAGATTACTCGCTGGAAACCAAGCTGTTACAAAATTTATTTTTTGCAGGTCAAATAAACGGAACAACAGGTTACGAAGAAGCTGCTTGCCAGGGACTAATGGCAGGAATAAATGCCCATCAAAAAGCAGTTGATAAAGAGCCACTTATACTTAAGAGAAGTGAAGCATATATTGGTGTTCTTGTTGACGACCTTATTAGCAAAGGCACCCAGGAGCCTTATAGGATGTTTACCTCCAGGGCAGAATACAGAACCCTTTTGAGGCAGGATAATGCTGATCTTAGGCTGACAGAAATAAGCCATTCCCTTGGTTTGGCTAAAGAGGAAAGAAAGGAAAAAGTGAAACAAAAAAGCGAGGATGTAATTCGTATTAAGAAGATAATCAATGAGTTATCAGTTGACCCGTTGGAGATAAATGGATTTTTAGCTTCTTCCGGATCAACAGAAATTAATCAGAAACAAAAGATTGCCCAGATTCTCCTCCGGCCAGGTATTGGGCTTTTCAACCTATCTGGTGCTTTACCAATATTGGCAGACTCGTTAAGTTCATATTCAAAGGAAACGATAGAACAAGCAGAGATACAAGTTAAATATGAAGTTTATATCGAAAAAGAGAAAGAACTGGTAGGTCGTATGAGTCAAATGGAAGAACTGGAAATTCCAACCTTATTTGATTATGGAAAAGTACAGTCAATCAGTTCCGAAGCCAGGGAGAAACTGGGCAAAATTAAACCCAGGACATTGGGCCAGGCGTCAAGGATCTCCGGCATCAATCCCAGCGACGTTCAAATACTCATGGTGTATATGGGGAGATAATAACTCTTAAAAATAATGCACTGGTAGAAATATTTACATAATCCGGATATAGAAAGTTGCCAATTGAGCCCAACAGTAAATGAAATCCTGTTTTTAAAGTCCTTCGTGGAAAAGATTCATCCCTTAACGGAAAATGAATGGGATGAATTCTCCGGTATTTGGGAAACGGTTACGGTTAAACGAAAAGTAATTCTCCGATCTCCGGGGGAAACCGAGAAAAACCTGTATTTCGTTTTGGAAGGCGTCCAGCGGGCATTTCAGGTGGATGATAAAGCAAACGAACATACCATTGTTTTTACTTATCCGCATTCATTTTCCGGGGTTGCAGACTCTTTTCTTACTCAACAGCCAACCACCTGTTTTTTTGAAACACTTACCGCAAGCACGTTGCTGAAAACAACACACGTTCAGTTGTTTTCTTTGATGGAAAAATCAAGGACTATTGAAAGATTGATCCTGAAAACTACGGCATTTGCTCTTAAAGGAGTTATTGAGCGCCAGATTGAATTAAGCAGTTTTAGTGCTGAAAAAAAGTTTACAACCCTGCTCCACAGGAGCCCGCATCTTTTACAGATCATACCACATAAATACCTGGCTTCTTACCTCGGAATAGATGCAACAACATTTAGTAAACTCATGGGAAAGATCCGGCTTTAAAATCTTGGCCAATACCATGATTTTATTTTGCCGCTAATGATAGTTTTGTAAAAAATTAAATGCATGTCAGGTAAAATTTTGAGCGAGCTGTTTATTGCACAGCGCATCAGCGAGGTAAATGATCTTATTAACCAGACAGAGGAAATAAGGAATAAATATTCCATGCAAAAAATTTTATCCAGCCCGGAAACCGGAACCTGGTCCGCAGCTCAGGTATTGGCACATCTCAATAGCTATAATAGATATTATCTCGGGGCTATAGAAACATCTTTAAATAATTCTTCAAAAAAAGGGCAAGCAGGATATTATACACCCGGGATACTCGGTGCATATTTTACGAGGCTAATGTTACCAGCAGCAGAAACACAAAAAGTACGAAAGATGAAATCTCCCAAGGATCATATTCCTCCAATTACGCCAGATGCTGAAGCCGTGATCAATGAATTTATTAAAGGGGAAAAAAACCTGCTAAGGCAATTAGAAAAATCAAAAGAAGTAAACCTGATGAAAACCCGGGTACCAATCTCTTTAAATCGATTCATTAAATTACAACTTGGGGACACCTTTCATTTTTTGGTAGCTCACCAACAGCGCCATTTTGTGCAAATTCAAACTATACTTAAAAAGATTGAATCTAAATAAGTAAGGGTTGCCGGGAAAATGCCGACAACCCCTTTACCCCGGAATCAAAATCAAGCCGCAAACAATACACCTTTTGAACGATAGTCAGATCCCACACCTTCAGCCTGCAACCTTTCCGGACCAGCACCTCCTAAAAATGTTTTCTTCTTGTAAGATTCATCCGCTGATTCAGCATCCAGCCAAGCCATTTCCTCCATAAAGGAAGTTGCATCATCCAGGGATACAGGTCCGTTGAACAGTGATTCCTGCCTGTTCATATAAATGAGCATAAAGGACAGAAATTCCATATACATTTGTTGGATTGATAAACCGGTTAACTGATAATGCTCGTAAGTTCCGGGTTGCAAATAATTTTGCATACAGCGGGATAAACGCGCGTAAAGATTTTTAACCTGTTTATTATCCTCTTCAACCTGGGATAAAACGAAAGGAGCATGCAATGCAATGGCAGGTAAAAAATGCTGTTCTTCCATTAAGGATTTCCTTCCTAATGCCTTTAATAATTGTTGTAGTTCCAGTACGGCATTTCTTCCTTCCGCCCTGTCTGTAAAATCTGTTTGTTGTACCTGAGTTCCCGCTTTAAATAGCCAGACCCTTAGTCCTTTGTTTACCTTTGTAATAAATCCTGTCTTTTTCATTTCCGACCCCTTTGTTTTATTATTTCTGTCCTCTGGTATAAAAGACGCAGGACCCTTGAAGATGTTACAGCCCGGGTAAAAATTATGCACCGGGGAACGAATAAAAAATACCGGAGGTAAACAAGGTGGATGAACGGAGCATTATGTTAAGTCCTTTTGCAAATAGCCCTTACAGGTACTACCAGCAAAGTATGAGAAAAAAGAATAAATTTGAAGTATGATAACAACGATGTATTCTGCCGAGGACCTCTTAAAGTTTTTCCCGCTTTTTGATAAGGAACTGGCAGATTTTCTGGCTGAAATTGGAGAGGTTCGTACTTTTAAGGAAGGCGAAATTATGATGAAAACAGGGCAGTTTTTTAAATCATCCATGTTGATCATTAAAGGAAAAGTAAAACTGTATCGTGAAGGCGATGACGGCAACGAATTTTTCATGTATTTTCTGGAATCCGGAAGCGCTTGTGCCTTAAGTATGATTTGTGCCGCCAGAAACCAGGCAAGCGGAATAATGGCCGTAGCGGTTGAAGAAACAGAAGTCATCATGATTCCTATTCAGTTCATGGATAAATTGATGACCACCTATAAGTCATGGTATTATTTTGTTTTAGAAAATTACCGTACCCGCTTTGAAGAATTACTGGTTGTTATTGATAATATCGCATTTAAGAACATGGATGAAAGACTTGAATGGTATTTGAAACAGCAGGCAGCTCAACTTGGCAGACAACTTCATCTTACACATCAGCAGATTGCCAATGATTTAAATTCTTCCCGTGAAGTAATTTCGAGGCTACTGAAAAAAATGGAAAAAAACCAACGCCTTCATCTGCATCGAAATCATATTGAATGGATTTCCTGATCGGCCTGCTATGCAAAAAAGCATAGACTTCTGCTTCAGAATTGTTGTTTAAACATGAAATGGTGAGAATCATTTCTTCCTAATATATGCAGCTTTAATACATCCCCAAATATACTTTTTCATATAAAAGCCGATTTGAAAAAGGTATCCTCATGTATTGTTTCCATTAGAAAGTTTACTTTTTCATAAAAGGTTTTTTGCTTCCGTCAATGTGACAAAAGTCATAGTATGGCGATTTAAGAATAGGGAGATTTGTACTCAGATTTAAACCTCAAATATTTAATTTATGAAGATCGAGCAAATTTATACCGGATGTTTAGCACAAGGTGCTTATTACATTGAAAGTAATGGAGAGGCGGTTGTGATTGATCCATTGCGTGAAGTTGCGCCCTATATCGAAAAAGCAAAGAAAGACGGTGCCCGGATTAAGTATGTTTTCGAAACACATTTTCATGCCGACTTTGTTTCGGGTCATATTGATCTTGCAAAAGCAACAGGTGCAACCATTGTTTATGGACCAACTGCTGCGCCGGCCTTTGAAGCGCATACTGCTAAGGACGGAGAAATATTCAAGGTGGGCGATCTTACATTTGAAGTGCTGCATACCCCCGGCCATACAATGGAATCTTCCTGTTTTTTGCTGAAGGATGCAAAGGGTAAAGATATTGGGCTGTTTTCCGGAGACACCCTTTTTATTGGTGATGTAGGCCGTCCGGATCTTGCACAAAAAGTAAAAGCGGAATTAACAGAGGATATGCTCGCTGCCTATTTATATGATTCTCTTAGAAATAAAATTATGCCCCTGGCAGACGATATTATCGTTTACCCAGCCCATGGCGCAGGAAGCGCCTGTGGAAAAAATATGAGCAAAGAAACAACGGATACGTTGGGGCATCAGAAGCAAACAAACTATGCTTTACGTCCGGACATGACAAAAGAAGAATTCGTTAAAGAGGTGCTTACAGGATTGGTTGCGCCACCCGCATATTTTCCACTTAATGTATTGATGAATATAAAGGGATATGACAGTATTGACAAGGTTTTAGAAAGAGGCCAGCACAAACTCAGCCCAGCCGCATTTGAAGCTGCTGCAAATGAAACCGGAGCATTGATCCTTGACACTCGCGACCAACAGGAATTTGCCAAAGGGTTTGTTCCAAATGCTATCAATATTGGAATTGATGGAAGTTTTGCTCCCTGGGTTGGCGCTATGATTCCCGATGTAAAGCAACAGATATTGATCATAACAGAACCAGGCCGCGAAGAAGAAGTGGTGACCCGACTGGCCAGGGTTGGATATGATTATTGTATTGGATATCTCGATGGCGGAATTGAAGCCTGGAAAAAAGCGGGGCTGGAAGTGGATACCATTAAATCCATCACCAGTGAACAACTTGCAGAAATAGTGAAGAAGAACAGCAAAACACATATTCTGGATGTTCGCAAAAAAAGTGAATATGATTCGGAACATTTAGTTGATGCTGAGAATGCGCCGCTTGATTTTATCAACGACAGCATGGCGCAAATCAATAAAAATGAAACGTATTATGTGCACTGTGCAGGAGGATACAGGTCAATGATTTTTGCATCGATACTTCGTGCAAGGGGATTTGATAACCTGATCGACATAAAAGATGGATTTAAAGCAATCAAAGAAAACGGTAGTTTCAAAATAACAGACTACGTATGTCCTAGTACGCTATTGTAACCGGTAGAGGGTACCTCAAGTCCGGTACAGAGATAAGTGAACCAAGTTTGTTCACATTCAGGTTCTTTAGTGTTTGAGTAGACGGGGGGATGTTTCTACTCCCCCCTTTTTTTAACTCCAAAAATTTTTATGGAAAATAATACTGTTTATTCAATGCCACGTATTGGGGATCAGGCGCCCGAATTTACTGCTGTTACAACGCTGGGCCCAATAAAATTCTCAGAGTATAATAAAGGTTCCTGGGTTATATTTTTTTCACACCCGGCAGATTTCACACCGGTTTGTACAACCGAAATGAGTGGCTTTGCCCTTGAGCAGGAGACTTTTTTTGATAAAAAAAATACCAAACTATTGGGTCTGAGTATCGACAGCATCCATTCACATATTGCCTGGGTGGATAATGTAAAAAAGAATACCGGAATATATTTCAAATTTCCCATCATAGCTGATATCGACATGTCCGTATCAAAATTATATGGGATGCTCCAGCCGGGCGAAAGTGAGACAGCAGCAGTAAGAGCGGTATTTTTTATTGATCCAAGCGGAAAAATAAGGCTGATCATGTATTATCCGCTTAGTGTAGGTCGAAATATGCATGAAATAAAACGCGTACTGCTGGCGCTGCAAACCAATGATGAATTTAAGGTTGCATTACCGTTGAACTGGGAGCCTGGAGAAAAAGTTATCGTTCCACCGCCAAAGACCCTGAAAGAATATGAAGAAAGGGTAAACAGCAATTATGAAATGGTGGATTTTTATCTCGCCAAAAAGCAATTAACCTAATGGGATGTATTTAAACATCCTTCTAAAATTAAAGAAATGAAAACACTTAAAGAGGCCGTGAAAGAAAGCGATACAGTCTTTGTTGATGTACGTACAAAATCGGAATTTAATTCCGGCCATATTCCTGGTGCTAAAAATATCCCGCTTGATGAACTTATGGGGAGATTAGATGAATTAGATGGAATAAACGGCCCCCTGGTTTTATATTGCCGTAGCGGAAATCGCAGTGGTATGGCCTTGCACATGTTACGGGAAGCGGGTTGGGATAACCTGTATAATGGTGGTGGGATTGATGATGTAAAATACCTTTTAAACTAATATCGATATGTATCACGCATGGATTTACATAAAGCGGTTCCTGCAGGGAAAAGGAAAACTCTTCCATAGGGCAATAACGATAATGACTAGTTGTAAACCTGTCATTATCGATGTGCGGAATCCGGCAGAATTTAAGCGGGGGCATTTGAAAGGCGCTATCAATATTTCTATTGATTGTATAAATGCCATTATTCCCGATTTGATCAGGAAACAAAAACCGGTAATTCTAACTTCCAGGAACGGGGAAAGAAGTGAAAAGGCAACTGGTATACTTAAAGAAGCCGGTGTTGATGCGTATGATGGAGGTTCATGGGTTTATTTGGAAAAATGGTAATTAGAAATGGGCAATCATTTACAAAAAATACTGCACAAGTTTTTTCTCTTTTTCGTGTTGATATTAAATGCGGGACTTTTATATGCCCAGGACACAACGGGGAAAGCCATTTCGGAATCTGCATTTGCAAAAAAGATGCAGTCACGGAAAATAATTATCCTGGATGTACGCAGGGCGGATGAATATAAAGAGGGGCACCTCAAAAATGCCATCAATTTTAATGTAATGGATTCGCTTTCTTTTGATAGTCAATTACGCACACTCAAAAAAAATAGAAAATACCTGCTTTATTGCAGAAGCAGTATACGCTCAGGGAAGGCGCTTGTAACGATGCAGAAAAAAGGATTTAAACACCTCTGGCATTTATCTGGTGGCATCTCAGCCTGGTCGGGAGAAATAGAAAAACCCATGGTGCAATGAGTGTTTATAAAAGGAATATATTTTTCTTCATACGGGCTTCAATTTTCATAATCTTTTTAACGCTGTCAAATCTGCTTACAGCACAAGAGAACGAAACATCAAAGCAAACCGATACAACCTCCCTGCAATATGCCCTGAGAAAGGGTCGTTTCGAAGCGCATTTTCGGTTATACTATATGTCAACCAATAACCAGCGGCCTTTGACAGATTATTATGCGCTGGCGTTTGGCGGAGGTGTTAAATATGAAACAGGTAAGTTTAAAAATTTCCAGGTAGGCATTGGTGGCTTCTTTATCTGGAATTTGACTTCATCAAACCTGGCGATTCCGGATTCCCTGACCGGGATTAAAAACCGGTACGAAATCGGTCAGTTTGATATGGAAAATCCGGAGAATAAAAACGATATGGATCGCCTGGAAGATTTTTACCTGAAGTATAGTACTAAAAAAATCGCCATAATATTAGGGAAACAGGTAATCCAAACACCTTTTATAAATCCACAGGATGGCAGAATGCGTCCAACCGGAGAAGAGGGTATTTGGGCTACCATTTTGCCATCTGATAAGCTAAAGATTTATGGAGGCTGGCTTACAAAGATTTCTCCCAGGGGAACTGTCCGTTGGTTTGATATAGATGAATCGATTGGTGTGTATCCAAGCGGCGTAAATACGGATGGCAGTAAAAGTAATTATAAAGGGAATTTGAATTCTTCCTGGATCGGCATGGTCGGCGCCCATTATTCGATCAGAAAAGGTGTATCTATTCAGTTTTGGGAGCAGTATTCAGTAAATTTATTTAATACTATGATGATTCAGGCAGATGGGGAACGGCCGGTTGGCGCGTTTGGAAAACTGTTTGGAGGCGTTCAATATATTTTTCAAAATCCACTTAAAGACGGAGGGAATGCAGACCCTTCCAAAACATATTTTGATCCGGCACAAAGGTCACAGGTATTTGGCCTGCGGGGTGGATATCAATTTAAGGAAAATATCTTTCGTATAAATGCCACGCGTATTACGGCTGATGGACGCTTCTTAATGCCCAGGGAATGGGGCCGGGAGCCCTTTTATACCTTTATGCCCAGGGAAAGAAATGAAGGCAGTGGTGATGTTAGGGCCGTAACTATAAATTATTTAAAGGCATGGCCTCGTCAAAGAGTTAAGTTGGAGTTAGGTTATGGTTATTATGATTTGCCGGATGTGAAAAATTACAGGCTTAATAAATACCAGATGCCTTCTTACCACCATTTTCTGACGGATTTGAAATATTCGTTCGGCGGATTTATGAAGGGCCTTAATGCGGAGATTTTATATGTATATAAAATGGACGCTGCAAATACATATGAAGACCTGCGGTTTGTGATCAACAAGGTCAATATGCACCATTTTAATATCATCATTAATTATTTCTTCTGATTTATTTTAGGGAAGGGTAGGAACTTCAATCTCCTTAAAGGAGAATTTTGAACGAAGAAATAGTTAAATTGTTATTCTCTGTACGGGCATTGTGACATTTATCACTATTGCGATGCCGGATAAAACACAATTTTGTCACTCATTAAATTAATCTAAGTATGTCATTTATCGAATGGATAAGACAACCCTGGCCATGGTATGTAGCTGGCCCCCTGATTGGGCTGATGGTTCCTGTGTTGTTGATTATGGGCAACAGGACATTGGGCATTTCTTCATCTCTCCGGCACGCCTGCGCAGCTTGTGTTCCTTTTGACATTCATTTTTTTAAATATGACTGGAAGAAAGAAGCCTGGAACCTGCTTTTTGTAGCCGGAATAATTGTAGGCGGATTTATAACCGCTATGTTCCTGGCAAATCCGGATCCCATTTTGGTCAATCCAAAACTTGCGGAAGAAATGAGCGGATATGGTATAACAAACTATACCGGGATTATTCCATCAGAAGTTTTTAACTGGCCCGCTTTGTTAACTGCAAGAGGCCTGATCATGATCGTTTTTGGCGGGTTCCTCGTGGGTTTCGGTACAAGGTATGCAGGCGGATGTACATCTGGTCATGCCATTATGGGCTTGTCTAATCTTCAATGGCCTTCTCTTGTTGCCACCTGCTGTTTTATGGCCGGAGGTTTTATCATGGCCAATCTCATTCTACCATTTATTTTAAAACTCTGATAAAATTTATCTATGGATAATATAAAAGACATTCAGAAACCTGTTGCCATCATAGATACCAATACCGATTTTGAGGTGAGGTCTTTGGATGCCATGTGTGTTAATGCGGCTACCGTTGCGGAACCCAAATGGCATATCATCAAATACTTTATCATGGGTATTATGTTTGGAATCATCCTTATAAAAGCAGAGGTTATTTCCTGGTTCAGGATACAGGAAATGTTCCGTCTCCAGAGTTTCCACATGTTTGGTGTAATTGGATCAGCAGTGGTGGTGGGTATGATCTCTGTTTTCCTGATCAAGAAGCTTAATATTAAGACCATCTATGGTGAAAAAATTGTGCTGGAGGATAAGAAGTTCAATAAGGGACAAATTTATGGCGGTTTGATCTTTGGTTTGGGTTGGGCCCTTACCGGAGCATGCCCCGGGCCCTTGTTCGCACAAATAGGATATGGTTCAACTATTGTGATCGTTACCCTTTTCAGCGCCATCGCAGGCACCTGGGTGTATGGCCGGTTCAGAGAGAAGCTACCACACTAATGATTAATTTAAAGAACATAACAGGTACAGTAAAAAGATACTTACGGAAAGGAATAGCCGTAAATACAGGGCTATTCCTTTTCCTTTCTGTCCTTTTGTTTTCCTGTGGCTCCGGGCCAGATAAGAATGTCCAGACGGTAGCAGCGGAAGAAGCGCCATGGCGGGGATGGAATAAATATCAGATCAAGCCGGAAGACACGATGGTGGTGTATGGAAGGGAATTAATAGAGAATACCGCTTATTATTTTGGGCCCAAAGGAACTATCGCGGCAATCACCAATGGGATGAATTGTCAGAACTGTCATCTTGATGGCGGAACGCTTCCCTGGGCTAATAATTACAGTGCGGTGGTTTCAACCTATCCGAAATTCCGCGACAGGAGCGGATCACTGGAAACCATACCAAAAAGAGTTAACGATTGTTTTGAAAGAAGCCTGAACGGAATGGCACTGGATACTAACAGCCGTGAAATGAAATCAATTCTTGCTTACCTGCATTGGGTTGGAGACGAGATACCAAAAGGGAAAAAGCCAAAGGGATCAGGCATAATGGATCTGCCGTACCTGGACCGCGCCGCCGATCCGGCGAAGGGTAAAGTAGTGTATCAGGCAAAATGCGTGGTCTGCCATGGAAATGAAGGACAGGGCCAGCCTAATATAGAAGGTTACGGTTATGCCTACCCGCCTTTATGGGGGAAGAACAGTTATAATTCGGGAGCTGGATTATTCAGGCTTTCGCGGTTTGCCGGATTTGTGAAAAATAGTATGCCATTTGGTCAAACTGATTATCATAATCCAAGCCTTAGCAATGAAGAAGCCTGGGATGTGGCGGCATATGTAAATGCTCAACCAAGGCCACAAAAAGATTTGGGCAAAGACTGGCCGGATATTTCAAAAAAACCAGTGGATCATCCATTTGGACCCTATGCAGATGGATTCAGCGAAATACAACATAAATTTGGTCCATTTCAGCCCATTATAGATGCAAGAAAGAAAAATGCGTCAGCAAAAAAGGGCTAAAGAAATAATTTAAAAAGATTGCCATGCCAAAAGTTTCCCATGAAGCACTATGCAGTTGCGGATCCTGCAATCCTGTTGGAAACAGCAGGCGTGATTTTTTAATAAACCTCTCCCTCACGGGCGCAGCTTTAACGGGTATGCCAGCCG